>Ga0255096_1000510_pt1 | contig 18509 bp, 17 predicted proteins | sample Colum_Atlam_RepA_2_FD_188563 | JGI IMG/M metagenome (GOLD analysis project Ga0255096, IMG submission 188563) | Freshwater microbial communities from Columbia River, Oregon, United States - Colum_Atlam_RepA_8d | ecosystem: Environmental > Aquatic > Freshwater > River | place: USA: Oregon...
ACGAAGTTGACCACACCACCGACGGCGTCAGCGCCGTAAGCGGCAGAAGCACCGCCGGTCACAACATCCACACTGCGCATCAGTGCGGTTGGGAAGGCGTCGACGTTGACGGCACCATCTTTTGCAGCGGGTACCACGCGGATGCCATCAAGCAGCACCAGTGTGCGGTTGGAGCCAAGGCTGCGCAGGTTCAGCGACGACGTACCGGAGGTGGATACCAGCGCCGAGCCGACGTTCTGTGTGGAGACGTTGCCGAAAAATTGCGGCAATGCATTCAACTGGCGGGCGATGTTGTTGCCCGGTTCAAAATTGAAAACTTCCTGGGTGGTGATGGAGGTGACAGGCACCGGTGTGGTGAAGCCTGAGGTCTGGCGGATGCGGCTGCCGGTGACCATCACTTCTTCTACTGCGTTGTCCTGCTGGGCGTAGGTTGTGGCGGTGATACCGGCAAGAACGGTGGCGACGGCCAGAGTTATAAGGCGTTTCTTGCTGGTATGAGTGACTGAAGCGTGGACTACCATGAAATTACCCCTCTTGTTTTGTGTTATGGCTTTTATATGTCGGTAACTACCTCAAGGTGTTCTTCACGAGTAAAACCGTGAAGCGCCGGATGCTAACAAGGATGCGGGTCATTCCAAACCGCAGAAGTGCCTGCGGGGATGGGCAGAACAGGATGGTTCGGCTCCTACTGCCGGATAGGGCTATTTTGCAGGATTGGAACTTGTTTGATCCCCGCGCGAGACAGCGCCATGTTGACGATTACGCTGCCGGCCACAGCCGGTGGCCGTTGGCAGTCAGCCAGTCGCGATGCTCCTTGTAACGCGGGCACAGGGTTTCAACGGTGCGCCAGAACCTGGCGGAATGATTCAGATACTTGAGGTGGCTGGTTTCGTGCGCGATCAGGTAGTCGAGTACCGGTTTGGGCGCCAGCATCAGCAGCCAGTTGAATTGGATGTCGCCGCTTTCATCGCAGTGGCCCCACTTGGTGCGGGTTTTGCGATAGGTGATCTTGCCGAGCTTATGTTCGAGCCCGAGTTCGCGGGCGTAGTGGCGCGATTTTGTCGGCATGTAGGCCTTGGCCTGCTCCAGCAGCCAGTCGAGGAACAGCTTCTCCACTTTGGCCTTGCTGCGTTCCTTCAGGAACAACGTCAGCGTAGTGCCGTTGTGCATCGCCCGCGGCCGGCCGGCGGTGGCGAAGTGCAGGGTCAGCGGCTGGCCCATCAGCTCGATGCGGGTGCCTTCGGCCAGGATGAGCTGCTGCTTCTTGCGGCGGCGCTGTTCCGTCAGCTGCGATTCCACCCACTCGGCCTTGTCGGATAAGAACTCATTTATCCACTTAACAGACGCTTTAAGCGGTGCTCTAACTTCTACTTTCCCACTTTTAACATAAATAACGAGGGTTATTCGGCGACTTCTCACCACTTCGTAGGGAAATGGGAAAGCGGAGAACTCAAAACCAAGCTGCTGCATTAATTTATGCCAAAAGTGGGATATTTGTAATTTTTAGACCGATAATTTTCTAATTAAGTGGGTTTTATATCAGGGATTAGAGGAGCTGGTGTAGACGGCAGTGATGTAGGCGGTTTCATTGATAAACCCCATGCCCCAGCTGTCGTACTGATCGGGCAAGCCCTGCTGGATGATAGCGGCCAGCGATTTACCGGCGGCCATCTGGTCGGTAATGATCTTGGCAGAGGCGCGCACGCCTTCGATCCAGGCCGACATTGCGCCCTTGGTCGAGAGTTCGCCGTGGCCGGGGATGATGCGGATGTCGTCCGGCAGCTGGGCGAGGATTCTGGTGAGATTGTCGATCAGGCCTTCCACGCTGCCGCCGCTGTCCAGATCAATGAACGGGAAGCCGTTGGTGACGTATTCATCGCCCATGTGGATTACGTTGGAACCGGTGAACCAGACAGCGCTGTCGCCATCGGTATGGCCGTGAGGCAGGTGGATCAGCTTGATCTCCTCGCCGTTGTAGTGAATCGACAGGCCGGTGGCATAGGTGATGACCGGCAATGCGGCATCTTCACGGGTATTGGCCGGGTCTGCGAGCCGCACGCGCACGTTGTCCTGCGCAATGATGGTGGCGGTGTCGGCAAAGTTCTCGTTGCCGCCGCTGTGGTCACCGTGCCAATGGGTATTCAGCAGGAAATGCGGCGCGCCGCCTCCGAGCTTGGTGATGGCGGCCGTGATTTTTTCTGACAGAGGCGCGAACTGATCATCGACCATTAACACGCCGTCGGTGCCGAGCGAGACGGCAATATTGCCGCCATTGCCCTGTAGCATGGTGATTTTACCGGCGACCGGCGTAGCGGTGATCTGCACGGCATCGAAGTCGGTTTCGGCGGCAAATGCAGGAACGGCGGCCGCAACAAGCACTAATGCAGCACCGAGGCTGCAGGTTTTTGTGGTGAACATGGGGTCCCCTGTCTGTGGCGCAGCGAGTAGCGCCGGTGCAGGGATGGTAGGAAAAGCCCGCACCCGAGTAAACGGTAACCACCAAAACCAAAGGGGTCGGAGAGGTTTGCCCGGTCAACCCGGCAAACCTCTCCGACCCCTTTGGTGGCTCAGCTGGCTTTGCGCTGGCGGTGCAGGATCTGGCTGACGGCGTTCAGCAGTGCGTTCACCGACGAGGTGACGATGTCGCTGTGGATAGCGATGCCGGTATAACGTTTGTTCTCATGCTTCACCTGCAGATACGTGACTGCCTCGGCATTGGCGTGCTGACTCAGGGCGTGCTCGCCGTATTCGAGGATCTGGATCTGCACGCCGAAGGTCTGCTGCAGCGCATCCACAAAGGCTTCCAACATCCCGTTGCCCTTGCCCTGCACGTCGAACTGCTTGCCGTCGAGTTCAATACGACCCTTGATGTATTCGCGGTCACTCTTCTCGATGGTGAAACCTTTCAGCGTCAGCGGATTTGCCAGCTCGATGTATTCGCGGCGGAACAATTCATTGATGCGCTCGGGTGACACTTCCAGCCCGCTGTCTTCCGCTTCTTTCTGCACGATGCGGCTGAACTCGATCTGCAGCCAGCGCGGCAGCTGGAAACCGTAACGGCTGTCCATCACGTATGCCACGCCGCCCTTGCCGCTTTGCGAGTTCACGCGGATTACGTCCTGATAGGTGCGGCCGACATCGCGCGGATCAATCGGCAAATAGGCGATCTCCCACGCATCTCCTTCTTTATACATATCGAGACACTTCTTGATGGCGTCCTGGTGCGAACCGGAAAACGCGGTGAACACCAGACTGCCGGCATAAGCCTGACGCGGATGCACATCAATCTGCGTGCATTGTTTCACTACGGATGTGATGCGATCCATGTCGCTGAAATCGAGTTTCGGATCGACGCCCTGGCTGTAAAGGTTCATGCCCATGATGACGACATCGAGATTACCGGTGCGCTCGCCATTGCCGAGCAGACAACCTTCTACACGATCAGCACCGGCCATTACGCCGAGCTCTGACGCAGCGACGCCGCAGGCGCGGTCATTGTGCGTGTGCAGACTGATGGTGACGCTGTCGCGGTTTTTGATCAGGCGGCAGAACAGTTCGATCTGGTCGGCGTACACATTCGGCGTGGCCATTTCCACCGTGGCTGGCAGGTTGAGAATCACTTTGCGCGCCGGTGTTGGTTGCCACACATCGCAAACCGCCTGACACACGTCCACCGCGTACTCCACTTCAGTGCCGGTGAAGCTCTCGGGTGAATACTGGAAAAACCAGTCGGTTTCCGGTGCCAGTTTGGAACAGCGCAGCACTTCCTTCGCGCCGTTCACCGCAATGGCCTTGATACCTTCCTTGTCGAGCTTGAACACCTTCTGTCGTTGTACAACGGAAGTGGAGTTGTACAGATGCACGATGGCGCGTTTGACGCCCTTCAGTGCTTCATAGGTGCGCTGGATCAGCTCGGGCCGTGCCTGGGTGAGCACTTGCACGGTGACGTCGTCGGGAATTTTCCTTTCTTCGATCAGATAGCGGACGAAGTCGAAGTCGGGCTGGGAGGCAGCCGGAAAGCCGACCTCGATCTCCTTGAAGCCCACATCCACCAGCAACTGGAACATCAGCTTCTTCTGGGCCACCGACATCGGCTCGATCAGCGCCTGATTGCCGTCGCGCAGATCCACGCTGCACCAGATGGGCGCTGCGGTGATCGTCTTGTCGGGCCAGGTACGGTCCTTGAGGGCGACAGGCGGGAACGGCCTGTACTTGCGATGGTCGTAGTGTTTGTTGTGGCTCATGGTTCTCTCCCGGTGGATCTTGGCAAGACCCTGTCGAAACTGGCGCGCAGTCTACCGGAAGCCCCTTGGCATTAAATTGCGAAGATGGCAATAAGGCTGGCAAATAAGCCTGATAATTACAACAATTGTCATATTAATGGAATAATATTGCTAACAAGTCAATTAAAGAGCAATTGGGATAAGGCCATGCAACTGGATCGCACCGACAAACGCATCCTGCACGAACTGCAACTTGATGCCCGCATCAGCAATCAGGAGCTGGCTGACAAGGTGGGGTTGTCGCCATCGCCGTGCCTGCGGCGGGTACGTCAGCTGGAGGAGGCGGGACTGATCAAGGGTTATGCCACTGAACTCGATGCGTCCAAGCTCGGGCTGAAGCTGATGGCCATCGTGCAGGTAGCGATGGATCGGCACACGCCCGACCGCTTCGAGCAATTTGAGGCGGCGATACGGCTGCTGCCGCAGGTGCTGGAATGCATCATGATCACCGGCCAGTCGGCCGACTACCAGTTGAAGGTCCTCGTGAAGGACATGGATGAGTATCAGGATTTCCTGCTGAACAAGCTGACCCGCTTGAACGGGGTCAGCGATGTGCGATCCAGCTTCGTACTGCGGCAAGTGGTCAGCACCTCGGTGCTGCCACTTGATTCACTGTAGCGCAGCCTGGGTTCAGAACGTGGCGCGCTTGCCCATGCGGGCAACAAACACACGGTCCTTGCGGATAAAGTAGCGCACGAATTCGTCGAGGAACTCGTCGGTGATGTCGCTGGCGGCAAACGAGTTGCGGATGCTGGTGAGATTTTCGTGGTTGCCGATGAACAGCTTGATCTTCGAGTTGTCGTAGTCCACCTCGAATTTCACCATCGCCAAGAAGTTGCGTTCAATCGTGAACGTAGTCGATGGAATGCCGCGCTCGCTGATGAATGTTTTGGTTTCTACGTTGAGATTCTTGGAGCGCAGTTTGTCGGCTTCCTGTTCGCCGGCCAGTTTGCCTTGCATCGTGTAACTGAAGGTGTCGTGGCCGATAAGTTTGTACAACAGGTTGATCTGGCGCAGATTGTTTTGCTCGGCAAAACCGCCGACGCCGTCAGTATTGATCTTGTAGCCGCCCTGCTTGAGTGTGCCAATCTGCGGCATTGAGGACGAGTAGTCTTTGATCTCAATGGCGCCAAGCGGATTGAGGTAGTCGAGCAGCGCTTTCAGCGTGGCAAAAATCTTATGCATCGTCGGCAGCAGGCTGTGCTGGTATTCCGCTTCGCGCTTGTCGTCTGCTTCCTTGTTCAATTGATCGAGAATACCCACAAGCACTCCTGCTATTCACCAACCTTGGATAGGTCACCGAACCGGGCGATGCAACACGGTGCCATTCCCGGATTATCCTGATGCGTAAGATAAATGTGAAATAAATCGGGTAATGGGTGTCTTCCGCCGGGGACAGGAATGGCGCTGGGTATAATGCGCCGCGTCTCCGCTGGGCGCTGTAGCCGTTGAATGATCCGCAGTACCTGATGAGGGCGTGCATGCCAATAACCAACCAATCCGGACGCCGGCTGTGCCGTTGTGTATTTGCAGGGTTGGCACTTGCCCCCTGTATGGTGTTGCGGGTGCACGCTGCCGATCCGACCGATTCCGAACTCGAATCGCGCACCGAGCGCCCCGAGATCAGACCGACCCGGGTGGAAACGCCGCCTGTCATCGACGGCGACCTCAGTGACGCTGTGTGGCAGCAGGCTGCCAGCGTCGACAATTTCCGCCAGACCCAGCCGGTGCTCAACGCAGAACCCAGCGAGCGCACCAAGGCATGGTTCGCCTACGACGCCGACAATATCTATGTGGCCATCCGAGCCTATGACTCCGATCCATCGGCAGTCATTGCCACTGAAATGCGCCGCGATGGCGATCTTGAAGCCAACGATCAGGTAGTCGTCTACTTCGATACCTTCGCTGACCGACGCAACGCCTTTGTGTTCGGCACCAATGCCGCGGGTGCGCTGGTAGACGGCAAGATCGAGAACGGCCAGTGGAACGGGATCTGGGACAGCAAGAGCCGCTTCGATGCCGAAGGCTGGACGGTGGAGATGGTGATTCCGGTGAAGACGCTGTCGTTCGATCCGGACAACGACCAGTGGGGTCTTGAAATCGTGCGGCGTGTGCGCCGCAGAAGCGAGCGCATGCGCTGGGCCAACATCTCGCAGAACCGCAACGACGTGTACGTGGCGTCGTACGGCAACATGAACGGCATCACCGGACTGCGGCAGGGCATGGGGCTGGAGTTTGTGCCGAGTTTTGCGCTGCAGACCATGGAAAACCGGCCGATTGGCGATAGCGACCAGATCGGAGTGCCCGGCGGCGACATCACCTATCGCATCACGCCGTCTCTGACAGCCACCGCCACCATCAACACCGACTTCTCTGATGCACCTGTCGATCAGGTGCAGAACAACCTCGGGCGTTTCTCGCTGTTCTTTCCGGAAACGCGCGATTTCTTCCTGAGCGATGCCGACATCTTCCAGTTCGGCGGCCTCAACCAGGAAAACGGCATTCCGTTCTTCTCGCGCAAGATGGGCATCCTCAACAACGGCAGCACGGTGTCGCTCGATTTCGGCACCAAACTCACCGGCCGTGTCGGTGATCTCAACGTGGGCCTGCTCAATACCCAGATGGAAGGCCAGCACGCGCTGGACAGCCAGAGCCTCTCGGTAGTGCGTGTGAGTACCGGGATTCTCAGTGAATCACGCGTGGGTATGCTCGTGACCGACGGCGATGCCAACTCCAACAATGGCAGTCGTTTGTACGGTGCCGATGCACAGTATCGCAACAGCAACGTGTTGGGCGGCAACGTCATCATCGGAGATGCATGGGTGCAGAAGTCAGAGAACCCTGGCATCAACGACGACGACATGGCGTGGGGCCTGCGTGCGAACTACCCGAATGACAAGGTACAGCTGAGCGCATTCGTGCGTGAGCTGCAACCCAACTTCAATCCGAAACTCGGGTTTGCCAACCGCACCGGCATCCGCCATTACGAAAGTGAAGGACGTCTGCGTAAGCGCAACGACGGCAAGGCGCGCTTCCGCCTGCTCGACTGGGGTTTCCGCGTGTCGCGTATCGAAGACATGGACGGCAAGGTGCAGACGGAAGAGAAGATCATGAAGATCTTCGAAATCCAGAATCAGGTAAACGACCGCATCGAAACCAACTACATCAATGTGCGGGAAGTACTCGATGCTCCGTTCCAGATTTCGAAAGGGATATTCCTGCCGCCGGGTGACTACAAGTTCACGCGCAATCGCCTGCGCTTCCAGACCAACCCCGGCCGCCTGCTCAGTGGCGAAGTCATGTTCCGGTGGGGTGATTTCTGGAGCGGCACCGTGAAGGAATATGCCGGCACCATTGAACTGCGGCCATCGCCGAAATTCTTTGCCCGCTGGAACTACCAGGTGGTTGATGCGTTGTTGCCGCAGGGCAATTTCGATTTCAGCGTCAACCGCGTCAACTTTGATTTCATACTGACGCCGCGACTGATGTGGCAGAACTTCGTCCAGCACAACAGCGTGACCAAGACGCTCGGCTGGAACAGCCGCCTGCGCTGGGAAATGCAGCCGGGCAACATCCTTTTCCTGGTAATGAATCAGGGCTGGGAGGTCGAAGACGGCAGTTATATGCCGCTCGTGACCAATTTTACCGCCAAGGTGAAGTGGACTTTCCGGTTCTGAGCGCAGCTGCGCCGTCAACCAAAGCCTGTCTGCGCCGTTATGAGGGAAATCGCTCTGCAGATTTCCCCAAGGCCATCAATGTTGCATTCCCCGCGTTACGCCATTCATGTGGCCACCATCACATTCCCGTGAAATTCAACGCAGCCTTCACGGCTGGCAGCCGGCAATTAAGGGCTAGTTAAGAATTACGGCCTAGCATCGCCCGGTATATCGCAAATCCACCATCAATGGAGAACAGGATGATCGTGTCAAAAACAGGAGCAGCACTGGCAATCGCAGTGGTTGTCTGCGCCCTCAGCAGCTGCAGCAGCATCGTTGAGCCGGTGCAACCGTGGCAGAAGGGAACGCTGGCACAACCGGAAATGATTTTTGACGAAGACGCGCTTGATCGTCTTTACGTGGATCACACCTACACCAGCAAGGAGGCCGCTTCCGGTGGCGCCGGCGTCGGTGGTGGTGGATGTGGCTGCAACTGAGGAGGCTGGCATGACAACGCAAGCCTCTCGCAACAAAGCACAAATCACGCGGGCACTGCTGCACGGCAGTGCCGTCGCCCTGTTGGGTTCATTGGGCACTGAAGCGCAGGCAGCAGCTGCGCCTGATGCGATATCACTCAGCGTAAAAACGCTGTCCTATCAGGATTACCAGGCTGATGCCGATCGTATCGACATCGATGCCAAGGCGGTGCAGGTGGTGGTGCCCATCGCCGGTGAATGGAGTTTGAGCGGCACAGCAGTGCACGATGCCATCTCCGGTGCGTCGCCGCGTTATCACGGCAACGGTCTTACTTCGATTGTTGACACCCGTAATGCCTACAGCGCCAGCATTGCGCGTTATTTCCGGCAGGACCAAATCACCGCCGGTTACTCCTACAGCAAGGAGCGTGATTACGTGTCGCGCAATTACTCGCTGCAGAATGCGTGGTCAACGGCCGACCAGAACACCACCTTCACTGCGGGCGCCAGCTACAGTGCCGACGAGATCATCCCCAACAGCATTTTCCTGCGCACGGCGAAAGACAAAAAAGTGCTTGAGCTGGTTGCGGGTATCACGCAGGTGTTGTCGCAGAACGATCTGGCCCAGATCTCGCTGCGTCACTCACGCGGACGCGGTTATTTTGCCGATCAGTACAAACTCTATGATGCACGCCCTTCCACCCGCGATGGCGATTCGTTGTTGATGCGCTGGAATCACCATTTTGCAGGCTGGGATTCCACGCTGCACAGCTCCTACCGCTATTACCGCGACAATTACGGCATCAATGCCCACACCTTCGAGTTCGACTATGTCATCAACCTGCCGCAACAGTGGCAGCTGGCGCCGACACTGCGCTACTACTCGCAGACGGCGGCGGATTTCTATTTTGATCCGGTGGCGAATGATCCGTTTGCCGATGCGGACACAGTCGGTGCACCTATCTCGGTGGTGTATGGCCGTTATGTAGATGGCTTGCCGGCTTCGATGGACCAGCGGCTGTCAGCGTTTGGTGGACTCACCGTCGGCGTCAAGCTGGACAAGGAAATCAATCGTCACCTGTCGCTGGACATGAAGTTCGAGCAGTTCACGCAGAAGGGCAGCTGGGCGCTCGGTACCGGCAGTCCGGATTTGCCGACCTTCCATGCACGCAGCCTGCAGTTCGGGTTCAGTTACAAGTACTGAGTGCGCAGCATGGCTGACACAGTTCACAGCAGCAGTTTCCGCGCGATGGCAAGCCCTTGAAGTGGTGATTGCCGATCGCTCTGCTGATGAAGCAGCGGCGCTTGCGCTGGCAGTGCAGCAGGAGGTCGAGCGCATTGAACACAAGTATTCGCGCTACCGTGACGACAGCGTGATCAGCGAGCTGAACCGCAACTCCGGCGGTGCTGCTGTGCAAGTTGATGACGAAACGCTACAACTGCTGCGTAATGCCGCCACCCTGTACAGCGCCAGTCATGGTTTGTTCGACATTACTGCCGGTGTGTTGCGCCGCGCGTGGCGCTTCAGTGATGCCGTGGTACCGCCACAGGCTGCCATTGATGCGCTGCTGCCATTGATCAACTGGACTCGCGTTGAGCGTGATGGCAACAGTGTGCGACTGCCAGTGGCAGGCATGGAGCTCGACTTCGGCGGCTTCGGCAAGGAATACGCTGCCGATCAAGGCGCGGCGTTGTTGCAGGCGGCCGGCGTGCACCACGGATACGTCAATCTCGGTGGTGATGTGCGTGTGCTGGGGCCCAAACCCGGTGGTGAGCCCTGGCAGATCGGCATCCAGCATCCGCGCAAAGCGGATCTTGTTGCCACCTTGCCGGTGCGCTGGTGGCAGTCGGTATCGGTACTGGCGCCCACGACTTTGCTGGCCGGCAGCTTCTGCACCATTGCCATGCTGTTCGAACAGGACGGGCTGCACTTCCTGCAGCAATCCGGGCTGCCGTTTCTCGCCATCGACCACAACGGGCGCTGCTGGCAACAAAACGCCGCACAGCCTGCTTCTACTACTAATTCCCATTCCCCATCCCCAGCAGTATCGAGGTAATCCATGGCCACCTATCGCGCTACCACCGGCAATGACAGATGGACGGTTCCAGAGTTCGGCGATCCTTCCGGTACTTTGATTGACGGGCTCGCCGGCACCGACATTCTCAGCTTTGACCGTCTCAGCAGCAGCCGTTTCACCATCAAGCAGGATGCCGCCACCGGCTACATTCTGGTGGACTCGATCAGCGGCGCCAGCAGTACCTTCCATCTCAAGCTGGTCAATGTCGAACGCCTCAGCTTCAGCAACGGCAGCAATGTCATCGACCTGACGACGATGTTCGGCGACAGCAAAGCGCCAACGCTTGCCTCGGTAACGCCTGCGGCCGGCAGCAGCGGGCTGGCAGTGGCATCCAACCTGGTACTCACGTTCAACGAAACCGTTGCCAGGGGCGCGGGCAACATCAATCTGCTCGACAGCAATGGCGTGGTGGTTGAAAGTTTTACTGCCGGCAGCACTCGGCTTACGCTGAGCGGCAACACGCTGACGATCGATCCGACCGCGGCGCTCGGCTCCAGCAAGACCTATACGCTCAACATCGATGCGGGCGCGATCAAGGACACGTCCGGCAATAGTTATGCCGGGTTGAATGGGCACAGCTTCTCCACAATAGAGAACACGGCCCCGGTAGCCGCTGCTGCCAGTTTCACGCTGCAGGAAGACAGTGTATTGAGCGGTAGCGTGCCGGTAGCCACCGATGCACAGGGCCAGAGTGTCAGTTACCTGCTGGTGCAGAATGCTGCGCACGGCAGCGTTGTCGTCAACGCCAATGGCTCCTTCAATTACACGCCGGCAGCCAACTACGCCGGCACCGACAGTTTTCTCTACAGCGCCAGTGATGGCGAACTCAACTCTGCGGCCACCACCATCAGTCTCGCCATCCAGAATGTAGTGGATCGTTTCACTGGTACTTCCGGTGCCGATCAGCTGACAGGCACCGGAGCCGCTGATCAACTACAGGGGCTTGGTGGTGATGATGTGCTTGACGGTGGTGCCGGTCTCGACACCGCATTGTTTGTTGGCGCCCGCAGTGGTTATCAGCTGACGAAGACGGCAAGTGGCTGGACGGTTGCCAATGCCGGCGGCGCCGATGGCAGCGATACGCTGGCCAATGTCGAACGTCTGCAGTTCAGTGATTCCAGTGTGGCGCTCGACTTCGACGGCAACGCCGCCAAAGTTGCCAAGCTGATCGGCGCCGTGTTCGGAAAGGCGGCGCTCGCCAACCCGACCTATGTCGGCATCGGACTCAAGCTGCTCGACCAGGGTGTCAGTGACAGCCAACTGGCGAATATGGCGCTTGGAGCTGCGCTGGGTGCTACGCCAGGCTCCGGGCAGATTGTGGATCTGATCTACCGCAACATCTTCGATGCCGCCGCACCTGCTGCACTCAAGGCCACTTATGTTGGGTTGCTCGACAACGGCACACTGACTCCGGCGACACTGGTGCAGGTGGCGTCAGATACCGGCTTCAACACCACTCATATTGATCTGGTGGGGCTGGCCCAGACGGGGATCGCCTACACACCGGCCTGACGAAGTGCCTGTCAAACGGACTATCAAAGGGGTCGGAGATACTTGCCCCCTTTGATACTTTGATACCCTTGCTGCCTTGTGCAAGTATCTCCGACCCCTTTGATACAGGAGGCCCCATGGCCAGCATCTTCACCCGAATTCTCGCCGGCGAACTGCCGGGCCACTTCGTCTGGAAGGACGAAGTCTGTTTCGCCATCATGACCATACAGCCGATCCGCGCCGGCCATGTCATCGTCATCCCCAACAGCGAAGTGAATCACTGGGATGACGTGCCGCCGCACACCGCTGCCCACCTGATGCATGTGGGCCAGCACATCGCCAAGGCGATCAAGGCCAACGTGGTGTGCAAGCGCGTTGGAGTGATGGTGGTGGGGCTTGAAGTGCCACACACGCACATCCACCTGATTCCGGCCGACAGCCCGGCCGACTTTGATTTCAAGAACTCCAAACCGTTGCCGCCGGAAGAGCTGGCAGCGATGGCGACGAAGCTGCGCAGCTCGCTGGCTGCGGCCGGTCACAAGGCCGCGCAGCTCTGATGAGCGCCAAAGACACCATCTACCAGGACGGCGGCCCGGTGGCGCCGTTCGTGTTCGATGACAAAGTGGCCACTGTCTTCACCGACATGATCAACCGCTCGGTGCCGGGTTACGCCACCATCGTGGCAATGATTGGCGCACTGGCCGAGCGTTATGCCCAGCCCGACTCGCTGTGTTATGACCTCGGTTGTTCACTCGGCGCTGCTACGTTGTCGTTGCGTCACCACATCAAGGCGCCCGGTTGCCGCATCGTGGCCATCGATAATTCACCTGCGATGATCGGCCGTTGTGAAAAAGTGATTGCTGCCGACAGCGGCACCGTACCGGTCGAACTGCGTTGCGCTGACATTCTTGAGGTCGGGATCGACAACGCTTCAGTGGTGGTACTGAATTTCACGCTGCAGTTCATTCCGCTTGCGCAGCGAGATGCCTTGATGCGTCGTATCGCCAACGGGTTGCGCCCGGGCGGCATGGTGATCCTTGCCGAAAAAATCCAGTTGGATGATGCCGCACTCAATACGTTGTTCATCGACCTGCATCACCGCTTCAAGGAGCAGAACGGTTACTCGCAGACCGAAATCAGCCGCAAGCGCGCCGCCATCGACAACGTGCTGGTGCCAGAGACGCTGGGCGCCCATGAACAACGTCTGCGCGCTGCCGGCTTCGGCAGTTTTGCCGTGTGGTTCCAGTGCCTGAACTTTGCGGCAATGGTGGCGGTGAAACAGTGAACGTACTGTTTGATTATTCACCGCTGTTGCAGGCCATTGCCGATACGCCGCTGGCTCCGTTGGCGGCAGCGATTCCGGCTGATCTTGCCACCAATGTGACCCATGGCGATTTTTCCAAATGGCAGGCGGCACTGTCGGTATTGCCGTCACTCATGCCGCGCGACCTTGATATGCACAGCGCACTTCGCGTCGGCACAGCTGACCAATTGAATGACAGCGAACGTGAAGTGTTGCGGGCAACACTGATGCAGTTGCATCCGTGGCGCAAAGGTCCGTTTGATCTGTTCGGCCTGCATGTTGACACCGAATGGCGCTCCGACTGGAAATGGGATCGGGTGTTGCCGCACCTTGCACCGCTTGCCGGTCGGCGGGTGCTGGATGTGGGATGTGGCAACGGTTACCACTGCTGGCGCATGGCGGGCGAGGGTGCGGCGCTGGTGGTCGGTGTCGAGCCGATGCTGTTGTATGTGCTGCAGTACTGGGCACTGCGGCATTTCCTGCCAACACCACCGGTGTGGGTAGTGCCGGCCACCCTCGAACAACTGCCGGACAACGTGCCTGCGTTCGACACCGTGTTGTCGATGGGTGTGCTGTATCACCGCCGCTCGCCATTCGAGCATCTCGACCTGTTGAAGAAAAAACTGCGCAAGGGCGGCGAGCTGGTGCTGGAGACTCTGGTAATTGAAGGTGGCCCCGGCATGACACTGGTGCCGCCGGAGCGCTATTGCCGCATGAACAACGTGTGGTTCCTCCCGAGCTGCGCCACCTTGCAGTCGTGGCTCCAGAAAGCCGGTTTCACGGATGTGCGTGTGGTGGATGTCACGCCCACCACCACCGCCGAACAGCGCCAGACCGAGTGGATGACTTATGAATCGCTGACGCAGGCACTCGATACCGCCAATCCAGCGCTGACCGTAGAAGGTCATCCGGCCCCGCTGCGTGCCACCTTTGTCGCACGCTTTGCTTGAACATGCGGATTCCGGTGGCATTGGGATCAGGTGCACAATGCAGCCATCTGTCATGACAGGATTGCGTACCCCTGTTTGACAGCAACTCGCAATGGAATGGCCTGTATGCAACGACGTCCCGCTGTCCTTTCGCACTTGGTCTGTATCGCTACCCTGCTTTTGCTGGCTGCAGCGCCACTGTCAGCCCAGCAAGACATGTTGACTGTGCAGCAGCGCGCGGTATTCGACTGGGCGGAATATGCGTATCCGCGATTGTTCGCGCCAGCCGGTGCCACTACCCAGTCGCTACAAGGCTATTTCGCGCGGCATTACAACAGTACCAACACCTATCTCGGCGTGCGCGACCAAACGGTCTATGCCGCCGGCACTCCCTTTGCCGCCTTCACCAATATCGGCAACGGCATCCGACGTCTCGGCCAGTTCGATACGTTTACTGCTGCCATGCTGGCGGATGGCTGGGGTGTTTACAGTGGTGAAAAGCTACTGGTATCGGAAGCGGTGTCGAAGGATGCCAACGGCGGCGCCGACTGGTTCGAGTTGTACAACGCCGGCACGCTGCCGGTAGCACTGGCGGATTACCAGGTGAAAGACGATGGGGCCGACCATCCGCTGCGCAACCTGCCCGCGCTCACGCTTGCTGCGGGAGACTATGTGGTGATCACGGCATCCGAAACGGCAGTCAGCGGCAACGTGCCCCAGGTCGCGTTCAATCTCGGCAGCAGCGATCGCGTGCAACTCTACAAACAGGGCGTGATGATGGACGAGCTCGCCTGGGACAGCAGCGAAGCCGAGTATGGTTTCGGTTTTGGTCGTTTTCCCGGTCCGCTGTCGAAGGCCGAAACCATCACGCCGACTCCCGGCGCCGCCAACAAAAGCGAAGCTGGCTGGAGCCGCAGCCTGTTCGGCAGTGTCGGTACGCTGAAAAGCAGCAGCGTGCACACGCTTCACTTCACGATCGACCAGAGTGATTTTTTCGCGATGGTGGATACCTACAACCGCACCACTGACAAGACATGGATCGAAGCCACCGTAGTAATCGACGGCACCACCTACACGCGAGTGGGTGTGCGCTTGAAGGGCAATTCATCGCTGCGCTCGATCAGCAACAGCACACCGCCAGTGTCGTTGCCGTGGCTGGTCAAACTCGACAAGTTCGTCAAAACCCAGAACCACCAGGGTATGGAAGAGTTTGTGGTGCACTGAATGAGGCAGTGGCACTGGAACTGCTCGATCTCGCCGGACTGGCGTCGCAGGATGCGCTGACGGTGCGCTTTACCGTCAATGGCAGCGCGGCAGTGGCACGGCTGGTGATTGAAAGCCCCGATGGCGAGTGGATGGCGGAGGAGTTCGCCGGCACCGGTGCGCTCTACAAGGCCGAAAGCACCGGCGACTACAGTTACCGCGGTGATGATCCGGCGCTGTACAACGACGTATTCGAGCAGGAGGCGGGTTCCGCCAACGCCGATATGGCACCTCTCATTGTCTTCCTCAAGTTCATCAACCAGGCCAATGACGCAACGTTTATTGCCGAGCTGCCAACCCGCTTCGACATCGACGCTTTTGCCACCTATCTGGCGATGCAGGATCTGGTAGCCAACCTTGATGACATCGACGGCCCCGGCAACAACTCCTACCTCTACTACGATACTGTCGCGAAGAAATTCACAATTGTGCCGTGGGACTACAACCTGGCATTCGGCGTCAGTGCAGGCGGCGGTGGGGGCGGCGTTATTGTGGTGCCTCGCCCGGTAGAACCTGCCGTGCCGTCGCAGGGTACCCCGGCCAACAGCCGCCCCAACAAGCTGGTGCAGCGCTTTCTGGCCCATGCGCCATGGCGGGCACTTTACGTACAGAAGCTGCCGGCGCTGCGGGCGAAGCTGTATGGCGGCGGCATAGCTACGGAAGTGCTGACCTTGTGGGCAAAAACAGTGGGCGAAGGCGGCCTGGTGGACCCCGGTATCCTCGCCACCGAAAAGCTGGCAATCAGTCTCTATTTCAAATGAATTCCGTCGACAAGTCCTGCACAAATATTGCACATTAACTGCATAATTGGGTATCCTTTGCGACCTTGGTGCACAAAGCAACGCAAGCTCGACAGGAATACCGCAGTCCCATGGCAAGACCACAACGCATCGAAATCGTCGATGCCTTCTACCACGTCAGCAACGGCAAGAAGTCTGGTAAACCGCTGTTCTCCAACGATGTTCACGCTGCCGTGTTCCTCGAACAGGCGCAGCTGGCTGGCAAGCGATTCAATGTCGAGTTGCACGGCTGGTACCTGCATAAACAGCACTACCAGCTGCTGGTACGAACGCCGGAAGCCAACCTCAGTCGATTCATGCGCCAGGTCGATGGCCTGTATACGCTGCGGTACCAGCAACTGCAGGGCCGCCGCGGCTCCGTCTTCAAAACCCGTTACAAAGGCGTGCTGGTGCAACCGTCACTGACACCCTCTGTACTGCACCATTTGCACCAGCAGGCGGTCAAACAGGCGGATTCCGTACTCGCCAACCGTCACAGCAGCCTGCCTTACTAACTTGGCCACCAAAAAGCGGGATTCCCGCTCGTGGTCGACCAGATACTGGGCAGCGGCGAGCGCGCGCGAAAACTGGCCAAGGAGCAGCAGTCGAATCCGGTACCGCCAACGATTTTGCAGTTTTTTGCCCGCAAGAGTCGGCCGGCCATTCTTGGCGATGACGATTTCCGGCTGCAGATACGTGGCAAGGCGCCAGATCATGAGGTCGCCTTTCAGGTTCGCCGACTGCAAGCCCCCAAAAGGCCGACGGTACCCACGATCATCTCCAGCGTGGCGCAGGCATTCAAGGTCAGTGAAGACAGCATCTTGCAGGCTGCGCGCGGCCCTGATTCAAAAAACATCCCGCGTTGGGTGGCCATGTACCTCTGCCAGGAAGCAGGCGGTGTAACGTTGCAAGTGATTGCCGATCATTTCGGTCTGCAGCGCTACGGCACCGTGTCGACCACAATCGGTAAGCTGCGCGTGGAGTTGCCTGCCAACGCGCCGTTGCAGCGCCAACTCAACAAGTTGGCGCAGCAGTTCAGCTGAGGCCGATTCAGGTAAACTGCGGCCACCTACCCGACAACGATTGTCATCCATGGTCTCCGCCGCTGCCGTTAAACTCAGAGCCGCCCCCGGCCACGACAGACCGCTCGACCTGCGGGATTTTCTCGACCTGTTGGTCGAAGAAGGCCAGCTTACGCAGCCAGAGCTGGAAAAGCTGGTTGACGAGCGGCGCGGTACCGGCGCCAACAAGCAGCATGTGCTGACATACCTTGCCGAGCAGAAGCTGCAGGATCGTTTGCGCCCCGGGCACATGCTCGATCTGGAAACGCTGTCGCAGAAGTTGGCCGACTACAGCGACCAACCTTATTTCCGCATTGACTCCCTCAACATCGACGCCGCCAAAGTGACACAGGTAATGTCGTTTGCGTTCGCGCAGCGCCATCGCATCATGGCAGTGGAAGTGAACGATACCGAAGTGACCATTGCTTCCGCCGAACCCTTCATCACCTCGTGGGAAGCCGGCCTTGCGCACATCCTGCGCAAGCCGATCCGTCGCGTAGTGGCGAATCCGGCCGAACTGCAACGGCTCACCACCGAACTGTACCGATTGTCGACGTCAATCAACTACGCCACATCAAAGGGCGGTAGCGGTCGCACCGGGCCGGGCATCACCAACCTTGAACAGATGCTGGAACTCGGCACGGGCAAAGACCCGGAAGCCAACGACCAGCACATCGTCAATATTGTCGATTGGCTGTTGCAGTACGCCTTCGAGCAGCGTGCCAGTGACATCCACATCGAACCACGCCGCGACCTTGGCAACGTCCGGTTCCGCATCGATGGCGTGCTGTACACGATCTATCAATTACCGATCCAGGTGCTGTCGGCGGTAACCAGTCGTTTGAAGGCGCTGTCGCGCATGAATGTCGCCGACAAGCGTCGGCCGCAGGACGGCCGTCTGAAAACCAAGAGCCCGGAAGGTAACGAAGTGGAACTACGGTTATCGACGATGCCCACCGCCTTTGGTGAAAAACTGGTGATGCGTATCTTCGACCCTGACGTCTTGCTGAAATCATTCAGCGACCTCGGCTTTGGTGCGGAAGACCTTGTGCGCTGGCAGCAGATGACGGGTAAGAAGCACGGAATCATCCTCATCACCGGCCCCACCGGCAGTGGCAAAACCACCACGCTGTACTCAACACTGAAAACGCTTGCCACCCGTGAAGTGAATGTATGCACGATCGAAGACC
>Ga0255096_1000514_pt1 | contig 18450 bp, 14 predicted proteins | sample Colum_Atlam_RepA_2_FD_188563 | JGI IMG/M metagenome (GOLD analysis project Ga0255096, IMG submission 188563) | Freshwater microbial communities from Columbia River, Oregon, United States - Colum_Atlam_RepA_8d | ecosystem: Environmental > Aquatic > Freshwater > River | place: USA: Oregon...
TGCAGGAACAATCCCGCCACGATAGGGGACAGCACGGAGCCGCCACGACCAACACCCACTGTGAAGCCGGTGCCTGAGGCACGCACATGAGTTGGAAACACCTGGGCAACCAACGAGTACATCCCGACAATACCTGAATTGATAAAATAGCCGGCAATCGCTACCAGAGCCGACAGCGTAGTCAGGTCGGCCGTTGTCTGGCCAAACAGCGCGGTAGCCAGACAAGAACAGATGAACATGAACAACGTCAGTTTTTTCAGATCAAAGCGTCGGGTCAAGTAACCAAAGACAAAGCAACCTGCCGCTCCGCCGACACTGGCCCACGTCAACACACCACCGGCCGACGATGGCGAGAAGCCCATATCGACCACAAGTTTGGGCACCCACTTGAGGATGTAGTAAAACGTAACGATGTGCAGGAAATACGCAGCAGTGACAATCAGTGTTGTCGCCAGCATGCTCTTACTGAAGATATCGATCCACGCTTTGCGGGTTGCTTCGTTGCTGAGATCCGGCAACAGCGAAGTAGCCGCATGGCCAAAGCGCGCCATGGTGGCATTGACACGGTCGAGCGCACCGTGCGGTCGTTTTCGCACCAGCCAATGCACAGACTCTGGCATCACGAAGAACACCGCAGGAATCATCAAGGCCGTTACGGCAGTGCCGAAGTAGAACACCGAGCGCCAGTCCTGGGTCTTCAACAGCTGTGTTACCACCATGCCGCCAACGACACCTCCAATCGGGTAACCGGCTGACATGATGGCGATTGCCATCGGACGGCTCTTGTTGTTGGAGAACTCCGCAGCCTGAGCATTGATCGATGCCAGCATGCCTCCGATACCCAAACCGGTAATGAAACGCCATGACGACAATACGACCAGGCTTTGCGTAGTGGTGACCATCATCATTCCTGCTGTCATCAGCAACAGACAGCCGAGAATTGTAGGCCTGCGTCCCAGCAGGTCGGCTACTCCGCCGAGGAAAATGGAACCTACGGCCATACCCCACAGCTCCATCGACAGGATGATGCCGAGGCCGGCCTGCGTAGTCTGCCATTCAACAGCGATGCCGGGCGAGGCGAAGCTGATTGCCATCACGTCAAAACCATCGAGTGCGTTCAACGCCACCGTCAGCGCGACCACGAGGTACTGCAACCGGGTCATGGCAGAGTTGTTCAATACTTCGCGGGGATCGTTTTGCATATGCCCTCTTCTTGTAGGTTTTATGTATTGTGCGGCGTTTTTTCCAAGGCCGGCCGCAGCTTAGCTCATTCCTGCAAACTCTTCGATACCACTTCAAATACGTCGGGCGACAGCTTCGGTTCCGCCATGACACGGCGCAATTCGGCCTTCATCAATACCTGACGTTCACTGTCATATTTGCGCCAGCGCGTCAGTGGTGTGAGCTGGCGGGACGCAATCTGCGGGTTACTCGTATTCAGTTTGATGACGTAATCAGCCAGGAAGCGATAGCCACTGCCGTCAGCCTGGTGGAACCCGATCAGGTTCGAATTACAGAACGCTCCGATCACTGAACGTACCTTGTTGGGGTTGCGCAGGTCGAAGGCCTCGTGTTCGATGAGTTGTTTGATTGCGCCAAGATTATCAGCCACTGGGGCTGCACTCTGCAGTGAGAGCCACTGTTCCACCACCAGCGTCTCGTGTTTCCACTGCGCATAGAATGCCACTACCAATTCGTCTTTGACTGCACGGTTGCCGGCACAGGGATTATTGACGAACGCCCGCAGTGCAGCACTCTGGTCAGTCATGTTGTTGGCCGTTTCAAACTGCTGTCTGGCAACAGCAAACCACTGCGGGTCTTCCAGCAGCATCAGGTAGTTCAGCACAGTATTCTTCAGCGAGCGACGCGCCATGGCGCCAGCTTCATAGTGATACGGCGCGTTGCTGACATTGGAGTGATACACCTTGCCGAACAGATCGGCGAGTTCACGCGCCAGATGGCGGCGCAGCTGCTCGCGCACGGCGTGGATGCCCTCGACATCGACCGGCACCGCCAGCTCGGCCAGATAGGCTTCCGGCGGCAACAGCAACAGGTTGGCGAGCATGGCCTTGTCGGCGTCCGGCTCGTTGAGTGCAGTGTTCAGTACCGCACGAAAGGCATTGACCAACCGCGCATCAACCGTGAACGGCTTGTTATCGCGAAGGGCCTGCATTCCTTCATTGATCACTGCCAGCGCGAGTTGCTGTCCGGCTTCCCAGCGTACAAAGCCGTCGCTGTCATGACTCATCAGAAAGCCCAATTCATCGCGTGTGTAATCGCAATACAACCTGACCGGTGCCGAAAAGCCACGCAGCAAGGCTGGCACAGGTTCTTCAGGTACGTTGATGAAGGTGAAGGTTTGTTCAGCCTCGGTGACACGCAATACCTTGCTGGTAGCCGGCGTATCACCAGCACCCAACTGCAACGGCATTTCCCTGCCTTTTCCATCAAGCAGCCCAACAGTGACGGGGATGAAAAACGGCTCCTTGACCGGCTGGCGCGGTGTCGGCGGACACTGCTGTTTCACCGTCAAGGTAAAGCGTCGCTCTTTGGGATCATAGTGGCGTGACACTGTCAGTTCCGGCGTGCCGGCCTGTGTATACCAGCGGCGGAATTGCGTGAGATCAATACCGCTCACTTCCTCCATGCAACGCACGAAATCTTCAGTCGTCACCGCCTGGCCATCAAAGCGCGAGAAATACAGATCGGTGCTCTGACGGAACTGCTGCGGCCCCAGCAGGTTGGCCAGCATTCGCACGACTTCAGAGCCTTTCTCGTAGATGGTCACCGTGTAGAAATTGGAGATTTCCATGTAGGACTCCGGGCGCACCGAGTGCGCCATCGGGCCACTGTCTTCAGCGAACTGCACCGTACGCAACATGGCTACGTCTTCAATACGGTTTACCGCACGCGACCCCATGTCGGCCGAGAACTCGGCATCACGGAAGACTGTAAAGCCTTCCTTGAGACTCAGCTGGAACCAGTCGCGGCAGGTGACACGGTTGCCGGACCAGTTGTGGAAGTACTCATGCGCCACAATCGACTCGATACGACCGAACGAGAAATCCGTTGAAGTCTCCGGCTTCGCCAGCACGCACGATGAGTTGAAAATATTGAGACCCTTGTTCTCCATTGCTCCCATGTTGAAGTCATCAACAGCAACGATCATGAAGATGTCGAGATCGTATTCACGGCCATAGACATCTTCATCCCATTTCATCGAGCGCTTCAGCGAATCCATCGCGAAGTCGCATTTGTCGAGATCCTTGGCTTCAACATAGATGCGCAGATCAACCTTGCGGCCGGTACAGGTGGTAAAGGTATCGCTGATGTGCTCCAGATCACCGGCTACCAGCGCAAAAAGGTAGCAAGGTTTCTTGAACGGATCTTCCCACGTAGCGAAATGACGACCACTACCGGTATCGCCACTGGCGATAAGATTGCCGTTGGAAAGCAATACCGGGTATTTCACTTTATCGGCTTCGATACGGGTGGTGAATTTAGCCAGCACGTCGGGGCGATCGAGGTAGTAGGTAATCTTGCGGAAGCCTTCTGCTTCGCACTGGGTGCAGAACATCACACGGGATTTGTAGAGTCCCTCGAGCGAGGTGTTTTCCTGCGGTTTTATTCGGGTGCGGCACTGCAGCAGGAAGGCGGCAGGCACGCTGGCAACTGTCAGCGATTCTGCATCAGTACTGTAGTGGCCGGCTTCCAGCACGCGACCGTCCACCGAAATATCCAGCAATTCCAGCACCCTTCCCTGCAGCACCAAGGGTGCCTGTGGAGTCTGGGCGGCCGGATTGCGACGTATTTTCAACCGTGACGTGACAAACGTTTCATGCTCAAACAATTCTACAACGAGCTGGGTCTCGTCGATCAGGAAGTCCGGCACCTGGTAATCACGCAGATAAACGGTTTTGCCTTGCGACTCTTTCATGCTGCACCTCACAGGATTTGGCGTCAGGAATCGGCTCTGGTTATCTACAGCCGCTCAGTCGAGCGTCAGTTCCAGTTCGTAGCCGGTGTATTTGCGGACGTTCAGCACGCCGCTGTCGAACATAAGGTATTGGCCCTTGATGCCAAGCAAGCGGCCACCGGCGATGACACCTGCCGTTTCCAGATCAAGTGATACCAGTTTGTCGGGCTGCGCCTGAATGGGATAGCTCAGGCTTACCGGCTCGACCCCGGTGAGAACACTGACAGCATGGAGGCCGAAGCGCTGTTGTAGAGCATTCAGTTCCGCCCGGCAAAGATCAAACAGCCGGTCGCGCTCAGCAGTCATATCCAGCACAACCTGCTCACCCTTCAGCATGGCGCGCCAATTGGTGCGGTCCGCAACATGGGCACGCAATATGACTTCGCAGAAGCCTGCCTGCTGGCGGCTGCGGGTACGAATGATGGCCAGTGCCTGGCTGGCACCCTGGTCGATCCAGCGCGTCGGCACCTGCGATGCTCGGGTGATACCCACCTTGAGTCCCGAGGAATTGGCAAGATAGACGACGTGATCCTGCATGCAGAAGTGGTCACCCCATACGGGCTCACGGCAGGTACCGGCGTCATAGTGGCATTGTTCGGGCGCGACTATACAGCCATCGCATTGGGCAAGTTTCTGGAAGCACGGAAAGCAGTAGCCCTGGTTATAGCTCTTGCTGGTGATGCGATTGCAGTGGACGCAGAAAATGCGGCCGGTGCTGCGCAAAGTCAGCGTACGGCCACAGGCATCAGACAAATCCAGCTCACTGTCACCGACGGGCAATGAATAGCTCACTGGCGTTTCAGCGCGCGCTGTCATTTTCCTTACAGTACCTTTGCACTCCATCACGGTCACCGTCAGTCGTCGCAGTGGCTCTTGCCCAGGCCGTCTTTATTGATCCAGGCCGTACGCTCCTGTTGAGGCAGATAGAGTTCGTCATAGGCAATAACCGCTTGCAGGCAATGTTCCAACTGCTCACTGCTGAGGCGGTCGCCATTCGGCCATTTACCGAGCTCGATTGCAGTCTTCAGGCTCTGGTGGATGTCGGGTGTCATGCTGGCAACCAGTGCATGCCAGCTGTACGGTTTGTCTGTCATCAGAGTGCTCCGGTTACTACCGCGCGGCGGATGCGACTAATTGTGGCAAGTACTGCGCCGTACACCATCCCGGTCAGGAAGCCGCCAAGATGGGCTGCATTGGCAATCATATCGAGTTCCAACCAGGTGAAAACAATCAGCATTCCAACCATGAAGATGATCAGGGATGCCGGCAAACGCAGCCCCCTGCGCGGATCGAATAGTTGCCACATCCAGATATAGGCGAACATTCCATAGACCACGCCTGACATGCCGCCAAAGTTGGTACCGCCGCCCCAGAGGTACTGTATTGTATTGGAGCTGAAGGCAATCACTACCATCGCAATCGCCAGCGTCAGCGTACCCTGCATTATTTCGATGCGGCGTCCAAGCTCCCACACCCAGCTCATGTTGAACACCAGATGCAGGATGCCAGCGTGCAACAGTGCCGGCGTCAGCATTGCCAGCAACTGGCCAAGGGTGAATGATTCAAGTACGCGCGACAGCACGATGGTGCCGGTGCCACGGCTGAAATCGGGAAACATCAGTGCCAGCGTCAGTGACGTGGGCCGTTCAAGCGGCGCCAGCAACCACAGCAACGAGCAGGCCAGAATCAGAATCAAGGTCAAGGGGGCACTGCCGAGTGCGCGACTGAATGATGACCATAGCGCACCGACTTTTACGTACCCACCGATCGAGCTGGAATCTTCGGCTGCCGGCAGGACTTCACCACCCTGCCACTGCAGAAATAGCTCCTTGGTCAACGCAATCTGCGTCGGCTCGGCCACCAGCACCAACTGGCGTTCGTCCTGCCACCCAATATGGTGCGACACCTTTCGCTGCCACAGCAGCCGGCTGAACTGGGTCAAGTCGCGGGCATCACCAACTTCGAGAGCCAAGAACATCGCTAGTTCCGCACCGGGCGCTGCGCCCACCCCAGTTTGCTGCGGCACGTTGCGTAATAGTCGTAGTCGACCGGGTGCAGTAATTTTAGCTGCTTGGTTTTCCGCTGCACTGTAAAGGTTTCACCGACACTGGCCGTATGCATCACAGTGCCGTCGCAGCTGATCTGCGGCATGGTGTTGTGACGTTCACCCACGACGAGAGTGATGCGGCTTTTGCTGTCGACAACGATGGGCCTACTGCTGAGGCTGTGCGGGTACATCGGCACCAGTGCCAGCACATCAAGTCTTGGATGCATGATAGGCCCACCAGCCGACAACGAATATGCAGTGGACCCAGTGGGCGTTGCGATGATGAGACCATCGGACGCCTGATGGCAGACGAACTGTCCATCAACATAGAGATCGAATTCAATCATCTGGGCGGCGATACCGGGATGCAGCACGATGTCGTTCATCGCCGAGCCCAGCAGCCGTCCAGTGCCATCGGCATCAGTAGCTACTTCCAGCAGGAAACGCGGCTCTTCACGGTAATGACCGTCGAGGATCTGGTCGAGTGCGGATTCGATGTCGTCCGGCAGGATGTCGGTGAGGAAACCCAGTCGACCGCGGTTGATGCCGACTACGGGGATGTCCTGCTCGGCCAGCAACGTTGCTGCTTTCAGCATGCTGCCATCACCGCCGACTACAATCACCAACTGGCAGCGCTGGCCCATCTGTTCGCGCTGCACCACTTCAAACTTGTGGGTGCCCAACAATCCATCCACAGACTCATCTACCACTATCGTCGTGCCCTGCCGTTTGCCCAGGAAACTGGCCACAAGCAGCAACGTATCCACGATGTCGCGATTGTCGCGCCGGCTAATCAGGCCAATGGTGGGAAACTGCGGCATGGGGGGCTGAAACCACGGGAAACGGGTAAGCAGTATACCATCAGGCCAGTGAGCGTCGGCCCTGTAAACCGCCGCCGTGCACGACCAAGACGCGGGCACCGGCAGGGAAAAAATCACAAGCGACCAATCCTACCAGCGCCTGCATTAACTTGGCCGAATAGACCGGCTCCAGTGGTATCCCGGTGTCGGCTTCGAAGCGGTACATGAAATCCAGCAGCTCCGGAGTTACGCGGGCATAACCACCGCCGTGCCAGTCATCCAGCACCTGCCAGCGACAACTGGCTTGCAGCCCGTGGCGACTTAACAACCCAGCTACCTCTTGCTGCAGATATCCCTCGCCTTTCAATACCTGGATACCGATCACCGACAGCGTGGTACCGGTGCCACAGGCCACCATGAGATGACTGAAGTCATGCACCACCGGCAAAAGCGCCCGGCAACCTAGCACACCCGCCAGATTCGAGCCGCCTTCGGGGATAAGAAAGTGTGGGCCGAATTGAGTCTGCAGTTGCAGTTGCCAATCGGTATCGCCTTTGCGGCGGTAGTCGTCGCGACTGGTAAATTGAAGTCGCATGCCGTTGTTGGCAGCATCTTGCAGGCAGGCTGTTAGTGCACCGCCTTGTTCACCTCGCACCATCCCAATAGTGCGGAAGCCGAAACGGCGGCCAGCAGCCGCCAACGCGTGCAGATGATTGGACCAGGGACCACCGAAACTGAGCAGCGTGTGATGTCCCTGCTCACGCGCGCCAAGCAGGTTGGGCAACAGCTTGAAGTACTTGTTGCCGGACAGCTCGGGGTCAACGAGGTCAGCACGCAGCACGCTCACAGCCACCTTTTGCTTATGCACCCAGGCAGCGGTGATTGGCGTTATTGGTATGGATTCAATTGAGAACGAAGTATCCACGGCTTTCGAGACAGTTCCTGATAACCTGGCGACGACCACGCAGCGCCGCCGGCGCACTGCGCGCCACCGATCCCAGCGTCAGCAGGGGCACCCGTGACCACCTGTCGAGCCGCCTGTCTTTGATCGGCATACCCCATTGCATTCTTGCAGAGATACCCTCTGAAGCAATACAAGGTGTGGACGTGGCTGAAACAGCCAATTGTAGTTTTCTTCGGCAGTACATCAGCGCAGGGAGCGTCGATGCATAGCCTGAGCCGCACTCACAGCTCGAAGCAAGCCGACAGGAGCTGCAACGCAGCACAATCGAGACAAAGAAAATACAATAATGAATGGCGACCTGGACGGGACTCGAACCCGTGACCTCCGCCGTGACAGGGCGGCATTCTAACCAACTGAACTACCAGGCCGAACAAGAGAGCGCTTGGTGGGTGAAGAGGGGCTCGAACCCCCGACATTCGCCTTGTAAGGGCGACGCTCTACCAGCTGAGCTATTCACCCAAGCGCTGAGGCTGCGCATTTTACCCACAACACTCATGGAGTCAATAAAAGTTTGGGGTTCACAAGGATGGTTTTTGCAGCCAAAAAGCCGGCCTATTTTGTGGTGTAGCGATACGTTCCGTCCCAATCCGGCGGCAGTTGCTGGCCTCGCAGACTGGCAATACGTTCAAGGTACAGCGTATAGAGAAATGTATCAGGATCTTGCTGCTGCAACTGCCGGAAAAGCGCCTCGGATTGATCCCATTGCTGCTGAAGATAAAGCGCATAAGCGTTGTGGTAATCCTCCACTTGCCGCTTCAGCTCCTCGCCAGCCTCACTGTCCGCACAGAGCGGTTGATAAATGCGGATCGGTTCATCCTTGCCCTTCACTTGCACCTTGTCGATCTGGCGGCACAGGAAACCCTGCAAACCATCATAGGTCTGTTCACCGATCAACAATTTCACGCCGTAACTTTTCGTGATGCCTTCCAGTCGCGCCCCCAGATTTACCGCATCACCAATAACAGTGTACGCCCGCCGATAGGTCGATCCCATATCACCAACGTTCATCAGACCGGAGTTGATGCCAATGCCTATATTGACCTCGGGCAGGCCTTGCGCCTTGAACATCGGCTTCAACTCTTCCACTTTCTTCAACATCTCGAGAGCGGCCATGACCGCATTGTTGTGATGCTGCGGATCGTCCAGTGGTGCGCCCCAGAAAGCCATCACCATGTCGCCGACGTATTTGTCGATGGTGCCGTTGTTATCGAAGATTATGCCAGTGATGGGGGTGAAGAAGTCATTGAGCATTGCTTTGAGTTCGGTAGCTTTCAACTTCTCGGAAATAGTCGTGAAGTTGCGGATATCAGAAAACAATACGCTCAGTTCCTTGCTCTCCCCGCTGAAGTCATATTTATCGGGATCATTAAGCATGGCATCGATATGCGCCGGCGGTACATACTGATCGAACATGCCCTTGATTACCTTCTTGTTCAGTCCTTCTTTCAGGAAGCCGTACGTCATGTTGATGATGGCAACAAGCAGGATCAGCAACAGCAGTATCACCAGCGGGAAGTCCAGGTTGTAACGGCTCCACAAATAGAAATTCATCGCCGTCATGCCCACCATGAATGTGATGCTGGAAAGCGCAAGCAAAGCCGGACCAAGATACGGATAGATCATTGAAAGTCCGATACCGATGACAATGATGGCGGCAAAAATTGCTCCCTCGGCCCAATCAGGACGCGACGGAAATGGTGTCTGCCTGGCTTGGTTCAACACCGACATCATGTTGCCGAGCGCTGACGCGTTCTGACTGACGTCGGCATCAATCGTAATCTGTGGCGCAGAGCTGAGGATGGCGTTCAGTACGTTGGCATGGATCTCGACGCCCGGATACACAGACTGCACCGGCGTGGCTCGCAAATCGTACAATCCCACTGACGTGGTACCTACCAGCACCAGGCTGTTCACCAGCATGTTCTGCTGTTCCTGTGACAGGGTATCGTTCAACACATCTGTGGCCGACACGTAAGGGAAGCTGCCCTGGGCCCCGATGTAGGGGATGCGTACCTGGGCATTCGGATCGATGGGAATCACAGTGGCCCCCATGCGGATACCGACCAACTCACGGAAGTTGCCCTGAGCATCCCCTTCTGTCACCGCACTGAAATTCTGCTCGAAGTTGTAGAGGCGTGCCATATCGAGCGCCAGCGATGGATAGATACGATTTTGGTACTGCTGGATCATCGTATAGCTGCGAATGATGCCATCAACATCAGGTGTGGTGTCGAAAAACCCGCCACCGCTTGCGCTGTTCTGCAGGGTGTCGATATTACCGGTGAATCCCTGAGCCTCGGACAGCGAGATCGTTTCGTTGTCGGCCTCCGCGACCATGAATATAGGCTCCGGCAGTACCCCTTTGCGCACACCCTCATTGCGGCGGAAGGAGAAGCCAAGTACCACATCGGTGCTCTCCATGGCTTTGGCAAAAAAAGCGTCTGCATCGAACAGACTGGGATTGGCGCTTTCTATCGTTTCGAGTTGCTGACGGAAGAGGTTGACGCCTTCACCAGCTGCCGCATCCGCGGCAATTCGCTGCTGCAGTTCAAGTGCAAGATTGCGCTCATATTCCGGAAAGAATACGTCGAATCCGATAACCAGTGCGCCCCGCTCAGCAAGCTTGGTTGCCAGTCTGGCAATCTTGAAGCGCGACCACGGCCATTGCCCTTCAGCTGCCAGGCTGCGCTCATCGTAATCGACGATGACGATATTGTGCTCATTGGTACGCAGTGTGCCGGGTGAAAATTTCAGGCGCTGATCGTAGACAACAAAGTCGAGCCGGTCGAAAAATTCACGCACGAAGGGTTGTGGCGTCCTGAACAGCCAGAACACCAGTACTGTTGCCAATATGCCCAGATACGCAGGGAGACGATAGCCACGCAGCACCGAATGCCAGAAGGAGCCAAACTGGTCTTTGAGTGTGGCAAGCGACGACATTCGGATGACCGGATACAAAGGATGAACTGATTATATGTCCGGACCTTGCCGACCTGCACAGAAAGCCTTGTGAAGCGGATCGGGCACTGATTACCATGCCGGCCTCATTTTGAGTATCCAGCTATGGAAATCCACAAAGAATTCAGCTTCGAAGCCGCCCACCGACTGCCCAATGTACCCGCCGGGCACAAGTGCGGCCGCCTGCACGGACATTCATTCCGAGTCGAAGTGCATGTACAGGGACCACTCGACCCAGCGCTGGGCTGGGTTATGGACTACGCAGACATCAAGAGAATCGTGAAGCCGGTGATTGCCCGCCTCGACCACTACTACTTGAACGATATCCCAGGCCTCGAAAATCCCACCAGCGAAGTGATAGCGCAGTGGTTATGGCACCAGTTGAAACTTTTGTTGCCGCAGCTCAGTAAAATCGTCATCAGGGAAACCTGTACCAGCGGCTGCGTCTATACCGGTGCTGATGCCGCCGGCGTCTGAGGCAAGTGCCAATCAATCGGGGTTTTGCCATGTTCGGCAAGCCAGCTATTGGCACGTGAAAAGTGTCCGTTGCCAATAAACCCCCGATGCGCCGACAACGGCGACGGATGTGGTGACTCAAGCACCAGGTGACGACTGCGACTGATGTGCTGCCCCTTCTTGTGCGCATGACTACCCCATAGCAAAAATACCAAATCCCTGCCCTCGGCATTCAACACACTTACAATCGCGTCCGTGAACTGTTCCCAGCCCTTGCCTTGGTGAGACGCCGCCTTGAAACGTTCTACGGTCAGCACTGCATTCAGCAGCAGTACGCCTTGTTCTGCCCAGTGCTGCAAACAGCCATGGCCCGGTGGCAGAATGCCCAGATCACGTTGCAGTTCCTTGTAGATATTGACCAGCGACGGCGGCGGGTCAACGCCAGGCAGTACCGAAAAGCACAGTCCATGCGCCTGCCCGGGATTGTGGTAAGGATCTTGACCAAGGATCACTACTTTCACATCGGGCAGTGGTGTTGAATTGAGCGCATTGAAAATCTCGGGACCGGCCGGATACACGGCTTTGCCGGACTGCTTTTCTCTCAACAGAAAGGCACGTAATTCGCGCATATACGGCTTGCCGAACTCCTGCTGCAGCGCTGCCTGCCATGACGGAGCCAGCTGGGGCTTGTGCCCGCCCTCTGCCACCGCCGACACCGCTCTCAGTCCCTGTGGTGCTGCGGCCGCATATGCGGGAATAGCAACACATCGCGAATCGATGGCTGATCGGTGTACAGCATGACCAGACGATCAATGCCGATGCCTTCACCAGCTGTGGGCGGCATACCATACTCCAACGCGGTGATGTAGTCGGCGTCGTAATGCATTGCTTCATTATCGCCAGCGTCCTTCGCTTTCACCTGCGCAAGAAAACGTTCCGATTGGTCTTCGGCGTCGTTAAGTTCGGAGAAGCCATTGGCAATCTCGCGTCCGCCTATGAACAATTCAAAGCGATCAGTAATGTCGGGGTTATGGTCGTTGCGACGCGCCAATGGCGATACTTCAGTCGGATACTCAATGACAAACGTCGGCTGTACCAGTTCGTGCTCGACTTTCGCTTCAAAGATCTCCATCTGCAATCTGCCCTTGCCCCAGCCGGCCTTTGCGTCACTGCCACAGCGTTTTGCCAATGCACGCAGGCTATCCATGTCATTCAGTTCAGCTTCTGTAGTACCAGGCACATGCGCCAGAATTGCCTGCGGGATCGACATGCGACGGAAGCGGCTACCGAAATCCAGCTCGACACCCTGATACGTCAATGTAGTGGTACCGAGCACTTCGTGTGCCAGCATGCGAAGCATATCTTCAGTCAGATCCATCAGCTCACGGTAGTCAGCATAGGCCTGATAGAACTCAAGCATCGTGAATTCGGGATTGTGACGAGTGGACAGCCCTTCATTGCGGAAGTTGCGGTTGATTTCATACACCCGCTCAAAACCACCTACCACCAGACGCTTCAAAAAAAGCTCAGGCGCAATTCGCAGGTACATCTGCTGATCCAGGGCATTGTGATGCGTGATGAAGGGCCGTGCCACAGCACCACCAGGAATCACCTGCATCATCGGCGTCTCCACTTCCATGAAGTCGCGCGCGTTCATGTACCGCCTGATGCTATCAACAATCTTAGATCGCATCACAAATGTCTTGCGAGTTTCTTCATTGACGATCAAATCGACATAGCGCTGACGGTACCGCACTTCCTGGTCGTGTAAGCCGTGGTATTTATCCGGCAGCGGACGCAGTGCCTTTGTCAGTAATTGGAGTTCTTTTGCCCATACGGAAAGCTCACCCTTGCCGGTACGAAACACAATGCCGCTCACGGCAATGATGTCTCCAAGATCCAGACTCTTGTTCAAGGCATTCTGTGCTTCACTGTATTCCTTGTGACTCAAGTACAGCTGGATCTGACCACTGTTATCCTGGATCACCAGGAAGGGACCGCGCATACGAATCAATCGCCCAGCCACTTTGGCGGGATAGTTGGCAGCTTCCAATCCTTCTTTGCTGTCGTTGGCAAAGCGCTGGTGAAGGTCCGCTGCCAGGGCATCGCGGCGGAAATCATTCGGAAAGGCAACACCGGCCTCTCGCAGTGCCTGCAGTTTTTCGCGGCGCAGGGATATCAGTTTGTTTTCGTCTTGCTGCGTCTGTGATGCTTGTTGTTCGTGGTCACTCATGATTTATCGTCTGCCGTGTCTTGCCATATCGTTGCTGGCGTGCGGTTACAGGCCCTGCTTCAGGCTCGCTTCCATGAACTTGTCGAGATCGCCATCAAGTACAGCGCCGGTGTTGCTGGTTTCAATGCCGGTACGCAGATCTTTGATGCGTGATTGATCGAGTACATAGGAACGTATCTGGCTGCCCCAACCAATGTCTGATTTCTCGTCTTCGATCTTTTGCAGCTTCTCGCGTTTCTTCTGCGCTTCCATTTCGTACAGCTTTGCTTTCAGCTGTTTGATCGCCATGTCGCGATTCTTGTGCTGCGAGCGTTCACTCTGGCATTGCACGACAATGCCGGAAGGTTCATGGGTCATTCGTATGGCCGAGTCGGTCTTGTTGACATGCTGGCCACCGGCACCGCTGGCGCGGTAGGTATCTACACGCACCTTGCTCATGTCGAGTTCTACCTGGATGTCGTCGTCAATTTCAGGTGACACGAACACCGATGAGAACGATGTGTGCCGGCGGTTGCCTGAGTCGAACGGTGACTTGCGTACCAACCGGTGAACACCGGTTTCAGTACGCAACCAACCATAGGCATACTCACCCTGAAAGTGCACGGTAGCACTCTTGATGCCAGCCACCTCTCCCGCAGATGCCTCCATCAGCTCGCTCTTGAATCCATGGCTGTCGCCCCATTTCAGGTACATGCGCAACAGCATCTCAGCCCAGTCCTGCGCTTCGGTACCACCCGATCCTGCCTGTACATCAAGGTAGGCGCTGTTCTGGTCGAGCTCACCGGAGAACATGCGGCGGAATTCAAGCTGCTCAAGACTGGCTACCGCTTTCTCGAGTTCCTTCAGTGCTTCATCGAGCAGCGACGCATCATTGTCTTCGTCAGCCAGCGTAATGAGTTCGCTGCAATCGGCAAACTGGGTTTCCAGTTTCAGTATCGTATTGACGACGCGCTCCAACTCCGAGCGCTCCTTGCCGAGCGCCTGCGCATGTTCCGGTTTGTCCCATACATTGGACTCGCCAAGTTCGGCTTCGACTTCGGTCAGTCGTTCCTGTTTGTTATCGAAGTCAAAGATACCCCCTGAGCACGCCAAGGCGCTCAGTGCATTCTTTGATGCGTTGCAGATGACCGTTGACTTCCAACATGAATTCACTCCAGAAAAGTTCTACATTCTAGCCGAGTGGCACACGCTCTGCACTCTGGCATTGCCCGGGATTTGGGTAGAATTGCCGCAACACCGACCTGCCCGGAATACCGTCCTTGCTCACCAACGCCCGTCTGCTCTGGGATGACCACGGTATGCCGTACTCGGCAGACTATGGCGATATCTACTATTCGCAGGCCAATGCACTTGGCGAAAGCATGCATGTGTTCCTGGCTGGGAACAATCTGCCACAGCGTTTTGCCCAACTGATACAGCCGTGCTTCACGATAGGCGAACTCGGTTTCGGGGCAGGCCTCAACTTCCTCAATGCCTGCCGACTCTGGTGCGACAACGCTCCGGCCGGAGCAACACTGCATTATCTAGCCTGCGAATCAAACCCTTTTGCACACAACGACCTGGAGCGGCTGCTGCGACGGTTTCCTGAACTGGCTGCATACAGTGCTACCTTGCTGGCAGCCTGTCCCGACCACACAGACGGCGTACATCAGCTCACACTGCGGCTTGCCAACCACACCGTTGTACTGACGCTGCTGTACGGTGATGCGCAATCGATGCTGGCTGCCTTTCTTGGTGAAACGCCGGGATTCTTCGTCGATGCTTGGTTTCTTGATGGCTTTTCGCCGAAAGTAAATCCTGCACTGTGGCAACAACCCCTGTTACAAATGATACGGCGCTGCAGTCATGGGGATACGACACTCAGCACCTACTCGGTGTCGACTACCCTGCGCTCCAACCTGACTGGGACAGGTTTCAACTGGCAAAAACACCGCGGGTTTGGTGGCAAACGCCACATGCTAACTGCACGCCTGACAGATGCATCCGCGCGCGCTCATAGCCAAACCCACCATGTATGTATCATCGGCGGTGGGCTGGCTGGCTGCAGCACCGCCCATGCGATGGCAGCCAGTGGCTGGCAGGTGAGCTTGCTGGAAAAAGCCGAGGTCCTTGCCAGTGGCGGCTCCGGGAACTTGCAGGCTGTACTGCACTGTAAGCCCGGTACGGCCCATAGCCGCGACAATGATTTCAATCTCCATGCCTATCTGCACGCATCGAGACACTACGACTCACTGCATACGCAGGGATTGGAGTGGCAGCGCTGCGGCATGCTGCACGTAGGCACCGACGCTGAACAATTGCGCCGTTTTACACGTATCCACCAGAGCGGACGCTTCAATACTAATATCCTGCAGCCGGTGGATGCCGATGCAGCCAGTGCGCTGGCTGGCGTGCCACTGTCGCATGCGTGCCTGTATTTCCCGCTGTCGGGCTGGCTGTCCCCAGCCGCGTTATGCCGTTTTTACACAAATCATCAAAACATTAAGGTGCACTGTGGTGCCCGCGCGCACACCCTGCACGCATCACAGGATCGATGGGAGGTTGTGTACAACAATGGCACCAGTCTTCACGCTGATGCAGTGATTCTCGCCAGCGCCGGGGATTTGTTCGATTTCCACCAATGCAGACACTTGCCGCTTATCTGCAATCGCGGTCAGGTTGATGTGTACGCTGGTACGGCCGAGTCTGCATTACGCACGATCCTGTGCGGCCAGGGCTACCTGACGCCGGTTTGCGACGGACAACAAAGCCTAGGGGGCAGCTATTTCGTTGCGCAGACCAGCAGCGAACAGAACCGATTGCAGCATCTAGAGCTGTTAGCGCGCATGGATACCAGCCTGGCGCTTGAATTGGGCAAGCAGAGCCCGGAGCTCCAGCGCGTTGGACAACGGTGCCAGACGCCTGATCGTATGCCGCTCGTCGGCGCATTGGACCCAGCGCTGCCCGGGCTATATTTGAACGTTGCGCACGGCTCCAATGGGCTGGCACGCACACCAATAAGTGCGGCATTGTTGGCGAGCCTACTGAACAACACGCCGCCACCATTGGCGGCAAATCTGCGTGAGCTTGTGGATCCAGCACGCTGGGGGCGCTGGAGATAAACGGAAAAACGGCAGATCAGTCGGGTCGACTGAAGAAATGCGTCAGTGCCGCTGCAAGATGAACTGTGTCGCGGCTGCCAGCCAGTTCACGGATCGAATGCATCGCAAACGTCGGCACACCGATATCGACGGTAGTCACACCGAGTTCAGCGGCGATCAACGGACCGATGGTTGAACCGCACCCCATATCACTGCGCACGACAAAGGCCTGAAGCGGCACATCGGCTTCACGACACAGCTGGCGGAAACGCGCACTGCTTTCGCTATTGGTGGCATAACGCTGATTAGCATTGAACTTCAGCACCGGACCACCGTTGAGTAAGGGGCCGTGTTTGCCGTCATGTTTGTCAGCAAAATTGGGATGGATGCCGTGGGCATTGTCGACCGACACCAGCATGCTGCGACTGAGCTGACGCACCCAGGCATCATCGCTGCCGTTCTGCAGTTTTTCATTTAGACGGCGCAGAACTGACTCGAGAAAGGGACCAGCGGCACCTGCCGCCGTGGCACTGCCGACTTCTTCATGATCAGTACAAACCAGCAGGCAATTGGCATCCCCGGTGGCTGCCATAAGGCTTTCAAGTCCGACGTGGCAACTCAATAAATTGTCCAGTCTGGCGGACGCGATGAAATCTCCTTGCAAGCCTGTGATGGAGGGAGCCTGGGTGTCGTACAAACTGATTTCGTAGTCAAGCACTTCCGACACATCAAGCGCCGGCTGTTCGCTACGCAGTTGCGCCAGCAGCAACGAACGGAAATCCGGCGCATTAACGTCTCCCACCTGCAATAACAGTGGCGGCAGATCGTTCTGGGCATTGATGCTACGCTTCTGGTTGACATCACGATCAAGATGGATCGCCAGACTCGGAATTACTGCGACAGGCTTACGGAAATCGATCAAGGCGAACTTCACCTTTCCGACGCCATCGATATAGTGCACGCGACCAGCCAGAGAAAGGTCTCGATCAAACCATGGGTTCAGTAGCGCCCCGCCATAGACCTCGACCCCAAGCTGCAAATAGCCCTGCCGCACCAACTCGGGCTGCGGTTTAATTTTCAGGCACGGGCTGTCGGTGTGGGCGCCGACCATTCGCCACCCACTGTTGATATTGGTAGCCGGGGCCAACTTGAACGCGATGATGGAACTTTGGCTGCGGACCGTGAAGTAGCACCCGCCGGGCACTGGTGCCCAAGCGGCGTGCTCATCAAGACGTTGATAGCCAGCATCCTGCAGCCTCGCCACCATCGACTCCACAGCGTGATAGGGCGTTGGCGCTGCCTGCAGGAAGCAGCAGAGCGATTGATTAAGGGGTTGCGCCATTGGCTGCTGGTGCTTCGATAGCAAGCAGTTCGACATCAAAAATCAGCGTGGAGTTCGGCGGTATCGGACCAGCACCGTTGGCGCCATATCCCAGTTCTGCCGGGATGAAGAAGCGATATTTGTCACCGACGTTCATCAACTGCAGACCTTCAGTCCAGCCGGGGATCACACCGTTGAGCGGGAATGAAATGGGTTCGTTACGTTCAACTGAGCTGTCGAACACGGTACCGTCGATGAGCGTGCCGTGATAGTGCACGCGCACTGTGTCGGATTCTTTTGGCATTGGTGCAGAAGCGTCGCCGCCTTCGGTCACAACAAGATACTGCAAGCCGCTTGCCGTACTTTTAACACCCGCAGCAGTGGCGTTCTTGGCCAGGAAATCCTTGCCGGCCTGAGCCTGTTGTTCAATTTCGGCCTGCGCACGCGCTTGTACCTGAGTTGACAGCTGTTCAAGCGAAGCCTGCATGTCTTCGACCGTCATCTTCATGTCGCCGCCAGCCATGGCGTCCTTGATGCCCTGCAGGAGCGCATCGAGGTCGAGATCCTGCTGCAAGCCCTGACCCGCGAGAGCCCCCCCCATGTTGGCTCCCACGC
>Ga0255096_1000516_pt1 | contig 18424 bp, 19 predicted proteins | sample Colum_Atlam_RepA_2_FD_188563 | JGI IMG/M metagenome (GOLD analysis project Ga0255096, IMG submission 188563) | Freshwater microbial communities from Columbia River, Oregon, United States - Colum_Atlam_RepA_8d | ecosystem: Environmental > Aquatic > Freshwater > River | place: USA: Oregon...
ACGTTGGTATGTTTTCGGTCCGATGCGCCAACAGCACGACTTTTACCCCGCAGTCAAATCCGCGCCCGCCACCGCCACGCGGCCCTTGCCAGACCGCCGCCGCCCCTGCAAGCTGCGGCCAACATGAAAGGTAAGCGCCCGATGCAGACCCTGACCGATACCAAAGCGCAGCTGCCCACCCTGACCCATACCCGCAACCCCGGAATGCCGCTGGATCTGGATTGGGTCGCCAGCGTGCAAGCCAACACCTCGGCCATCGAACGCCGCGCCGCCAGCTTGGGTGGCCGCCGTTCGGTCAAGAAGGAGTTTCAGGCGGCATGGCTGTTGAAAGCCATCAGCCTGATCGACCTGACCACCCTGTCGGGCGATGACACCGTTGGCCGCGTGCAACGGCTTTGCGCCAAGGCCCGCCAGCCGGTTGCACCAGAGCTGCTGGAAAAGCTGGGCATGCAAGGGCTGACCACCGGCGCAGTCTGCGTTTACCACGAAATGGTCGAAACCGCCGTGCGCGCGCTTGAAGGCTCCAACATCCCGGTCGCCGCCGTTTCAACCGGCTTCCCGGCGGGCCTGTCATCGTATCGCACCCGGATCATGGAAATCGGCGATTCCGTCAAAGCCGGCGCGAAGGAAATCGACATCGTGATCTCGCGCCGCCACGTTCTGACGCAAAACTGGCAAGCCCTGTATGATGAAATGGTCGAAATGCGCACCGCCTGCGGCGAGGCGCATGTCAAAGCCATCCTTGCCACGGGCGAACTGCAAACCCTGCGCAACGTCGCCCGCGCCTCTTTGGTCTGCATGATGGCCGGGGCCGATTTTATCAAAACCTCAACCGGGAAAGAACCGGTCAACGCCACCCTGCCGGTCAGCCTGACAATGATCCGCTGCATCCGCGACTATCAGGACCGCACCGGCATCAAGGTCGGCTACAAACCTGCGGGCGGCATTTCAAAAGCCAAGGACAGCTTGCTGTATCTGGCGCTGATGAAAGACGAACTCGGCCACCCGTGGCTGCAACCCGACCTATTCCGCTTCGGTGCATCGTCGCTACTGGGCGATATTGAACGCCAGTTGGAACATTACCTGACAGGCCAATACTCGGCCGCCAACCGCCATGCGATGGGGTAGGCCAATGTGCGTTTGCAAAGGGGCTTTGCCCCTCGCGCCTACGGCGCTCACCCCAGGATATTTAGACCAAGATGAAGCCCGACAGATCGCTTCATCTTGGCAAAAATATCCCCGCCGGAGGCGCACGCCGGCCACCGGAACTTCCGCCGAAAGGACCAAGCCATGACCACTTCCGTTCGTGAAATCTTTGATACCATGGCATATGGCCCGGCGCCCGAAGGCAATGCCGAAGTGCTGGCATGGTTGGCCGGCCATGAGGGCCGCTTTGGCCACTGGATTGACGGCGGCTTTACTGCCCCCGCTGCCGGGTTTGATACCCGAAACCCCGCCACGGGCGCGACGCTGGCGCAGGTTACGCAAGGCAGTTCAGACGACCTTGATCGCGCCGTGGCCGCGGCGCGGCGGGCGCAGCCCAAGTGGGGCAAACTGCCCGGATCGGCGCGGGCCAAGTATCTGTATGCCTTGGCGCGGTTGGTGCAAAAGCACAGCCGGTTGTTGGCGGTTTTGGAAACGATGGACAACGGCAAGCCGATCCGCGAGGCGCGCGATATCGACCTGCCTTTGGTGGCGCGGCATTTCTATTATCACGCCGGGCTGGCGCAGTTGATGGACAGCGAATTGCCGGGGCAAGAGGCTTTGGGCGTTTGCGGCGCGGTGATTCCGTGGAACTTTCCGCTGCTGATGTTGGCGTGGAAAGTGGCCCCGGCGCTGGCCGCGGGCAACGCCGTGGTGTTGAAACCGGCCGAATACACGCCGCTGACCGCCTTGCTGTTTGCGGAATTGAGCCGCGAAGCCGGTCTGCCGAAAGGCGTTTTGAACATTGTCACCGGCGATGGCGACACTGGCGCGGCCTTGGTCGCGCATCCTGATGTCAACAAGATCGCCTTCACCGGCTCTACCTCTGTCGGCAAGAAAATCCGCGAGGCGACGGCGGGCACCGGCAAGGCGCTGACCTTGGAACTGGGCGGAAAATCGCCCTATATCGTGTTTGATGACGCCGATATCGACAGCGCCATCGAAGGGCTGGTCGACGCGATCTGGTTCAATCAGGGGCAGGTCTGCTGTGCCGGGTCGCGGCTTTTGGTGCAAGAAGGCATCGCCGAGCGGTTCCATACCAAACTGAAACGCCGGATGGACGGGTTGCGCATCGGCGATCCGCTGGACAAATGCATTGATGTCGGCGCCATCGTCGATCCGGTGCAGCTTGCCACGATCCAAGGTCTGGTCGGCGGCTGCAAAGACGGCGAGGTTTATCATGCCGCCTGCGCCGTGCCCGCCGGTTGCTACTATCCGCCAACACTGATCACCGGTCTTTCGGCAGCCTCACCGCTGATGCAGGAAGAAATCTTTGGCCCGGTGCTGGTGTCGATGACGTTCCGCACTGCCACCGAGGCGGTCGAACTGGCCAATAACACAAAATACGGGCTGGCGGCGACGGTGTGGACCGAAAACGTCAACCTTGCGCTGGATATCGCACCCAAGATCAAGGCCGGTGTGGTCTGGGTCAACGCGACCAACCTGTTTGATGCCGCCGCCGGCTTTGGCGGCGTGCGAGAAAGCGGTTTTGGCCGCGAAGGCGGTTGGGAAGGCCTGCTGGCCTATCTGAAGCCCGCCCGCAAAGCCAAAGCACTGCCGCCCGCAAAACTGGTGCCCGCCCCCGTCGTGCCAGAGGTCGAAGGCATCGACCGCACCGCCAAGCTTTATGTCGGCGGCAAGCAGGCGCGGCCCGATGGCGGCTACAGCCTGCCGATCTGGTCGGCCAAGTCCAAGCTGCTGGGCCATGTCGGCCTTGGCAATCGCAAAGACATTCGCAACGCGGTCGAGGCCGCCCATGCCGCCAAGGGCTGGGGCAAGGCCACCGGTCACAACAAGGCGCAGATCCTGTATTACATCGGCGAAAACCTGTCGGCCCGCGCCGATGAATTCGCCAAACGCCTGCGCGATCTGACCGGCAAGCCGGGCGAGGCCGAGGTTGAGGCCAGCATTCAACGCCTGTTCACCTATGCCGCTTGGGCCGACAAATTCGATGGCGCGGTCAAATCGGTGCCCCTGCGCGGCGTGGCTTTGGCGATGAACGAAGCCTGCGGCGTGATCGGCGCGATTTGCCCCGATGAAGTGCCGCTGCTGGGGCTGATTTCGGTGATGGCGCCCGCGATTGCGATGGGCAACACCGTGGTGCTGGTGCCGTCGCAAGTGGCGCCCTTGGCTGCGACCGACTTCTATCAGGTGCTGGACACGTCGGATCTGCCGGGCGGTGTTGTCAACATCGTCACCGGCGCCCATGCCGAACTGGCCAAGCCGCTGGCAGGCCATCGCGATGTTGATGCGGTCTGGTCGTTTTCATCCTCGCCGCTGTCCGCGATGATCGAAAAAGAAGCGGCGGGCAACGTCAAGCGCACTTGGGTCAACCACGCCCGCGCGCGCGATTGGTTCGGGGCAGACGGCGAAGGCCGCGAATTCCTGCGCGCCGCGACCGAAGTTAAAACCATCTGGGTGCCCTACGGCGAATAATCGGCGGCGGCTGTCACACTGCCCTGAATATTCCCCGTTAAATTTGCGCCTAAGTTATGCCATAATGTCTGCGCCCCCACTGGGCGCAGGCAGACAAGCCCGGCAACAAGACGGGCGCAGACAAGGGAACAGTAGTATGATCAAAGAGTTCAAAGCCTTCATTCTGAAGGGCAATGTGATGGACCTTGCCGTGGGTATCATCATTGGCGCAGCGTTCACCGCCATCGTTAACAGCCTTGTGGGCGACCTGATCAACCCGATCATCGGGCTTATCTTGGGCGGCATCAATTTCTCGGATATGTTCATCGACCTGTCCGGCACCAGCCCGGCCTCGCTTGCCGCCGCCAAAGAAGCCGGTGCTGCGGTGTTCGCCTATGGCGCCTTCATCACCGCCGTGATCAATTTCGTGATCATCGCCTTCGTGGTGTTCATGCTGATCAAAACCATGAACCGCCTGATGCCGAAGAAAGAAGAGGCACCCGCTGCCCCCGCAGGCCCGTCGGAAGTTGACCTGCTGAAAGACATTCTGGCGGCTTTGAAAAAATAACCGCCGCAACTGCAAAGGCCCCGACTGAACGCGGGGCCTTTGTTTGATCTGGCTTAGGCCATGCGCAGCGGCCGCTGCCGCAAATAGGTCCACCACAGCCGATAGCCGGTCAGCACGATCAGCGGTGCAAAGTTCACCACAGCGCCCATCGGTTCATTCCAGCCATGCAAGCTGGCCCAGTGCAACAGCACCAGAACAGCCGACGCATAGGTCCATTTCTGCAACGGCTTCCACCACAGCCCCAGTTTGCGCACCGCATAATCCATCGACGTTGCCGCCAGCGGGATGAAAATCGCAAAGGCCGCCCAGCCCGTCCACATGTCAAACGCTGTTGCCTCGGCCAGCAGCTTTGCCAAACTGCCTGCGCCCACGACGTAAACATAGACATGCACCGCCGCATAGGCGAAGGACGCCACGCCAAAATACCGCCGATTTGCCCGCAACCAGCGCACCCAAACCGCGCCTTTGGTAAGTTGCATCAGCGGCGTGATGCACATGGTCAAAATCAGCAACCGCGCCGCCCATTCGCCTGACGGGTGCAACAGGAAGTGAAACTCCCGCCCGCTTGCGGTCAGCAACCCCGGCATCATCGTCAGCGCCGGCAGACTCAACACAGCCCAAATCCAATAGGGCGACATTTTCTTCAACATGATCAACCTCGTTTCGTTGATCATCAAACGCCGCTGGGGCCCAATTCCGTCGCATAAAAATGGGCGGCCCGTTGCCGGAACCGCCCGCCAAGGCAAGGGGGGAGGAGACCCCGCCTTAGATCTTCAGCGCATCCGCCGCCGCAATCGTCGGCAGGCCCAGTGCCGTGCCAACCGCCGCATAGGTCAGCTTGCCAGCATGGGTGTTCAGCCCCGCCAACAGATGCTTGTCGTCGGCGCAGGCCTGCTTCCAGCCCTTGTTCGCCAGCGCCATCATGAACGGCAGCGTGGCATTGCCCAAAGCTTGGGTCGAGGTGCGCGCAACGGCCCCCGGCATGTTCGCCACGCAGTAATGCATGATGCCGTCAACTTCGTAGATCGGGTCTTGGTGCGTCGTCGCGCGGCTGGTTTCAAAGCAACCGCCTTGGTCAATCGCCACGTCCACCAAGGCCGCGCCGGGTTTCAGCTCTGACAGTTGTGCTTTCGAAATCAGCTTCGGCGCCGCAGCCCCCGGAATCAGCACAGCCCCAATGATCAGATCGGCCTGCCGCGCCAGCTCGATTGTGGTGGCGGCATCGGCATAGGCGTTCTTGAACTGGCCGCCGAACACATCGTCCAGATAGCGCAGGCGGTTCACCGACCGGTCAATCACCGTCACATCCGCGCCCATCCCGGCGCTGACCTTGGCCGCATGGGTGCCCACCACCCCGCCGCCAATCACCAGAACCTTCGCAGGCAACACCCCCGGCACACCGCCCAGCAACACGCCGCGCCCGCCATTGGCCTTTTGCAACGTCCACGCGCCCACCTGCGGCGACAACCGCCCCGCCACTTCCGACATCGGCGCCAAAAGCGGCAGGCCACCACGATCATCGGTGACGGTTTCATAGGCAATCGCAGTCACGCCGCTGGCCAGAAGATCAGCGGTCTGCGCCGGATCGGGCGCAAGGTGCAAATAGGTGAACAGCAACTGGCCTTCGCGCAGCCGCTTGCGTTCAATCGGTTGCGGCTCTTTCACCTTCACAATCATATCGGCCAGCGCGAAGACCTCTTCGGCGGTGGCAATGATCTTGGCACCAGCCGCCACATAGTCGGCGTCGCTAAACCCCGCGCCCACACCGGCATGGGTTTCCACCATCACCGTGTGACCTGCATTCACCGCTTCCCGCGCGGCGTTCGGCGTCATGCCAACGCGGAATTCCTGCGGCTTGATCTCTTTCGGGCAACCGATTTTCATAGCTCTCTCCCTGACGGACTTTCCTGTCCTTACGGCAAAGTCTGATCCGATTTCGGCGCAATTGCTTTGAAACTTTAATGACGCCGTACAGGCTTCGTGGTAGATTCTGCGCTAATTCGGCAAATCTACGAAAGAAATCACCATGACGCCCGAACTTGACGCAACCGATCGCCGCATCTTGGGGGTGCTGCAAAAAGACGGGCGCATCACCAATGCCGAACTGTCTGAACGGGTCAACCTGTCGCCATCGGCCTGCCACCGCCGGGTGCAATTGCTGGAAGAGGCGGGCTATATCGCGGGCTATGTCGCCCTGCTGGATGCCCGCCGCATGGGCAAACCCACCACGGTTTTCGTGGAAATCACCCTGCAATCGCAGGCCGAAGACCTGCTGGACGCCTTTGAACGCGAAGTCGCCCGCGTGCCCGACATTCTGGAATGTCACCTTATGGCCGGAACCGCCGACTATCTGATCAAGATCATGGCCGAAGACACCGAAGACTTCGCCCGCATCCACCGCCAACACCTGTCGCGGCTGCCCGGCGTGCGGCAAATGCAATCGTCTTTTGCCCTGCGCACCGTGGTGAAAACCACCGCCCTTGCGGTCTGACGGCACCTAGTATTCGTTGGCGCCCTTGCCCGCCAATATCTTGGCCCGCGCCTTGGCAATCCGCGCCCGCCGCGTGGCCGGATTTGCGCTAGAGGTCAGGTGCAGCACGTAGCTTTTCTGCCGCCCCGGCGTCAGGCTGTGAAATGCTTCGGCAAGCTCGGGGTCGCTGTCCAACGCCTCGATCAACTCATCAGGCAGGGTCAGGTCTTGCACCGCCTTTACCGGCTTCACTCCGGCTTCGGCATACCCCATCGCCTCGGCCAGATATTGCCGGAGGGTCGGGGCCAATGCCGCAACCTGGTCCACATCGGTAAACCGGATCATCTCGGGAAAGCGGCTCTGCGCGCCCTGCTTTTGCAACACACCTTCCGGGTCTTGCATCAAGGCCGCGTTGAAAAACGTCAGCCGGAAATCACCGCGAAACGCCCCAATAAGCGCAATGTTGCGGTCGTGGTGCATATAGCACGGATGCCCCCACTTCGCCGTCTCTTGCAGCCCGACGGCCTGGCAAATCTGGCGCAGGGCAAGCACCCCCGCTCGCCAACGCTGCACCGAACAATCGGCCGTCGCAAAGCGGTCACACCGCCCGCAGCCTTTGTCGAAATACTCTGCACTGGTCGTAATCATGCCCGCCTCGCGCCCGCCCCCGGCATTGCACCGCAGACGCGCCCACATCGCAAGGAAAAACCCCCGGCCTTGCGGACGGGGGTCAATCGGGTGGGCATCGCTGCCCCAGTGTCGCAAACGTCTTTCAGTTTAACGGCTAAGCCGTCAAAACCTTAAAGACCGCCTTCACGCTGAAGCTTCTTGCGCGCGAGTTTACGCGCACGGCGAACGGCTTCGGCTTGCTCACGGGCTTTCTTGACGGAGGGTTTCTCGAAATGCTGTTTGAGTTTCATTTCGCGGAACACGCCTTCGCGTTGAAGCTTTTTCTTCAGGGCCCGAAGGGCCTGTTCGACGTTATTATCGCGGACGCTGACCTGCATGTGGTTGTCACCACCTTCCTAAGTTAGAGTTGCACTGAATGTGCAGGCCCGCGGGCCATAGCAAAGCCGCGCAGCTTTGTCTACCTTGCGCCGGAACGGGGGGCGAAATGGAACAGGAAAACAGCATGGATCAGGCGAAATCCGCTATTTTGCAGGCGGCACTTGGCCATGCGCCGTTTGATGGCTGGTCAGAAGCCACCCTGACAGCGGCTTTGGCCGATTCGGGCGTTGCCCCGGCCTTGGGTCGCGCGCTGTTTCCGCGCGGTGGCATCGACCTTGCCGTCGCCTATCACCGCAGGGGCGACCGCGCGATGGCCGAAACGCTGGCCGCCACCGATCTCACCGCGCTGCGCTACCGCGACCGTGTGGCGCTGGCGGTAAAACTGCGGCTTCAGGCCGCCGACAAGGAACTGGTGCGGCGCGGCTCGACCCTGTTCAGCCTGCCGCAGCACAGCCTTGAAGGCGCGCGGCTGGTCTGGGAAAGCGCCGATGCAATCTGGACTGCCTTGGGCGACAGCAGCCGCGATCTGAACTGGTATTCCAAACGCGCCACCCTGTCGGCCGTCTATGGCGCCACCGTGCTGTTCTGGCTTGGCGACCATTCCGAAGACAACGCCGATACCTGGGCCTTCCTTGACCGCCGCATCGACAACGTGATGAGCTTTGAAAAAACCAAAGCCGCCTTACGCGAAAACCCGCTGGCCAAGGCGCTGATGAACGGCCCGCTGAAATTCCTTGACCGCATTCATGCGCCGCAACCACCGCATGACCTGCCCGGCAAAACCGAACACTGAAAGGCCCAGACGATGACGCTGTCTTCCTCGATGCTTGCCATGGAAATCTCGGCCGCCGGTGGGCCGGATGTTCTGAAGCCCGTCTCGCTGCCGGTGCCGGTGCCGGGCCACGGCCAGATCATCCTGCGCCTTGCCTATGCCGGCGTGAACCGCCCCGATGCGCTGCAACGCGCAGGCTCTTACGCGCCGCCACCCTCTGCCTCGCCACTGCCGGGGCTGGAAGGCGCGGGCACCGTGGTTGCAATGGGTCCGGGGGTAACGCGCTGGCAAATCGGCGACAAGGTCTGCGCCCTGCTGCCCGGCGGCGGCTATGCCGAATACGTCGCCTGCAACGAATCCCACGCCTTGCCGATCCCCGAAGGCCTGTCGCTGCGCGAAGCCGCCTGCCTGCCCGAAACCTGCTTCACCGTCTGGTCCAACATCGTCATGCGCGGCGGGCTGAAGGCCGGTGAACGCTTCCTTGTCCACGGCGGCTCGTCCGGCATCGGCACCACGGCCATTCAAATCGCCCGCGCCCTTGGCGCCCGCGTCTTCGCCACCGCTGGCAGCGACGACAAATGCCGCGCCTGCGAAGACTTGGGGGCAGAACGCTGCTTCAACTACAAATCCGATGATTTCGTCGAAGAGGCAAAGAAACTCGGCGGCTTTGATCTCATTCTGGATATGGTCGGCGGCCCCTACCTGCCACGCAACGTCCGCGCGCTGGCCGATGATGGCCGCCTCGTGCAGATCGCCTTCCTGCAAGGCGCAAAGGTCGAACTAAACTTCGCCGAAATGATGATGCGCCGCCTGACCCTGACCGGCTCTACCCTGCGCCCGCAATCCGATCAGGCCAAAGCCCGCATCGCCGCCGCCGTCGAAGCCAATGTCTGGCCGATGATCGCCAAAGGCGCCTTCCGCGTCGTCATCGACAGCGAATACCCGCTAACCGAAGCCCCCGCCGCGCATTGGCGGCTGGAAAGCTCGGGCCATATCGGCAAGATCGTGATGAAGGTCGAAAGCTGACCGCATCCTCTTGGCCAAAATATCCTGGGGGAGTCCCGCAGGGACGGGGGCAACGCCCCCCGCCGCAGGCAAAACATAGGTCAATCGCCCAGTTTGGCGTGCACCTCGTCCAGATCCACCTCGCCAATCGGCATTTTGTTGCTGGGGTCGTCAAAGTCATATTTGAACAGTTGGAAATCGCGCTTGTAGATTTCCCACACCAGATGCCGCGACAGATCGTCGAAATAATCCTCAACCGGATGCGCCCGCTTCGGTCCGTGGCCTTCGCTTTCGTTGAACTTGGGGATCTTCTTCAGATCGACCTTGTGCTTGGTCTTGATGCGTTTCAGCACCTTGGCCATGCCCTCATCGAACTTTTCGGTAAAGAAAATCTCGTCATAACGGCCACCGTTGACGATAAAGGTCGACACATGCCCCGCCATCGCCGACCAATGAATGTCCGGCTCCATCGGCTTTTTGAACCGGATGGTATCGCGCGCAAACAGCAAAAAGCGGCGAAAGCTGGCAATCTGGTCAAACTCCTGTTTGCCATCATCGCCGCCCACCTCGATGCCGTATTTCTGCACCAACAGCGGCACCAGATTGCCGCGATAGCGCTTGCCATTGCGCTGAATGCCGCAAATCTTATCGAAAAATGACGAAAGAATGCGGGTGTAAGGGTTTCGTACACAGGTAAAGGCGTAAGACTTGTGCGTCTTAACATTACGCTCAATCAGCGGCTGGCTCGCCTCGTTCGCCCATTTGTGCATCCCAGAGGTCGCATCATGGATATCGCCGTCAAAAAACTTGCCGTGGTCAGAATAATACATGATCTGCCCGATGGTCGAACAGGCGCATTTCGGCACCACGCGATACACCACGGATTCAGACTCTGTCATCCACGTTCCGGGAAAACCCATAAACCAATCTCCTGCACTTCCTGCTTGCCCCGATCCGGCGCAGGAACAATGCACCACAAAAAAGCAAACAAACTCTGTCTTTTCAATGACTCTTCAAGCTATTTAGGTCAACAGTAAGTCATTTAAGGGTTTAATGTTCACGATATGGCAAGAATCGCCTACATCCTTCTTTGTCACAAAGACCCCGAAGGGATCATCGCTCAGGCGCAACGGCTGACGGCGGTGGGTGACTTTGTGGCGATTCATTTCGATGGCCGCGCCAAACCTGCCGATTTTGAAAAAATCCGCTCGGTTCTGGCGGCAAACCCCAATGTCACCTTCACCAAACGCCGCGCCAAATGCGGTTGGGGCGAATGGAGCTTGGTCGAAGCCACCCTGCTTGCCGTCGAAGCCGCTGTCGAAACCTTCCCGCGCGCGACGCATTTTTACATGCTGTCAGGCGATTGCATGCCGATCAAATCGGCCGAATTCGCCCATAGCTTCCTTGACCGCGAAGAGGTCGACTACATCGAAAGCTTCGACTACTTCAACTCCGACTGGATCAAGACCGGCATCAAGGAAGAACGGCTGATCTATCGGCACTACTTCAACGAACGCAACAACAAGACGCTGTTTTACGCCTCGATGCGCTGGCAAGAAAAGCTGGGGCTACAGCGCAAGGTGCCGTCCGACATCGCCATGCAGATCGGCAGCCAATGGTGGTGCCTGCGTCGTCGCACCGTCGAATGGGTGTTGGATTTCTGCAAGAAGCGCACCGATGTGATGCGGTTTTTCCGCACCACCTGGATTCCGGACGAGACGTTTTTTCAAACCCTTGTCCGCCATCTGGTGCCCGAACATGAAATTCGCACCCGCACCCTGACCTTCCTGATGTTCACCGATTACGGCATGCCGGTGACGTTTTATAACGACAATTACGACCTGCTGCTTAGTCAGGATTATCTGTTCGCCCGCAAGATAAGCCCCGACGCGAAAGAGTTGAAAGACCGGCTTGGCAAACTCTATGCCGCCAAGAACGTGCGCTTTGCGATTTCCAACGAAGGCCGCAGCCTGTTCAAATTTCTGACCGGTCGCGGCCGGGTTGGCCGCCGCTTTGCGCCGCGGTTTTGGGAAACCGAAAGTTCGCTGGGCCGTCACCGCACGCTGATGATGGTCACCTGCAAGAAATGGCACGTCGCCAAACGCTTGGTGGATCGGGTGCGTCAGGTCACCAACCTGCCGGCGCTGGATTATCTGTTCAACGAAGCCTCAACGCCGCTGCCCGATCTGGGCGGGATTCAATCCACCCTAGAAAAGCGCACCCGCCACCGCCGCGCCCTGATGCGGATGCTGTTCGACTATTGGCAGACCGACAATCTGGTTGTCTGCATCGACCCGGCCAACGTCGATCTGATGCAGGATTTCTACAACGACAAAGCCAAGGTGCGGCTGTTGGAAATCGAATGTGATTTCACCGACGCCTACCTTATTGGCCACGCCCGCCGCGTTGGTCTGGCCAGCGACAAGACCCCGCAAGAAACCATCGAACGGCTGTTGCCGACCATCCGCTATGACGTGCGCTTTGAAGGCGACCGGATTCGCGACGCCGGTTTTCCCAACCTGCTGCGCATCCGCCAAAGCGCCAGCATTGATGAAAACACCGTGCCTTTGGCCGAATTCCTTGATATTCCGCCAGAGAAGGCTCGTGAAATCGCGGCCACCGAATATCTTTTTGTGGACTGACCCATGGCGCATACCTACGACCCGCAGAATATCTTTGCCCGCATCCTGCGCGGCGAAATTCCCAACAAAACCGTGCTGGAAACCACGCACACGCTGGCGTTCCACGACATCAACCCGGCCGCCCCGGTGCATGTTCTGGTGATCCCGAAGGGCCCCTATGTGACCTTCGATCACTTTGCTGCCGACGCCTCGGCCGAAGAAATCGTTGATTTCCACCGCACCGCCGCCAGCGTTTGCGCAATGCTGGGCATCGCGGCTGGCGATGGTTATCGCGCCATCACCAACGCCGGTGTGCATGGCATGCAAGAGGTGCCGCACTACCACCTGCACATCTTGGGGGGCCGCGTGCTGGGCCGCTTGGTCGAACGCGCCTGATCCCGCAAGAAACGGGTCGCCCGAACATCCCGCTTTGGCTTAGGGTTTCTAACCCCAAGCCGGAGCTTTGCGATGATCCGTTTCACCTGCCTGCCCGCCCCGCTGGCCCGCGCCTATCAAGCGGGCGGCCCCGATGCCAATGGCCAGCCGCCCGAACGTCATATCTCTGACGGTGGCGGCAACCCCTGCCGCCATTGCCTGCAGATGATCCCGCAGGGGGCCTCGATGCTGATCTTGGCGCATCGCCCTTTCCCCGCCCCGCAACCCTATGCCGAACTTGGCCCGATCTTTCTGTGCGCCGACGCCTGCACCGCCGGGGGAGGTTCTGATCTGCCCGCCATTCTAGCATCGCCCGATTATATCTTGCGCGGCTATAGCGTCGATCATCGCATCGTTTATGGCACAGGCGCCGTGGTGCCGACGGCGCAGCTTTGCACCAAGGCCGCAACGCAGCTGGAAAACCCAAGCGTCGCCTATCTGCATGTCCGTTCGGCCCGCAACAATTGCTATCAGTGCCGCATCGACCGGGCTTGACCCCACCGGGCGCTAAAATGCCGCGCCGCGTTCCAGCAGGGCAATAAACTCTGCGATCCGCTTTTCGCGGGTCTGCGCGCGCTTGGCGGTGCCAAGCCGATAGTAAATCGCGTAGCGCCCTTTGCTGCCCAGCGCGGCAAAGTTTTGCCGAACGATGGCAGAGCTTGCCGCCACCCGGTCCAGAAAATCCTGCGGCAGTTCCACCGCTTTGCCGCCCGAATAGGCGGCATCCCAGCGCCCATTGGCGCGCGCAATTTCCACCTGCGCCAAACCGGCAGGCTGCATCCGACCGGTTTCGATCAGCCGTTCGGCATGGCCGCGGTTGATCTGGCTCCACACCGACCCAGCTTTGCGCGGGGTAAAGCGCTGCATCCAGCGCGCGTCGTCAACGGTCTTGCGAATCCCGTCAATCCAGCCCCAGGCAATCGCCTCGACCACCGCCTGCTGCCAATCAATCGACGGCGTGCCGCTGGCTTTCTTGTGGTAAAGCACCCAAACTTCCGTCGCATCCTGGTGGCTGGCCAGCCACGCCGCCCAGTCTGCCGGGGTTGCAAAGGCAAGCGGTTCGCTCATGGCGTGGCCCCGCGCTTAGTGCGCCGCCGCCCATGTGGCACCCTGTCCCGCCTCTGCCGTCAGCGGCACTTTCAGATGCACCGCCGGATGCGCCGCCTGTTCCATCACCTGCTTTGCCACCTTGATCAGCGCATCAGCCGCATCGGTTTCCACCTCGAACAGCAATTCGTCATGCACCTGCAACAGCATCTTGGCGGGCAGCGCCGCAATCGCCTCTGGCATCCGAATCATCGCGCGCCGGATCACATCCGCCGCCGTGCCTTGGATCGGCGCGTTGATCGCCGCCCGCTTGGCAAACCCGGCACCGGGGCCTTTCGCGTTGATTTCCGGCGTGTGAATCTTGCGGCCAAACAGCGTTTGCACAAAGCCGTTCTTCTGCGCGAAGGCCACGGTTTCGGCCATGTATTCCTTGATGCCGGGGAAACGCTCGAAATAGCGGTCAATAAATCCCTGCGCTTCGCCGCGCGGAATCCGCAGGTTGCGCGCCAGACCAAAGCCGGAAATCCCGTAAATCACCCCAAAGTTGATCGCCTTCGCCTTGCGGCGAATGTCGCTGGTCATCTGATCCAGCGGCACGTTGAACATCTCGCTTGCGGTCATCGCGTGAATGTCGATGCCGTCCTTGAACGCCTGTTGCAGCGAAGGAATATCCGCCACATGCGCCAAAATCCGCAATTCGATCTGGCTATAGTCCAGCGAAACCAAAACCTTGCCCTTCGGCGCCACAAACGCCTCGCGGATACGCCGCCCCTCTTCGCTGCGGATCGGAATGTTTTGAAGGTTGGGGTCGGTTGAGGCCAACCGCCCCGTCACCGCCCCGGTGATCGAATAGCTGGTGTGAACCCGCCCGGTTTCGGGGTTGATATGGTCTTGCAACGCATCGGTGTAGGTCGATTTCAACTTGGAAAGCTGCCGCCAATCCAACACCAGCCCCGGCAACGCATGTTCGGTCGCCAGATCTTCCAGAATATCCGCGCCGGTCGCATAGGCACCGGTCTTGCCCTTTTCGCCGCCCGGCAGGCCCAGCTTATCAAACAAGATCTCGCCCAACTGCTTGGGGCTACCCACATTGAACGGCTGCCCGGCAAGCTCTTGAATCTCCGCCTCCAGCCCGGCCATTTTCTGCGCAAAGGCGTTCGACATCCGCGAAAGCGTGTCACGGTCCACCTGCACGCCCGCCATTTCCATGCGCGCCAGCACCGGCACCAACGGCCGTTCCAGCGTTTCGTAAACCGTGGTCACCTTGGCACGATGCAGTTGCGGCTTGAACAAGGCCCACAGCCGCAGCGTCACATCGGCATCCTCGGCGGCATATTTCACCGCATCGTCAATCGCCACGCGGTCAAACGTGATCTGCGATTTGCCCGACCCCAGCAGGCTTTTGATCGGAATCGGCGCATGGCCAAGGTATTTTTCTGACAGCGCATCCATGCCGTGCCCGTTCAATCCGGCCTGCATCGCCGAACTCATCAACATGGTGTCGTCAAACGGCGCGATGATCACGCCCAGCCGCGCAAAGATCTTCCAGTCATATTTCATGTTCTGGCCGATCTTCAGAATGCTGTCGTCCTCCAGCACCGGCTTTAGCGCCGCCAACACCTCTTGCAGCGGCAACTGCCCCGGCACCAGTTCCGAAGACCCGAACAGATCGCCGCCGCCCTGCTTGTGACCCAGCGGAATATAGGCCGCGCGCCCGGCATCAACGCATAGCGAAATGCCCACCAACTCGGCCCGCATCTCGTCAAGGCTGGTGGTTTCGGTGTCCACCGCCACATGACCAACTTCGTGTATCCGGTCGATCCATGCCTGCAGCGCCGCCAGCGTGTCGATCTTTTCATACGCCCCGTGGTCAAACGCCAACTGCACCGGCGCCGCCACCGCATCATGCGCGCCTTCCACATGCATGCCGCGCCCGTCATCCAGCACCGGCGCCTCAACCTTCAACCGATCCGCGACCCGCTTGGTCAGGGTCTGAAACTCCATCGTTTTCAAGAAACCCAAGATCGTCGCCGCCTCGGGCGCCTTCAGCTCCAACGTCTCCAGCGGCAGCTCCAACGGCATATGCGCGTCCAAAGACACCAGTTGCCGCGAAATCCGGATCAGCTCGGCGTTTTCAACCAAAGCCTCGCGCCGCTTGGGCTGCTTGATTTCGCCCGCCCGCGCCAACAACGTATCCAGATCGCCGTATTCCTGAATAAGCAGCGCCGCCGTCTTGATGCCAATCCCCGGCGCGCCCGGCACGTTATCCACCGAATCTCCGGCAAGCGATTGCACATCCACCACCCGATTGGGTGCCACGCCAAACTTTTCAAACACCTCGTCGGGGCCAAGCCGCTTGTTCTTCATCGGGTCCAGCATATCAACGCCATTGCCGATCAGCTGCATCAGGTCCTTGTCCGAAGAAATGATCGTGACCGTGCCGCCCGCCTCTGCCGCCCGCCGCGCCAAAGTGGCAATGATGTCATCCGCCTCATAGCCCTCGACCTCAATGCAGGGCACGTTGAACGCCCGCGTCGCCTCGCGGGTAAAGGCAAATTGCGGCCGCAAATCTTCGGGCAATTCGGGGCGGTTCGCCTTGTAGGCCGGATAAATCTCGTTGCGGAAGGTCTTTGATCCGGCGTCAAAAATCACCGCCAGATGCGTCGGGGCTTCTTGGCTGCGGGTCGTGGTCAACTCGCCCCACAACAGGTTGCAAAACCCCGCCACCGCCCCCACCGGCATCCCATCCGATTTGCGCGTCAGCGGCGGCAGCGCGTGATAGGCGCGGAAGATGAAGGCAGAGCCGTCGATCAGATGAAGGTGATTGCCCTTGCCAAACGCCATGATCCCGCCCGCCTTTTGCTGTCTGTGGCGGTCAGTATTGCCACGAAGCCGGCTGCGGTTCCACCCTTCGCGTCACAGCGCATGCCACCGCAGCGCCAATTCCACCGCCTGCGGTGTCGGCGTCCAGATCCCAAACGGCACCCCCGCCGCGCGCAGCACCTCGCCAATCCAAACATTGCAGGTATGAAACAGGTCAAACCGACCGCTGGCTGCGAAAAATCCGTCATGCGGCCCAAGATGCGACGGCAAGGCAACCGGCATGCCGGTCTGATCGCGCAGAAAACTTGCATCCACCCGCGCCAGCAGGGCCTCATATTGCGCCGCCGACAGGGTCAAATACTGGATATCCGGCACCCCGCTGACATCGCCCGCCACATCCAGATGCAGCACCGCAGAATCGCCAATCAGGCCGCGCAACACCGGTGACAGCGACATATCGGCCAAACGTGCGGTGCTGGTGTAAAACGCGGCCGCACCCCAGCCAACCAACAGCCATTCGGCCTGCGGGTTGGCAACCGGAACCCCCGCCGCCGTGGCAAAGCCATAACGCGCCCGCAACTCTGGCGACAGCGGCAGCATAAGGTCAAAATGCAGCGGCCCGTGCACCAGACCAATCAGATACTCGGTCCCCGCTGGCAAATCCGCCCGCGCACCCGGTATCGCGGCCCCGCCAAGGGCGGCCCCAAAATAAATCAACGGCAAACAGATGATCGCAGTCAGAAACCGGATCAGGCGGCGCAACGGCGGCCCTTAGTGATCGTCATGCGCGTGGGCGCGGTCGATCTCATAGCGCTTGTCGCAATAGCCACATTCGACAAAACCGCTGTCCTGCGGAATGGTCAGCCAAACGCGCGGATGGCCCAACGCACCCTCACCGCCGTCGCAAGCGACTTTCCAATGCGTCACGGTCTGGGTTTCCGGGGCTTTCAGCGTCATGGCAGCGTCCTTACATAGTTGGCGCATTCTAACCGCGCAGAGCCGCGCGCGGCAAGGGGCGGAATGGCCCTCCGCGCGCACCGCCACAGGATTTGCTCTTTTTGAAATACTCCCCCCGGAGGGTCGCGCGATCAACCCCGCACCGCCGTCGTGCCAAACAGCCCCCCGCAGCCGCAAGCCGTTCACGCTGCGGCAAAATCACCGTTGACTCCCCCGCCGCCTCGGCTCTTTGCTAAAATCACCAATTCCCCGCCGCCTCACAGCCGCTTCGTCACCCCGAAAGGCATATCATGGCCCGCTCTCCTGAAACCGCAGACCTTGCCGCCCAACTTGATGCCCTGCGTGCCGACGTGCGCGCACTGGCCGAAACCCTCGCGCAGATGGGCGATACCACCAGCCAATCGCTGCGCGCCACGCTAGAGCAGAGCTTTGCCGACCTGAAAGCCAAAGGCAGCGCCACCGTGGCCGAAACCGAAGCCAAACTGGAAAGCACGCTGGACGATGCCGCCACCTATGCTCGGCAAAAACCGCTGCAAGCGCTTGGAATTGCCGCGGGCTTGGGCATGTTGCTTGGCCTGCTGCTGGGGCGACGCTGATCCATGCAATTGCTTCAGCTTGCCGTCACCATCCTTGGCTTTTCCGCCCGCCGCAGCGCCCGCCGCTTGGCGGGCCTGACGCTAACCTTTGCCATCGCCTTGGTGTTTCTCACCATCGGGCTTTTGGGCTTCGGTGCCGCAGCCTTCATCGTGCTGGCCCGCGCCACCGACCCGCTGATCGCCGCCCTGCTGCTGGGCAGCGGCAGTTGCCTGATCGGCGCGATCTTGCTGCTGATCGCGCGCGGCCGCGCCACGGCAGCGCATCTGCTGTTCGAAAGCCCCAGCCAACAGGCCGACGCCCAAGCACTTACCCAAGCCGCCAGCGCCGCAACGCTCTGGGGCCCGCTGATCTTGGCGCTGCTGGCAGGCTTCTTGCTGACCTCTAAGAAAGACTAGTGCCGCAAACCGGGCAATCGGCGCGCCGCTTCACCCCAATCACCCGCGTTTCCGCATAAAGCGCATCATGAATCAGCAACCGCCCAGCCAGCCCTTCCCCCGCCCCGG
>Ga0255096_1000521_pt1 | contig 18284 bp, 18 predicted proteins | sample Colum_Atlam_RepA_2_FD_188563 | JGI IMG/M metagenome (GOLD analysis project Ga0255096, IMG submission 188563) | Freshwater microbial communities from Columbia River, Oregon, United States - Colum_Atlam_RepA_8d | ecosystem: Environmental > Aquatic > Freshwater > River | place: USA: Oregon...
ATCCAAGCCGGGCCTGGGCGGTTGATCCATGCTGAACATTCAAGACCTGAGCAGCGGCATTCGCATGATCGGACTCGATCGTGCCGACAAACGCAACGCCATTGGCGTGGAACTCACCTTGGCCTTGGAGGAGGTGCTGCTGGATACCCGATACCGCGACGATATTCGCGCATTGGTGTTCCACGGCATCGGAGGTCACTTTTGTGCCGGCATGGACCTGAAGGACTTTTTTGACAGCTCGACCCGCCCACCGGAGGAGTTGCGTCGCGCCCGAGCGGCCACTGAACACTGGCGCTGTCACCTGCTGCGTCAGATGCCGCAACGCATCTTCACGGCCGTCGAGGGCTATTGTCTGGGCGGTGCTTTACCCATCCTGCAATGCTCCCACCATGTCACGGCGCATTTTGACGCAAGATTGGGCATGCCGGAAATCAACTTTGGCTTTGTGCCAGGGGGACAAATCGTCAAATCAGTCGGCCTGATGGCCACACACCGAGCCCTATCGTACCTCGCCCTGACGGGTCGTCTGATCAACGCCGAGCGGGCGAGACAGTGGGGCCTGGTGGGCACGGTGGTGGAGCACAACCCACTGGACCATGCGCTGCAGTTGGCGCACGACTGGGTTACAAACCCAGCGATGCCGCAATGATGTTTTTCTGAATCTCGGAGGTGCCGCCACCGATGGTGGCCAGCCGTGAGTCGCGAAAAAACCGCTGGATGGGATACTCGTTGCAGTAACCATAGCCCCCCAGGACTTGCAGGCAGGTGTCGGAGATGGACTTGAAAGTTTCCCCCACGCAGTACTTGAGCACAGCGGTATCGGCTCGCTCGGCCTGACCATTTTCCATCAACCAGGCGTAGCGGCGCACCATCGTCTGTGCTGTGTCCAGCATGATCTTCATGTCGGCAAACTTGTGCTGAATGACCTGGAAAGATCCGATGGGTTTACCGAACTGGGTACGATTTTTGGCGTAGTCCAGCGCAAACTCGAATGCGCGTCGGGCGGCGCCAATGCGTGCTGCGGACAGACACAGACGCTCGTAGCGCAGGGTGTCCTCACAAATCGACCAACCTTTGTCGAGCTCACCCAGCAAGGCGCTGCGGGGCACACGCACATCGGTGAACGTGACCTCGGTGGTACCAATGGAGTGCTGCCCCAGTGTCTTGATTCGACGCACCTCGATGCCCGGCAACTTGGTGTCCACCAGGAAGGTGCTGATGCCCAGTTGCTTCTTGGCTTGCTGGTTGGTGCGCAGTGCCACCAGGGCGTAGTCGGCAATGTCCATGCCCGAGATGAATTGCTTGCGCCCGTTGACGATGAAGTGATCATCGCCGTCCGGATCGGCGCGGGTGCGCAACGACGCGGCATCCGAGCCTGAATCCGGCTCGGTCAGGGCAAAGGCGTAGGTGAATTCACCGCTGACGGTTTTGGGCACAAAAAACTGCTTTTGCGCTTCTGTGCCGTTTTTCAAAATGGCGTAACAGCCAAAGGTGTAGCTACGAAATAGCCACAAGCCCAATTCCTCAAAATGGTTGCCCGTCTCTTCCAGCAAGACCGCCAGATCGGTGGGGCTGCCACTGGCACCCCCGTATTCCTGGGGCGCAATCAACCCCAACCAGCCATGCTTGGCCAACGCCTGAAAGGCTTCACGAGGCGGCTTGGCGTTGGCGTCGCACTGTTCGACATACGCCATGGAGCAGACTTCGTCGAGCAAGGCTCGCACATGGTCACGAATCGCTTCTTGGTCGCGGGTCAGGCCGAAATTCATGGGTCAGGCTCCTGGAATCGGTTGGCTTAGCCTCGGGCGAATAGAGCCATGGCATCTGCGTCTCCAAAATTATATCAACCGATTCAATCACTTGATTCAATTGGGCGACACCCCTGCGCCAGCGAGGGAAAAGACTTCGACACCAGACCTCGTCAGAAAGGTCGGCTCAAGCCCCAAACCAGCGCGTGCTGCTCAGTTTTCCATCTGAATATTTCGCTGGGCAATCACGTTGCGCCAGCGGGCAATGTCGCTTTGCACCATGTCCTGCATGGCCTGGGATGTGCTGTAGGACGCCGCGCTGCCCGCCAGGGTGAGCGTTTGAATCACGTCGGGACGTTGCAGCAATTTCTGTACTTCAGCGTTCAGACGCTGCACGATGGAGACTGGCACGCCCGCCGGCGCGGCCAGTCCCAGCCAGGATCGCACCTCAAACTGCGGCAGTGTGTGTGCCACCGGCACCACTCCCGGCAGCGTGGGCCAGGGCGTGGCATGGGTCACCCCCAACGCCCGCAATTTGCCTGACTGCAAGTGCGCAACTGCCACGGTGGGCGTATCGATCAGCAAGTCCACCTCGCCCGCCATCACCGATTGAACGGGCGCGCCCCCACCTCGGTATGGAACATGCAACAACTGCACGCCCGCAGAACCCGCCAACAACTCGCCCACCAAATGCTGCGTGGACCCCACTCCCACCGAGCTGAAGCTGATCTTGCCAGCCGATGCCTTGGCCATCTGAATGAGTTCGGTCAGGTTCTTGGCCGGATGGTCGGGTCGCACCGCAATCACAAAAGGAAATGCCGTCACGGTGGAGATGAACGAAAAATCGTTCACCGGGTCATAGGGCAATGTCTTGCGCATAGCGGCAGACACGGTGTGCGCACCGGTCAGCATGACCAGAGTGTGTCCATCGGGCTCGGACTTGGCAACGGCGTTGGTGGCAATCATGCCGCCCGCGCCGCTTTTGATCTCCACCACCACGGGTTTGCCGATCTGGTCTTGCAACTTTTGCGCAACCAGTCGGGCGATCACATCGGCATTGCCCCCTGCCCCAAACCCGTGGACCAGTTGGATCGGCTTGCTGGGCCATCCTTGCGAAAAGGCAACGGGTGCGGCCAGTGCGGCCATGGAAGTCAACACAGTGCGGCGGTTGAGATGCATGATGTCAGATCCTTGATAAAGAGTTAAAGAGAGGCACCACCGTCGATGACGATGCGAGTGCCTGTGGCGGTTTTCAGGTGGGTGGCACAAGCCAGGACTGCCAAGGCGACATCGTGGGGGACAACCAGACGACCCAGTGGCGATTTGGCCGCCTTTTTCTCAATCTCTTCACGGCTGCGCCCTTGGACAAACCCGGTGTCAACCGACGCGGGAGACACACAGACAAAACGCACGGCCGGGCCGAAGGCGCGAGCCAGCGCAATGGTCATGGTATCCATGGCGGCCTTGGCCGCGCAATAAGCAATATTGCTACCCGAACCCGCAAAAGCCGACACCGAGGACACGTTGACCACCAACCCGGCGCCCGACTGCTTCAGCAGCGGCATCAACGCGCGTGTGAGCGAGTAGGTCCCCCCCGCGTTGGCGGTCAGCAACTGGTTGAACAGTTCGGGGGTGAGTGTGTCCAGATCGCTGTGCGCGATACGCTGGGTATAGCCCGCCGAGTTCACCAGAATGTCCAAACGACCGAAGGATTGTTCCACCGACTGGGCAATGGCCGCATGGGCCGCACTGTCTTCCAGGGGTACGTGCATGACAGCATGCCCTTGGCCCGGTAACTCGCGCATCAGGGCATCGGCCCGATCACGGCCCCGGTTGAAACCGATGACCACCCGCGCACCCTGCTGCGCAAATTGCCGGACGCAGTCGGCGCCAATGCCATTGCTGCCACCTGACACGAGAACCACTTGATTGTTGAGCATGGGGTACTTTCCTAAAAAAACAGAACAAGCCGCCGCCTTCAGGCTGCTAACGATGAGGGGGACAAGAGCGCGCACGACAGTCCATGGATCAGTCGAGCCAGCGCGTCAGGTGTTTGCGCCGTCCCAAACACATAGTGATCGGGACGAGCCACCAACGCATGCGCACCCTGCGCGAGCAGCCAACCCGCCATCAAACCATCGCGTTCTTCCAGTCGCAACACAGGGGCGGGCACAGGCATGGCAGGTGGCGGTCCGAGGTAAACCATCACACCGCCCAATCGCTGCCAAACCGCCAAATCGTGTGAAGACAAGTCAGCGAGCCAGGCCGCCGAGGTCGAGATCACGGTGAAGCGAGCGCCCGTCAGATCATCCAGACGACACCAGGTATCTGCCACCGAGGCTCTGACCCAAGGCTGGATGCACAACGCCCCAGCCCCGGGGCTCCGCGACCCGTCTGGCTCGTGTTGAATCAAACCCCCTTCCAGGCCCGGGATGAATTTCTGGCGTACCGTCACCGCACGGCCGGATTGCAACTCGGCCTCCAGGGCCTGGTCTCGCAGGCGCGCCTGCTCCGGATCCAATTCACCAATGATCAAGCCAAACGCCTTGGCGTGGGCAACCACCGTTCGAACATGGGGTTTACGCTCTTCTGTGTAGGTATCCAGCAAGGCGTCGTGCGCCAGTCCACGCATGACTGCATCGAGTTTCCAAGCCAGGTTGTTGGCGTCACGGATACCGGCACCCAGGCCCTGCCCCAAAAAGGGCGGCATCTGGTGAGCCGCGTCCCCCATCAGAAACACCCGCCCCTGTCGCCACTGCTCCACCACCAGGGCGTGGAAACGGTACACCGCCGTGCGGCAATGCTCAAGATGGCGCGTGTCCACAAATTCGCCCAGCACTCGCCACACCGCGTCATGGTCGGCAAAGTCTCGGGGTGTCTCACCCGGCATCAATTTAATTTCCCAACGCCGCAAATGGCCAGGACCAACAATGTAGGTGCCAGGCCGCGAAGGCCGGCAGTACTGCACACAGCGCTCTGGCAGTTGGAGGGGGCCGCGAATCCAGGCATCCACCACGATCCACCATTCGTCAAACGCCAGGTCTTCAATGGGGGTGCCGAGTTGCTTGCGCACGGTGCTGGTGGCCCCGTCTGCGGCCACCACATACTGCGCCTGGAGGGTCAGCACCTGCCCATCGGACAAGCGCTGGATCCGAGCCTGCACGTGACCCTCGGACGGCTGCAGGTCCAAATAAGCATGCCCGGTCAGCGCCGTCACCTGCGAAAACCTTCGCAAGCCTTGGCGAAGCGTGGCTTCGAGCTCGGGTTGGACAAACATGAAGGATGGATCCCACGCCAGCGGGTTGGGTGGGTCAGCCGGATAGAAACGCTTGATCACCTGGCCCTGAATACCCACAAAATCGGTGCCAGGATGCGGCGTGGTGGTTTGCGTGATCTCGTCGGCCAGGCCGATCTCCTGAAAGATGCGCAAGGCTTCCTGATCTGCCGTGATGGCGCGAGGCTTGTCGTAAATCTCCAGGGCTTGATCAATGACCACCACCCGATGGCCTCGGCGCCCTAGCAAGTTGGCCAGTGTGGCGCCAGACGGCCCATAGCCCACGATCAACACATCCGTGGTCGGTCCCGTCTCGGCTGAAGCGTCATTCACCCCCATGAGGATCCCTGATCGCTTGTACACCCACACGCCATGTGCACTCACACATCATCGGCTCAGCGAATATAGCCATCCTTGCTGCCAAACACCTTTTCGCGCTGTGACCAGTCATGCGTCTGGTTCCACAACTCCAGCACCCTCGGCGCTTCGTCTTCAAACGCTTTCAGACGCACAGGATCATGGCAAGTCCGGGTGGTGAGTTCCAGTCGGTGTCCCGAGGGGTCAAAGAAATAGATCGAGGTGATGAAATCGTCATGGTTGGTGGGCCCCACCACCTTCAACCCCTTGGCCTCCAGATCTGCCTTGGCCTGCACCAGCGTGTCCATGTCAGCCACCTCGAAGGCAAAGTGCTGGATCCAGTCGGGTGTCTGGGGATCACGACCCGAGGCTTCTCCGGGATCCAGTGGACACTCAAAGAATGCAATGTTGCTGCCGTCTTCCATTTCAAAGAAGATGTGCACATGAGGGCTGTATTTGCCCGTCGACGGCACATGATCCTCCCCCATGGCGTGGGTGAATTTCAGCCCCAGCATCTCCGTGTAGAACTTGACGGTCTGCGCCGCATCCTTACAACGGAAAGCGGCATGGTGAAGTTTCTTGCACAACATGGGGAGACTCCTGACTCATTCAGTGATGGAAAATGGTTCAACCAACCCCGATCCTAACGGGAAGATCGCCCCCGCAGGTCTGACACACCCCTGACCGGTGAGAGAGGCTGCCCCTCCAGGTCAGCCAAACACCTCTCGAGACCATTGATCCACCGGCTTGAAGGTGGGGTCGGCCCGTACGATGGCCTCGGTCTCGCGCCAGATGTCGGCATCGGCATGGTCCAGGTCCAGTGGGTCTCCATGCGGTTGGGCCACATACCACGGCGTGTCCAGGTACACCTCGACCGTGTTGTCCTCGGGGTCCATGAAATAAATAGAGATGGCGTTGCCGTGGTTGAGGCCGCGCATTTTGGTGGCCCCCTTGTCGAGAGCACGGCGACGCGCTTCGCGCAAATCGTCCAGGGTGTCCACCTTGAAAGACAACTGCATCACCGTGCTGGGTGTCCCGGCTGGTCGACTTTGTGCCATGGCCAATTGGTGGTGCTGGCTGGGGTTGGCGCTGAGGAAGGCCAGCATGTAAGGAAAGGTGTTGCCGGGTCCTTTGTCGGTCAGCACCAGGTTGAAGACCGATGTGTAAAAGTCAATCATCGTGTCGATGTCGATACAGGCGATACCCATATGAGCAAGGCGGGGAGAGAAATTTGCGGCCACGACAGGTCCTTCCGTTGATTTACAACTTGATCACCAGTTTGCCCCGGCTGGCACCGGCATCCAGGAGCGCATGCGCCTCTTGAATTTGTGACAGGCTCAGCACGTGTGCTGGCGGTGCCTTCACCTGTCCTTGAGCCATCTGGTCGATGGCTGTTTGCATCAAGGCACGCCGCATGACAGGATCTTCATCCAGGGTGTGCATTGAGAAGGCGCGCAAGCCCGGGCTGCGACCCAAGAGCGCGCGCATTTCCTTGAAGACATCCTGCGTGGGCATGCCGGTCATCACATTGATGGACACCACCAGGCCCATCGGAGCCAGGCTGCGCAAGCAAGCTATCAGCATGTCGCCCCCCAACGGGTCAATGGCCAGATCCACACCTCTGCCCTGTGTGGCCTCCATGACTTGCGCGGGGAGCGAGTTTGAATCGCCTCTAACGAGCGTGTGAACACCATGTTGCAGTGCAAACGCCTCTTTCTCTGGGGCGGTGGTCCCGATGACCTGGGCGCCTTGCATACGGGCAAACTGAGCGAGGGTAGACCCCACGCCTCCCGACACCCCGGGTATGAGAATGGCCTGGACTGGCCGTCCGGCCTGGCAGGACCACAAGGCATTCACCAGTTGCAAATTGGGCAAACTGACGGCGTCCACCGGATCGATGACATCGGGTAATACGAATACCGCTGATTCAGGCACACAGATGTATTCGGCATAACACCCACCGCGCACGGGCAATTCACGCGCGCTCACCAACACACGACGCCCCTTGAGGTGGAGGGAAGTTCCCTGGCCCAGGGCATCGACCACGCCCACCATCTCGCTACCCGGAATAGCCGGCAAAGGTGGCATCCATTTGTAAATACCCTTGCGCACCAGCACGTCGGGGCGCCCCACGCCAATCGCTTGTGCTTGGATGCGAATTTCGCCCGCCCCTGGGAGAGGGGTGGGAATCTCCACCTCGGTGAGCACCTCTGGCCCACCGGGCTGAAAGATCTGAATGGCTCGCATGTCAGCGTTGACCGTCGTGCCACTGAATCAAGCACATGGGCGTCTTGCTCACTGTTTAGGAATCTTCGCGTCAGCCACTACCTGGGTCCATTTCTGCAACTCGGCGTTGACCATGGCCCGCATGTCCTCGGGGGTGCTGCCCCGGGCCTCTCCACCCATGTCCTCCAAGCGGGTTTTGACGACAGCCACTTGCAAAGCCTTTTGTACCTCCTGATTGAGCCGATCGATGATCGGGCGCGGGGTTCCCGCCGGTGCCATCAATCCCGCCCAGGAGCGAACGTCATAGCCGGCCACGCCTTGCTCGGCTACCGTGGGCAGATCGGGCAAACCTGACCACCGTTGCGGCCCTGTAGTGGCCAACGCCCGAAGCTTGCCCGCTTTGATATTGGCTATCACGGCGGTAGGCGGTGCAATGATGAAACTCACATCGTTGGCCAGCATGGCTGTGACCGAGGCAGCATCGCCTCGATAGGGCACATGCAACATGTTGCCCTTGGCCATCTTGGCCAGCAACTCACCCGCCAGATGATGGGTGGATCCAATGCCTGCTGTGCCGTAGGTCACCGCTTGCGCATCCTTCTGCGCTGCGGCAATCAGGTCAGCGCAAGACTTGTATTTGGACTCCGCCGAGGTCACCACCAAAAACGGAAAGAAGGTGATGGTGGAGACCATGTCGAAATCCGCAACGGTCTTGTAGGGCAGATTGGCATACAAAGCACCGGCCACCACATGTCCCCCGGTCGCGAGCAACAAGGTATACCCATCCGGCTTGGCTCTCGCCACAGCCGCCGATGCAATCGTGCCACCTGCTCCAGTCTGGGCTTCGACCACCATCGATTGACCCAGGCCTTTGGCCATTTCGGTGCCTACCGTTCGGGCAATGTTGTCGGCATTACCGCCGGGAGCGAAACCTTGAAGGATTTTGATGGGGCGTTCCGGGTAAGCTTGCGCCCTGGCTGTTCCGACTCCCGCCATCCAGGGAAGGGAGCACAAGCCTCCCAACAAATGTCTGCGCTGCATGATGTCTCCTTATAAAGATAAGTGCTCTGGGACCGGCTTGCGTCAAAGGGTGCGTTGAATCAGGCCTGCTGCACGATGGGGTTGCGCAACACGCCAATGCCCTCGATCTCCACCTCGCACACATCGCCTGGCTTCATGAACAAAGGCGGCTTGCGGCTCCAGCCCACGCCAGCCGGTGTACCGGTGGCAATCACATCCCCCGGGCTCAAGGTGAAGATGGCGGAGGCATAGCTGATCAGCCTGGGGATACTGAAAATCATGTGGCCCGTGTGGCTGGACTGCTCAACCTTGCCATTCAATCGGGTTTCAAGTTTGAGCTGACGGTTGGGGGCGATTTCATCGGCTGTGACCATCCACGGACCAAAGCCGCCGGTGGACTCAAAGTTTTTGCCCGAAGCGATTTGCTTGGCATGGAACTGCCACTCGCGCACGCTGCCATCGTTGTAGATGGAGTAGCCTGCGACATGCTTGAATGCATCGGCTTCGGCAATGTTACGCCCCCCCTCGCCGATGATGACTGCCAGTTCGCCTTCCCAATCCAGTGACTCGGACACCCGGGGGCGCACGATCGGCTGGTTATGCGCCGTTTGCGAGCGCCACACACGCAGAAAAATAGGCGGTTCTTCAGACAACTCACGGTGCATGCCCGCTGCCAAGACTTCCTGGTGGTGGTCCATGTAGTTACGCACCGCACAAATGATTTTTTCGGGACGAGGAATCACCGGCAAAAAGGTGATGGCATCCAACCGGGCATCCGCAGACTGGCCTTGGACATCCTTCGCCGCCTGCAAATAGGCACCACTGCCGATGTAATCCGCCAGCGTGGAATGTTGAGGCATGCGCTTGCCCAGGTCCACCACCCCATCGCCCACCACGGCGCCCCAGGTCTCGCGGCCCTCATGCATAAACGACAACAATTTCATGTTTCACTCCCTATCGGTTGATTAAATGTTTAATGCGGTCAGCACGTTGTGTTGCGTACTCGAAATATGCTCCTCGAGTAATTGGCAGGCAGCGGGGATGTCACGTTTGATCACCGTCTCCATCAGACGTTTGTGTTCGGTGGCTTTGCGACGCTGGGTCTTGCGGTGTCGAGCGGAAAACTGTCGATAGCGTTCGGCCTGATCGAACAGATTGGCACACCATTGCAAGAGTCGGGGTGATTCACACGCCCCCAGCATGGACAAGTGAAACGCACGGTGGGTGCTCATCCAGGTTTCATCCAGCGCCACTGGCCCATCCGGCAATAGGCGCTCCAATTTGTCCAGCTTGTAGTGGGCCGCCACCACCGACGCCTCCCACTCGGCGTCGCCAACTTGCATCGCACTTTGCAGGGCTTGCACATCCAACATGAGTCGCATGCGCGTGATGTCTTGCAGATCCGCACGGGACATGTCGGCGACACGAAAACCTTTGCGCTCGTCGGCGCGAACCAGTCCCTCTTGGCTCAGTTTGCTGAGAGCTTCCCGCAAGGGACTGCTGGAGAAACCATAGCGCGTTTGCAATTCCTCTAACTTGAGTTTTTGACCCGGCTCAAACACCCCAAAGGTGACATCCCGGCGCAGACTGAGCACCGCCTGTTCGGTGAGGGGCGCGGTGAGGTCTTGACCCAAGGAGGCAATTGATTGCATGAAATAATTTTTATGCATTATTTTGAATTTGCGCATAAGTACTTACCCGCCTCGGCTCACTGCCCGTTCACTAGAATCCATGTTCACAGGACCCCGCGCGTCACACGCCCCATCCCGAATCGCCCACCATGTCCTCAACTCGCCTACCGATCGCCTTGCTGCAAATGCGCTCAGGCACCGAACCTGCGGCCAATGTGGCGTTTGTCTGCGATCAGGTGCGTGAGGCGGCGCGGCGGGGGGCGCGACTGGTGGTCACCCCTGAAATGACCACGTCGCTCGATCGCCGACCGGGCATGCTGTTGGCGCGCGCCCAGGCGCAGCCAGACGACGACAGCCTGAAGGCCTTGTGCGCCTTGGCCCGTGAATGCCAGATCGATCTGTTGATTGGTTCGATGGCTGTCCGGGCCAGCACGGACCGATTGGCCAACCGAAGCCTGTATCTGAGCGCCGCGGGTGAGGTGATCGCTCAATACGACAAGATTCACCTCTTTGATGCCGACCTGGGTGAAGGTCAACGCTACGAGGAATCTGCACGCTTTGTGGCCGGCGAACAAGCCGTCCTGGTTCAGCGAGCGGGTTACTCGGTGGGACTGACCGTGTGCTACGACATGCGCTTTCCCGCCTTGTACCGGGATCTGGCGCTGGCGGGTGCCGACATCATCAGCGTGCCCTCCTCATTCACCGTGCCCACGGGCGAGGCGCACTGGCACGTGCTGCTGCGCGCCAGGGCCATTGAAACGGGCTGCTTTGTGCTGGCGCCTGCCCAGCAAGGTGTGCATGAGGACGGCCGAGAAACTTATGGACACTCGGTGGTCATCAACCCCTGGGGAGAGGTGCTGGCCGAGCGCAGCGAGGAGCCGGGCTTGCTGATGTGCGAATTGGATCTGTCCGAGGTAGCGCAGGCGAGACGGCGGCTACCCAGCTTGCAGCATGCCAGGCCTTATCAGCGATAACCCCGGGGCTGTCAAAAGCCAAATAACAATCATGTGCTGATTCGATAAAAAACCCAACGAAGAGGCTGCCATCCATTCGTCTCAAGAAGCGGAGACAGCATTTCCCAAATTCGGGAGCCAGGTTGCCACTTGTGGATAAAAGACAAGGGCCAAAATCGCGATCAGCAACATAATCCAGTAAGGAATAGCCCCCTTGAAAATCTCTCCCGTCGAGAGATTTTTTTCATCGGTCACCGCTGCCTTCACGGTAAATACCAGAATACCAAAGGGCGGTGTCAATAAGCCGGTTTCGATGGCGATGATTCCGATGATGGCGAATGCAATCGGGTCAAAACCCAGCGCCACAGCCAATGGCCCAAACACGGGCACGGTCAGCAAAATAATGGAGATTGAATCAATGATGCAGCCGAGTATGAACCACACCAAAATCATCAGCGCCAGAATCACGTAGGGGGACAGTCCAGAACCCAGGAAGAATTCTTTGGTCGCGCCCGTCACACCCGTCATTGACAAAACACGGGAATACAACTGAGCAGTCACCAATAGCAATAGCAAAGGAGCGGAGGTTTTACCAACCGACAAAATAGCATCGCGCATTTCGCCCATTTTCATGCCACGCAACAACGCCAGCACCAGGGCCAGGGTAGCACCCACACCCGCACCCTCCGTCGGTGTGAACACACCCAGCCAAATGCCCCCCAACACCAGCATGACCAAGATCAGTATGCCCACGGTGCTCATGAAAATAGTCTTGAGATCTTTGTCCTCACCACCGGCATGCGTGGCTCGTGCCAATTGCTGCGCTTGGGGAAGATGCTCACCCTCGCCGACCCGGTGCGGCTCACGATACGCCACCCACAAGATATAGGCAATGTAGAGCGTGACCACGATAAAACCGGGAATGATCCCCGCGATGAACAATTTGCCAATGGCCAACTCGGTCAGTACGCCCCACACAATCATCAGCACAGAGGGGGGAATTAACATTCCCAGACAAGCACTTCCTGCGATACAACCTAAAGAAAACTTACGCTCATACCCATGCTTGCGCATTTCGGGGTAAGCAATTTTAGAGAACGCCGCCGCCGCGGCAATCGACACTCCAGTGACAAAAGCAAACACCGCATTGGCCAGCACGGTCGCAATGCCCAAGCGTCCGGGCAAGCGTCGCGTGAGTCGGTTGATCAAGGTGAACAAGTCACTCGCCGCTCCGCACTTGGCAAGAAACTCCCCCATCAGCATGAACAAGGGAATGACAGCAAATACATAATCTCGTAGAGCCTCATACGCTGTGTTGGAAGCAAAACTGAGCACGGTATCGAGTTGTTCGGTCATCAAGTAGATGCCCAACATACTGGTGATGCCCAATGACACAGCAATGTGGATGCCACTGAAAACCAAGGCCAACAGCACGCCCACCAGCACGATCATTTGGGTAGGTTCAAACATGGTGCAAGTCTCAGTGTTGTGATGCCGAAAAATTGGGCATCTCCCCGCGGAGAGCATGACCTATGTTTTGTGCCATCAGAAGCCAATAACTTAACGATGCCAAAGCAGTCCCCAGGACGATCACGAACTTGGCGGGCCAAACCGGAACCCGCAATGCCCCTTCGCCTTCGTACTCACCGGAGTTCCAGGCGTGAGCAGCTCCATCCAGGCTTCCATAGCAAATCACCGCAAAAAAAATAGCGCCCACCAAGGCGCCCCAGGCGGCTAACCAGCTTTGTGTCCTTGGACTGAAACGCACCACCAAGGTGTCCACATTCAGCATGCCGCCCGATCGAATAGCAAAACCAGCCTGAAGAAAACAAATCACCACAATTGACAGTGAAATGATCTCTGGAGTGCCTTTCACGGGACTGTTAAAAAGCACACGCCCGCTGACATCGGCCACGACCAGAAAGCACAAAACAAAGGCCCATAATGCGGCTGCCACCATCAAGGCCTTGGTGACCCAGTCATTCAGCCGTGTCAGCATGCAGGCTCCTTATTTGATCTCGTATCGCACGGGCCACTTATGGCCCATCTTTTCAGCTTCCTCTAAAGTCATCTTGAGCACTTGAGTACCAGGCAATCCTTTTTGATCAAGCTCAGTGGCCATGGTTTGAGGCCAACTCTTGAGGGAGTTTGCCCATTCGATACGAACGCTGTTGGGCACTGATTTGACTGTCACACCGGCGCTCTTGAGTGTCGTCAGTTGTTTAGGATAGTTTTCATCGTTCACCGTCCCCGTCTTGGCCTCAAACTCTTTGGCAACTTCTAGAATGATCGCCTGAACTTCTTTGGGCAACTTGGCAAAACGAGCCTTGTTCATCGTCAGGCCGTGCCAGGTAATGGCTCCAAAACCTGTCTCGGTGTAATGCTTGGCAACCTCCCCCAGCTTGAAGTTCACCCAACCAGAGGGAAACATGATCCAGCCGTTGTAAACCCCGGTTTGCATCGAGGTATAGGCCTCGGGCAATGACGACTGAACTGGCACAGCACCCGCATATTCAAGCCACTTGAGATTCAAACCAGCCCCAGCCAGCTTGCGTCCTTTGAGTTCACTCACGTTGTTCCACTCAAAGGTCGTCCCGAGGTTGTATCCGTTGTCAGAGATCAGTGCCAGCAGTTGCTGGTTGAACTTGTCCTCGAATACCTTGCTCAAATAGGGGACTCGGTCATAGACATGGCGCGCCAGTTTGACACTCATTTCAGAGCTCATGGTGCCAAAGGGCAGCATGACCTGAAAGGCATGCAACGGCAAATTTGAAGCTTCAAAGCAGAAACAGTACCCGCCGATATCGATCAGCCCCGACTGCACGCCCTCCAAGGTATCCGCCACCTTGACCATTGAGCCCCCGTACCCCTCGACAAACTCTATTTTGTGAGATGTGCGTTCGGCGACCCGTTTGGTGACTTCAGGAACGAAGAAATTCTGCATCAAATTGACATAGGTGTTCGCCGAAGGGTGCCCCGAAGCAATACGCAGACGAATGTTCTCGGCTTGAGCACTTCCGAATCCGGCAACAGTCAATACAGCCGCCAACAAACCCATCTTGAATTTCTTTTGCATCACTGGTCTCCTGAGTGTGGATTGAATAGAAACAATAAAAATGGCCTATCGCCTGATGAGTGATCAGCCAGGGATCAGCACGCTGGAACCAGTGGTCCGCCCATTTTCAAGATCAGCGTGGGCTTTGGCCACATCACCCAAAGCATATCGCTGGTTGATGCTCAGCTTGAGAGCGCCTTTCTTGAACATGGCAAAAACGGCAGCTGCAGAATCTCTCAGCTCTTGGGTGGACGCGGTGTAGGTCACCAGCGTGGGACGGGTGAAATACAGTGACCCCATCTTTTGCAAGGTTCCAGCTGCCACAGGCGGTGGTGCTCCCGTGGTGGTACCGAACGATACAAAGTAACCACGCGGCATGAGGCTGTTCAATGAGGCGTCAAAGGAGTCTTTGCCGACTGAGTCGTAAACCACCGGCACGCCCTTTCCCCCGGTTATTTCCTTGACTCTCGCAGCAATATCTTCTTCCTTGCGGTCGATGCAATGCTCATAGCCGTTGGCTTTGGCCAAGGCAACTTTTTCAGCCCCCCCCGCCACGCCAATCATGTGGGCACCCATACTTTTACCCCACTGTCCGGCGAGCAAGCCGACGCCCCCTGCGGCGGCATGCATGAGCACATGCTGACCTGCTTTGACAGGGTAGCAACGCTCCATCAGGTATTCGACTGTCATGCCCTTGAGCAAGATAGCGGCGATTTCGTCGTCCTTCATGAAGTCGGGCGAATGCAACAAACGCGCTACAGGGTAATTGCGCGCACTGGAGCAAGCACCCAATATAGGGCCGCTGGCGTAGCATACGCGGTCGCCCACCTTGAAGTCCGTGACACCCGGGCCTATTTTCTCCACCACGCCTGCCGCTTCAGTGCCAAGACCACTTGGCAGGGGAGCGGGGTACAGGCCCGATCGGGTGTAGATATCTTGAAAATTGAATCCAATCGCGGTGTGACGAATGGTGACCTCACCTTGTCCCGGATCGGGAAGATCATGTGACTCCAATTGGAGGACTTCTGGCCCGCCTGCTGCATGAATTCGGACTGATGTTACTTTCATGGATATTCAATCAAAGAGTGATAAAAAAGAAAACAATGGTTTCGGAACACCTATGGAGTGAATATCGACAACCAGTATCTTGCTCGTTCATTTGTCGGTATGAGCGGTCACATGACCCATAAGAATCACTTACTCCCATCAAAATTCAACTTGAACGCCATGCCGTTGATAGGCTCAGGCCTAAAGACTTGGTGAAACCTGGACAGGGTTGATGGTCGATATTTCCGCTGGCCATGAAGTATGGCGCTTGGCACTCAAGGACAAATAGGGACTTTCACCAGTTAGCTGACAACACCGATATTCCAAGGAACGAACTCGTGGTCACCTAGACCGAGCTCCTCGCTTTTTGAGCGCTGTCCGGAGGCAACCCGACAGATCAGATCAAAAATACCTTGTGCAACCTCCGGCATGGTGGCCACTCCATCGAGTAGCACACCACAGTTGAAATCCATGTCTTCTGACAGTCGGTTGTACATGGGCGAATTGGTGGCGAGTTTGATAGAGGGCACGGGCTTCGCTCCAAACATGGACCCGCGGCCCGTGGTAAACAAGATCATGTTGGCCCCGCCCGCTATCTGCCCAGTGGCAGAGCAAGGGTCAAATCCTGGGGTATCCATGAAGACGAACCCGTTTTGTTTCACGGGTTCTGCATACCTGTATACCTCCATCAAACCACTGGTACCCCCCTTCATGGAGGAGCCCAGCGATTTTTCAAAAATATTGGCCAAACCTCCCACTTGGTTGCCGGGACTGACCGCACCATTGATCTGGACATCTCGTCCCGGAGAATAGACCTCCTTCCACCAAGTGATTCTCTCAATGAGTTTTTCACCCACCTCCTGACTGCGGGCACGCCTTGTCAGGGTGTGTTCAACCCCGTAAATTTCGGGTGTCTCGGACAAAATAGCCGTACCGCCATGTCTCACCAAAATGTCCATGGCGGCGCCCAAGGCTGGATTGGCTGTGATCGATGAAAATCCGTCTGAACCTCCACATTGCAAGCCAATCTTGAGGTGCTTGACTGAAACTTTACTTCGACGCGCCTGATTGGCTTCGGGCAACATTTTTTCAACTGCAGCGACAGCAGCCTCGACAGTTTTGCGTGTTCCCCCTTCTTCTTGCATCACGAAGGTATACAACTTGGGGCCCTGGCTCAGGCCCTCTTGCTCCATCAAGCCTTGCATCTGATTGCGTTCGCACCCCAAACCTATGATGAGCACTGCCGCAAAGTTGGGGTTACGGGCGAACCCCCCCAATGTCCTGCGGAGCAACTGCATGGGTTCGCCACTCATCTCCATGCCACAACCGAGCCCGTGGCTTAGACCAACCACGCCGTCGATATAGGGATAGGCGTCGAGCTTATCGCCTTTGAAGGCCTCGGCCACCTTGTGCACAACCGTGGCTGAACAATTGACCGTGGAGAGAATACCAATGTAATTTCGCGTGCCGACATCGCCGTTGGGGCGAACGAAGCCGTCGAAAGTGGCTTGTTGATCGGGGGGTACATACGCCGTCGGTACGTAATCTTTGCCGTAAGCGTAATCGCGATCGAACTCGCGAAACGTCACGTTGTGCGAATGCACATAAGTGCCCGCTGCGATGGGGTGCGCAGCAAAACCAATGCAAACGTTGTATTTGAGAATCGGCTCACCTGGTTGGATATCACGGGCGGCAATTTTGTGCCCTGAGGGTACCTGACTGCGGCTGGTGATACCTTCGGAGGGGATGGCTTCTCCCAAACCCACATCGGTGCGGGCGACCACCACGTTGTCGTTTGGATGCAAACGGATCACCGGGCCTGTGATTTTCTTGGCGTTCAGATCAATAAAGCTCATGGTTATCTCCAGCCTACCTATTCATGGCATTTTCAAGACATCAAATGCAGCCTTGAGCCTCAAATCATAGTCGCGTCGCACTTTGGATACTTGATCTGCCGACCACGTCTCGAATCCGGCACCTGCCTTCATACCAGTTTTACCCTGCTGGATATTGGTTTGAACACACTGCGCCAGTTGATGCGTGTTTGTCAAGGATGGATAAATTTCTTCTGCGGCTCTGGCCATACTGTCCCAGCCAGAAATTTCCTTTTGTAACACTGGACCCGCGGCAGCGTATCGAAATCCAAAACTGAATCGAACGGCTGTATCCACATCCTCAGGCGTCGCAATGCCCCTGTCGATGAGATCCAGGGCTTCACGCATGAGAGCATGCTGAATTCGATTGGCCAACAAGCCAGGAATATCCTGACGCACCAAAACAGGTTTTTTACCCATGCGGCGATACATCGCACAGACCTCTTCTGCCAAAGACAAACTGGAGTCACACCCCAAGGCTATTTCGACCAGTGGGACCAGGTGCGCCGGCATGAAATAGTGCGCATTGAACATCCGATCGCGTGTGGTCAATCCCGCCGACAATCGAGTCACCGAGAAGCCCGAACTGTTGGTCCCGATGGGAATATGGGCTGGTAGACAGTGGTCAAGATGCGCAAACAAAGAACGCTTAATTTCGAAGTCTTCCTTGACGGTTTCCAACACCCAAGCGACGTCGCGCCAATCATTCCATTCCTCAAGTGCACCTGCCATGGCTGAAATTGGCGGAGTCAACTGTGTATTGATATCACCCGCTAAATCAACGGCCCTGTGCAAAACTTCGGCGGCTTTTTGCTGGGTTCGGCCCAGTAATACCAATGGAACGCCCGCTGCGATGAAATCTGCAGCGATGCCCACGCCCATGGTCCCCGTTCCTATGACGACCACTTTTGAGTCAGTTGAAGTACGCGCCACAAAGACCTCGCTAAAAATGAGTTTGAGAAGGCACTGATGATAACGATGGGCGACCCTGGTGGTCACGCACTGATAGAAAAATCAGCCCCAATTTTCATAGACCCCCAGCTTGCGATGCAGCGGTGACTCATCCGCCACAAAGACAAAGGTAGGGCTGTCTGCCTTG
>Ga0255096_1000523_pt1 | contig 18236 bp, 19 predicted proteins | sample Colum_Atlam_RepA_2_FD_188563 | JGI IMG/M metagenome (GOLD analysis project Ga0255096, IMG submission 188563) | Freshwater microbial communities from Columbia River, Oregon, United States - Colum_Atlam_RepA_8d | ecosystem: Environmental > Aquatic > Freshwater > River | place: USA: Oregon...
CACTATGCCCGCCGTTTCGACGTCATCACCTGTCTCGAAATGCTCGAACATGTGCCAGAGCCAGCGCAGATCATCACTGCGTGTCGCCAACTGCTGAAACCGGGCGGGCACCTGTTCGTATCAACGATCAACCGCAATCCTAAAGCCTGGCTGCTGGCGGTAGTTGGTGCCGAGTATGTGCTGCGCATGCTGCCGCGCGGGACACATGACTACCGCAAGTTCATCAAACCGTCGGAGCTGATGCAGTGGACCCGCGCTGAAGGTTTCACCACAGGTGAGCTCACCGGCATGACATACAATCCACTGACGCGAATATACAAACTTGGGCGGGATGTCGACGTGAACTATCTGGTGCACCTGCAAGCACCGACAAAAGGTTGAATCCCTTCCATGCTGCAAGCAGTCATATTCGATCTCGATGGCACCTTGCTCGATACCGAGCCTGATTTCACACTGGTACTCAACACCCAACTGCAACGCCACGGCAGATCACCACTCGAACCAGCGATCGTACGCAGGTTTGTGTCGGCAGGTGCAATGGCGATGGTACGTGCGGGGTTTGGCCTTGATGACCACGATGAACGCACTCCTGAACTGCTTCAGGAATTTCTCGACCTTTACAGTGTGCAGATTCACCAAACAACAGCAGCCTTGTTTGATGATATCGACCTGCTGATCGCTACGCTGGTCGAGTCCGGCATCGCCTGGGGTATCATGACAAACAAGCATCGCCGCTTCACTGAGCCACTATTGCAACAGTTCGAGAATTTCGCGACGTCCGGCGCATTGGTATGTCCGGACGATGTGGGTGCCGGCAAACCCGATCCAGCAGGCATTTTGCATGCCTGCAGACAATTGGGAGTCGATCCAGTGCACACGCTTTACATCGGCGACCATCCGCGCGATATCGAAGCGGCCCACAATGCCGGCATGCTTGGTGTTGCAGTGCGTTGGGGCTATCTGCCCGAAACACCTTCCATCAGTGCATGGAGTGCTGATGCAGTAATGGACACTCCGCAACAGTTGCTCGATTTTTGTTTGCGTCGCCTCGCAAGCTGACGGGGAATCATGATGTTTGCCTACCAGTGTCCTGCCAATCTGTTGCAAGACAAGATCATTCTAGTAACCGGTGCAGGATCGGGACTCGGGCGTGCTGCTGCACTGAGTTTTGCCAGTCATGGTGCCAGCGTGATTTTGCTTGGGCGCAACGAAGCCAAGCTGAATGCTGTGTATGATCACATCGAATCGCAGGGCTGGGCACAGCCTGCGGTGATGGTACTCGATCTATTGAAGGCGGATGACAATAGCTATCAGGAAGTAGCGGCAACCATTGCAACGGAATTTGGCCGCCTGGATGGACTGCTGCACAATGCCGGCGTCATCTCGCAGGCATTGCCGCTAGAACATACAACGATGGAAAGCTGGGATCAGTTGCTGCGCGTCAATCTGACAGCGCCGTACGCACTGACACGCCATTGCCTGCCACTGCTGCGACAGGCAAAACAGGCATCGGTGATCTTTACCTCATCAGCAGCGGGCCGTGAGCTGCGCGCGTATTGGGGACCATATGCCATTGCCAAGCACGGTGTTGAAAACGTGATGCAGCTGTTTTTTGACGAACTGCATAACACCAGCAACATCCGTTTCAACAGTCTGAACCCGGGGCCTTGCTCCACCGCACTGCGCAGGGTGGCGTTTCCGTCAGAGGACCCGGCCAGCCGGCCGCAGCCCGAAGAACTCATGCCCTTGTATCTGTACCTGATGGGCGCCGACAGCATTCATCAGAACGGCAAACAATTTTCGGCACAATCGGGATAAACCACCGGCTGATTATTTCTTGCGGTAAGGCCCGCTCGTGGGTTTGGCGGACGATTTTCTTACTGGCTTACGGTCCCTATCCTGATGAACCCTATCGGATCTATCGGACCTAGCAGGTTTTTTGTCAAATCTGCCCGATTGCTCTCTGTCCGCTGTCCTAGCAGATTTTCCCATGGGTCTTGCGGCTCTGGTGGCCGGCCTGCTTTCGTTGTCGCGTTCCGGCTTTCTGCCGGGTCGTTTGTCACTGTTGCGAGCAGGCCCGCTTTCTGCTTTGTCGGTTGCCAAACCGGCACTCCACGGTTTGTCAGCTGTCGTTATTGCGGGTGAACCAACACGGGGACGACGATCTCTAGGTGGAGGCACCGGCTTGTCGCCTCGCTTCTTGGCCATGTAACGGCCACTGAACTCGTTAACCACCTGCGACGGCTGCCAGCGCAAACCGGCGAGTTGGTAGAGGGCCTTGGTCTCAGCAGCAGGCAGTTCAACGTACTTGCCCATCTTAACGTAGCTGGGAATAACGATATTGCCGTAGCGCACGCGCTTGAGGCGGCTGACCTTGAGATCCTGCGACTCCCATAGCCGACGCACTTCGCGGTTGCGGCCTTCCTTGAGCATCACGTAATACCACTGGTTGATGCCCTCGCCACCACCAAAACGCATGCCGTCAAATTTCGCCATGCCATCCTCGAGTTCGACGCCGGTAGTCAACCGGCGCAACGCCTCGTCACTGACTTCACCCATCACGCGCACCATGTATTCGCGCTGGATTTCGGTCGAAGGATGCATCAGCTTGTTGGCGAGCTCGCCGTCGGTCGTAAACAGCAAAAGGCCGGTGGTATTGATGTCGAGTCTGCCTACTGCAACCCATCGCGCATGGGGCAACCTTGGCAGGTGATCGAAAACGGTAGGACGTCCTTCGGGATCATTGCTGGTGCAGATTTCGCCGAGAGCCTTGTTGTACAGCAGTACCGGATGCACCTGCGCGGTCTGCTCTTTTGGCGCCAGCTTCTTTCCGTCAACGACTATCTTGTCGTCGCCGCTGATCCGGTCGCCTAGTTTGGCGACAACGCCATTGACCTTGACGCGGCCTTGACTGATCCAGTCTTCCAGTTGACGCCGTGAACCGAAGCCGGCACGCGCCAGTACTTTCTGTATTTTTTCGTCCATTTTGATTTCTCACGAAATTAAGGTTGACCATCAACCGGGTTGGCCGGATGGCGGCACAGATTCATGCGTGGCGAGGAGGGCAGGATAGCTGGAGATGCCGGTGACCACGGATGACTTGCAGCGCGGTCACCAGTAGCGGTTCAGCAACGGGTGACTACGCTTCACTCTTCCTTGGCCATGTCCTCTTCGTTGTTGGGTTTAAGCCCGAGCTTGCTGTCCACTTCACTGAGGATTTCACTGATCGGACGAGTGCCTATGGCAGCTGCAGCAATTTCTTCTTCGTCCACCGCCGACTCGTCTGCATTAGCTTCCGGCTCGGGGAACTCGATGATGCGACCGTGCGGCTTATCATCGTCGAGTGACAGTTCGCGGTTGATCGACTCGAGGTCGCGGATTTCAGCCAACGCCGGCAATTCTTCCAGGCTGGCAAGATTGAAGTAATCGAGGAACTGCTTGGTGGTGGCATACATCGCTGGACGGCCAGGTACATCGCGGTAACCGACAACGCGTACCCACTCATGCTCAAGCAGTGTCTGCACGATCTGTGTGCTGACAGCAACACCGCGAATCTTCTCGATGTCTCCACGCGTGATCGGCTGGCGATAGGCAATGATCGACAACGTCTCCAACACGGCACGTGAATAGCGCTGCGGTTTTTCCTCCCACAGCCGGCTGACCCACTCGCTGAGTTCCTGCCGTACCTGGAAGCGGTAGCCCGACGCTACTTTCTTCAGTTCAAAGCCACGATCGGCACAGGATTCACCGACGCCTTTCAAGGCCTGTTCAAGCTGCTCACGCTCGGGCTTGTCACCTTCAACGAACAGCTCCTCCAGTTTCTCGAGTGGCACCGGTTTACCCGCTGCCAACAATGCGCCTTCAATGATGCGTTGCAATTTGGCTGTTTCTATCATGCTGCCCTTGCCTTGATGTGGATGGGTCCAAAGGGTTCGTTCTGTGCCAGTTCAACCAGCGATTCCTTGATCAATTCCATTATGGCGAGGAAGGTGACGACAACTCCGAGCCGGCCTTCGTCCTTCATAAGCAATGACATCATCGGCGTGAAATGATCGGCTGACACGCGCAACAGTATCTGCGACATCCGCTCACGCGTCGAAAGACTCTGGCGCTGAATATGGTGGCTTTCATTGAGATCGGCGCGGCGCAGTACCTCGGCAAAGGCCAGTAGCACTTCCTGCAAGTCCATTTCCGGACGGGGCATTGTCCGTTCGAGTTCAGGGCTTTGTGCCTGAGCCTGGTACAGATCGCGATAAAGCCGCGGCAGTGAATCAACACGCTCTGCAACTTCACGATAGCGTTCGTATTCCTGTAGTCGGCGTATCAGTTGAGCGCGCGGATCTTCTTCGTCTTCTTCTTCGTCCTGCGATCGTGGCAACAGCATGCGAGACTTGATCTCGGCCAGCATGGCAGCCATGACCAAGTACTCCGCCGCCAGTTCAAACTGGGAGGCCTCCATCAGCTCGACATAGGAGATGTACTGCTCGGTGATTGCGGCGACATCGATTTCGAGGATGTCGACGTTTTGACGCTTGATCAGATATAGCAACAGGTCCAGCGGACCTTCGAATGCTTCAAGAAATACCTCCAGGGCATCGGGAGGAATATAGAGATCCTTCGGCAGATCGGTTACGGCCTTGCCTGCCACGAATGCAAACGGCAACTCACCCTGCTGCTGCCCCTGACCCTGCTCAAGTCTCGCGCGTGCGAGCAGGCTGTCGGGAGCCTTGTCAGATGCTGTTTCTTCGGTGGTTGTCACTTCTTCGCTCATTGCCTGTTCCAGCGTCATGCCTGAGTTGGTCTGCCTGTTGACTAGCGGTAATTGAGTCCCATGGCCTGCCGCACATCCTGCAAGGTATCACGCGCAGTGTCGCGTGCTTTTTCCGAGCCTTCGATGATGATGGATTTCACCAGATCAGGGTTGTCCTCGTACTGGCGTGCCCGCTCACGGATTGGCGTGAGTTCGGTGACAACGGCATCGATCACGGGCTGCTTGCATTGCAAGCAGCCAATGCTGGCACCACGGCAACCGATTTGCACGAAGTCACGGGTTTCCTGGCTGGAGAAGATTTCGTGCAACTGCCATACCGGGCACTTATTGGGATTGCCCGGATCTGTCTTGCGGACACGGGCTGGATCAGTCGGCATTGTGCGGATTTTCTTGCTGATCTCGTCGTCGATGTCACGCAGCGTGATGACGTTGTCATAAGACTTCGACATCTTGCGGCCGTCCAGACCCGGCATCTTTGCGGCCTCGGTTAGCTTGGCACCAGGTTCCGGCAGGATAATCTTGCCGCCACCCTCGAGGTAGCCGAAAAGACGCTCGCGATCTCCCAGCGTGATGTTCTGTTGCTCTTTCAAGAGCGCTTGGGCTTTTTGCAGTGCTTCCTGATCACCCTGCTCTTGGTATTTCTTGCGCAGGTCGTCGTACAGCTTGCCGACCTTGCGGCCCATCTTGCCGATAGCTGCCTTTACACTTTCCTCAAAATCCGGCTCCTTGCCGTACAGATGGTTGAAACGGCGGGCAACTTCACGCGTCAGTTCAACATGGGCGACCTGATCGGCACCTACTGGCACCAGACCCGCACGGTAAATCAGGATGTCGGCGCTTTGCAGCAGTGGGTAGCCGAGGAATCCATAGGTGTTGAGGTCTTTGTCCTGCAGGTTCTCCTGGATGTCCTTGTAGCTGGGCACCCGCTCGAGCCAGCCGAGTGGCGTCATCATCGACAGCAGCAAATGCAGTTCAGCGTGCTCAGGTACCTTCGACTGTACGAACAGAGTGGCAGCGCTCGGCGATACCCCGGCCGCAAGCCAGTCGATCACCATCTCCCAGATGTTGTTTTCGATTATGTGGGGATTTTCATAGTGGGTGGTCAACGCGTGCCAGTCTGCTACGAAAAAGTAGCACTCGTACTCGTGTTGCAGCTTGACCCAGTTGTGGATAACGCCGTACAGATGACCAAGATGCAAACGGCCAGTCGGACGCATGCCGGACAACACACGCCGCTGCGAATCAATCGAACTCAAGCTCAACTCCCAATGTTACTTCTTCTTGCTCGCCAGGCGATTCGGGGGCGGGGAGGATCGACGGCGCTGATTCGCCAGCCGACCCGGAATTCCCTGCGATTATAGCCACAATGACCATGCTCTTGGGCGCCACAAACACCGCGCTGCGCCTACCACTCATTACACGAATGGCGCCGGGTCGCCCTTGCCGGCACGGATTACCTTGGGTGCACCCTCCTCAAGGTCCACCACCGTCGTCACTTCGAGTCCACAAAATCCAGAATCTATAATTAAATCAACTTGATACTGCAATCTTCTCGAAATTTCATCAACATCAAATAACGGCTCGCTCTCTCCAGGCATAAGCAAACTGCTACTGAGCAGCGGAGCATCCAGCTCAGCCAGCAGGGCCGCAACCACTGGATGCTCAGGCACCCGGATACCGATCGTCTTGCGCTTGGCGTGCTGCAACAGCCGAGGCACCTCGGAAGTGGCCTTCAAAATGAAGGTGTACGGCGCTGGCGTATAAACTTTCAGCAAGCGGTAACAACTGTTGTCGACCCTGGCATAGGTAGCAATTTCTGACAGGTCCCGACACACCAGCGTGAAATTGTGCCTGCTGTCGATCTGGCGGATGCGGGAGATACGCTCCATGCCGTTCTTGTTGCCGACCGCACAACCCAGTGCATAGGCCGAATCGGTGGGGTACACCACTACCCCCCCATCGCGGATGCACTCAACCGCCTGGCGGATCAAACGCTGCTGCGGATCGACAGGATGAATGGCGAGCACGCGTGCCATGCACACTCCTGCTGCAAAAGCGCTACGCTAACACAATCGCCAGTTGCAGGCTTGCAGACCGGAGCGCCGAAATTGGCTACCATCGTCGCATCCTGCAATGCTGACCTGACATGAAAGCCTTTCTAGAATACATACCACTGCTGTTCTTTCTGCTCTGCTACAAATTGGAACCCCGCCCACTTTTTTCAGTCGGCGGCTTTGAGTTCACTGTGGGCGGCATCTACAGCGCCACGGCCGTACTGATGCTGGCAACCGTGGCGATCTACGGGGCATTACTGGTCAAGGATGGCAGACTGACTCGCATGCAATGGCTGGTGGTGGGTGCGGTCCTGGTCTTCGGCAGCTCCACGCTGGTCCTGCGATCCGAAGATATCCTCAAGTGGAAGGCACCGGTGGTGAACTGGATCATGGCGGCGATATTTATCGGCAGCCAGTACCTCAGCACGACAAACATGGCCAAAACCATGTTCGGCCAACTGGTCACCATGCCGGAGCAACGCTGGAAAGTACTCAATTTCGCCTGGGCCGGCGTTTTCCTGTTCGTTGGTACAACCAACCTGTTTGTCGCGTTCACCTTCCCGGACTATTGGGTCGACTTCAAGGTATTCGGCAGCTTCGGCATCCTGTTGCTGGCGAGCGTGCTCCAACTAATCTATCTCTATCCCTACATGGAAACCGATAAGCCCAGTGACGACAAACCTGACCTCAAGGCACCGAAGTAATTGGTGACGACCTCAGACCCGGGAAGCCGCTGTCGAGAATACGGTTCCATTCATCAATCTGCGCGCGATGGGCTGCCAAAACTGCGGTTACATCCCCTTTGATTATGATGCGCTGTATAAGATCGCCCTTGCGAATCTGGCGTATCACTTCCTTGCCATTGCTGATTAGCCCGAACACGGTATGGGCACCGTTGAGGTGGGGAGTCGCCTGGTGGCTAATGAAGAACTGGCTGCCATTGGTGGCCGGGCCAGCGTTCGCCATAGCCAGAATACCTTCCTGGTTAAGTCGCAGCGCAATTTCGTCCTTGAACTTGTATCCCGGGCCACCTGAACCATCAGCGGCAGGATCGCCGCCTTGCGCCATGAAATTGGGTTCGACGCGGTGAAAGGTCAGGCCATCATAGAAGCCACGACTGGCAAGATTGACGAAGTTGGCGACGGTTAGCGGAGCCACATCCGGCCGTAATACGAACTCCATTTCTCCGCGACTGGTTGTGATGACCGCAACCAATGGTTGTGATTGAGCCAGCGCCATACCCGCCCACAGCCATACCAGAGCCAGCACCAAATACCTTCTCATATCTTGTCCCCTTCCTGATGCTGCTTCTACAACAGGTAGCGCCCAATTCCGGTTACAAACAGCCTCATGATGCAAGCCTCGCCTGCTTTCATGGGCCAAGTAACACTTTTGCGAAAACACACAATCGACAACGCCAAATTACACACTCATTACGCAAAGGTAACAATATTTGTTACCTTTTTGCGCATACATGTGTTACCTTACGCCCCGCATTCTTACCAAGGATGCAAATTCGTATCTCATCTATCTTACAAGGAGACACTAGATGAACACTAAAGCCACCAACCTTGAGTTGATCGAAGAAGTAGCAATCGGCGTATTGACCGGAATGATCTTCCTGTCGGTACCTGTTCTTACTCTTCTGTCGTAACGCGATCACCGGTAACCTCCATCTTGTCAGTTCCCCCCTCAACTGGCGGATGCAAGGTTACCGGTACGCACTTCCCCGCAAGTCGGGTCAAACCGTCCCTTTCACCAACAACCTCTCCGCGAAATTGCAGGGTCGGGTCCGGCTATCCAGCTGACTGCCGATAATTCGATTCCAGGCGGTCTTGCACGCCGATGTCGATCCGGGCATACAAAATACAATCGTACTGTTGCTCATCCCAGCGAACGCCCTCGACTGCATCGTCGAAGTCCCGATTTCCTCGAATGACAACTGACGGAACAACTCGCCAAAACCATCGATATGCGAGTCCAGCAGCGGCGTCACAGCCACTACTGTATTGTCACGCTTCGTGAAGCCCGTCCCGCCAGTCAGCAGCACGGCATGTACGTGGTCGTCAGCGATCAATCCCGCCACCAGTGCCCTCAATTTATACACGTCATCTTTACAGATGTGCTTGGCCACAAGTCGATGCCCAGCGCTGACCGCCGATTCCTGCAAGAACAGACCCGAAGTATCAGTGGCTTCGGTACGGGTGTCTGACACCGTCACTACGGCAACGTTGAGAGGGAGGAATTCGGGAACGGGCTTGTTACCGGCCATGGAATGGATACCTGCAGTCGTGGGTTGTTGCTGGCGGGAACAGGTGGCTCAACCACCCGTCATGTTCATGAAGCGCACTACCTGTGGGGCGTCCCTGTCGTAGAAATGGTGGCGCAAGGGTTTGATATCCATCGCGTTGCGGATGGTCTCCGTCAATGCATACTCATTGTCCGGTTGTTCCCGCAACACTTGGCGCAGATCCACAGAATGCTCGTTGCCCAGACAAAGCAGCAAACGGCCTTCTACCGTAACCCTGACGCGATTGCAGCTTTCGCAGAAGTTGTGCGACACCGGGGAAATGAATCCAACGCGGCTGTCGCTGCCCTCTATCTGGTAGTAGCGCGATGGGCCGGCGGTCTTCATTGCTACAGGCGTCAAGCGATGGCACGACTCGATCACTGCCCGTACTTCATCATTACTACAGGTGGTGTCGAGTCGATCATGGTCCGATACATCACCAAGTGGCATTTCCTCGATGTAGGCGATGTTGAGCCGCCGCTCCATCGCATAATGCAAAAGGTCGAGGATTTCATGATCATTGCGGCCTTTAAGGATCACCGCATTCAGTCGCAGCGTCTTGAAACCCTGAGTACGAGCCATTTCAATGCCACGCAGCACCTGATCAAGATCACCAGTACGGGTCATCTGGCGGAAGGTATCGCGATTGAGCGAATCCACGCTGATATTGATACGTGTCACCCCCGCAGCCTTGAGCGCGGGCGCCATCTTCTCCAGATGAGAGCCATTGGTGGTGATCAGCAATTCTTCCAGCCCCGGAAGTGCGCCAATATTCTGCACCAGATCCAGCACATTATTGCGCACCAACGGCTCACCGCCGGTCAGGCGAATTTTCCTTACTCCCAGGCTGGTAAAGGCCTTTGCCACTTTATGGATTTCTTCCAACGACAGCACCTGGTCACGCGGCAGGAAAGTCATCTTCTCCGACATGCAATATACGCAGCGGAAGTCACAGCGATCCGTCACCGACAACCGCACATAGTCGATATGGCGACCGTGTTTGTCGATCAGGGCAGAAGCTTTGTTGACGGGTGCGTTCATCGATATGTCGGACCGGAAAAACCGCTGGAGTGACGAAGCCGGGATACAGGGTAAATCATAGCCGATTTGATACCGGCATAATACGCCGCAGCCGTGTAAGGGCTTTCACCGTCGACGTGATTTGACGGCGGTTTTCACCGCCTTTGCCTGCAACTCACGATTCCAGCGCAGTGCCGTCATCACCGTTGCTGCCAGTGTGATCAACAACACTGCGGCGAGCAGCCCAAGCATTACTGCCTGGCGGGTGATATCGGTAACTTGAGGCAGCGCCTGTACCAGATCGTCCGCATGATTCTCGACCTCCTGTAACTGGCTGCGCAATGCCTGTATCTGTTGTTCTACGGCCGCCAAGCGTTGCTGGCGCGCCTGCAGCAAATCGCGGATCGCCGTCGCTTGATCAGTAATTTGCCGCAGTGCGGCATTAGCCTGGAATAGTTCCTCGTCTTGCGTCGTTGCTGGGGCTGGGGCTGCTGATGCCAGCACAATGACAGTGGATGGAGCTACCAAGGCTACCTCTTGCAGCGAGTCCGGCAATTCTGGTTCAGGGGTCTCGACCGCTGGTGGCAACACAGCCTCATCCAGCGGCGTTTCGTCCACAGCACTGACAAACGGCGCCTGTTCCGGCTCCGGCTGAACCTGGACAGCACGCACGGACTCCAGCCAACGCTGGTCGAATACCGTCTGCGCCGAAGCAGCATTGATTGCGGCAAGATCACGGGCAGACGGTATGCGCAAATCGGCATCTGTTTTCAGCAAGGTGATATTGCCGTCGATGAAGGCATTGGGGTTGATGGCGTGCAGACTCAGTACAAACTGATAGAGATTGTCGGCAATACCTGCGGGCTGGAACTGGCGGGCAATCGTCCACAACGTATCATCATCATGCATGCGGTACTGAACTCGGCCGGCTTCTTCGCGTGAACGTGTCTGGCCTGGCAGTGTTGATGTGGGTGCAACCATGACCTGTGCGGGAGGTTGACGGCGCGCCTCCGGCACGGTTCGTGGCAAATCGGACTCGGGCTCCAGGCGTGATGTTGGCGGAGGTGCGTCTGGAAGTGTCGGGGTTACGGGGACCGGCTCGCGTACCTGAACTGGTGGCATGGGGTCGGCAACAATCAGTGCTGGAGCAGACTGTGTCACAGGAGCTTCGCTTAGTTGCGTACCAGGCTCCGGCGGATCGAACAGCAGCACATATTCACGCAGTGCGGAACCGCCTGGCCAGCGGAACGTTAGCAGCAGATCAAGGAAAGGTTCTGTCGCGGGATCAGAACTAATGACCAGGATTTTGACTTCTCCGGCGAGATTCGGTCCGACCACAATGAAACTCAAAGTATCAAGTAGTGGCTGATAAACAAGGCTAAATGCCTTGTATTGCTCGGCCGTCGCATTAGCGACCTCAACGCGCGTCAGGTCTAACTCCTGCCAATCCCTGACGTCAATCTCGACTTCTACCGGATCGCCAAGCCGGGACAGGATGACTTCTTCCCCAAGGCTCTGTGCTTGTACGGTGCCAATCCCGGAAAGCACCACAATCAACATAAGGGCAAGTCGATACGCGGACATGGCTGGCCTCATGCCACCATCAACAGCGCAGATGCCGGGAACCGGCGGGCGCTGGGCGTGATGGAATGTGTCATGGGGCGGCTCCGTGCCGGCAGATACCCGGGGATTATACATAGCCCGTCACAGTGACACAGCGAAGCCGCTGGAACCATGCCTACGTCTGGTAAATTTGATACGCTTCACGGCGATTTCCACCTCGGAGCCACACCCTCATGATCATCGACAGCCACGGCCACTACACCACTGCCCCCGATGCCCTCGGCGTCTATCGGGACGCCCAGAAGGCCGCCCTGAAGAAAGACCCGAACTATGCCGGCGAGAAAGGCATCATCAACATCACCGACGACCAGATACGCGAGACCATCGAACAGGGCCAGCTCAAACTGCAGCGTGAACGCGGCACTGACGCTACCATCTTTTCGCCTCGCGCCAGCTGGATGGAACACCACGTCGGCAATGCCAATATCAGCAAGTACTGGACCGAACACACCAACGAACTAATCTATCGCGTCACCCAGTTGTTCCCGAAAAACTTCATCGGCGCCTGCGCACTGCCGCAGTATCCCGGCACGGACCTGAAAACCTCGATCGCCGAACTCGAACGTTGCGTCACCCAGTTCGGTTTTGTCGGCTGCAACTTGAACCTTGATCCATCCGGCGGCCACTTCAACTCGCCGCCGCTTGGCGACAAATACTGGTACCCGATCTACGAGAAAATGGTGGAGCTCGACGTGCCGGCAATGATCCATGTCAGCGGCAGTTGCAATCCGGCATTTCACGCCACTGGTTCTTACTACCTCAGTGCAGATACCACGGCCTTCATGCAGCTGATGCAGAGCACGGTGACGAAGGACTTCCCGACCATCAAATTCATCATCCCACACGGCGGTGGCGCAGTTCCCTACCACTGGGGTCGTTTCCGCGGCCTCGCCGACATGATGAAGCTGCCGCATCTGAACGAACTGCTGATGAACAACGTGTTCTTTGACACCTGCGTCTACCACCAGAAAGGTATCGACTTGCTGCTCGACGTCATCGACAACAAGAACATCCTGTTTGCCTCTGAGATGATCGGCGCCGTGCGCGGCATTGATCCAGAGACCGGCTTCTACTTCGATGACACCAAGCGTTACATCGACAATGCTCGAATCAGCGAGCAGGACAAAACCAACATCTTTGAACATAACATCCGCAAGGTGTATAGCCGCATCAAGATTTGACGCCGCGCTTCAGCCATCCAACAGGATTCACCATGAAACGCACAAATGCCTTTCCTTGCTGGATCCTGTTGCTGGTTGCAGGCAGCCTCTTCCCGTCCATGCTGATTGCCGATGAAGTCCGCGCGGCAGTCGCCAGCAATTTTGCGCCTGTGCTTGAGCAACTGGCGGAGCAGTTCAAACAAACCAGCGGGCACACCGTCAGCATCAGTTCAGCGGCATCCGGTCGTCTGTATACCCAGATCAGTAATGGTGCCCCATTCGATGTCTATTTTGCGGCTGACAACGAACGCCCCGCGCAACTGGTCACGGAACAGAAAGCAGTTGCTGGTACCGTGTTCACCTACGCCGTGGGCAAACTGGTGTTATGGAGTTCGACTCTCTCATTGACCGACAGCGCGAACGCTACGCTGAAAGCTGGCCAGTTTACGCATCTGGCGATAGCCAATCCCAAACTTGCCCCTTATGGCGTCGCTGCCCAGCAGGTGCTGGAGCAATTGCAGGTGTGGGAACGACTACAGGAAAAACTCGTGCTGGGTGAAAACATCTCGCAAGCCTTGCAATTCGTTGAAAGTGGTAATGCCGAGCTCGGATTCATTGCACTGTCACAATGGCAACTGCTACCAGAGGCACAACGTGGTGCCCCGTGGCAGGTACCTGTGGAACTGCACTCGCCAATCACACAAGATGCGGTGATCCTGCATGACACTGCTGCAACACGCGCTTTCATGGTCTTCATGCAATCGGAAACTGCGAAAACTGCCATTGCGCAAGCTGGCTACGCACTGCCCTGATGCTGACTGCAGACGACCTTGTCGCGCTCTTCCTCACCCTGCAGCTTGCAGCACTGACTACCATCATCCTGCTGTTGATCGGAACACCATTGGCTTGGTGGCTGGCCCATACCCGCTGGCGCCTGCGGTTCGTACTCGAAACGCTGATTGCGCTCCCGCTGGTGTTGCCGCCCACGGTATTAGGCTTTTATCTTCTGCTGGCGCTAGGGCCGCGCGGCTGGATCGGGGGATTTCTGCAATCGGTGGGAGCGGGACCACTGGCTTTTACATTTGAAGGGCTGGTGGTTGGCTCGGTGCTGTACTCGCTTCCCTTTGTCGTCCAGCCCTTGCAGGACACGTTCCAGTCGATAGGTCGGCGTCCACTCGAAATTGCGGCCACTCTGCGCGCCGGGCCGATTGATACCTTTATCAATGTGGTGATTCCGCTGGCCCGCGCCGGCTATGTGACAGCCGCCATGCTGGGTTTTGCACACACGCTCGGTGAATTCGGTGTGGTGCTGATGATTGGCGGCAACATCGCAGGCGAGACCCGTGTTCTGTCGATCAGCATTTACGACCACGTCGAAAGTCTGGAATACGACCAGGCTCACTTGCTGGCAGGAGGTATGCTGCTGTTGTCTTTCTGCATCCTGCTTGCTGTCTATGGGCTGCGCCAACGATTGCGGGTGATCCGGCTATGAGTATCCTGCATATCCAGGCGACGATTGTTCGTGGTGATTTCAGGCTGCCCGTCGATCTTGATCTGCCCAACGATGGTATCACCGCATTATTCGGTGCATCCGGTAGCGGTAAATCCAGCCTGCTGCGTGCCATAGCCGGACTTGATCGCCATGATGACGCCCATATTGGCGTCGGCGACTCGGTGTGGCAGGACGACTCCAGCTTCGTACCGACCCACAAGCGGAAAGTTGGCTATGTATTCCAGGAAGACAATCTTTTCCCGCATCTCAGCGTAATGCGGAATCTACTTTTTGCCGCCAAACGCGCCGAAACACAGAACTATTTTTTCAACTACGTCGTTGCACAGTTGGATTTGACGCCACTGCTTGAGCGCTCGCCGGTACATCTTTCCGGCGGCGAGAAACAGAAAGTCGCAATTGCGCGTTCGCTGTTGCAGCATCCATCGCTGCTGTTGCTGGACGAACCGTTGTCAGCCGTTGATGAAGAATTCAAACGCGGCTTCCTGCCACAACTGAAAATCTTGTTGGCCGAACTTTCCATCCCGGCACTGTATGTGACCCACTCCAGCGCCGAACTGGGTCAGCTGGCTGATGCACTGGTTTATTTCCGCCAGGGACACATGCCGCTGGCATCGACCGCCAATGCCTTGTTCACCGATTTGCAGGCACCGCTGGCCTTGCGGTCGGACGCCGAAGCCTTCCTCGATGTTACTGTCACCGCCCATGACGAAGTCTACGGTCTGTATCACCTTGCCTGCGGCAACTACACGCTGAACATTGGTAGTCCGGCACTGCATACCGGACAACAAGTGCGGCTGCGCATCCTGGCACAGGACGTCAGCCTCGCACTATCACCACCAATGCAATCAAGTATCCTCAACATTCTGCCGGTCACCGTGCTGGAATTGGCCGATCATGGAGAGCACCAGACTACCGTGCGTCTGCAACTGGATAGGCAAATCCTGTTGGCACGTATCACTCGAAAATCCGCAGTCACACTCGGACTAAAAGCGGGCGACAGGGTCTATGCGCAAATCAAGGGAGTTGCAGTCCTGCACTGATGCCTGAGATCAGGCTCCGCGGAACCAACCGGCGATACTGAAACGCTCGCGCGTGGAAGGCAGCACTTCATGCGGGAACTCTTCACTGAGGAACAATACCAGCCGGTTGGCCAGTGGCTTGACCCGCTCGACCACTCTTTGTTCATCATCGTGATATATAACCAGCTCCCCGCCATCCTGTGGCTGCCAGTCATTGTTGAGATAAAAGACCGTCGACAGCTTGCGATTACGCTCGCCACGAAACGCATCCCGGTGACGCCGATAGAAAGCACCGGGAGCGTAGCTGGCGTAGTGGCACTCATAACGGAAAAGACCGAGGAAAAGCTCTTGGTTCAACTGCTGGCGGAGTTGTTCCATTGCCGCGAGAAAGCCGGCACTGGCAACATCGGCACCCTGCAGCCAGTGAATACGATCGCGCCGGACGGATTCATCAATGGCATGGGCGTCACCACGCCCTACTCCGGCTGGTTGTCCCGCTGTTTGCAAGTGCAGTCGGGCAGCACTCTGGAGCAATTGCAGCAGATCGGACGGCAACGCATTGTCCACCACGGCAATGCCGCGATCGCCCAGCATCTGCATCATTGCGACGGATGCTGCTCCATCAGTTGCTGCAGCAACGCGGCCATCTCTGGCAACTCGCCTACGACATTGAAGTTCCCAAAGCTCTGACTGTCGGCCTTGCCCGTGGCATAGTCGAGCGGAATCAGGCCATTCTTGTCCTTCACATACAGGTTGCCGCCGTGATCGACGATGAACTGCACCAGTTGCAACATGTTGAGTCGTGCGGTCGTGTGCAGCGGTGTTTCAGCGTTTATTCCGCCTTGCTGGTTGATATCAGCGCCGGCCTCCAGCAACACCTGCAAGCCTGTCATCATTTTGGTTTCGTCTTTACCACGACCGCGGCTGCCACCCTTGTTGGTCATGGCAACAAGTGGAGTAACTCCATTGATGTTGCCGAGTGTCATGTCGGCACCATTGGCGATCAACAGCTTCATCATGTCGACATCGCCACCATAAGCAGCGCGCTGCAGTGGAGTCGAACCAGTGGTCATCACCGGATTATCACCGGCGCGATCGTAGGCGATCTCGCGCGGCAGCGGCGGCAGCTTTAGGTAGTAGTTGGGATCTGCGCCCTTCTCCAGCAGCAGTTGGGCCACTTCCAGCCCCGTCGTCTGCTGCACCGGCGGCAGATCGCCACGCTGGCTAAGCGGCACGATATTGGTGTCGGTGGCGGCATACAGCGGTGTACGTCCCCAATAATCCCATTGGTTCACGTCAGCACCACGCTCCACGAGATATTTGGCGATATCGAAGCGCATGTTGAGCAGTGCCAGCACCAGCGGCGAGATATTGTCAGGATCGGGCTTATTGATATCGGCACCGGCATCAAGCAGTTTCTGCACGCACTCCATGCACTCTTCCCGCACCGCATACAACAACGCCGTGAAGCCACCCTGGAACATTTCCTTCACGCGGGGTTCGGCCGTAACGCGACGTTCCCAGTTGCGGTCTATCGCGCGTTTGTCGATCTCGGCGCCATGTTTCACCAGCAGACTGACCATCGCCGGCTGGCGGCGAGCGGCGGCCCACATCAGTGCGGTCTGGCCGCCCCACTGCTCAGCGGCGTTCACATCTGCACCTGCCTTGAGCAGTAGTTCTGCAGCTTCAAGGTTGCCGGTGCGGGCTACTGCCATCAGGGCAGTCTGTCCCTCAGGGTTGGCTGATTCGACATCAGCACCGGCATCAAGCAGCAGTTTGATGAGTTCGGTATTGCCGACCGTGGCGGCTTCCATCATCGGCGACGAACCATAGTCATTTTGTGTCGCAGGATTGGCTTCAGCGCGTAGCAGAGCTTTTACCAGCACAGCATTGCCATGGTAGACGGCCCAGTGCAGTGCGCTGGTACCGTCAGCGCTCTTCTGGTCCACATCAGCACCGGCTTTCAACAGTGCTTCGGCACCGGCGAAATCCTTGACCTCCAGCAACTGCTCCAGATTCTGCGCCTGCAGGGTTCCCACCAGCGATACCAACGCAACAAAGGCTGCGAGCTTTTTCATGTTGGTCGTTTTCATGATGACTTTTTTCATCGTCACTATCACACGTCTGCCAGCAAACCACTGCTGTCTCCGAAGTGATCAACTTCGACGTTTGCCTTGTCGAGTATGGTCAACATCAGGTTGGCCAGCGGTGTGTCTTTCGCATAGGCAAAATGCTGATCGCCCTTCAGCTTGCCATTGGCCTTTCCTACCAGCAGCGACGGAATCGGATCGTTGTTGTGCAGGTTGCTGTTCGCCATGCCGCTGCCATAGAGCAACAGTGAATGATCAAGCACGGACCCATCACCATCCGGCATTTCGGCCAGCGTTTTGACGAACTTGGCGAATGACGACATGTACCACTGCTGCACTGTCGACAAGCGGTCCAGCTTGGCCGGATCGTTCTGGTGATGCGACAGCGGATGGAACGCATCCGAAATGCCGATGTGGGTAAAGGTGCGCATACTGACTTCGCGATCCGACATGAAGGTCATTACCCTTGTCAGGTCAGCCTGGTACGCCAGCGCCATCAGCTTGTACATCAGGTCCAGATGGGCCGGGAACGTGTTCGGCGTACCCACCGGCGCGTCGGGAATCTCAATATTCGACATGTCCTGTTGTGCCAGCTTCTGCATCTGCAGTTCAACATCACGAATTGAATCGAGATATTCCGCCATCATCACACGATCGCCAGTGCCCAGTGTCTTGTTGAGACCGGCAGCGTCTTCC
>Ga0255096_1000528_pt1 | contig 18185 bp, 13 predicted proteins | sample Colum_Atlam_RepA_2_FD_188563 | JGI IMG/M metagenome (GOLD analysis project Ga0255096, IMG submission 188563) | Freshwater microbial communities from Columbia River, Oregon, United States - Colum_Atlam_RepA_8d | ecosystem: Environmental > Aquatic > Freshwater > River | place: USA: Oregon...
GGGTTTATATCGTGTAGTGGTTTGAATTCGCTGTTGCGGTCCCACCAGCGGCTCGCGAGCCTTTCAAACTTTGCGATTTCGGCGGTGTCGACGTTGGGAGGCGGGTTATTCATGTTGGACTCCTGCTGCAATACCGGCGCCCCAGCGCCGTGCTTCTTCCAGCACTTGTGCAAGATCCATGCGGGTCAGTTGATGATTCAGAACCAGTGGCTGACCGTCTACCCATACATGGCTTACCTGGGAAGATGCTGCGCTGTAGGCCAGTGTCGAACAGGGATCATAGACAGGCTGTGTTCGTGGATGTTCAAGATCAACGGCAATCAGGTCAGCCTGTTTGCCGGGCTCTATTGTCCCGACCTTGCTGTCGATGCCGAGTGCTTTGGCGCCATTGATGGTAGCCATTGCAAGCGCCTGTGCCGCCGGCAACACAGAGGCATCACTACTGCTGCCTTTTGCCAGCAGTGCAGCGAGCCGGAGTTCGGCGACCATATCGAGCGAATTGTTGCTGGCACTGCCATCGGTACCAAGTGCTACATTCACGCCTTTTGCCTGCAGATCAGCTACGCGACATATGCCGCTTGCCAACTTTAGGTTGGAGGCAGGGCAGTGAATAACATGGGCGCCAGTGTCTTTAAGCAACTGGATTTCGTCGTCCAGCAGTTGAGTCATGTGCACACACTGAAGTCGCGGACTCAGCAGATCAAGTTGTTTCAGGCGGCGCAGTGGACGTAGTCCGTGTTGTTCTTTGGCTTCGCTGATTTCCTGAGCGTTTTCGTGCAAGTGCATATGAATCCCGATATCGAGCTCTTCTGCATGCATCGCAATCTTGCGCAGCGGTGCATCCGACACTGTATAGGGAGCGTGCGGACCGAAAGCAACGCCAATGCGGGGATGGCTGCTGTACTGGTCGTGCAGGCGTTCTGCCCTTGCAATGTACTCATCGGCAGAGCCTGCCCATGCCGTCGGGAAATCGAACACCGGGCTTGCCAGTTGTGCGCGAATGCCGCATTCATCGGCGATGCTGCCGATGACATCCGAGTAGAAGTACATATCGGTGAACGTGGTGGTGCCCGACAATAGCATTTCAGCAATGGCGAGCTTCGTCCCGGCAGCGACATAAGTTTCGCCGAGCCAGCGGCTTTCTGCGGGCCAGATTTTCTGTTCGAGCCACGGGCGTAGCGGCAGGTCATCGGCGTAGCCGCGCAGCAGTGTCATTGGGCTATGACCGTGGGCATTGATGAGACCAGGCATCACGACATGACGGTCAAGAAAATACTCATGGCCCGCCATGTAACGACCGAGCAATTCCGTGCGTGGCCCCATGTCCACAATGCAGCCATCAGTGATGGCAATGATCTGGTGGTCGAGCACCTTGCCGCCATCCTGCATGGTCAGCACCCAGCGGGCATGCAACAAGGTGTCCGCGTGCAGGAGCAGTTTGGGTAATTCGGTCATGTTGCAGACCTGTGGAAGCCGCGTGGTTGAGAGGGTTGGCAGTATAGCGATTCAACCGAGAAAGCTGTATCGGCGGGAATTAAAAAATAGCTCGTCAGATCGCGGGGTCAGTTTGCAGCAAAATTCCTGATTTCCATGTGTTTTTTGGTTGCCGCGGCGATGTGTCACTGTGCTAGAATCGGGCAGGTTTTTCGGGATCTGTCCGACCCTCTCCGCGCAACATCGGAACAACAAGAAAACGCAGTCATTTTGGCATCCACGCATGGCAGAAAATCAGGATCAAAACCCCGGTAGCTCCAATCCTGTTGGACCCGGCGGCAGCATTCAGAACATCACCATCGAACATGAAATGCGGCAGTCCTATTTGGACTACGCAATGAGCGTAATCGTCGGTCGTGCGTTGCCGGATGTGCGCGATGGTCTGAAGCCCGTTCACAGGCGGGTGTTGTTTGCGATGAGCGAGTTGTCGAACGACTGGAACAAGCCCTACAAGAAATCTGCCCGTGTCGTCGGTGATGTCATCGGTAAGTATCACCCGCACGGTGATTCTGCTGTGTACGAAACGATCGTGCGCATGGCTCAGGATTTTTCTTTGCGCTATCCATTGGTGGACGGGCAGGGCAACTTCGGCTCTGTTGACGGCGATGCTGCTGCTGCGATGCGTTACACCGAAATTCGCATGGATAAACTCGCGCACGAGTTGATGGCCGATCTCGATAAGGAGACGGTTGATTTCTCCCCCAACTACGACGGCACTGAACAGATTCCAGACGTATTCCCTACAAGGGTGCCCAATCTGTTGATAAATGGCTCGTCGGGCATTGCAGTGGGCATGGCAACCAATATTCCGCCTCACAACCTGCGTGAAGTGATAAGTGCCTGCATGGCGCTGATGGCCGATCCCGAGATCACGATAGACGGGTTGATGGAACACGTGCACGGTCCTGATTTTCCGACTGCCGGTCTGATCAATGGACGTGCAGGTATCGTACAGGCATACCGCACCGGTCGCGGCAAGATCTACATTCGCGCAAAAACTTCAATCGAGACCGACAGCAAGACCGGCAAAGACACGATCATTGTCAACGAAATTCCCTACCAGGTGAACAAAGCCAGGTTGATCGAACGTATCGCTGATCTGGTGAAGGAAAAATTACTGGAAGGCATTGCCGAACTCCGAGATGAAAGTGACAAGGACGGCATGCGTATAGTGATCGAGCTGCGCAAGGGCGAGATTTCCGATGTCGTGCTGAACAACCTTTATGCACAGACGCAGATGCAAGTGGTGTTCGGCATCAATATGGTCTCGCTGATGGATGGCCAGCCCTGCCTGTTGAACCTCAAGCAGATGTTGGATGCCTTTATCAATCATCGCCGCGAAGTAGTAACGCGTCGTACCGTATTCCTGTTGCGCAAGGCGAGAGAAAGAGGGCACATCCTCGAGGGTCTTGCTGTGGCATTGGCCAATATTGATGATGTCATAGAGCTAATCAAGACGTCGCCGAGTGCCGCCGAAGCGAAAGAGAAGCTGATTGCGCAGGCGTGGAATTCGAGCGGCGTACTTAGATTGCTTGGCGACTCGCCGACAGATGCTTGCCGTCCCTCTGATCTGTCGGCCGAGTACGGCTTGCAAGGTAGTGCCTACCGTTTGTCACCGGAGCAGGCCCAGGCAATTCTCGAGTTGCGCTTGCATCGTCTCACAGGACTCGAACACGAGAAGCTGTTGGAAGATTATCAGCAGTTGTTGAAACAGATTGCAGACTATCTGGACATTCTCGGCAGTGAAGTCCGCCTGATGTCCGTCATTCGCGAAGAGCTTCAGGAAATCAACGACACGTATGGTGATGAACGCCGCACCGAGATTGCTGCATCGCAGCTTGACCTGACCATTGAAGACCTCATCACCGAGGAAGATCGCGTGGTGACGATTTCGCAAAGTGGTTACGCCAAGACTCAGCCGTTGACCGACTACCATGCCCAGAAACGCGGCGGCATGGGCAAGGCTGCTGCCACCGTTAAGGACGAAGACTTCGTCGAGCATCTGCTGGTGGCAAGTTCGCACGATACATTGTTGTGCTTTACCAACCTGGGCAAAGTGTATTGGCTCAAGGTTTACATGATCCCTGTGGCGAGCCGTACATCGCGCGGGAAGCCGATCGTAAACATCCTCGATCTGGCAACAGGCGAGAAGATCACCTCACTGCTGCCTGTGCGTGAGTACAGCGACAACAAGTTTATCTTCATGGCAACTGCCTACGGTACCGTGAAGAAGACCGAGCTGACGGCGTTCGCCAACCAGCGTGCCGTGGGCTTGCGTGCTATTGAGCTGGATGAGGGTGATACGCTCGTAAAAACTGCAATTACCGATGGTAACTGTGACGTTGTGCTTTATAGCAGCAGCGGCAAGGCTATCCGCTTCAATGAAGCTGCCGTCAGGCCAATGGGGCGGACTGCCCGTGGTGTGCGTGGCATCCGGTTGCCTGAGAATCATCACATGGTCGACATGATCATCCCGCAGTTGGGCGGTCATATTCTGGCTGTCAGCGTCAATGGTTATGGCAAACGTACTGGCATTGGAGAATTTCCTGTGCACGGTCGTGGTGGTCAGGGTGTGATTGGCATTCAAGCCAGTGAACGCAATGGCACCATTGTTGGTGCCATCCAGGTATTCGATGGTGACGAGATCATGCTGATCAGTGACAAGGGCACTCTGGTTCGGACCCGTGTTGATGAAATTTCTTCGCAGGGTCGCAATACCCAAGGTGTACGATTGATTAGGTTGAAAGACGAAGAGGCGCTTGTCGGCGTTGTGCGCGTCGAAGAGCCGGAAGAGGGCAGTGCTAGAGAGCGACCTGCCGTGCAGGGCGCTCCTGCTGCAGGTCTTCCTGTCGACGCTGCCGGTGAAGATTTTGCGGATGACGGGGTTGGCGATAACGTCAACGAAAGCGGCGATGATGATGCCAACCCGGAACAGCGTTGATACTGCCGGCGGTGTAGCCTTTCTTGGTCCCGCTGGTACGTATTCACATGCTGCAGCACAACACTGGTTTGGTGCGGATGCCCCGTGGCAGCCTGTATCCGACATCCGCGATGTATTCGTCGCAGTTGAAGCTGGCATTGCAGCATGGGGCGTGGTGCCGGTAGAGAATTCTTCCGAGGGATCGGTCACCGTTACGCTGGATGCATTCGCGTCCTCAAGCGCGCAGATTTGTGACGAGTACCTGCTGCGGATCAATCACTGCCTGTTGATGAGTCCCGGCCGTACAGACCAAGACATCACCACAGTGGTATCGCATCAGCAATCGCTCGGTCAGTGTCGCCGCTATCTGCAAACGCGTTTTCCCCTGGTGGATTGCATTCCTGTTAGCAGCAACGCCGAGGCTGCTCGTATCGCTGCTACCACACCTGGAGTTGCTGCCATCGCCGGCCGGACGGCGGCCGAACTCTATGGCTTGCAGGTGTTGGCAGATTCAATTGAAGACTCACAGGACAACACAACCCGGTTCGTGTTGCTGGCACGGCATTGCATCACAGAGGCCAGCGGGCGTGACAAAACATCGCTGCTGGTTTCCGCGCCCAATGAACCTGGCACGCTGTTCCATGCACTGGAGCCGTTCTACCGGCACGGTGTGAGCCTCACTAAACTCGAAACGCGGCCTTCGCGCAAAGGCGCTTGGTCCTATGCTTTTTTTGTGGATTTCGAAGGTCATGTCGATGACGACAACATCAAAGCCACACTCAAGGCGCTGCAGCATCTGAAGCTTGATGTGAAATGGCTTGGTTCTTACCCGCAGGCGATAATCGCATGACGATTACATTTGCCGGCAGGAAGATCGTTATTATTGGTCTCGGCCTGATTGGCGGTTCCATAGCGCGCGCATTGAAGCACGCACAGCCGCATACGCGTATTTTTGCAGTTGGCCGCAATGCGGCAGTGCTTGATCAGGCCATGATTGATGGCAGCATTGATGGCTGGAGCGACTCGGCGCTGGAATTGTGTGTTGATGCAGACCTGATTGTGCTGGCGATGCCGGTGCTGGCCATAGAGGAGAATATGCATGAGCTCTCCCGTGTGCTGACATCCAGTACTGTTGTTACTGATGTCGCCAGCGTAAAGGGAGCTGTTGTTCAAGCAGCAATAAAGGTATTTGGTAGCGTGCCGCCCAACTTCGTGCCGGGCCATCCGATCGCTGGTTCCGAGCAAAGTGGTTATGTGGCATCGAAGGCCGATCTTTACCATAGCCGCAAGGTTATCTTGACGCCACTTGCCCATACCAATCCGCAAGCCGTACAGATGGTCACTGACTTGTGGAGTATCACCGGCGCTGAAGTGTTGAACATGAGTGTCGAACACCATGATGAAGTGCTTGCAGCCACCAGCCACCTGCCGCATTTGCTGGCGTTTGCACTGGTAGACACGTTGTCACAGCAGGGAACCCGTGAAGAAATTTTCCGCTACGCTGCCGGCGGATTTCGCGATTTCACCCGTATAGCATCGAGCGATCCGGTAATGTGGCGTGACATCTTTGCCACCAACGCCGATGCCACTGTGCGCATACTCGACGAGTACATGACTGATCTGCAGAGATTGCGCCAATTGCTGCTACAGCGAGATTCGTCAGAGTTATACAAGATTTTCAAGCGCGCGAATGCATCGCGCGATGTATTCCTGGCTTTCAGTAATAACCAGGGTTCCAAACAGTAAAAGTGAGTAGGCAGGTACACCCATGGCCAATGATTTCAATCCGCTTGAGCAGCATGATCTGGTTTACCAGGTGCCGTGCGGTGGCAGTATGCGTGGGGATATCCGCGTGCCGGGCGACAAGTCCATCTCCCATCGTTCGATCATGCTGGGATCGCTCGCTGACGGAGTAACCACGGTTGAAGGATTTCTCGAGGGTGAGGATAGTCTGTGCACACTGCAAGCCTTCCGCGACATGGGTGTGAGGATCGAGCGCCCCGATACAGGCAGGGTCGTAATCCACGGGGTTGGCATGTACGGCTTGAAGGCCCCAGCTAATCCGCTTTACCTCGGCAATTCCGGCACGTCTATGCGGCTGCTTTCCGGTTTGTTGGCCGGACAGAGTTTCAGTTCGGTGCTGACCGGCGACAGCTCGCTGTCGAAACGGCCTATGAAGCGGGTGGCCGACCCGCTCAAGCGCATGGGCGCCAACCTGGCATTGCAGGAAGGTGGTTTGTGCCCCATTCATATCACGCCAGCACCACTGCAAGGGATTGATTATGCGATGCCAATGGCAAGTGCGCAGGTCAAATCATGCCTTTTGCTGGCGGCTATATATGCAAATGGCGAAACCCGACTGACTGAACCAGCGCCGTGCCGCGACCACACCGAACGCATGCTTCAGGGTTTCGGTTACGAGTTGAAAGTCAGCGGTAATGAAATTCGCATCAATGGCGGTGGCAAATTGCGGGCGGGGCAAATCGACGTGCCTGCTGACATTTCATCGGCAGCATTCTTTCTCGTTGCAGCCAGTATCTGCCCCGGCGCTGAGCTGACATTGCGTCATGTTGGTATCAATCCTACTCGTATAGGTGTCATCAATATATTGCGAGCGATGGGTGCTGATATCCGTACGGTGCGTGAGTATGTTGCCGGTGGTGAGCCCGTGGCAGATCTGCATGTCAGGTATGCGCCATTGCGCGGTATCGCTATTGACGAGAGCCAGGTGCCGTTGGCAATTGATGAGTTTCCGGCGCTGTTCATTGCCGCAGCCTGTGCCGATGGCATGACGATACTGAGCGGTGCTGAGGAGCTGCGGGTCAAGGAGAGCGATCGTATCCAGACGATGGCCGACGGACTCGCTGTGCTTGGAGTGAAGCACAGCGTGAAACCTGATGGGATCGTTATTGAAGGCGTTGGGCAGGGTAAAAAATTGGGTGCCGGTACCATCCACAGCCACGGTGACCATAGAATCGCCATGTCATTTACGATGGCGTCGCTGCGAGCCAGCGGGCCGCTGACGATACTGGACTGCAACAACGTCGCCACCTCTTTTCCCGGCTTTGCTGAACTGGTTCAGCGCTGCGGTATCCCGCTCGGCCAGCAAAATGGCCAAGTATGATGTTGGCGCCGGTCATAACCATTGACGGCCCCAGCGGTACGGGTAAGGGCACCATTGCCCATTTGCTGGCGCAAGAATTGGGCTGGCATCTTCTCGACAGTGGGGCGCTTTACCGCATTGTCGGATTAGCCGCACTGGATCAGGCAGTGGCTGCAGACGATTCTGATGGACTGGTACACATTGCAAACGGCATGCAAGTTACCTTCTCCACCGAATTTACGGGTTCCATCATGCTGGACGGTACCGAGATCTCCAGTCGTGCCAGGCTGGAAGAGGCTGGCGCAATGGCTTCCAGAGTGGCTTCCAACCCGGCACTGCGCACCGCCCTTCTGCAGCGGCAGTACGACTTCCGGCGCCCACCAGGACTGGTGGCCGACGGGCGTGACATGGGTACCGTGGTTTTCCCTGATGCCTGCTGTAAGTTCTTCCTCACCGCTAGTGCAGAAGTCAGGGCGGAAAGGCGTTATAACCAGTTGAAAGATAAGGAAGTTGATGTTAGCCTGCCCGGCCTTTTGCGCGACATTCAGGCGCGGGACGAGCGGGATTCCACCCGGGCTGTCTCACCGTTGAAACCTGCAAAAGAGGCGCTGATCGTAGACACAGGTCCGCTGACGATAGAGCAGGTAATGGCTGTCGTTAGGCAAGAGATCTTTCGTCACGGGGTGTGAGCCGGGGAAACCCGACTTTGACCCGCCGGAGCAGCGCCAAGCAATGCCCGGCTTGCCAGCCCTGGCCGGGTTCTCCAACCAGACCCCCGTATCGGCTGGGATGCGGACAGAACCTATACGGTCGTCAGCGCACGCCGCATAGGACACAGGAAACCCAATGACTACGATCTCCACCATCGAAAACATCGGCGGCGAAAGCTTTGCCGAACTCTTTGCCCAGAGTCTCACTGATCTGGACATGCAAACCGGTTCTATCGTGACCGGAACCATTATCGACATCGACAACGAGTGGGTTACGGTGCATGCCGGCCTCAAGTCTGAAGGTGTTATCGCAAAATCCGAATTCCTCAATGACGCAGGCGAGTTCACGCTGCAGATCGGTGACAAGGTAAAAGTGTCGCTGGATGCAGTCGAAGACGGCTATGGTGAAACCAAGCTGTCGCGTGAAAAAGCCAAGCGTGCTGAAACCTGGCTCGTTCTCGAAGAAGCGTTCGAGAAAGGCTCCCCGGTCATCGGCATCATCAATGGCAAAGTCAAAGGTGGTTTCACCGTTGACGTCAACACCATCCGCGCGTTCCTGCCCGGCTCGCTGGTCGACATCCGTCCGATCCGTGACACCACACATCTGGAAGGCAAAGAGCTCGAGTTCAAACTCATCAAGCTCGACCAGAAGCGCAACAACGTCGTGGTTTCACGCCGTGCTGTGCTTGAGTCGGTCAACACCGGCGAACGTGATGCACTGCTGAACAGCCTGCAGGAAGGCATGAGCGTCAAGGGTGTGGTCAAGAACCTCACCGATTACGGCGCCTTCGTCGACCTCGGCGGTATCGATGGCTTGTTGCACATTACCGATATGTCGTGGAAACGCATCAAGCATCCGAGCGAGATCGTCGCAGTTGGTGCTGAAGTGGAAGTGAAGGTCCTCAAGTTCGATCGCGAGCGCAACCGTGTATCGTTGGGCCTGAAACAGCTTGGCGAAGATCCATGGGTCGAAATCAAACGTCGCTACCCGGAAAACACCAAGGTCAAGGCTGTCATTACCAACCTGACCGACTACGGCTGTTTTGCAGAGCTGGAAGAAGGTGTTGAAGGTCTTGTGCACGTGTCAGAAATGGATTGGACAAACAAGAATATCCATCCGTCGAAGATCGTCCAGCTGGGCGATGAAGTCGAAGTGATGATCCTCGATATCGACCAGGAGCGTCGTCGTATTTCCCTCGGTATCAAACAGTGCAAACAGAACCCGTGGGATGCCTTTGCTTCCAAATTCCAGAAGGGTGATCGCATCACCGGCAACATCAAGTCGATTACTGATTTCGGCATATTTATCGGCCTTGAAGGCGATATCGACGGTCTGGTGCATTTGTCTGACATCTCGTGGGATGAGCCGGGCGAGCAGGCAGTACGCCAGTTCACCAAAGGCGACAAACTGGAAACCGTCATTCTGTCGATCGACCCCGAGCGTGAGCGTATCTCTCTGGGCGTCAAGCAGCTGTCAGGCGATCCGTTCGTCAACTTCCTTAGTTCGAACGAGAAGGGCGCTGTTGTCAAAGGCACCGTGAAATCGGTAGATGCGAAAGAAGCAGTGATCCTTCTGGCCGAAGGCGTAGAAGGTGTTTTGAAAGCCTCCGAGATCAGTCGTGACCGCGTCGAAGATGCGCGTAATGTACTGAATGCCGGTGATAAGTTGGAATTGATGATCACCAACGTGGATCGCAAGAACCGTGTACTGGGTTTGTCCATCAAGGCCAAAGAAATCGAAGAGGAAAAGGACTCGGTCAAGGAACACAACAACAAGATGAGTGCTGCGGCACCCGCTACTGTTGGCGATCTGATCAAGGCCAAGATGAACAAAGAGTAAAAGCTGCAGGCGGGCGTTGGTTGGCCAGCGCCCGTCTTTGGTTGGCCGGTAGCAAGCAGGAGTCCTGTTTTGTCCAGCAGGACGGAGCAGGATTCAAGTCAGTACGCTCGATTACTTAAGGGATCACTTAAGGATTGTTATGACCAAATCTGAACTAATCGAACAAATTGCTGCAAGGCACACCCAACTGTCGGCCAAGGACATCGAGCTCGCAGTAAAAGCCATCATAAATTACATGACTGATGTACTGTCCGACGGTGGCCGCATCGAAATTCGTGGTTTTGGCAGTTTTTCGTTGCATTACCGCGAACCACGCACTGGTCGGAACCCAAAGACGGGCGAACCGGTAGTCCTAAGTGGCAAGTTCGTTCCACATTTCAAGCCCGGAAAAGAATTGCGCGATAGGGTCAACGCAAGTATCGAGTGATCCGCAATATCGGCAGTTCCGTGTCCCAGACGGCTGATGAGCACACGCTGAAAAGCGCCAAACCATGGAACAGCCCACTTCGTTTTTTTCATTTCTGCTGGTTCTTATTGCAATAGGGCTGGCGTGGCTGGCCGGTTACCGTAGCCGTTTCCATCATTTTCCTGGTCTCAAGCGCAGTCCTCAGCACGATTATTTTATTGGCCTCAATTATCTGCTCAACGACGAGCCTGATGATGCAATCGATATCTTCATCGAAGCCTTGGAAGTCAATTCCGATACCCTCGCAACTCATCTCGCACTTGGCACCTTGCTGCGTCGCCGCGGCAAGGTCGATCGGTCAATCTCGCACTATCAGCAGCTGCTCCAAAGTGGCTGTTTTTCTGCCAGGCAACTTTTTGAAGTCAAGATACAACTTGTAAAGAGCTTTATTTCCGCAGGCCTGCTTGATCGTGCCGAGCGTTTGTTGGACGAGCTTGCCAACACTCCGCCAGCGATTCGAGAGATAGTACTTGGACTTTCCATTACCGTGTTCCAGAAAGAAAAGGAGTGGCAGAAAGCCCTCGTATCCGCCAGTGAACTGCAGAAAATCTGCCCACCTCACCGCCGACAGGAAATACAACTCCAGATTTCCCATTTTCATTGCGAGTTAGCCGACACAGCACTGAAGTTCATGCAGCTTGATGTCGCTCGTGATGAACTACGCAAGGCACAGCAGGTGTGCCGCCACAATGTTCGAATCTACCTCATGCAAGGGCGGCTTGAATCCCTTGCGGGTGCACCGCGCGAAGCTGTTAAGGCTTTACTCCAAGTCAGCCAGTTTGATCCGGTGTTTTCAAACGAAGCCAGCGAGGAACTGTGCAGCAGTTTGCAGAAGGCCGGTATTGAAAAGCAGGCCGTCTCATTGCTTGAAGATGGCGCGGAACTCAGCAATGAATCACGGCAGATTCTCGACAGCGTAGCCGGTATTGCCAAAGAGCATGGCGAGAGTGAAGCGCTGGTTTTCCTGCTACAGCAGCTTAAGGCAAGGCCTTCTCTCTCATTGCTGACTCAGGCGATGTCGCTCTCAATACGGCGCGACAGTCATACCCAGGCTCGCGTAATGGAGATCGGCGCTAATCTGCTAAGCCAATATCTGCAGACCTCACCGCACTACCGCTGTGAGAATTGCGGTTTTGAACTCAAGAGTATGCACTGGCTGTGTCCGGGTTGCAGCCGTTGGGGGATGGTGAAGCCGCTGGATGATCGCATCAGTTATAGTCACGAGGATTTATCGACGCCGTCATGAACAACAAACCACTCATTATCGCTCTGGATTTCGCTGATTCACGGGCAGCACTCGATCTGTTGGGAAAACTTGATCCCGCAATTTGCCGCGTCAAGATCGGCAAGGAAATGTTCACCCGTTACGGACCCGATCTTGTGAAGCAGGTTGGCAAGGCAGGGTTTGAAATATTCCTCGATCTCAAGTTCCACGATATCCCTAATACTGTGGCAGGCGCAGTAGCTGCGGCTGCAGACCTCGGCGTGTGGATGGTCAACGTACATGCCGGCGGTGGTCGCGTGATGATGGAAGCTGCAAGGAGCGCACTGGGTGACAATCCATCGACCTTGCTGATTGCCGTAACGGTACTGACGAGTATGTCGGCCCAGGATCTCGTTGAGACTGGCGTGGAAGCAACACCTGAGTCACATGTAGTCAGGCTCGCGACTTTAGCGCGAGACTCTGGCATGCACGGTGTTGTTTGCTCGGCGCGCGAGATTACGCTGCTCAGACGTCAACTCGGCAATGAATTCTTGCTGGTAACGCCCGGCATCAGGCCCGCCGGCGACAGTGCCGGTGACCAGAAGCGCACTGAAACCCCAGCAAGTGCAATCGCTATGGGCAGTGATTACCTAGTCATTGGCAGGCCTGTGACACAGGCCGTTGATCCACTGTCAAAGCTACAGGCGATCCAGCAAGAAATTCAGGGCAAATCCTGAATGCTCTGCTATGTTGTGGTGGCAGCATTCACGCTGCCAAACATTCACGGAGGATCACAACATGACCATTCAATCAACCAGAAGTGCAATCAACCTTTTGCTTGTCGGCGGCATAGCGATGCTTTTGGCAACCACACCTGTCGCTTCATCTGCACAGGAACAGTCGAAAGAGGAAGCTGCCCTTCAGGTGAACATCAACAAGGCAGATGAGCAAGTCATTGCTGATGTGCTTGTGGGGGTGGGGGCAGCGAAGGCGAAAGCAATCGTCCAGTTCAGGGAGGAACACGGTCCCTTCACTAGCATCGACCAGTTGCTCGACGTTAACGGCATTGGTGAATCCACACTGACGACCAATCGTGAGCGAATTACCCTCGAGTGAGTACGGCCTATGGAAAGGCGTCGCAAGGCGCCTTTCCTGTTTGCGATGATCGCCCCACAGAATAGAATCCCGCCAAATATTTGATTGCCGCCAGACGGAGTCCATGCCGATCATCCTGCAACTGGCAACAGTGTTCGTTGCTGCCTTTTCTTCGACTGCCATCTGGCTTTGGCTGGCTCGCCAGTATAGCTGGCTCGATCACCCAAATGACCGCAGTTCGCACTCGATGCCCACGCCTCGTGGCGGTGGTATAGGCGTTGCTGCTGGACTCCTGTGTTTCTTGTGGTGGGATCAAACGCTGCTGAATGAAGGAGGTGGGTGGCTGCCTTTGGTCGGAGGAAGCCTGTTGCTTACTGGTTTGGCCGATGATCTGTTCACCTTACCCGCCTGGACTCGCCTTGTTCTTCAGGTAGCGGCCGTTGCAGCGATGTGGCCTTTTTTTTCGCAGTTGCCGGTGCTGCAAGTTACCAATGGTGTCGCACTTTCCGGCACATGGCTGGCGCTTGTCATATCCTTCGCGTTCGTAGCCTGGATCAATCTTTACAATTTCATGGACGGTATTGACGCACTTGCGGCATCTGAAACGGTCTTCTTTTGTGTAGGGGTCTTCACCGTTACTGCGCTATCGGGTTCTGTCGAGCCAGACTTTTCAGCATTGGGGCTTGGCGTGGCCGCAAGTGGCTTTCTCTACTTCAACTTGCCACGTGCCAGGATTTTCATGGGTGATGCTGGAAGTTATTTCATCGCCTTTGCGATGGCGGTTTGCGGGTTGTTACTAGTGCAGCGCTCGGGTCTCAATTGGTGGGCTTTGTTGATACTTCCCGGTACCTTTGTGGTGGATAGTTCGATCACCCTTTTGGGGCGGTTGCTGGCAGGAGCCGTGTGGTACCATCCACACAAGTCTCATGCCTACCAGTTGCTTGCAGCCAAATGGAGCAGCCATGGTTTGGTTGTGATGTGCAATGCCGGAATCAATCTGCTGTGGCTGTTACCGATGTCGTTGCTGGTTGCCCGCCGGCCGCATCTGGGTCCTTTAGTGCTGCTGATTGCGTGGCTCCCGCTTATCGCGGTGGTGGTAGCGGTGCGACGCAAGAATTAGCATGGTGTGCCTGCGGTGCTCGTAAGGCGATTGTCCTAGTGAGCATGAAGGGTAGGGCAGCACGATACCAGGATAAGAGTTGTCACATTCCGGCAATGTGTTTACGGATTGGGCAAGTCAGAACATGAGGGTTAACCAATGAAAATCAGTGCGCCGGAGTTTTCGCGAACCATGAAGCAGGTATTGCTGATGGTGGTCGATGCAGGATGCATCATGATTGCAATGTGGTTGTCGGTAATCCTCGTCAGTCCTGATTATTTCTCTACCAATCCTATTGGCGATTTCGTCACCTACTTTCTTTTCTGCGCCCTGAGCAGTGTCGTCATTTTCTACACTGCAGGTTTGTATCGCACCGTGTTGCTTTACATGGGGATGCAGTCAGTGCTGGTTATTCTCAAGGGCATTACCCTGAGTACGCTGGTATCAACTTGTGCCGTATACCTGACGGGCGCGCTGAATTTCCCAGGCCCGGCGATTCTTGTGTTCTGGATGATGACATTGCTGATGATTGGCGGCTTGCGCTTTGCTGCCAAGCTGGCGATGCGCAGCATGATGCAGAATTTCCGTCCACGCGAACCTGTGATCATTTATGGTGCTGGTAGTTCTGGCATGCAGTTGGTGGCAGCCATCGTCAATAGCGACCAGTACATGCCGGTGGCATTCATTGATGATGACGAAAACCGGATCGGCAATACGGTGCATGGTATCCGTGTACATGCCCCCGCCTCATTACGGGAATTGATAGACAATTTCTCGGTGCGCCAGATACTGCTTGCGATACCTTCGGCTACGCATGCCGAGCGAAAGCAGATACTCAATAATCTCGAAAGACTGCCTGTCCATGTGCGAACCGTTCCTGATCTTTTTGACATTGTTTCCGGCAAGGTCAGGGTCGATGAAATCCGTGACATAGATATCGAAGACCTGCTTGGCAGGGACATTGTGCCGCCTGATCCTCAACTGATGGGAGCGTGCATCGAGGCCAGTAATGTATTGATTACCGGCGCTGGTGGTTCGATTGGTTCTGAGCTGTGCAGACAGATCATCAAGCTGCGACCCAGCCTCATGATACTTCTCGACAATTCAGAGTTTGGTCTCTACACGATCGAGAACGAACTGCGTGAGATGTTGCGATTGCTGGAGCAGGGAAAGGAGATAAAAATTACTGCGTTGCTTGGCTCGGTGCGTAACCAGGCGCTGGTGGAGCATGTGTTGCACAAATTCAATGTGCGCACTGTGTATCATGCGGCAGCCTACAAGCAGGTACCGATGGTTGAGAAGAACATTGTCGAGGGCGTAAAGAACAATATTTTCGGAACTCAGGTGCTGGCAAGAGCCGCGGCGAAATATGCGGTCGAGCACTTTGTTTTCATATCGACTGACAAAGCCGTGCGGCCGGCCAATATCATGGGTGCTACCAAGCGCTTTGCCGAACAAATTCTCCAGTCACTCTCCACGCGCGAGAAGGGCACACGATTCTCGATGGTGCGTTTCGGCAATGTGCTTGGCTCATCAGGTTCCGTAGTGCCGCTCTTCAGGAAACAAATAGCCCAAGGTGGCCCCATTACAGTTACCCACTCTGAGGTTACTCGCTACTTCATGACGGTGCAGGAAGCTGCACAATTGGTAATTCAGGCGGGCTCCATGGCTTCAGGTGGAGATGTGTTTGTGCTCGATATGAACGAACCTGTTCGTATTGTTGACCTGGCACGCAAAATGATCCATTTGATGGGATTTATGGTGCGTGACGAGCGTACTCCAAATGGCGATATTGCGATTGAGTACACCGGGTTACGCCCGGGCGAGAAACTCTACGAGGAGCTCTTGATTGGAGAGCACGTTACCGGCACTGACCATCCCAAGATCATGCGGGCAGAGGAGGACTTTCTATCGTGGGACCAGCTAGAGCTTTTACTGCGTAGACTTGAGGCCGCATGTATCGAAATGGATCGCGCCGTCATTCGCGAGGTTTTGTCAGAGGCCATTGGCGGTTTTGTGTCAAAAGAATCCGTCGACCCGATGCTCGACGCAGCTCTATCGGGTGTGTCCCAAGAAACCAGAAAGGCCAAGGTGCTTCCGTTGTTCAAAGCGTAGTTTGGACGGTTCAGAACGGGGCAATAACCCGGATATTTGCTGCGCAGTAGACGGCCTTGTGGGACTACAGTGCTCGATCTTGACGAAGCGATTCATCAATTTTACTGGCATTCGATTCGGCCAGTTGCAGACGTTGTGCGAAATGAGATTGGCTGCCCAACCTGGGCTCGAACCAGGAACCAAGTGATTAACAGTCACCTACTCTACCATTGAGCTATTGGGCAGCAGCGCTAACCTGCAGAATTGCGCGGCGATGGCAGCAATCTCAGAGCCGCGCATGGTAATGAGAATTGAAGGGGAGGTCAACCGGGGCCCATCGAAAATCCTCGCCCTGACTCTCCTCGTGTGTTGTCATGACCTAGCACTGCGGAGTGCCTTAGAATTCCGTCTTTGGGCGGGATCGGTCAGTTTTAACATGAGTCAACAATTCAAGCTTCACTCTCCGTTCGCGCCTGCTGGGGACCAGCCACAGGCGATCGAGAAATTGCTTCAAGGACTTTCGGACGGGTTGGCTGCACAGACCTTGCTCGGGGTTACCGGGTCTGGCAAAACCTTCACGATTGCGAATGTGATTGTCCAATCGCAACGCCCCTGTTTGGTGATGGCGCCCAACAAGACTCTGGCGGCCCAGCTCTATGGCGAGCTCAAGGAATTCTTTCCGGAGAATGCGATCGAGTATTTTGTGTCTTACTACGATTACTACCAGCCGGAAGCCTATGTGCCTTCCTCTGATTCTTATATCGAAAAGGATGCCACGATTAACGAACATATTGAGCAGATGCGTTTGTCCGCTACCAAATCTCTGTTGCAGCGGCGTGATGTGGTCGTGGTGGCGACAGTGTCGTGTATTTATGGTTTGGGCGATCCTACTGCGTATCTTGATATGGTGTTGGACCTCAAGGTTGGTGGCAAGCTTGACCAACGCAACCTGTTGAAGAAACTTGCAGAGCTGCAATATACCCGAAATGAAATGGATCTATATCGTGCGCATTACCGGGTGAGAGGGGATGTCATCGATATTTTTCCGGCTGAATCGGACGTCAGCGCAATTAGGGTAGAGTTGTTTGATGATGAGATCGAAAGTCTCTCCTATTTTGATCCGCTGACGGGCGCTATCCAAAGTAGGGAGCGCGAGCTGACTGTATTTCCTAAATCCCATTACGTTACCCCGCGTGACCGGATGCTGCGCGCAGTAGAAGACATCAAGCTTGAATTGCGCGAACGTCTGCAGGTGCTGCATGCCAGTAACCAGTTGGTGGAGGCGCAACGCTTGCAACAACGCACGCAGTTCGATCTGGAGATGATCCAGGAGTTGGGCTATTGCACCGGCATCGAGAATTATTCCCGCTATTTGTCTGGGCGCGGTACTGGTCAGCCACCGCCCACGTTGTTCGACTACCTGCCGGCAGACGCTTTTTTGGTAGTAGACGAATCACATGTAGGTATTCCCCAGATAGGAGCGATGTTCAAGGGAGATCGGTCTCGCAAGGAGACGTTGGTGCAGTATGGATTCCGGCTGCCTTCAGCGCTCGATAATCGTCCACTCCGTTTCGAGGAGTGGGAAGCGTTAGCGCCACAATTAATTTTCGTTTCTGCTACACCAGGTTCCTACGAGGAACAGCATCAGGGACAACTGGTCCGCCAGGTGGTGCGTCCCACAGGCCTTATCGATCCTGAACCCGAAGTCCGACCGGCGCTGCATCAGGTAGATGATCTGATGGCAGAGTCCAGGCGCAGGATTGCAATTGGAGAAAGGGTACTGGTAACCGTGCTTACCAAGCGAATGGCTGAAGACCTTACCGATTACCTTGCAGACCATGGCATCAAGGTTCGCTACCTGCACTCGGATATCGATACGGTCGAGCGGATGGAAATCCTTCGTGATTTGAGACTAGGGGTTTTTGACGTGTTGGTGGGGATCAACCTGTTGCGTGAAGGATTGGACATTCCGGAGGTGTCATTGGTGGCAATAGCGGACGCTGACAAGGAGGGGTTTCTGCGTTCCGAGCGATCGTTGATCCAGACCATTGGCAGGGCGGCGCGTAATCTCAATGGCAAAGCGATTCTTTATGCAGACAGGATGACTGGCTCGATGGAACGGGCGATCGCCGTTACGCTTGAACGTCGAAAAATCCAGAC
>Ga0255096_1000532_pt1 | contig 17966 bp, 10 predicted proteins | sample Colum_Atlam_RepA_2_FD_188563 | JGI IMG/M metagenome (GOLD analysis project Ga0255096, IMG submission 188563) | Freshwater microbial communities from Columbia River, Oregon, United States - Colum_Atlam_RepA_8d | ecosystem: Environmental > Aquatic > Freshwater > River | place: USA: Oregon...
TGAAGCAAGTCTGCCTTTTACCGAATCAGCCAATTGCGCGAGGGTTGGGTTGTAGAGCTGCACATTGCAGACAATGGCACCGGTCTTCGGATCACGCACTGCATCCATCGCCAACGCCAGTCGATCGGCCCGCAGGTTATCGTACACACCAGTGCGCTTGTGCGACTCACCGCTCTGCCAGCTTGCGCGCAAATCCCAATCGTTGGGCAGTCGCGCATCAATGCCAACGCTCCAGGAGTAAGTACCGAAAATCCCGGCCTCAGAGTCTCTTCCACGGATTTCCTTGTTCAGGTCAGAAACGAAGCCCCCGTTGCGCCAGATCTGGAAGTCCTTGATGCCCGCACCCCCATTGGCAGCATCCATTGCCGCTGCAACGGACGGAGGCAGGAACGCGTTGTCACGATAGATGTTCATGTGCCATCCGTCGGAAATTTCATAACCACCGCGACGGGTCTTGTTGCGCGACTCCGAACGCCCGGCCAATGCCTGGGCAAAAACCGATACACCGTCAGTGATGTCGTATTTGATGGCAGCGAAGGCCGAGCGATTGACCACATTCATGCCTGCAGGGCCACCATCGAAGGCCTGGTTACGGATCATCGCTTCCGGGCCGCCTGACATGGATTTGGTCCCGCCCACAGCCCATGGAGCAGAGTAGACATTACCCTTGATAAAAGGCCGTACGCCGGAACCATCCGGCAGGAACACCATACCGTTGAGCGCGAAGTCATTCATCGGGCTGGTACTGCTGGTGCCCTTGCGCGACCACAGCATACCGTAGGGGCTGTGTTCACTCGATGCGACCCACGGCAAGGTAAGCCGTTGCGGCACGCTGGTGTTGCCCGGCGACCATGCGGGGTTGGTCACCCAACCCCAGCGCTGGTACCAGTCACCAAGCTCTTCGGGATCACGCCAGATCTGTTTGATTTCCAGCGCCTGCAGCGAGCCGATTACATGCGTACGGTCGCCAATCTGCTTGCCGCCCGAGATGCCGAAATTCCAGCGCTCGCCATCACCCCACTCGGTGATGCCGGTGCCGCTTTCAATCTTCAGGCCCTCAAAATTGCGATCGAGTACAAAGTTGACAACGCCACCGAGCGCATCGGCACCATAGGCTGCTGAGGCACCACCGGTCACAACGTCCACTGAGCGCATCAGCGCGGTCGGCAGCGTATCGACATTCACGGAACCGCGCTTGTCTGCCGGAGGCAGGCGTGCGCCATCGAAAAGCACCAGGGTGCGTACGGCGCCGAGCCCGCGCATGTTCATGTAACTGCCGCCGCCGGACGCGAACAGAGTGCCCCCACCGCGCTGGGCACTTTGGGTTCCGAAGAATTGGGGCAGACTGCCCAGCTGCTCCGAGACGCTTCCACCCGGATCAAAATTCTGTAACTCAGACACCGTAACGGCGGTGACGGGTACTGGAGTAGCCATGCCATCTGTTTGGCGGATACGACTGCCGGTAATTGCAATTTCCTCTACCGCAGGATCCTGTGCCCATGCTTTTTGACTCAACAGTAATGCTGATGCGATCGACAAGGCCAATGCACGCCTGGCGAACATGTCATTCTTTACAGTGTTTCTCATGCTGATATTCCCCTCGAATATTGGATACAACGCGCTTCTGACTGACAGTTTTCTGTCAGCCGACTACAGTGCTTTTTTGATTATTTTTTACTGCAGACAGCCATTGTGCCGACGGGGGTAGTCAGCCGTTTTCCCTCCTCTGCAAGAGTTTGTAGCGTGTTGAGAGCGGTTGAACACTGAATAGCATATTCAGTTCCGCTGGTATTTCTGTTTGAAAGGGTCAGCGATCAACAGGGAATGCGATTCAATAAAGCCGGGGGGCATCCATGCCCGGCGCAATCAGGCGCTAGTTGGTTTTTTCTGCTGGTTTTTCTGCTTTGTCCACCACTTCAAGACCGGATCCCTTGATGAGGCCATCAACCTGATGACCAGTCTGCAAGGCGCGTGCTGTCATGATTGTCTTCGGCGTGGTCGCGCGCGGATCCATGTCCACTGCAGAGCAGGTAAACCCGCGCAGAGTGCACTCGGACGTGGTGTGTTTGATACCACGCTTCTCCATCTCTGCCGTCATCAGCGCAGTGGCTGCTTCATTGAACACGATGGCATTGTTTGGTCTGAAGGTACCCACGCCGATTGCGTAATCCAACGGCATCAGCGGTTCAATGCTTGCCCCGAAAGCACCATCATTTTTCTTGCCGAGATCGTAGGCACCAAGATCAGCCCCCTGATCGATGAGGTACTGGATGATCGGAACGTTGCCCAGGTTGGCAGCTACCATCAGCGGGGAAATCCCGTAGTTATCCTGCCAGTTCACGTCCATACCCATTTCCACCAGAATCTTGATGATCGCCAGACGGTCATCCAGCGAACGGTCCTTGTGGAAGCCGCTGACCCAGCCCAATCCAGCCGCAGCAGCAAGCGTGGTTTCATTGTCGCTGGATTTGATGTTCGGATCGGCTCCGAACTCGAGCAGCAGATTGACCAACTCGAGATCGGCCGAGAATGCCGCACGCATGATCGCGGTGGAGAATACGATGCGTGGCGAGCCTCCGCGCATGCGGGCGTTGGGCGTATTGTTTACCAGTGCATTGGGATCAGCGCCTTTATCAAGCAACTTCTTGATCAGCGGCAGCGGATCTTCTGTGACCATCCACGGGAAGTTTGGCGCCGTTTCCATGTTTCGGCGTTCAGCGGCCCAGAACAGCGGAGTAAAGCGCTGTGCATCCGCCTGATTCACATCAGCGCCCTGATCCACCAGATAGCTAGCAATGTCATAACTGCCGTTGAAGATCGCCAAGCCTATGCCATTCTTGCCGTCAGCAGTAATTGCATTAACGTCGGCGCCCGCTTCTACCAGTACCTTGACGGCTTCCATGCGGCCATCACGTGTCGCAATCAAAAGCGGTGTGAATTCTCCACTCGCATACACCACAGGACCCACTTCTTCCGGCCTGCGCTCGCGCGGCAGCGTGCCTTCAAATCCACGACCGGTGCCAGGTGGCACATACACGGTTCGTGCTTCCAGATTGGCACCACGGTCGATCAACAGTTTGGCAACTTCGGTATGGTTTTCGGTGACAGCCCACATCAGTGGTGTGGTGCGCCCCCAGTTTTCCGCAGCATTGACGTCGGCGCCGTTGTCGAGAAGAACCCGAACAGCGTCCACAATGCCCGTGCGGGCCGCCAGCATCAGTGGAGTATCCCCGGTAGCGCTCACCGTCGCATTGGCATTGGCGCCATGCTGCAGCAGCATTTCAATAATTGCTGCATTGCCGTTGACTACAGCCTCCAGCATCGGTGTTGCCCCAACGCGGTTTGCAGCCGAGACATCAGCGCCGGCATCGATAAGAACACGTGCCAACTCAAGATCGTTGGCATGGGCCGCCCAGTGCAGTGCAGTCGCACCATCCACCTGGGATTCATTGATATCGGCTTTTTCTTCAATCAATTTGCGGACAAGATTGAGATCGCCGCTCATTGCGGCATCCGCGACAACGCCAGCCAGCGACAGGTGGCAATTGGTGATGGCGGCAACGAAGCAAATACTGCTGAGGATCTTGTTTTTGCGGAACATCATCTCTCTCCCGTGAATCCTGTTTTTGTTTTTATTCAGAACGTCGACACAACAAATCATGCCACCAGACGTTCAAGGTTTAATCGGTAGAATACGAACAATATTTCGGGCTGTCATCATTTGCCTGCACAAATACACCACTGCAGACTCACCGAACTGTTCGGTTCAAAAATCGATTTAGCCCGGATTTCACCGGAGGATTTGAACATCGCACTCGCCGCTTCCACAAACTTTCCTCATTAGAGATAGTGCAGCCATGCATGAGTGTCGTAGAGTAGGATTAAACCAATTTGCTCCAGCATCAAACCTCTGTTGAATGCCCGGCTTCAGACTGTTGCGAAGGCAGCAATACAAGAGTCGAGACTCGGGTTGAGGCTCTTATGCGGGACCGTAAAATAATATGAAATACCGCGAAGGTATTCAGACAAGTCAGGGGTGAAAGCCGCATGTCCAGTACAGCAATCCTCAACAAGACCCGTTTTGCCCTCGCGCTGGCCCCACTGCTGGCATGCGCGATAACTGCTGCAAATGCGCAATCTGCTGCTTCCGAGGCTTCGCAGCTGGCGGCGGTAAAGCAGTATTGCGGGGATTGCCACAATGCCGATGACTATTCCGGCGGACTGGACCTTGTTGGAATCCTTGATCAGCCGATCCCTGCCCATGCTCCGGAATGGGAACGCGCAATCCGCCGGCTGCGTGCAGGTGTAATGCCGCCACCCGGCCAGCCGCGCCCGGCAGCTACAGACTATATGGCGCTCACTGAATTCCTGGAAAATCGCATTGACCAGGCAGCCACTACTACTCCCGGCAGCGTGATGCTCCATCGCCTGAACCGCACCGAATACCAGAACGCCATTCGTGATCTGATCGGGCTCGAAATTGACGCCACTACCCTGCTTCCTGCGGATACCTCGGCACGCGGTTTTGACAACATTGCAGGTTCGCTGACGATCTCCCCCACACTGCTTGAGGCCTACACTACGGCTGCAGCGCGCATCGCCCGAATGGCCGTGGGGTTCTGGAAATCGCCGGGCGAGGTTTCCTACATAGCACCCGGTGATTCCTCACAGAATTACCAACTTGAAGGCATGCCGTTCGGCACCCGGGGCGGGATGGCGGTCCGCCACAACTTCCTGGCGGATGGCAACTATACCTTCCACATGCAGAATTTCGGCGTTGGCAGCTTCATACCGCATGAAACACTTGAACTGAGCATAGACGGCGTGAAGGTGCATGAATTCGTGTATACCGGCGTGGGCATGAATGTCGGCATGGGGGGCGACAGGGACGGCGCGCTTGAAATCACACTTCCTGTCAAAGCCGGCACTCATCTGGTGGGTGCCACGTTCATCGCGACCAACTATCGCCCACCGCTCGACATGGTGCGTCAATATGACCGCAAATCAATCGAAAACGAGCCACTGCCACAGGTGCAATACCCGCCAGTAGTCGGCTTGCTGAAAATTCTGGGACCGTTTGAAGCGTCCAGACCGGTTGATTCGAAAAGCATCGAGCAGATTTTCACCTGCAAACCTGCCAATACTGATGAATTTGGTTCGTGCGCAAGACAAATCCTGAATCCGATCGTAGAGCGCGCCTATAGGCGCCCGGTTGTGCAGGAAGACATGGACGTGCTGATGGGCTTCTTCCGTGAAGGCGCCAAAGACGGTGTGTTTGAAGATGGCATTGAAGTCGCACTGCGCCGACTGCTGGCCGACCCCGAGTTTCTGGTTCGCGCCGAAGCTGAACCCGCCGATGTAGCGCCGGGACAGCCATACCAGATTACTGATCTTGAACTGGCGTCGCGCCTCTCCTTTTTCCTCTGGAGCAGCATCCCGGACCAGGAGTTGCTCGACCTTGCCAGTGCAGGCAAGTTGCGTGACCCCGGTGTGATCGAGGCCCAAGTCACTCGCATGCTGCATGACCCGCGCTCAGAGTCGCTGATTACCAACTTTGGACAGCAGTTCCTGTATTTGCGCAATTTGCCCACTACGTCGCCGGATGGCATTTACTTCCCGAACTGGGACAACGAACTGCGTCTGAGCTTCAAGCGGGAATCCGAGTTGTTTTTTGGAAGCATCATCCGCGAAGACCGCAGTGTTCTCGATTTGATCGATGCTGACTATACCTTCCTCAATGAAAGGCTGGCCAAGCACTACGACATACCCAATATCTACGGGGCCCAGTTCCGCCGCGTACAACTGACAGCAGAGTTCGATGCACGCAGAGGTCTACTCGGCAAGGGCAGCTTCCTCGCGATAACTGTCACGGAGAATTTCAGGACCTCACCGGTAAAACGTGGCCTGTGGGTATTGGAAAACATCCTTGGTTCGGTTCCGCCGGAACCACCACCGAATGTGCCCGCGCTGGAATTGACCACTGGCGGCGAAGTGGTGATCAAGACTCTGCGTGACCAGCTGACCCTGCACCGCGCCGATCCCACCTGCGCGGCCTGCCATAAAATGATGGACCCCATTGGCTTTGCGCTTGAGAACTTCAATGCAGACGGTAGCTGGCGCACCATGGAAGGCCACCCCCGCAAGAATGGCGGCGAATCCGTACCGCTGGATACCACGTCCGTACTTTGGGATGGTACCGAGGTAAACGGAGTGAAGGATCTGCGGGAAAACCTGAAACGCTATTCGCCGCAATTCGCGCGCTTCATGACCGAGAAACTGCTGAGCTACGCGATGGGCCGCGGGGTTGAATATTTCGACATGCCGGTGGTGCGTTCGATCGTCAATACGGCGGAGCCTGACAATTACCGTTTCTCATCACTGGTGATGAACATCGTGAAAAGCGATCCTTTCCAGATGAGAACAAAAGAAGTCCCTGAAAACAGCGTTGCCCAGTCTGAATAGGCAGCTCGATAGGCAATTCAAGCGCACCAAGAACAAGAACAACTGGTCTGTTGTAAATTGAAACCTGGTTCAAATGAGGTCAAAGCAATGAACTTTATATCCAAGAAATCCTTGCCACGCAGGCAATTCTTGCGCTCAGCCGGCGTAACGCTGGCTCTGCCGCTGCTGGATGCGATGATTCCTGCGATGACGCCCACAGCGAAAGCTGCTGAAACCATTTCGCCGCGCCGTTTTGTCGGCGTATGGCACCCACAGGGTGTGGCGCCGGGCTATTGGAGACCACAGCAAACCGGCTCCGACTTCGAGTTTTCCTATATCACCAAACCGCTGGAGCCCTTCCGTGACCGTACAGTACTGGTCAGCGGATTGGACGTGCCCGAAGCCTTTTCCACCGAGGAAGAACCCGGCGGCAACCACGCTCGCGGCGCAGTGTTCCTGTCGGGAGCTCGTCCGCGTCGTAACGCGGTTAGCCCCTACCTGGGCGTTACCATCGATCAGCTGATTGCGCAGAAATATGGCCAGGACACGATTCTCGGCTCCATCCAGCTGGGCGTGGAAGATGCCGGTAACTACGGTAACTGCAACTGGGGTTATAGCTGCGCCTACACCAACTCAGTTTCCTGGATATCGGCTACGCAGCCACTGCCAACTGAAATCAATCCGCGCGTCGCGTTTGAACGCCTGTTCGGTGATGGGGCCAGCCCGGAAGAGCGTCAGCGCGGTCGTGAACTGAATGCCAGCATTCTTGATTCTGTTGCATTGAAAGTACCAGGGTTCAAGCGCGAGCTTGGCAAGGGTGACCAGATCAAACTGGACACGTATCTGGAAAACATCCGCGAACTGGAGCGCCGCATCCAGATTGCAATGTCCGGCAACATTGTCGAACCGACGCAGGAAATACCATTCGGCATACCGCAAGACAAAGATGTGCACTTCAAACTGATGTATGACTTGATTGCACTAGCCTTTGAAGGCGATATCACACGCTCGGCCACCTTCATGCTGGGTCGTGATCTCTCGTCAATCACCCACCCCGCTTCAGGCTATACCGGTGGCTGGCATGCAACATCACATCACGGCGATACGCCTGCCAATATTGCCAACTACGCCAAGGTCAATCGCTACCACATCAGCCTGCTGGCCTATTTCGCAGACAAGCTGCAAAAGATCGAGGACGTTGACGGCACAGCATTGGACAACTGCCTGATCTACATGGGCAGCAACATGGGCAACTCTCACCGCCACGCGCACGAGAAAGTACCGGTTGTACTGGTAGGCGGCATTGACGGCACCTACAAGGGCAATCGCCACTTTGCCTATCCGGACAATGTGGAAAAGACTTCGAACCTGCTGTTGAGCATCCTGCATTTGTACGGCATCGAAGCAGCCTCCATTGGCGAAAGCACCAAACCGCTCGAAATAGCCTGATACGTTTTCCGCAGCGTTGCGGAAACTTTTTATTGAATGGTGAGCAGAGGTACCGGGTAACACCACAAGCCCGGTACGAGCCCCCTTCTTATAACTACAACAATGACTGTATTGGCGGACTCAAGATGCTGCCACGGGGAGAAAGTTGATGAAGTGGGGGTTTGGTTACTCGGTAATTTTCTCAGCACTTGCTGTTTTGTTTGCCATGCCGTCATTTGCCCAGCTCAATGGCGGGCCCACCAGGCCACAGGTGCCACTGCCGGAAGGCCCGTTGCGGAACATCATCCTCAAGAACTGCGTTTCCTGCCACGGCATCGACGACTATGCCTATCACGCACTGGAAAAGGACAAGTGGGCCGAACTGTTGACCGATTTGCACCAGGGAATGGACGTAAAACTGGCAGACAATGACCAAGCGCTGTTGCTTGAGTATCTCGCCACCACATTTGGCACCGAGAGTGCGCCCTTCCCCCGCAAGTACATCCCACGGGAAATCACTACGTTCTATACGGATGTAGAAGGAAGACGCGATCTTGATGTGATCTGTACCGAGTGCCATGAGCTGGATCGTGTATACGAAACCCGCGCGTCACTCGCCCGCTGGCGTGTACTGGTAGTGGAAATGAGACAGCGCGGGGCAAGCCTGCCTGACGAAGAAAACATGGAACGTCTGATCGAGTGGCTGAGCCGCGTCCAGAGCGCCAACCTGTTCGAATAATGCCTGCTTAAAAGCAGATTGCCGGCAAGTGCGATGTACATGACCGGAATCGTTTTCAATGAAAAAAATAATCGTTCTGGGTGGCGGAACTGCCGGGTGGTTGACGGCATTGCTGGTGAGAGAGTTTTACCCGCAATTTGAGGTTACCGTTGTCGAGAGCGATGCCATTGGCATTCTTGGCGCCGGCGAGGGCACCGTTCCCCATATAGTCGCCGTCCTCGATTTTCTAAAGATTCCGGTGTCGGCACTGATGCGGGAATGCGGTGCCACGCTGAAAACGGGGATAAAGTTTACCAACTGGCATGGCGACAAGACTGCATACTTCCACAACTTCATCGGCAACGATGAACTGGAAATGTGGGATCTGGACAGCATCTTCAGATTCAACGCACTACCGACCATGCTGGTCGGGAAAAATATCCCGCTGGATTCCGCCAGCTTCATTGCAAGACTTTCTTCCGCAGGAAAAGTGCCGTTTGTTGTGGGCGAAATTCCTGCCGCGGAGCTGAATAACTACCCTGACCCGCTGCAGCGGCTGCATCACCTTGGTAGTTTTGCGCTGCATTTTGATGCCAGGCTCCTTGCCAGCTTCCTGAGCAGACTAGCCCAGAAACAGCGCCGTATAGCGCGGGTTGAAGGCAAACTTGCACAGATGAACACTGACACGGATGGCAACATCAGTGGTCTTTCGCTGGAAGATGGCAGCGTGCTTGCCTGTGATTTCATCTTCGACTGCTCAGGGTTTGCGCGGCTGTTGTTGGGCAAGCACTTCAACGAAACGTGGGTGGATTACAGCAAGCACTTGCCGCTCGATACCGCCCTTCCCTTTTTCATTCCGCATGAAGGTGGCAACCTGCCGCCCTATACGGAAGCGATTGCGATGAAGTACGGCTGGATCTGGAAAATTCCTGTCCAGCAACGATACGGCTGCGGTTATGTGTTTGATTCATCCTTCATCAGCGAGGAAGAAGCTCTTAGAGAGGTTGAGGAAAAGCTCGGCTTTTCGGTAACAAGCCCCAAAACGTTCAAGTTCAAGGCAGGAGCCTTCAGCAACTCGCTGGTGAAGAATTGTTTCGCCGTCGGATTGGCTCAAAACTTTGTTGAACCGTTGGAGGCCACATCAATCTGGGTCTTCACCAGAAATCTGATCAACTTCTTGAAGTCGGATGCAATCAACCATCTCACTCCGGATGTCGTCGACAAAATCAACGCGAGTTGCAGGCTGGTTAACGACCCGATTCCAGAATTCCTGCAGTTGCATTATCTGACCAATCGCCGTGATTCCCCGTTCTGGCAAACGTTCCGCGACCGTATGACCATCATTCCGTCTCTGCAGCAGAAGTTGGAGTTATGGCAGGAAATGCCGCTGTTCGATCACGACACAGTCGCGCTTGAGATGTTCAAGGCGCCCAGTTGGATCACCGTCGGCGCTGGTGTAGATATATTCAATCGTGAAGCCTTCCAGCGACTGTCCACCAACTTCAGCCTCTCAAGCAATCTGAACGATGGCTATCAGCGTTTGCTGCGCAAGCAGGAGAACGTGGCCAACTTATGCCTGCGCCATGCTGACTTCATCGCGCTGATGAAAAATGCCTAGAAAAGTGCCTACTGAGTGCCTACTGACTGCCAACTAAAGCACCGGTGAATAACGCCGGGCATACTTACCTGCAACGGCGATCAAATCAAACATCGGAATCCATCAGCAACCTGATTGCCCTTGTATAAGCGGCTGTGACACGTCGTTGACCGGTAGCCGTCGTAATCAGATCCTGTCTTGTCTCTATCTCGATTCCCGCGTAACGCGTTGCCGGCAACTTCTGTCGCAACCAGGTAGTGAAACCATCGGTGCAGCCTCGGTAAGGACAATTGCGGCGAACCTGCAGCGCCGTATCCGTGGCGCGCACGGCAGCCACCAGCTTCAGTGCAAGCGCGGCCTCGAACTTGCGCTTCGGGTCATACAAGATGCCCACTTCAGCCTTACGCACTACATTGGCCAATACAGGCGTGAACGAATGCACCGACAGGTGCAACACGCGTTGCCCCTGCTCAACAAGCTGCGCCAGATGCTCGTACACCGCCATACGATACGGCAGGTAGCAGCTCTCGATGAGTCGCTGCCTGGCTTCCGGCTCCAACACGCGCGACCACGGTGACCATAACGTTTTGGCGTGCAACGACCGATTAAGATCAATCAATAGACGCGTTGTAGTGGAAGCATGCAGCGGCGCGTCCAGAGTGGCTGCAAGCGCTCGCGCTACGCCCAGTGCGCCGATATCCCAACCGCGATGCGAATCGAGCAGCTTGCACTGACCACGAAACAACGATTTATAGGCCTGCGGTACGTCGTTGCCGCCGTGCTCGCAGGTAAAAACCATACAATCAAAGGGGGCATCCACTGCTTGTCTCCGCCAAAGAGGGCCAAGCGTCACATCACCGCGTGATGCAATGGCCATATCACGTTTCCAGAATCCTGATTCTTTAACTCTGCTGCACTATACAGTGCTTGCTGCAGGGGCTGCTGTTGTACACTCCCGCCCCGGCACACAATCGGCCGTATTCTGAACCCAAAACAACAATCAAAACTGCAAGAGGAAAACTATGCAGCAGGCATCAATCAAGCCGGGCATTTCGACCCGCTTTTCCGAGAACAAAAAAGCGCGTTTCAAAACCGCGACACTGGCCTTGGCCGTAACGCTGGCAATGCATGTGCAAGCCGCCGACGAGCAAGTAGAAGAAGTGATGGTGACCGGCTCGCGCATCCAGCGCACGTCGGGTCTTGAAACACCGACACCGGTGACATCGGTAGACCTCGGCGATCTCCGCGACATGAACCCACGCCAGATGGTGGAAGGCCTCAGCCAGCTGCCACAGTTCCTCAACAACCAACGTCCACAAACTACCGGGGCACTGACCACGGGCGGTTCCAACCTTAACCTGCGTGGTGCCGGTTCTACCCGCACACTGGTGCTGCTCAATGGACGTCGTCTGCCCAGCGGTAACCGCTACGGTCTCGTCAACGTCAGCGCATTGCCGGAAGCGGCGATCAGCAACGTTGAAATCGTGACCGGTGGTGCTTCTGCCGCCTACGGTACTGACGCCGTTGCCGGTGTCGTCAACTTCATGCTTGACACCAACTTCGAAGGTTTCAAAGCCAACGTGCAAACCGGCACTACATCGCGCAATGATGGTGACAACTACGGTGGCGGCTTTACTTTCGGCACGGCGCTGGGTGAGAAAGGCAACCTCATCGTTACTGCCGATTACTACGATCAGGACCTTATCCAGTCCCTTGATGCACTCAAATCACGCGAATGGTTCCGCCAGCGCGCCTGGGTGACCAACCCCGGCCCCGGCCCAACCTTCATCACCCGCGATTTCGTACGCCAGACCAACACCTCCGCCACCGGCATCATCAACCAGCCCGGCTCGGCGCTGAACAAACTGGAATTCCTGCGCACTGGCGATCAGATCACCACCAAGCCACTGGCGTTCACCGGCGTTGGCCGCCTTGAAGGCGGTTGCAACTGTTTCGCCGAAAACGAGCGTGATGGCACCTGGGGTATGGACGCCGACAACGCGGTGCAAAACGCCAACGGCCGCCACAGTGTATTCACCTATGCTGACTACGATCTGACCGACAACCTCAATGTGTTTGTGCAAGGCATCTACGGCTACACCGAATTGTTCGGACCGTGGTTCGTCGCGCCGGTTCTCACCGGTGCCTGGCAGGCTCGCATCTTCTCCGGCAACCCCTACCTGCCGGCCAGCGTGCAATCCGTCATGGACAAGGAAAACCTGGCATCTTTCGGCTTCGGTCTCAGTGGCATCACCCGCGCCGACAAGAAGGGTCCGCTGGGCTATTACAACTCCACGCAGATTGACGAAATGCGTTCGCTGACCAGCGGCTTCAAATACGACTTCGACGGTGGCTGGCTTGACGGCTGGCGCGCCAACTATTACGCGCAATACGGTGAAACTGCCCAGGAGCAGATCTTCAACGGCGGCCTCAAGATGGGCCGACTGCCGCTGTCCCTCGACGCTGTGCGCAATCCAACCACTGGCGCCACCGTGTGCCGGGCTGCACTCGTGAACCCGGCCACCTTCGGCGACTGCGTGCCGGTGAACCTGTTCGGCGGTGTAGAAAGCGTATCGCAGGCTGCGGCCAAGTATCTGCTGGACGAAGAGGCCAAGATTTTGTCTGACTCCGAACAGATCTTCAGCGAGTTTGTACTCGATGGTGAACTGTCTGAAGGGTTTGGCGCCGGCCCCGTGATGATGGCAGTCGGGGCCTCCTACCGTCGCGACGAAATCTTTCAACGCAAGGCTGATCTGGAAGACGAGTTTGTTTACCTCAATGGCCAAAGCACTGGCTTCCGTGGTCTGATCCCCGAGAATCTGCCGAACGGCATGCTCGGTGTGCGCGCCAACAGCGTGCCTACCGGCTACCAGGGTAACAACAGCCTTTCCAGCACGCTGTTCACCGGCTCCTACCAGACAGCCGATACCGTACTCGCCGGTCACTTTGCAGTGAAAGAAGTGTTTACTGAAATCGACGTCCCGCTGTTGACTGGCCGCACCTTGATTGATCAACTCGACCTCAACGCCGCTTACCGCTATGCCGATTACACCGGCTCCGGCGGCATTGATTCCTGGAAAGTAGGTCTCAGCTGGCAGATTGACGAAGCCCTGCGCTTCCGTGCGACCCGCTCGCGCGACGTGCGTGCCGCCAACCTGCGTGAACGTTTCGACGCTACCGCCGGCGGCGCCAACGTCAATGACCCGGTGTTCAACAACGCCGTGTTCGCAACCTCAAGCCGTACCGGTGGCAACCCGCTGGTGAACCCTGAAGAGGCCGATACTCTCACTTTTGGCCTCGTCTGGCAGCCAACCGGCATGCTGGAAGGTCTCGGTGGTTCGGTCGACTGGTTCGATATCGATGTGAAAGATGCACTGGGCCAGCTCAGCTTCCAGAACATCGTCAACGGCTGCGCCTCTGGCGCCCAGGACTTGTGCCAGTACGTGCTGCGCGATCCGGTAAGCCGACAGATCACACGTATCGACAGCCTGTTCATCAACATCAGCAACCAGCGCCTCAAAGGCATCGACTTCGAGCTGAACTACAACACCGACGTGGACTGGATTGGTGGCGGCGAGAACGTTAGTTTCCGCCTGTATGCCAGCAAGATCATCGACAACTACAACCAGCTGCCGGGCTCCCCGCGTGACAACCTCGGTCTTGAACAGCCCGAATGGCGTCTGCTGCCGGCAGTGTCGTACAGCCGTGGTGGTTTCCGGGCCTTACTGCAGGGTCGTTACTTCGACAGCCGGACGCTGAACCGTTTGTTTGTTGAAGGCGTCAACGTAGATGACAACTCGGTACCGTCGGTCACCTACGCTGACCTCAACCTCAGCTACGATGTCGACTTGAGCGGCCACAGCTACCGCTTCTTCTTCAACACCACCAACCTGCTCGACCGCGCTCCGCCGCAAACCCCGGGCAACCTGAACTTTGTCGGTGGTAGTGCCGGCCCGAGCGCAGGGCTGTATGACACCATCGGCCGTACCTATGCCATCGGTGCCAATGTAACGTTCTGATGCCATGAAACGACACCGGTCACAACCGGCGTCGTTGCTTGCAAGTTGCAGTAAAGGCGGGCCAATGGCCCGCCTTTTTTTTGCTTCACAACGCAGCTGTAATCTCGTATCGATACCAACGCCGGTTATGTGCGCTGACAGACAGTACCATCCGGAGCGCGGGAAGATTATTTGAACGGCAATGCCTTCAAGGAGTCGACCCAATGAACAAGCCCCAGACCATCACGCATGCGGAGACTGCGGTCCTGCCGGTGCGAACGCTGCCAGCAGTGGGCACCGCTGTTCTACCCTGGCACAACAGTGCCGCCGGCATCCTGTTTGCCGGTAATCTGTTGCAGCGCCTGTTCCGCCACTTCGATGGAGTAATGGAAGTACGACTGTGGGACGGTTCATTACGCCGGCTCGGTGGCCGCGCGAATGAAAACATCAGTGCGCCTTTCACGTTGGTATTTGCTCACCCGGGCGTACTTCGTCTGTTGCTGCTGGGACGCGATCCATTGCGGTGATCTGGAAGTTGAAGGTGATTTCTTTGCGGCACTCCGCCTGCGTGACCAGTTGGAAAGCGTGCGCCTGCCACTGCGCGAACAACTCGCAGCGCTGCCCCGGCTGTTGATGCTACCGGCGATCGATAAGGACGGCGCAATGTCAGCGTGGAATGACGCGGTACCGCAGGCTCCGAGCGTCAAAGCCCATTCCCGTGGCGAGAATACACGCGCCATTGAATTCCACTACGACGTCTCGAACACGTTCTATGCCTTGTGGCTCGATCGGTCGATGGTCTATTCGTGCGCCTATTTCGAACAGGCCGATTCCACGCTTGAGGCAGCACAGGAGGCCAAGCTCGATCACATCTGTCGCAAGCTGCAGTTGCAGCCCGGTGACACTCTGCTTGATGTCGGTTGTGGCTGGGGTGCGCTGGCCATTCATGCGGCACGGCATTACGGTGTGGTGGCGCACGGCATTACCTTGAGTGCGCAGCAGCATGCGCTGGCAGGGCAACGCATTGCCGAGGCTGGACTTCAAACCGTGGTCACTGTTGCGCTGTGCGACTACCGTGATCTGCCGTCCACTGCCCAATACAATAAAGTTGCCAGCGTTGGCATGTTCGAGCATGTCGGTCTCGAAAACCTGCCGTTGTATTTCAGCTGCATCGCGCGCGTGCTCAAGCCCGGCGGACTCTTTCTCAACCACGGCATCACCCACGATGTCGAAGGGTGGGGCACCACGCTGTGCACGCGCTTCATCAACCGTTACGTCTTCCCCGATGGCCAACTCGATACCATCAGCAACATCCAGCGCCATATGGAGCACAGCGGCTTCGAGATAGGCGATGTTGAAGCGCTGCGCAGCCACTATGCGCTGACGTTGCGGCATTGGGTGGCGCGTCTGGAGCGCCACCACACTGAAGCGTTGCACCATGTCAGCGAGGCTGTATTCCGCATCTGGCGACTCTACATGGCAGCCAGTGCGCTGAATTTTGAATCTGGCGAACTTGGTCTCTACCAGGTGCTGGCCACCAAGCGGGACAATGGCACCAGTCGGTTGCCGCTGACCCGGCGTTATCTGTACCCGCCACAGCCAGCAGGCGTGCAGTAATGCCGTCGGTCAACGGCAACAAGGCGGACTACAAAAAGCAATTGCGCGACTTGCAGGTGGCACTCGTCAAACTACAGCGACATGTCATCGCCAACCGTCTGCGCGTGCTGATTCTGGTAGAAGGCCGTGATGCCAGCGGCAAGGACGGACTGATCAAGCGGATCGTACAGCACTTGAGCCCACGCGAAACCCGCGTGGTGGCGCTCGGTAAATCCACCGAGCGCGAACAACTACAGTGGTATTTCCAACGGCATGTTGCCCAACTACCGGTGGATGGCGAAATCGTGCTGTGTAACCGCAGTTGGTACAACCGTGCCGGCGTGGAGAAAGTCATGGGCTTCTGCACGGCATACGAATATGAATGCTTCATGCTGACCGTAAACGATTTCGAGCACCTGCTGATAAAGTCCGGCATCATCCTGCTCAAATACTATCTCGACATCAGCCGGCCCGAGCAGACACGGCGGCTGGCCGAACGCCGCAAGGACCCGCTGACTCAGTGGAAAACCAGTCCTATCGATGCCACCGCCATCAAGCACTGGAAGGACTACACTGTGGCGCGCGATGAAATGTTCAGTCGCACCCACAGTGAAATGTCGCCGTGGATCATCGTGAAGACCGACAGTAAGTACGCAGCACGGCTCAACGTGATGCGTGATCTGCTGCAACGGGTAGATCACCCGGAACGAAACAGCAACGCCACTGCGGCTGATCCAGCATTGATCTACGCGTACGGCAGCAGCTGAACGTCGCTACAGCAGTGGCTGGGCGGATGGTGTGTTGGCAGCGTCGCTGGTGATGCGACCATCCACCAGCTTGATCGTGCGGTCGCAGCTCGCCGACAACCGCGGGTCGTGCGTCACCACCAGCACGGCACAGCCGATCTCGCGATTGAAACGACGGAACAGCTCAAACACGTCGCCGGCAGTGTGGGTGTCGAGATTGCCGGTAGGCTCATCGGCCAGCAGCAGCGCTGGCTCGGTCACCAACGCACGGGCGATGGCCACGCGCTGTTGTTGTCCGCCCGAGATAGCATTGGGTTTCTTGTTGGCGAATTGCTCAAGACCCACAGCACTCAGCAGGCTTCGCGCTCGATCGATCTGTGCCGGTGTCGGTTTGCCGCCGCGGATCATCAGTGGCATCAGCACATTCTCCAGCACGGTGAATGCAGTAATCAGATGATGGAACTGGAATACAAAGCCTATCGTTTCATTACGGGTGCGGGTGCGGGCCTCATCGTCCATCGCACTGGTGGGCGTACCGAGCACCAGCAATTCACCTGAGGTCAATGAATCAAGCAGGCCGATCACATTGAGCAAAGTGCTTTTGCCGGACCCGGACGGGCCTATGAGTGCCGCGAGTTCGCCACGGCAAAGACGCAAGTCCAGCCCGTGCAGGATTTCCACTTCCAGCGGCGTGCCCTGGTTATACGATTTGCGCAGCCCCTGCAGCCGCAACACTTCTTCCGGCAAGTCGTTGATACGTTGCACCTCAGACATAACGGATTGCCACTGCCGGATCATAGCGTGCTGCACGCCGCGCAGGGGCGGCTGCAGCGAGTACGCCGGTTACTGTTGCCAGGGCAACAGCAGACGGCATCAGCCACGGATCAATCGGAATGAAAAACAACTTGGGACCAAACACGTTGAAACTCTGCACCAGTCCATACCCGGTAGCAGCACCTGCCAGTGAACCCAGCAGTCCGAGCACGCCACCCTGCAACAGGAACACGCGCAGGATCTGCTGCCGCCGGCTACCCATCGCCCGCAGGATGCCGATTTCGCGCGTACGTTGCACCACGCTGACCGCCAGCACACTGGCAATACCGAACGCCACCGAAATGCCGACAAAGATGCGGATCATTTGGGTCGACAGCGATTGCGATCTCAACGCATTGAGCAGATCACCATTGGTTTCCATCCAGCTTTCGGTCTTCAGGCCGGCCACCGCTCGCAGACGTGCAGCAATCACATTGGCCTGGAACAGATCCTCGATGGTGGTATCGATGACGGTAACGCCGCCGGGCAGATCCAGTAGCGTCTGCGCTTCCTGCAAGTCGAGATAGACAAAACGTTCATCTAGCTCGCGCACACCGAGCGAAAAAATACCGGCGATCTGCAAGGTGGTACCGTGGCCATTGCCGGCATCGATCTGCAATTTGTCACCC
>Ga0255096_1000535_pt1 | contig 17937 bp, 27 predicted proteins | sample Colum_Atlam_RepA_2_FD_188563 | JGI IMG/M metagenome (GOLD analysis project Ga0255096, IMG submission 188563) | Freshwater microbial communities from Columbia River, Oregon, United States - Colum_Atlam_RepA_8d | ecosystem: Environmental > Aquatic > Freshwater > River | place: USA: Oregon...
CGGCGCTGGCTCGCCGGCCGCTGGGACCCGACCCGCTTCGCGGACCGGGCCGGCGTTGCCGTGCAGGTCAACCTCGGCGACCTGCACCTGACCGCTGTCAAGGCCAGCGCGGAGGCCCTGACGCACGAGCCTGACAGGCCCGTGTACGAGCCTGACACCGAAGGCCTGACAAGCCCGGCGCCTGAGCCTGACGCGGTCCCTGAGCCGCGGCGCCGACGCGCCCCGAAGGCGCCCCGCGCCTGAGCTCCCGGCGCCCGGGCGCCGAGGCCCCCCGGGCCCGGCCCCGGCCGGGGGCGCGGCTGGTGCAGAGGCCCACACCCACCGCCAAAAAAAATTGCACCACCCTATTGCTAGTGTGTCGCGCTACCTCTACACTACTCCTCACTGACCAACGCAACCGAGGACCCGCACATGACCACCGAGCAAATGGAACGCATGTTAGAGAACCGCTTCAGCCGCCGCTGCCTCGCCGAGGACCGCGCGATGTCCCGGCGCGAGCGGCTGGAAGCCCGCGCCGTTGTCCAAACCAACGGCAAGGTGCGCGAGGCCAACTGGAAGTCCGATTTGGTCGACTTCCTGATCCGTCGCAAGTACGTCTAACCCGGCCGGGGAGGGGCGACCCTCCCCCACCACCCTGTAACCGAGAAACCGAGGACCCGACTATGAAGACCAAAACAGCCTACGAATGGGCGCTTGAGACCGTCACCACCGACGACTTCAACGACATCTTGGATGTCTGGCACCACGACTCGCTGGCCGACTTCTCCGACGACCAGATTCGCCGCGTGTTGAGCGGCGAGCGCTTCACCGTGGACGGTGGCGCCGCGGGCCCGCTTGAGGTGCGCTACGAACTGGCGCTGACCAAGCGTCGATATGAGCGCCTGCCGACCACTATCCTGTCCACCGGCAAGCCGGGCGAGGACATGCTCGACCTGCTCGACATCGGCTACGCCTACGTCGGGAACGAAGAACCCGGCCAGCTTCCGGCCGAGTTCGACGAGGCGCCCGGTAAGGTCCCGGCGCGATTTAAGGCCGAGCTCGCGAAGCGAATCGCGCGCTTGAAGCCCTGACCCCCGGCCGCGGGGCAGGGTGTTGACGCCCTGTCCCGCGACCTCTACACTACTCCTCACCAACCGCAACCGAGGACCCGCGCATGAACATCACCAGCCCCAGCCACGACCTCTTTCTCTCCTACGCCCGCCGCGCCGGCAAATGGTCGGCCATCGTGTACGTCGGCGGAAAACTGACAAAGTTCAAGGAGCTCAAGGAGCTCAAGCAGGCCGACCTGATCAGCACCGTCTCCGACCGCGGCAACGTGTACCTGCGGTTTACCCCGGCCGGCGTGGCCTACGCCCTTGAGAACGGGGTCGACCTCTGCGACGGCACGGTCATGCAGAACTACTTTGAGACCCTGAACGCCGCGCTCGACGCCGAGGGCCTGCTCGATTCTTGGGACTGTTCCAGCAGCCCCATCGCCCGCGGCGAGACCCGCCGCTGGACGTGGCAGGACGGCAGCCGCCACGGCCGCCAGTGCTCCGTGTACCGTGACGAGACCGGCCGCTACGAGCGCCCTGTCCACTACGCCCGCTAACCGCAACCGAGGACCCGACAATGGCCAAGACCATCCCCGACCTTAACCGCGCGCTGGCCAAGGCCGGCGCCCCCGTCACCCTGTACCGCGGCTACGGCTACCTGTACTACGTTTACGACGACGTGCCGGCCAACGTCTGGCAGGACCGGTCCATGCCGCTCTGCCACTTCAAGCAGATGCCGTTCGTGTTCTGGCTGGAAGAGGGCCTGCGCTTCGCCGCCGAGGTCCGCGCACAGCGCGAGGCCCTCGCACAGCGCGAGGCGCGGTTCGCCGCCCTGATGGAGTACGACCCGGACGCCGACGAGGACGACGAGGACGACGAGGACGACGAGGACGACGAGGACGACGAGCCGTAAGACTGCTGACGATGGCCCGGGGGACCGGGCCGAAACACCGCCCCCGCGGTGTCCAGTCAACCAACCGAGGACCCGAGCATGCCGAAGAAACCCCACCGCACCGTTTTTCACTGGGCGTGGAACGCGGAGCCGCTGCAAGTCGACCCCAGCATGACCCGGAAGCGGGCTGCTATCCTGCTCCGGGACTGGCGCAGCAACCCGAACACGCGGCTGGAGCGCGTTGGCCGCGGGCGCTACCGGATCGAGATGGAAGGCGCCGGCTGCGCTGTTGCCACCATGACCATCGCCCGAGGACCCGACCATGCGTAAATCCCGTTACCGCGGCCCAATGGCCGTCTGGCACCGCCCCACCCCGCTTTGGCAGCGCGCCCTGCGGTGTGTCTTCGAGGTGGTCGGCGTGGTGGGCCTGATGCTCGCCCTGCTGTTCCTGCTGGCCGCGGCGCCACACATCGATGCATGGGTCATCGGGAACCGGCCGTGGTAGCCCGGCGCCCCAGCGGCTGGCACCGGGAGTCTCGCCGGCTCGGCGCCGCGATGGGCTGGCGGACCTGCGCGACGTGCGGCGAGCGCAAGCGCTCGGATGCGTTCTACCCCCACCCTGACACCCCGGACGGCATTAGCCCGGACTGCAAGGCCTGCGAGGGCTACTGGATGGCGACCGGGCACATCCGCCCGCGGCGCCGGGAGCCCGCAAAATAAATTGCGGGGAAGTGTTGACGGCATGGCGGGCAATCTCTACACTTCCCCTCACCAACCGCAACCGAGGACCCGACCATGAGCAAGCCCGACCTGATTCGCCAGACTTTGCTGGACCACTTCATTGAGACCGGAAAGCCGCTGCTGATCAGCGAGCTGGTAACGATGTGCAAGGCCAGCCGCCAGACCGTCAAAGACGCCATCTGGGACCGCTCCTACGACTTCGACTTTTGCGACATTGAGGTGTGGAGCGGCAGCAGTTGGAATGGCCGCTACCGCGTTTGCCAAGGCGCGCAGCCGTCCCGCCGGTATCTTGCCAGCATTATCAAAGCCGCCCGCGGCGCCTAACCGAGGACCCGACCATGAGCACCTACGGCTACATCCGCGTCAGCACCGCCGAGCAGGCGGACGGCACCAGCCTCGACGAGCAGCGCCGCCAGATTGCCGGCAACGCGATGGCGCACGGCCTCGACGTTACCCAGTGGGTCGAAGACGCTGGCGTCTCCGGCTCGCTGCCGTTCGTTGACCGTCTGGCCGCGCACGGTGTCGAGCCGGTCCGCGGCGACACCATCATCGTCGCGAAGCTGGACCGCTTCAGCCGTGACCTGCGCGACGCGCTGAACACGGTCCACGGCTTCAAACAGGCCGGCGTGCGCCTGATCGTGAACGGCCACGGCGACGTGACCGACGACAGCAACATCTACGCCCGCCTGATGCTCGAAATCCTGTGCGCCTTTGCCGGCCATGAGCGCCGGGTCATCAAGGACCGTCAGAAGACCGGCCAGCGCAACAAGCGCGCGCAGGGCGGCCACATCGGCGGCAGCGCCCCGTTTGGCTACCGCACCATCGGCCACGGCCGCAGCGCGACGCTGGAGGCCATCCCGGAGCAGCAGGCGGCCATCGCCACCATGCTGGCCCTGCGCGCCACTGGCGCGAGCCTGCGGGCCATCAGCGCGGCTGTGGAGGCCCAGCACGGCCTCAAGGCCAGCCATGAGGCCGTGCGCCGCGTCCTGCGCGAGGCAGGCGCCTTGTAGAGGCCCTGCGCCCCGGTCACACTAAGGCACCCCCCGCGGTGCCTTTTTTATGTCCATGCCCAACCCGTTTGTCACGTTCCTGCTCACCTACCGTAACGACCCGGTGGCGTTCGTTGTCGACGTGCTCGGCGTCGAGCCCGACGACTGGCAGAAGGACTTCCTGCGCGCGGTGGCGGCCGGGCATCGCCGGGTCAGCATCCGGTCCGGTCACGGTGTGGGCAAATCAACCGGCGCAAGCTGGGCCATGCTCTGGTATCTGCTGACTCGCTACCCGGTCAAGATCGTGGTGACGGCGCCCACCAGCAGCCAGCTTTACGACGCCCTGTTCGCCGAGGTGAAGCGCTGGGTCAAAGCGCTGCCCCCCGCGCTGGCTGACCTGCTCGACCCGAAGCAGGAGCGCATCGAACTCAAGAGCAGCCCCACCGAGGCCTTCATCAGCGCGCGCACAAGCCGCGCAGAGCAGCCAGAGGCCTTGCAGGGCATTCACAGCGACAACGTGATGCTGATCGCCGACGAGGCCTCTGGCGTGCCCGAGCAGGTGTTCGAGGCCGCGGCCGGGTCGATGTCCGGGCATGCGGCCACCACCATCCTGCTGGGCAACCCGGTGCGCAGCTCTGGGTTCTTCTACGACACCCACCACCGGTTGTCGTCGGAGTGGTGGACGCGCCGGGTGTCCTGCGCCGACAGCCCCCGCGTGAGCCCGGCCTATCTGGCCGAAATGCAGAGCCGCTACGGCGAGGAGTCGAACGCATACCGGGTCCGCGTGCTGGGCGAGTTCCCGCGCAGCGACGACGACACCATCATCCCGATGGAGCTGCTGGAAGCCGCCATCCATCGCGATGTAGCGCGCAGCGACGTGGCGCAGACCGTCTGGGGGCTGGACGTGGCGCGGTTCGGCAGCGACTCCAGCGCGCTCTGTAAGCGCGCAGGGAACGCTGTGCTGGAGCCTGTGCGCCGCTGGCGGGGTCTGGACCTGATGCAGCTCACGGGCGCCGTGGTGGCCGAGTATGAGGCCCTGTCGCATGAGGAGCGGCCGGTCGAGATACTGGTCGATTCCATCGGGCTTGGCGCCGGGGTCGTGGACCGGCTGCGCGAACTCAACTTGCCGGCGCGCGGGATCAACGTCAGCGAGTCCCCGGCGATGGGCGGGACCTACCGCAACCTGCGCGCCGAGCTCTGGTACAAGGCCAAGGCGTGGTTCGAGAAACGCGACTGCAAGCTGCCGAAGGACGAGCAGCTCGTGTCGGAGCTGGCCACCGTGCGTTACAAGTTCAGCAGCAACGGTAAGACGCAGGTGGAAGGCAAGGACGAGATCCGGCGCCGCGGTCTGGCGTCGCCCGACCTTGCCGATGCGTTTGTGCTCACGTTCGCCTCTGATGCCGCTACGGTGACCTACGGGGCGTCGTACAACTCCCCGTGGTCGAAGCCTATCCGCCGGGCCATCCCGCGTCTTGCGTAATCCTGCGCGCGCTGTGGTACGCTTCCGCCATCGATTTGAGGGCCTACCATGAAGAAGTCGAAGATGCAAGCCAAGGTCGGCAAGGTAATGCACGAGTTCAAGGGCGGCACGCTGCATTCCGGCAAAGGTGGGCCCGTGGTCAAGAGTCCGAAACAGGCCATCGCCATTGCGATGAGCGAGGGCCGCAAGGCCGCGAGGAAAAAGTAAATGGCTAACCAGCTTGTCGACGGCAACGGCCGTGTCATCCCCGGCGCAATTCTATCGTCTGACGACATCGGCACCTCTGGCGTTGTCGCTGTTGGTACGACCTCCGCGGCCACCGCGGTTCTGTCGGCGACCAAGGACGTGCTGGTGCGACTAGCGTGCTCGCAGGGCCATTGCCATTTTGCAATCGCCGCGACGCCCACCGCGACCATCACTGCCAGCCCGATGCTGGTCAACAATTGGGTCGAATATGTCTACGTCAAGGCCAACGAAAAGCTGGCCTTTATCCGCGACGCCGGGGTGACCGCGGCTACGGTTGCGTGGACGGTCGTCGACTAATGGAGTGCCCGCTCGCCACGCGCGACATCAAGGCCAACCTCAAGGCCCGCGACTGGGCGTTCAAAAACGTCGGCTATGGCCCGGCGAACCCGGGCGACCCCAGCCCGCAGTTTTGGCAAGCCCGGGCGGATGAATGGCAGACGACGGTGGCGCAGGCCAAGGGCATGCGCTGCGGGAACTGCGCTGCGTTTATCCAGACTGCGGAGATGCTTGACTGCATTCTTGACGGCATCGACGACGAGCCCGAGGGCTACGCGGCGAACGTGCTGGACGCGGCTGACCTTGGGTTTTGTGAGCTGTTCGACTTCAAGTGCGCTGGCGACCGGACGTGCTCTGCGTGGCTGGCTGGCGGTCCGATTCACGGCCCCCGGCTAGAGCGCGACCGCGTGCGCAATCAGATTCTGCGAATCCAGTACAAGGCGCCGAAATGACCGGACCGACCCCAGAACAGATCGCGATGCTGGCCGACGCAGGCGTCGAGCTGCCGGACGAGGACGACGCTGGTCGCGAAGACGCGGCCGAGATTGAGGCCAACGAGAAACTTTCCGCGGCCGTTGCGGCTGAGCTCACAGATGCGATTGATTACATCGACAGCGTGGTGTCCCCGGAGCGCGCGAAGGCGACGAGATATTATCGGGGCGAACCGTTTGGCACCGAAGAGGAGGGTCGCAGCGCGCATGTGAGCACCGATGTGCGCGACGTGGTGCTGGGCATGATGCCCAACCTGATGCGCATCTTTACGGGCACCGAGCGCGTGGCCGAGTTTGTCCCCGTGGGCCCGGAGGACATCGCTAGCGCAGAGCAAGCGACCGACGTTGTCCACCAGATTTTCAGCAAGCAGAACCCGGGCTTTTCGATCCTCTACGCGGTGTTCAAGGATGCGCTAGTCCGCAAGACCGGCATCGTTAAGTGGTGGCCCGAGGAACAGATCGACACTAGCGAGTACAGCTATTCGGGGCTATCTGACGCCGAGGTTGCGGTGCTGACGCAGGACCCGGAACTGGCCGTGGTGAGTGTCGCGATGAACGTCGAGGCCAAGGCCGAAAGCCTCGACATGCAGGGCCTCCAGCCGATGGCGCCACCGACGTTCGATGTGGTCCTGCGCCGGGTTAAGCGCCAACTCAAGTACCGCGTCGCCGCGGTGCCGCCGGAGGAGTTTTTGGTAGACCGGCGCGCGAGAGACCTCGACAGCGCAAGCCTAGTGGCGCACCGGCAGGTGCTCACCGTCAGCGACCTCGTGGCGATGGGCTACGACCAGAAACTGGTCGAGGAAAACTCCAGCGAGGACGACGACCTCGAAACGAACGAGGAGCGCACCGAGCGCAATCCTTTCCTGTCGATTTACAAGGCGGACCGATCTGACGCCCCGAGCCGCAAGGTGCTCTACATCGAGAGCTACCTGCGCTATGACCGCGACGGCGATGGTGTCGCCGAGCTGGTGAAGGTTTGCACCATCGGCAGCGCGTACAAGGTCGTGGCAGCGGAGGGATGCGACGAGGTCCCGTTCGCGGTTTTTACGCCGGACCCCGAGCCGCATCTTGTCATCGGTTTGAGCGAGGCCGACAAGGTCCTCGACATTCAGGAGACTAAGTCCGAAGTGATGCGCGACATCCTCGACAGTCTTGCGCAGTCCATCCACCCCCGGACGGCCATTGTCGAAGGGCAGGTCAACCTCGACGACGTGTTGAACAACGAAACCGGGGCCATCATCCGCATGCGCGCGCCGGGCATGGTCCAGCCTTTCTCGCAGCCTTTTGTTGGGCAGGCGGCGTTCCCGGTGGTCGAATACCTCGACATGGTCAAGGAGACGCGCACGGGCATCAGCAAGGCCTCGCAGGGCCTCAACGCGGACGCGCTCCAGAGCAGCACCAGAGCGGCCGTGGCGGCCACCATAAGCGCTGCGCAGGGCCGCATAGAGCTGGTGGCCCGGGTGTTTGCCGAGACTGGGCTCAAGCGCATGTTCCGCGGCCTGCTCCGCATGCTGACCAAGCACCAGAGCCAGCCGATGATCGTGCGCCTGCGGGGCAAGTTTGTGCCCATCGACCCGCGAGTCTGGAATGCGGATATGGATGTCGATGTGAACGTGGCGCTGAGTGCTAGCAGCAATGAAGAGCGCATGGCAATGCTTACGCAGATTGCGGCGAAGCAGGAGCAGATCCTGCAAACGCTGGGTCCGGCGAATCCGCTGGTCACCGTGCAGCAGTACCGGAACACGCTGGCCAAAGTGGTCGAGCTGTCCGGATTCCGTGATGCGTCGCAGTTTGTGAGCGAAGTTTCGGCCGACTACCAGCCGCCTGAGCCCACCCCGCCGGGCCCGACGCCGGAGCAGATATTGGCGCAGGTGCAGGCGCAGTCGATCCACGCAGACATCGCCAAAAAAGCGGCCGAGCTCCAGCTCAAAAAGGAAGAATCGCTGCGGGCCGACGACCGCGAGCGAGACAAGCTCGACGCAGACATCTCGCTGCGCGCCGCCGAAATCCAAGCGAGGTACGGCGCGCAGGTCAACGTCGCGCAGATCCGCGCGCTGGTCGAGCGCGAGCGCGAACAGTCCCGGCAACAGACAGCGATGCAGCAGGCCGTCGCGCCTCAAATGCCACAACAGCTCCCGATGATGTGAGAACCCGATGACCCGGTCCGAAGAAGTCGAATATGGCGCCCGAGCCCAGCAGTTGCTGGACGACCCGGTGCTGCAGAAAGTGCTGGCCGACCTCGAGGCCCAGTACGTCGAGAGCTGGCGCAAAACCCCGCCAGAGGACGCACAAGGCCGCGAGATGCTCTACAGGGCCATCACCTGCCTTGACCACGTCAGAACCCACCTAAACGTAGTGGCGCAGTCTGGGCGCCTCACGTTGGCCCATATGGAGCGCCTAAAAGGGCGCAAGGAGTAAACGATGAGCAGCACGCCAGAGAGCACTGCGGATGTTAACAGCGGCAGCCTACAAGCCGCAGAAGCCGCTTTCGAGAGTTTATTGGCCGGCGAACAGCCGGAGACCCAAGAGGCTTCCGAAAGCACGCAGGCGCCGGATTATTCCGACGCCGGTTACGACGCGCCGGAAGACGTGTCGGAGCCGCTCCGCGATGATGATGAATCGGAGGCAGAGCAAGACCCGGTGCCGGTCTACACCATTAAGGTTAATGGTCAAGAGATCGAGGTCCCGCTTAATGAGCTGATCAACGGTTATTCAAGGACCGCGGACTACACCCGTAAGACCCAAGAGCTCGCCGAGGCACGCAAAGCAGCGCTCGCCGAGTTCGATCAGGTCCGGACGGAGCGCGCACAATACGCGCACCTGCTCAACGCACTACAGCAGCAGGTCGAGGCCAACACGCCCGCGGAACCCGACTGGGACCGGCTTCGCGCCGACGACCCTATCGAGTACAGCGTGCAATGGGCCGAGAAACAGCGACGGCAGCAGCAGCTCTATTCGATCCAGCAGGAACAGACCCGGCTGGCTGAGATTGCCCAATTTGAGCAAGCCCAGCACATGCAGTCTGTCTTGATGCAGGAGCGAGAGGCGCTTCTCAACGTAGTCCCTGAGTGGAAGAACCCGGAGACCGCGAAACAGGAGCGCGATGCGTTGCTGACGTATGGCCAGCAGAACGGCTTCCACGCCGATGAGCTGAAGAGTCTGGTGGACCACCGTTCGGTGGCCATCTTGCGCAAAGCCATGCTGTTCGACCAACTGCAAAACCGAGCCGGACAGGTGAAGCCGGTGCAGCGCCAAGCTGCGCCCGTGCTGCGCCCCGGGGCGGCGAATACCGTGCCGAAGTCGGTGAGCGATTTGACGCGCGCGAAACAGCGTCTTGCAAAAACTGGGAGCGTCCGCGATGCCGCGAGCGCTTTTGAAGCTCTACTTTCGAGGTAATTAAAATGGCTATCGTCACGAATGCTTTTCCGACCTACACCGCCAAGGGGAACCGCGAGGACCTCTCGGACATGATCTACAACATTGACCCGACCGACACCCCGTTCGTTACGGCTGTCGGTCGCCGCAATGTCTCCAACGTGACTTTCGATTGGCAGACTGAAAACCTGCCCGCCGTCTCCACCACGGCCGAGCTGGAAGGTTTTGAATTGAGCCGCAGCGCCGCCACCGCTACCGTTCGCGCCTCTAACATCTGCCAGATCCAGAAGCGCGACGCTACCGTCACCGGCTCGCAGCAGTCGATGAACAGCGCCGGCCGCAACAGCGAAATGGCGCACCAGATGGCGCTCTCAAGCAAAGCGCTCAAGCGCGACATGGAGAAGTCCCTGCTTGCAAATCAGGCGTCTAACTCCGGCAACACGACCACGGCCCGCCTCACGCGCGCGATTGAATCGTGGCTGTCGACCAACGCTAGCCGCGGCGTCGGTGGTGCCAGCGGGTCCACCTCCACGGCCGCGACGGACGGCACCCAGCGTGCGCTGGACGAGACGCTGCTCAAAGGCAATTTGCAGACCTGCTACATCAACGGCGCGGAGCCCACGCTGCTGATGGTTGGCCCGGTCAACAAGATGAAGGTCTCGGCATTTACCGGCCGCAGCACTTCGCAGCAGGTTGTGTCCCCGAGCACCATCTTGCAGTCCGCGACGATTTACGCTTCCGACTTTGGTGACCTCAAAGTGGTCCCCAACCGCTGGCAGCGTGAGCGCACCGCGTTTTTGCTCGACCCGAGCTACGCGGCGGTGGGCTACTTCCGCAACTTCCAGCGCACCCCGATTGCTAAAATCGGCGACGCGGAAACGGAAATGATCGTGGTGGAGTACGGTCTCGAAATGCGCAACGAAGCGGCGCACGGTGTGATCGCGGACCTGACCACGACCTAAGACTGGTGATGGCAAGGGGGCGGCAACGCCCCCGAGCCTTTATGGGGGGCACATGAAAACGGTACTCGAAACGACAGCGACAACCGCAAAAACGCTGGTCAGCGACGCGCACGAGGACGGCCGCGTGGTCCACGTTTCGCAGCAGGATGTAGCGCCGATCATCGACTTCGCGCGAGCTCGTCAGGACCACGGTAAATGGGATTCTGAGATGAAACCCGTGGCCGAAATCCCGATGGTGATCGTCGAGCAGATGATGCGCGACGGTAGCTGGAACGACCCGGCCGCGGTGAAGCGCTGGTTAAATGACCCGCAAAACGACTGCTTCCGGATTTGGCGGGGCCGCGTGTGATCACCAACTACGCGACCCTTAAAGCCGCGGTAGCGGACTGGCTTAACCGGACCGACCTCACCGATCAGATCCCGACGTTTATCCAGCTCGCCGAAGCCGGACTAAACCGCGACATGCGAATCCGCCCAATGGTCGTCCGCGCGGACGCCACAATCGACTCGCAGTACACCACGCTGCCGCTCGATTACCTCGAGATGACGACGCTGTACCTGCGCACCAGCCCGGTCACTAAGCTGCAATTCCTGACGCAGGAAGAGATGCAGCTCAAAAAGAGCCAAGGTTACCCGACCAGCGGCACGCCCCGATATTTTTCTGTCGTCGGCGCCTCGATGGAGGTGCTGCCGGCGCCAGACTCCGCGCAGACCGCGGAGATGATCTACTACGGCAAAACGCCGACCCTATCCGAGTCCAACACGACCAATTGGCTACTGACCGCGCACCCGGACATCTATCTGTGGGCGTCGCTCATCGCAAGCGCGCCATACCTGCGCGATGACGGCCGCATCGAAACGTGGCGCGGCCTGTTGGGCGCTGCGATGGATAGTCTGGTGCTGGCCAACTCCCGGCAGGAGTTTAGCGGCGGCGTTGTTAAGATTCGGTCGAGGTCCTACTGATGGCCGGCTCCTACACCGATTATCTTGAGAACGCAGTGGTGCAGCATGTTTTCTGTGGCGTTCCCTACACGCCAGCAGGCACGCTTTATGTCGCCGCCTACAGCACGTTGCCGACAGATTCCGGTGGCGGTGTAGAGCTCACCGGAACTAATTACGCTCGACGCCCGATTACGTTTTCTGCGACGGGGTCCGCTGCTAGCAACGTCTCCGACATAGCATTCGCCGCAGCGGGAAGTGCATGGGGCACCGTTGTTGGCTTTGGGATTTTCGATTCGCTTTCATCCGGTAATTTGTTGGTATGGGGAGACATAGCAGTCGCGCGGACAGTTTTCACGAACGACGTGCTATTGATCCGTGCCGGCGCCGTCACGATTACACAGTCTTAGTAGAGGGACAACATGGCCGCTTTTTCCAATTTTCTCGAAAACAAGTTGATCGACTGGCTGTTTCGCGCCCAAGCAATCGGCATTACGGGGGCATCCGCAGCGGCCGGGACTGGCCCGGCCACGCTGTATGCCGGGCTCTATACCTCGGCCCCTTCAGACGCAGGCGGCGGCACCGAGGTGTCTGGGGGCTCGTATGCTCGCGTCGCCATTACGTCGAGCCTTTCCAATTGGGCGGGGACGCAAGCTGCAGCGTCGACTACCGTTTCGTCAGGGACATCCGGGACTACCAGCAATAATGGGTCTGTGACGTTTCCGGTCCCGACAGCCAATTGGGGCACCATCACGTCTTTTGGGATTTTTGATGCTGCGACCGGGGGCAATCTGCTGATCTATGGCACGTTGACGACATCTAAAACGGTCAACAACGGCGACGCGGCGCCGACGTTTCCTGCGGCGGCGCTTAGCGTCCAGATAGACAACTAACCATGGCGCTAGTTGTTGCAGATCGCGTACAGGAGACCACTACCACTACTGGCACGGGCACTATTACGCTCGCAGGCGCGGTGTCCGGGTTTCAGTCTTTTGCAACAATTGGCAATGCCAACACGACGTATTACTGCGTCACCAGTGGGGCCAACTGGGAAGTCGGGATTGGGACTTACACCGCTTCCGGCACTACGCTTGCCCGCACCACTATCCTAGCGTCATCCGCCGCTGGCGCGGCCATCACCCTCGCCGGTACGTCCAACGTCTTCTGCGTCTATCCAGCCAGTAAAGCGGTCTACGAAGACGCCAGCGGTAATATTGCGGGGTATCCGTTCACTGCGGGGACGATTAATAGCACTACGATAGGCGCTACCACACCCTCGACTGGTGAATTTACCACTCTCGCTACTGGTGGCGTGGCTGTTGCCGGGTATTCGTTCACCTCGCGGTCCACCGGACTTACAAACGCATATTTTGTTGATACCGATTCCGGCACGAACGGTATGAACATCAATTTTTTGAAAAACAGCGCGTCCCCTGCGGCGTCGGACGACATTGCCAATTTGCGTTTTTACGGTAATGACAGCGCTGCTGTTCAGACCGAATACGTCAGGCTCGCAGCGGCAATCGCAGACCCAACCAATGGTTCCGAAGATGGGACGCTGGTGTTGAACACAATAAAAGCCGGTACTGTTGCAGAACGAGTTCGTTATAGCTCCGCAGACGGCCTTTACGTCGTAGACGGCGCGTTTCGCTGCCCCGACGCTTATGCCAGCACCACCGGCACCGCTGCGAACATGGTGATGAGTTCGGCCAGCGGTATTCTTCAACGCAGCACATCCTCGTTGCGGTATAAAAACAGTGTCGAGAATGCGACCTACGGCCTTGCTGAAGTAATGCAACTTCGTCCTGTTACCTACAAGGGAAACAACGACGGCGATACCGTTTTTGGTGGATTTATCGCCGAAGAAGTGCATGGCATTGGGCTGACGCAGTTTGTCCAATACGACGCTGAGAACCGTCCTGACGCGCTTGCCTACGGCAACATGGTCTCTCTGCTGGCCAAGGCGATGCAGGAACAGCAGGCGATGATCGAGGATCTCAAGGCCCGTATCGCGGTGCTTGAAGCCAGATAATGTTCTCCGTCGCGCCGTTTTCTGGAGCGCCGTTTTCGTCGATTAGAATCGACAATCAACTCGCGGCAGATGTTTCCGCTGTTGCGGCTGTTGCCGGCGCCTTATCTACATCCATTCAACTTGCGGCAGACGTTTCCGCCGTTGCGACGGCAACCGGCGACCTGTTTACGTCCATTCAACTTGCGGCCAACGTTTCCGCCGTTGCGGCTGTTGCCGGCGACCTGTTTACGTTTAAGCCGATTGCGGCAGACGTTTCCGCCGTTGCATCGGCAACCGGCGACCTGTTTACCTCCATTCAGCTCGCGGCAGATGTTTCCGCTGTTGCGGCTGTTGCCGGCGCCTTATCTACATCCATTCAACTTGCGGCCAACGTTTCCGCCGTTGCGACGGCAACCGGCGACCTGTTTACGTCCATTCAACTTGCGGCCAACGTTTCCGCCGTTGCGGCTGCAAGCGCTACCTTGGTTTCCGCGGTATTACTCGATGGCAGCGCGCTGATTGTAGCTAGTGCTATCGCGCAGCTTGCCGAGGTTAGCGGGCCGGTAGACATTGCGGGCCCGGCAACTGTGTCGGGAAGCGCTATAGTTTTGATCGGCAGTGGTGAGTGTTCAATTTACGCCGGAAGCGTTGTTACTATCCAATGGCTTCCCGCAATTGATACCGGCGAATCATGGGGCCCAATTGCAACGTCTGCGGCGACTTGGACCCCCCAAACTGCGCCAGATGATCCGTGGGCCGCGCAAGCGACCCCGGCCGAGACGTGGACCGCGCAAACAGTACCACCGGGCGGCTGGTCCGCCGCCGCATAAAGAGGGCCTCCGATGGCAGATACCACTACCACCAACCTGTCTCTGACCAAACCGGAGGTTGGTGCCAGCGCGGACACATGGGGCGCTAAGCTCAACACCGACATCGACTTGCTGGATGCCATCTTCAGCGCGGCCGGGACGGGCACGTCGGTCGGCATCAACATCGGCGCCGGCAAAAAGATTGTCATCACCGGCAGCATCGAAACAAACGCGATTGCCGAGCGCACCGCGGCGTCGGGCGTAACAATCGACGGCGCTTTGCTGAAGGACGGGGGTGCTGAGTTCACCACGCTGAAGGTCACGACAGGCGCCACGGCTGATTTTCCGATGGGCGGGTTCAAAATCACCGGGCTCGCGGCGCCAACGGTCGGCACCGACGCTGTCACCAAGACCTACGCGGACACCGCAAGTGGCTTGCAGTTTGTATCCGGCAACCAGACGCTGTTCCGCCCCAGCGCGGCCGGCACGGGCTCGGTGCCCACCGGCTGGACGATTGCCGCGCAAACCAACAAAGGCCTGCGGATTGTTTCCGCGACCCCCAGCTCCGGTGGTACGGACACATGGACGACCGTTTTCTCGGCCGCTAAGACCACCGACTCAACGACGCTGACCGCGGCGCAGTCGGGCCTGCCGTCGCATAGCCACAATTACGACCGGGTCAGTTTTCCGGCAGGCGCCACACTCGGTGGCGACAATAGCGATTACGGGTTTGCATACACCGCAACAGCGACGACTACCGCGTCGCAAAACGCTGCGAGCGGCCACACCCATCCGATGACGATGGACTTGCAGTATTACGACATGCACGTCATCACCAAGACCTAGCCGCCGTGAAGACCATCTGCCCCCTGATCAAAGACGAATGCGCCGAGCATGCCTGCTGCTGGCACATCCATCTGCAAGGCCAGCACCCGCAGACGGGTGAGACCATCGACAAGTACACCTGTGCCATCGCGGCCATGCCGATGCTCCTGATCGAGACAGCCAAGCAAAGCCGGGATGCAGCCGCGCGCGTCGACAATTTGCGCGAGCTTGCCGCGCAGGCCATTAAATCGTCCGCGCTACAAAAACCTACTCCGGAACTGCTCCGGCTTATCGGGGTGTCCGGTGGCTGAACATCTAGAACGAAGGCAGAACGACGTGGAGCTAGCGCTGTTACGCAAGGATGTGGAGCATCTCACCAACCGGGTAGGCGAGCTGACTGATCAGGTAAGCGGTCTGGTTCGGGCTTGGGAAACGGCCGGATACATCGTCAGCGTCGTGAAGTGGACCGCGGGGATCGCATCGGCAGTGGCCATTGTGGCGGCGGCAGTCAAGGGGCTCGGGAAGTAATGAGAGAAAATTTGTCGGTCTGGGTGACGCTTATTGCTACGGTTACGCTATCGACTATTTTGTTTGGGATGGTTTTTGGGATGATGATCGGGTTGTTTGACGAAAAGGTCGATAACAACAAAATATTTGAAGCCGTGCTCCCCGCGTTTCAAACCATTGTCGGCGGGTTCATTGGCCTGATTACCGGCATCAAAATCGCATCGGATGACAAAGAATGACATTTGATGAAGCATTTAAGGTACTTATCGGGCACGAGGGCGGTTACGTCAACGACCCGAAAGACCCCGGAGGCGAAACGAAATTCGGCGTATCCAAACGCGCCTATCCGGGCGAGGACATCGCCGGGCTGACGCTGGAGCGGGCCAAGGCGCTATACCTGCGCGACTTCTGGGATGTTATCCACGCCGATGAACTGCCCAAGCATGCGCGGTTCGCGGTGTTCGACGCCGCCGTCAACAGCGGCGTCCGGCAGGCCATCAAGTGGCTTCAGCGGGCCGTGGGCGTCACTGACGATGGCGTCATCGGGCACAAGACCCTGAGCGCCGTGGTGGCAATGGAGCCTTACAAGCTGGCCGCGGTCTACAACGGTCAGCGGCTTAAATTTATGACTGAGCTTCACACGTTTAGCACTTTTGGGCGCGGCTGGGCGCGGCGCGTGGCCGAGAACCTGATTAACCTTCCATAGGAGGGGCCTCCATGAATCTTAAGTTTTTTCTAGATCGGGCGCGGGAACCGTCTACTTGCCGCTATCATGGCGGGCACGATGGGCGTTGGGGTTAACCCCGAGGCCGTGCAGCAGATTGGTCTAGCTGTTGGCGCTGTTATCTCGGCAATCGAAATTTTCCGAAAAGAACCCTGATGGCGCTGGTTCCGCTTAAACTCCCCGCAGGGGTCGTTCGCAACGGCACACAATATTCTGTGGGTGGCCGTTGGTTTGACGCAAACCTCGTGCGGTGGTCCAGCGGGATGCTGCTACCGATTGGCGGGTGGCAGAGACAAACGGCAACGACATTCACGGGTGTCTGCCGGGGTTTGTTTTCGTGGCGTTCGTTGGGCATCCAGCGCTATTTGGCAGTCGGGACCAACAGCAAACTGTATGCGTGGAACGACTCCGGGACGCTGTACGACATCACCCCGGCCGGGCTGACTGCCGGCCGCGTCGATGCGGTTTACGGTCTTGGCTATGGCACTGGGCCTTTTGGTGCTAGCACGTTCGGCACCGCCCGGGCCGCATCTGGCGGCGCTATTTTGGATGTAGCGACGTGGTCCTTTGATACATGGGGCGAGTATCTGGTCGCAGTGGCGCCCCACAACGGCAACCTCTTCGAGTGGACGCTCAACACGGCCAGCGTGGCCACCACGGTCACAAACGCGCCTGTGTCCAACCTCGGGGTGCTCGTCACGCCAGAGCGGCATCTGGTCGCGCTTGGGGCAGGTGGCAACGGCCGCAAGGTCCAGTGGTCATCGCAAGAGGACCGCAACCAGTGGACGGTCACAGCGACGACTACGGCCGGGGATCAGGAGCTGCAAACCAGCGGCACGATTAAGGCCGCGCGCCGCGTCCGCGGTCAGACCTTAATTGTCACCGACGTTGATGCGCACATCATGACCTATGTCGGGTTGCCATATATCTACGGATTTGAGCGGGTCGGGTCGTTTTGCGGCGTTGTCGGCGCCAACGCTATCGCGGCCGGCGACACGTTTGCTGTGTGGATGGGTGTTGACAACTTCTATAAATATGACGGCGCTGCTGGGATTTTGCCGTGCGACGTTCACGATTATGTTTTCGGCGACATCAACACCAACCAGATCAGCAAGGTTTATGCTGGCGCTAACCCGCAGCATTCCGAAATATGGTGGTTCTACCCTAGCGCATCCTCGACCGAAAATGACCGGTATGTGCTCTGGAATTATCGCGAAAACCACTGGAGCATCGGCCAGATGGCGCGCACCGCGTGGACCGCGGGTGGCATTTTTCGCTATCCGTTTGCGGCCAGCACAGACGGTTACGTTTACTCGCACGAACAGGGCTGGACCGCGGCCAACTCGCCGCTGCTTGGCGCGCGCTACGCGGAGAGCGGCGCCATAGAAATCGGCAACGGGGATGCGGTTGCAGTGGTGACCAAGCTGCTCCCGGACGAGAAAACGCAGGGGCAGGTGACCATGTCGTTTAAGACCCGATTCACGCCCAACGGGCCTGAGTCCACGTTCGGCCCTTATTCGTTAGACGATTACACCGACGTGCGTTTTACCGGACGGCAAGCGGCCGTGCGCGTGACTGGTGCTGCTGACGCCGATTGGCGCGTCGGCACGCCGCGCGTAGAGGCGACGACCGGGGG
>Ga0255096_1000543_pt1 | contig 17788 bp, 15 predicted proteins | sample Colum_Atlam_RepA_2_FD_188563 | JGI IMG/M metagenome (GOLD analysis project Ga0255096, IMG submission 188563) | Freshwater microbial communities from Columbia River, Oregon, United States - Colum_Atlam_RepA_8d | ecosystem: Environmental > Aquatic > Freshwater > River | place: USA: Oregon...
GCCAGGGCGCGGATCCCCTCGCGGGCGGCGGCGAGCTGGAGGCGCGCGCGCGCGCGGCGCTGCCCTTCGCGCTCACCGGCGCGCAGGAACGCGCGATCGCCGAGATCCACGCCGACCTCGCGAAGCCCCAGCGCATGCTGCGCCTGCTGCAGGGCGATGTCGGCAGCGGCAAGACCGTGGTGGCGGCACTGGCCGCCCTGCAGTCGGTGGGCAGTGGCCGGCCCGCCGCGTTCATGGCGCCCACCGAGATTCTGGCCGAGCAGCACTACCGCAAGCTGATCGACTGGCTGGAGCCCCTGGGCGTGCGCATCGCCTGGCTCACCGGCTCGCTCTCGCCCGGTGCCAAGAAGCGCGTCCGCCAGGCGGTGGCGCAGGGTGAGGTGGATCTGCTGGTGGGCACCCATGCGCTGATCGAGGACAGCACCCAGTTGCCCGCCCTGGGCGTGGCGATCGTCGATGAGCAGCATCGCTTCGGGGTGGCCCAGCGGCTGGCCCTGCGCAGCCCGCAGCAGGGCCTGCTGCCGCATCAGCTCACCATGAGCGCCACGCCCATTCCGCGCACCCTCGCCATGAGCTATTACGCCGACCTGGATGTCTCGGTCATCGACGAGCTGCCCCCGGGGCGTACCCCGATTCGTACGCGTCTGGTGCAGGAATCCCGTCGGGATGAGGTGATTGCCTTTGTGGAGCAGGCCCTGGCCGAGGGACGGCAGGCCTACTGGGTCTGCCCGCTGATCGAAGAGTCGGAGGCGCTGGAGCTCGAGACCGCGATCGACACGCATGCGCGTCTGAGCGAAGCGTTGCCGCATCGCACCGTGGGGCTGGTGCATGGCCGCCTGCCGACCGGCGAGAAGGCGGACACCATGCAGACCTTCATCGAGGGGCGGATTGATCTGCTGGTGGCCACCACCGTGATCGAGGTGGGGGTGGATGTGCCCAATGCCTCGCTCATGGTGATCGAGCACGCCGAGCGTTTCGGCCTGGCCCAGCTGCATCAGCTGCGGGGTCGCGTGGGGCGCGGTGCGGCCGCAAGCAGTTGCGTGCTGGTCTATCGCACGCCCCTGTCGCCCCAGGGCCGCGAGCGGCTGCGCATCATGAGACCACCGACGGCTTCGAGATCGCCCGCCGTGACCTCATGCTGCGAGGCCCCGGGGAGTTTCTCGGCGCGCGTCAGTCGGGTGTGGCACTGCTGCGGTTTGCCGACCTCGAACGCGATGGCGGGCTGCTCGATGCCGCCCGCATCGAGGCCGACTGGATGCTGGCCCATGCCCCCGAGGCGGCCCGTGCGCATCTTGAGCGCTGGATGTCGGGGCGCGAAGAGTTTCTGAAGGCCTGACGTCGGAGAGAGGACAGGCCGCAGAGACGGCTGATTACTCCGGTTGGACGCCAGTCGCCACCAGGATGCGCGACACCATGTTGTAGGCCGCGATCGTCATGATCAGCTCAAACACCTGGCGGTCGTTGGGAAGGCTCGCCTTGACCGCGGCAAAAGTGCTGTCGCTGACTTCCACCGTGCGGGTCATCTCGATGGTCAGTGCAATGGCGGCCCGCTCGGCGGCGTCGAAGAGTTCGGGGCGGGTCAGGGCGCCGATGGGCTCGCGCAGGGCCTTGAGCTGTTCATCGGTGGCACCGGCTTCCTTGAGCAGGGGCGCGTGATGAAACCACTCGTACTCCGCCTTGTTGAGCATGGCGACCACGCACATGGCGAGCTCACGCAGCTTGGGCGAGAGCGTCAGGTCGCGGCGGATCGTGCCCATCATGGTGTTCCAGCCCATGGCCACTGGCGGGCAATGCAGCAGCATGCGGTCGAGTTCCCCAAGATGCCCGCCCCGGCGGGCACGAATGGCTTGAACGACATCCTGCGGCTCGGCGAGATCGGCAGGAACATAGGGCAGACGGGGCATGGTGCAGTCTCCTGAGTTGAGGTTGATACGGGTCGCATCGCACCTCAGGCATTGAAGTCGCCGCGGACCGGATCGACCCGCAACCCTGGCCGGGCGATGGTCCTGCAAGTGTCGCATGAGGCCGCTGATAAACTCGTCTGCATGACGCTCACCGAACTCAAGTACATCGTCGCGGTTGCCCGCGAGCGCCATTTCGGCCGGGCGGCTGAGGCCTGTCATGTGAGCCAGCCCACCCTGTCGGTCGGCATTCGCAAGCTCGAAGAGGAACTGGGCGTTCAGCTCTTCGAACGGGGCGGCCAGGAGGTCAGCATCACGCCCATCGGCAGCCAGATTGTCGATCAGGCCCAGCGGGTGCTGGATCAGACCTCCACGATTCGGGAAATGGCCAAGCAGGGTAAGGATCCTCTCGCGGGCTCACTGCGGCTGGGCATCATCTACACGATCGGGCCCTATCTGCTGCCACGCATGCTGCCGCAGGTGATCGAACGCGCGCCCCAGATGCCGCTGCTGCTCGAAGAAAACTTCACGGTTCGATTACTGGAACTGCTGCGTCAGGGCGATATCGATGCAGCGATTCTGGCCGAGCCCTTTCCCGACCAGGGCTTCATGACCGCGCCCCTCTACGATGAACCCTTCGTGGTGGCGGTACCGCGTCAGCATGCCTGGGTACGCCGGCGCAGCATTCCCTCGGCCGAGCTGCGTGAGCAGACCATGCTGCTGCTTGGCACCGGGCATTGTTTTCGCGATCAGGTGCTTGAGGTCTGCCCAGAGCTTTCACGCTACTCCCAGGTCAGCGAAGGCATTCAGAAAACCTTTGAAGGCTCCTCCCTCGAAACCATCCGTCACATGGTGGCCTCCGGCATCGGCATCACGGTATTGCCCGCCATGGCCCAGCCCCCCGCCGTACTGGAGGGGCGCAAGCGAGACGATGGCCTGTTGTCCTACATTCCCTTTGATCAGCCCGCTCCCAATCGCCGGGTGGTGATTGCCTGGCGGCGCAGTTTTACCCGCGTGGGGGCTGTTCAGGCCCTGCGCGAGGCGATCCTGTCCTCGGAGCTGCCTGGCGTGATCAAGCTGCCCGAGTCGGTTTCGGGCCTGCCCTGAGCGGCAGCTACTTCACAGGTTCAGTCTGCCCCATCACCAAGAACGTCGGCCATTCCCATCAACAAGCACGTCGGCCATTCCGATGGTCCAACTGTCCTCATGAACCCATCATCCCGCCCCGATCCTTCCCGCTATCCGACCATCGAACAGGTGATCGGTCGTACTCCGTTGGCCCGCCTGCAGCGCATTCCCGGGGCCGAGATTGAAGCGCGAGGCAACATCATCCTGGGCAAGCTCGAGGGCAACAATCCGGCAGGCTCCGTCAAGGACCGGCCCGCGATTTCCATGATCGCGCGGGCCGAGGCGCGCGGCGAAATCCGCCCGGGCGATACCCTGATCGAAGCCACCTCAGGCAACACCGGCATCGCCCTGGCCATGGCGGCCGCCATCCGGGGCTATCGCATGGTGCTGATCATGCCCGACAACCTGTCCATCGAGCGGCGTCAGACCATGAAGGCCTTTGGGGCCGAGCTGATTCTGGTCACGCAGGCCCAGGGCATGGAGTACGCGCGCGACCTGGCCGACCAGATGCAGGCCCAGGGTCAGGGCAAGGTCCTGGATCAGTTCTCCAACGACGACAACTGGGCCGCCCACTTCGAGACCACCGGGCCCGAAATCTGGGAGGACACGCGAGGCGAGGTCACTCACTTCGTGTCCGCCATGGGCACCACCGGAACCATCACCGGCGTGTCGCGCTTCCTGAAAGAGCGCAATGCCCAGATCCAGATCGTGGGTGCGCAGCCTGACGAGGGCTCGTCCATCCCCGGCATCCGCAAGTGGCCCGAGGCCTATCTCCCGGCGATCTACAAGCATGCCCGGGTTGATCGGGTGGAGTATGTCTCGCAGGCCGAGTCTGAGGAGATGGCGCGTCAGCTGGCCGTCCAGGAGGGCATCTTCTGTGGTCCATCGGCCGCCGGGGCCTGCTGCATTGCCTTGCGCATTGCGCGTCAGGTCGAGAATGCAACCATCGTCTTTGTGGTCTGCGATCGGGGCGATCGTTATCTGTCGATGGGCCTGTTTCCGGGCTGAGCGGGCCGATTCGCCACCCCGGTCCTGCCCGCTGATTTTTGGCGCTCCTGCTTTTCCTGGGTCAGGACCTGCGCAAAGTCGATCACGGCCATCGCATAGAAATACGACCGGTTGTAGCTCGTGATGGCATTGAAATTCGCGGTGCCCAACCAGTAGCGGGTCGGCGCATCACCGTCGGGAAGATCCACCAGGATCAGTCGCTCGTCGGGTGCAAGCCGGGCTGAGGTGCTCAGGCCGTACTGCGCGAGGTCAGCTGCCGGCAAACGAGGCGGAATGCCCAGCGCCACCGCGGGTGCCGCGAGAATTTCGTCTTGCAGCTCCACCGGATGATGGGTGGGCTGTCCGGCCTGCCAGCCATGGTTGCGCAAAAAGCTGCCCACGCTGCCGATCGCGTCTGCGGCACTGGCCCGCAGATCAATTCGCCCGTCGCCGTCGAAGTCGACGGCATGCCGGCGAATGCTGCCTGGCATGAATTGCGGCATGCCAATGGCCCCGGCAAACGAGCCTCGCCAGGCGAAAGGATCAAATCCCTCGTCGCGGGCGAGCAACAGGAAGTGCTCGAGCTCTTCGCGAAAATAGGCCGCCCGCCGTGGATCCTCGAAGCCCAGGGTGGCCAGCGCATCGACGATCCTGAAATCGCCCATGTTGCTGCCGTAGAGGGTTTCAATGCCGATGATGGACACGATGATCGATGCCGGAACGCCGAACTGCGTTTCAGCGCGATTCAGGGTCTGGGCATGCTCATTCCAGAACTTCAGGCCTGCCCGAATGCGGATGGGTTCGATGAAACGCTTGCGGTACACCGACCAGGATCGCCTGAACCCCGTGGGGGCGGGCGACACCAGTCGCAGCACGGTGGCCGAAGGCTGCGCGGCGGCGATGATCCGCTCGAGTTCGACTCGCTCAAAACCGTGACGCTCGCTGACCTCCCGGATGAAGGTCTGGACGGTTTCACGCTGGAGCCAGGCCTGTCCCGGCAGGGACTGCGCAGCCGCAGCCGGAATACGAAGGCCAGCCAGGGCGCCGATCAGGACGAGCAGCGCCAGCACGCACGCTCTCCGGTTCCGGAAGGTGTGGGGGCAGTGCAGGGACTCAGTGCAGTTTGAAGGCATCGATCCGGCGGGTGAATCTGCGCACTTCTTCGGGCGCATGAGCCTGGGGATCGTAACGCAACCGACAGTAGTCCTGAACAATGTGCGCTGCTGCTGCCGATTCCTGTGGCGCAAGCAGACGCTCGATTCGCTGCAGATATCGCAAAGCGGTTTCGTCTCGCTGTCGGGGCAGTCCTGCCGCGGCGAGACGGCTGCAGAATCGATCCCACGCGGCCTGCACCGGGTCGTGCGCTGATCGGGGACGCAGGGTGATGAGGGCGACTGCCCCAATGCCGATCATCAGCACCACGGCGAGGGCGCCGATCAGGCTTTTCGGATCGGCTCCATCCAGACCAAACCAGGACATCAGCGCGCCTTGTCGCCGCCGGTCGTAATTCAGAACCCATTGATTCCACTGGTTGGTCATCGCGTCGATCGACAGGCGCCACTGCCGCCACAGGGGGTGATCGGAGAAAACGGGGAGCAGCGCTGCCGAACGAATTACGGCCTCACGCAGGGGGCGGGAGCCCTGTTCGATGCGATCAGGGGCCACGACTGAGGTTGGATCGACTCTGACCCAGCCCTGCCTGGCGAGCCAGACCTCGGCCCAGGCATGCGCATCGGCTTGCCGTACGATCCAGTAGTCGCCGGAGGGATGGGGTTCGGCACCCAGGTATCCGGTTACCACGCGTGCCGGGATATCGAGTGCCCTCATCAACACGACGAACGCACTCGCATAGTGCTCGCAGAACCCGGCCCGGGTTTCAAACAGGAATCGATCGACCATGCGATCAGGCAGCACGGGAGGCGTGGGCGTGTAGCGAAATCCGCCGGTGCGAAACATCTGGAGCGCGCGCTCGACCAGTGCTTCGGGATCCGGCGTTTCCCGCTGCCAGCGGGCTGCCAGTTCAAGTGTTCGCTGATGGTGCCCCGGGGGCAGTTGCAGCCAGTCCTGCAGACTCAGGGGGGTTTCGTTCAGACCAATGCGTGCGACTGGACTGGCCACGCCCTGATAGCGGACGCGCTGGCGTATCGGTTGGCCGGCGAGCCAGTCATGGGTTGGGCTGGGGCGAGCGGTCAGGTCGGTCCCTTCGGGAACCGACACCGCATGCTCCAGGGCAAACAGCCAGAGCTCGCCATGGGGCTCCAGCGTGAGTTGATACCGGATGCGCGCGGTATCCCGGTCAACGGTGGTTTCCGCTCGAGGTGGAGCCGCAGTTTGGTGCCGCACCGGCGTCCAGGTCTTGCCGTCGTAGTGTCCGAGCGTCGGGCCACGCCAGTACATCTGGGCCATGGGCGGAGCGCCGGTCAGGAATTGCACCCTCAGGGCGACCTCGTCGTTGCGCAGCAGATTCGCGATCTGCCCGGGTTGCATGGTCGAGGACATTCCCGTCCGACCGGTGGGCTCGTTGGCATTCAGTCCCCAGAGCGGGCCGGACAGCCGCGGAAAGAGCATGAACAGCGCCAGCGCCAGGGGCAGAGCCTGAAGCAGCAGGATGCCGATCAGTTGGATCCGTCTTGCCATCGGCACTTCGCGCCGCCCGTACTGCAGAGTCAGCAGCGCAAGCAGGAGCCCGCCAGTCGCAATCAACGTGAGCGCTGCTGAAAGCGGGCTCTGCGAGCCGAAAAAGCTGGTCAACAGGAGGAAAAAGCACAGGGAGATGAGCACCATGAGATCCCGGCGGGCGCGGATCTCCATGAGTTTCAGACCCAGGAAGAGCACAAGAAGCGCCACGCCTGGTTCACGCCCGAGAAGGGTGTCGTATTGGGCCAGCACGCCGGCCACACAAGCCACTCCGGCAACAAGCCGAAGACCCAGACCCGGCAAGGCCCGTCCGCTGAAGACCAGACCGAGGCGCCAGGCAAACAGCATCAGGAACCCGGCCGTGCACCACAGGGGCAAGCTCCCAACCGACGGAAGCACGGAGAGCAAAATGACCGCCAGCAGGAGCAGGGTGTCACGACGCTCGCGCTCCCATTCAGCCCCCAGTCGTCCAGTCAGTACAGTCAGGGCAAGCAGTCGGCTTGGGTTCAGCAGTCGGAGCTTCACACTGAATCCGATGAGACAGTCAGGCGCATGATTCGACTCGCGGTTGCGGTGCTAAGTACGAGCCAGAGCGAGCTCGCGCAGGCAGGCTGCACGGTGCGCAGCGCCCCGATCCGGGGGCAGTTCGGTCTGGGGCAATCGCAGACCGTATTGCAGTCCTGCGGCCTCGGCCTCGATGACCCACCGGGTGAGGCGGCTGATTCTGGCTTCTGGATCCATGCCAGCGGGCAGACCACTCCACTCCAGCCAGAGCTGACCGCCCTGGCCCCCTTCGAATTCGGTGACCAAGAGACCCTCGCTGCCCAGTCGTGCCATGGCCTTCCAGGCCAGACGCCGCGGGGAGTCACTGCTGCGCCAAGGTCGGATCGCTGCGGGGTCCTCATCACCCGAGGTTCGCCCCTGCAATGATTCAGCCGAGGCACTGGCCGGTGGCAGGGGTGCGCCCCTCGGTTCGGGCTGGGGCAACACCAGGATGCTGGCCACCGGATGCCAGTAGGCCCAGGCTCGCCAGAATCCCAGCGGCCATCGGGACTGCAGTCGCATCCGGGGCAGGGGTTGCCAGCCCCGGGTATGAGTGGGAATCGCAATCGTCAGCAGGTGTTCCGGCCCAACCGGAATGTCGAGACGCGCCGGGGTCAGACTGCCGGGCACCATCAGGTCGAGCGCAAATCGTTCTGGCCCCCGAGGATTGCGGACCACGATGCCGTACTCCGCAAAATCCCCGGCATGAACGGGTTCAGCCCGTCCTGGACGCAGGACCAGACCCGCCAGATTGCGCCAGGTGTGAACCATCGACACCAACCAGGTGCTCGCCAGCAGGAAGGTCAGCGCATATCCAAGCGCGAGGGCGTAATTGACCGCGGTGATCAGCATTGTGGCCAACACGGCCGACATCATCAGTCCGGCACGGGTGGGCAGGATGTAGACACTGCTTCGATCGAGTCGACGATCGCCGTGCTGAGGACCCCGTTCAGCCCAGGGCGGCCGGATCCAGCGTCGCAACGATGGGGATTCCGCAGGCTCGGGGTCGCGCCCGAATGGGGGCTGCGCCGCAGTCATCAGCTCACGGCCACGCCGCGCGACAACTCAGCAGCGAGTTCGGCTCGGGCCCGATGTCCGATCGCAGATCCCTTGGCGGGGCGCAGGCGGTGCCCGGCCACGGCCGTCAGCACGGCCTGCAGATCATCGGGAAGGACATGATTGCGCCCGTCGAGCAGTGCCCAGGCCCGCGCAGCCTGAAGCAGACCGAGTCCCGCTCGGGGACTCAGCCCTTCCGAGAATTGTGGAGAGCGGCGACTGAAGATCAGGAGGTTCTGCAGGTAATCAAGCAAGGCGGGCGCGGTCTGGACCTGACGCACGGCCTGTTGGAGTTCGACGAGCTCTGCGGCGCTCATGCAGGGGGGCAAGGTTTGAAGCAGATCGCGTCGATCGCGTCCCTCCAGCAGCGCACGCTCGGATTTGGGATCGGGATAGCCCAGTTCGATGCACATCAGGAATCGATCGAGCTGCGACTCAGGCAACTCGAAGGTACCAATCTGGTCTTGAGGATTTTGTGTGGCGATCACGAAAAACGGATCAGGCAGCAGTCGCGGCTCGCCATCGACCGAAACCTGACGCTCCTCCATCGCCTCAAGCAGTGCACTCTGGGTCTTGGGCGAGGCACGATTGATCTCGTCGGCAAGCAGGACCTGGGAAAAGACCGGCCCGGGGTGAAACACGAAGCGACTGTTTTCCCGCTCGAAGACAGAGACGCCCGTGATGTCGGCCGGGAGCAGATCGTTGGTGAACTGAACCCGTTTGAAGGCCAGGCCTAGTGACATCGAAAGTGCATGGGCCAGGGTGGTCTTGCCGACCCCGGGCAGGTCTTCGATCAGCAAATGTCCGCGTGCCAGCAGACAGGCCAAGGCAAGCCTGATCTGCGGTTGCTTGCCAACCACCACGGATCCCACCTGAGCGGCGACCGCCTGAATCTTTTTGAGCATGGAAGAAGTTTAAGGGTTCACACGCCGGCCTGCGGATCCGTCTGGCCAAATCCGGTGCCCGCCTGTCCAGTTGGCAGCCCCGGCATGATCCCCTGACGATGAGATCCCGTCCCGATCCTGCCGATGGGTTGGCGGGTGTGCCATGATCAACCCAGTGCCTGAAGGTTCCGTCGATTTCATGGGGTTTCAACATGTCGAGTCTGTCCCACGCTGCGCCAAGTACGGAGTCATTCCCGGCGGTGCTGGAGCGCGAGGATCGGGGATCGGTCGCCTGGCTCTGGCTCAATCGGCCTCAGGCCTTCAATGCCCTGTCCGAAGGCCTGATGGATGCCCTGCAGCGCCAACTCGACGCCATTGCCCGCGATCCATCGGTGCGGGCGGTGGTGATCGGTGCTCGCGGCAAGGCCTTCTGTGCCGGCCATGACCTGCGCGAGATGCGCGCCGAGCCCTCGCTGTCCTACTACCAGCGGCTCTTCGCGCAATGCAGTCGCATGATGCTCACTCTGCAGCGCATGCCCCAACCGGTGATTGCGCGGGTGCATGGCATTGCGACTGCGGCGGGCTGCCAGCTGGTGGCCGCCTGCGACCTCGCCTTCTGTACCGATGACGCGCGCTTCGCCGTATCGGGGGTCAATCTGGGTCTGTTCTGCTCCACACCGTCGGTCGCCCTGTCACGTAACCTGTCACGCAAGGCGGCCATGCGTATGCTGCTGACCGGGGATTTCATCGATGCAAGGCAGGCCTGCGAGCAGGGGCTGGTGAACGAAGCCGTATCCGCCGATCACCTCGATCCCTGCATCCAGAGCGTGCTCGATCGCATCACCGCCAAGCCGGTCGAGGCGATTCGCGCCGGCAAGGGGCTGTTCTATCGTCAGCTCGAACTCGGCGTGGATGCCGCCTATCAGCTCGCTGGCCAGACCATGGCCTGCAACATGATGGATGACAGTGCACTCGAGGGCGTGCAGGCCTTCATCGAGAAGCGCCCGCCGCGCTGGTAAAGCTCGAGCCTTCAAAACGGCGATCGCCGCAGGCAGGCTGCGGCGATCCGTTGCAGGGCAGACTCAGGCCTTGAACCCGAGCCCGCGCGCGATCAGGTTGCGTTGAATGTCGCTGGTGCCCTCGCCGATCACGTAGAGCAGGGCATCGCGGTGAATTCGCCCCACCGGGTATTCGCGCATGATGCCTGCGCCCCCGAAGATGCGGATGGCTGATTCGCTCGCCCGCACCGCGCACTCGCTGGCCACCAGTTTCACTTTGGCGGCCAGAGCCGGCGTGAGGGTGCCCTGGTCGACACACCAGGCACCGTAATAGACCAGCCACTTGGTGGCTTCGATATCGGCGGCCATGTCGGCCAGCCGATGGGCGATGGCCTGGTAGTCGCCAATGCGTTTGTTGGCCACCACCCGCTCGCCGGCATAGGCCACCGAGGCGGCCAGCGCCGCGCGGGCCATGCCCAGCGAATTGGCGGCCACGCCCACGCGGTTTTCACTGAGGGATTCAAGGATCAGGGGATAGGTGCCCTCGCGTTCGCCCAGCAGATGATCATCGGGAACGAAGACGCCATCGATATGGATCAATCCGGTTTCCGAGCTGCGGATCGATTCCTTGTCGAGCTTGGACACCGTGAAGCCTGCGCTCTTGGTTGGAACGATGAACAGGCTGATGGCCTCGATGGTGAGCTCGGGGCGGGTGCGGGCCGCCACCAGAACGAAGTCGGCAATGGGCGCATTCGAGATGTAGAGCTTGCTGCCATCGAGTGTCCAGCCGCCAGCCACCCTGGTCGCACGGGTCTTGAGGGCCCGCACATTGGAGCCGCCATCGGGTTCGCTCAGGCCGAAGGCCGCGATGATCTCGCCTGCGAGTGCGGGCCTGAAGTAGCGATCCACCTGCAGCGGGGTGCCCGCCTTCCAGATCGGCCAGATGCCCAGATGACTGTGGGCCGACCAGCTCGAGGCAAAGCCCTGGCAGACCACGCTCATTTCCTCACGCACGATGCAATCGGCGATCTTGTCCATGCCGGTGCCGCCCACATCCACCGGATAGCGCGCGCCGATCAGGCCAAGCGCGCCCCACTTGCGAAAGAGTTCGCGCGGAAAGGTTTCGGTTTCTTCGGCCTGACGCACGAGCGGCGCGACCTCGTCCTGGCAGAAGCGGCGCACCGTTTCCCGCACGGACTCATGCTCGGGGCTGAAGCTGAAATCAAGCGCCATGTCAGTCCACCTTGGCGCCCGAGGCCTTGATGGCGGCGCCATAGCGCTGCATTTCGGCTTCGATGTGGGCCGCGAACTGTTCAGGTGTGCTGCCCACGGGTTCCACGCCCCGAGAGAGCAGGCTCTCGCGCACCTCGGGCAGGTTCAGCGCCTTGTGGGTTTCGCCGCTCAGGCGAGCCACGATCTCGCGGGGTGTGCCTCCGGGCGCCACCAGGCCGAGCCAGGTGTTGCCATTGAATCCGGGCAGACTGTCAGCCACGGTGGGCACATCGGGTAGGGCCGGTGAACGCACCGTGCCGGTCACGCCCAGCGCTTTCAGACGTCCTGACTTGATATGCGGCAGGGCCGACAGGATGTCGACGAACATGACCGAGGTGTTGCCCGCCACGGTGTCGGTCAGGCCTGGCGCGCTGCCTTTGTAGGGCACATGGGTCATCTCGATGCCGGCCATCATGCGAAAGATCTCGCCTGACAGGTGATTGGACTGGCCATTGCCTGCCGAGGCAAAGGTGATGCTGCGCGGCTTGGCACGGGCCAGATCGATGAGCTCCTTCACGGTGGACACGCCCACCGAGGGGTGAGCCACCAGGATATTCTTGAGATTGACGGTATGCGACACCGGAGCAAGGTCCTTGAGGGTGTCGTAGGGCATCTTGGGGTAGAGCCCGGGATTGATGGCATGGCTGGTGGCCACCTTGCCGAGGGTGTAGCCATCGGCAGCGGCGCGCGCCACCACTTCGGTGCCCAGAATGCCGCCGGCGCCGGCCCGGTTTTCCACCACCACGGTCTGACCCAGGCTCTCGCCGATCCGGGTGGCGACCAACCGGCCTACGGTATCCAGAATGCCGCCCGCGGCAGAGGCCACGACCATGCGCATTGGCTTGTTCGGAAATCCACCCGATGCGGCGCCTTGTGCGCGAGCATGGCTGGGCAGCAGCAGACCGGCAGCCGGTGCACTGGCTGCCAGCGCGGTGGCGATCAGGCCCAAGCTGCTTCGGCGGCCTTGATGCGAATCTTTCATGGGGGGTCTCCTCCCTTTGTGCGACAAGACAAGCCATGTCGGCTTGCCAGTCGATGTTGAGCCACGAGCCAGGTGCTGACCCAAGGCCTGCGTTTATAGTCGTCTCCATTCTATCGACAAGGAGACCGGCATCGTGAGTGACCAGCCGACATCACGCCGGGACGCCCTGCGTCCTGTGCCTTCCAATCATGTGGATCGTACGGTGTTTCGCGACATGTGCCGGGTGTTTGCGCAGCGCGAGGTGGCGCCTCGCTGGCAGCAGGCCGATCGCGAGCGGGCCTTTCCGCGCGATTTCTATGTGGCCATGGCCCGTGCGGGGCTCATTGGCCTCACCGCCGATGAGTCGGTGGGCGGCGCGGGCCTGGGGGCCACGGAAGAGGCGATTGCGATGGAGGAGATGTCGCGTGTCAATCCAAATCTGGCGGTGGCCATGCTGGTTCAGAACGTGGCGGGTTCGCTGCTCTATGAATACGGTACGCCGCAGCAGCGCGAACTTGCCCGCCAGTGCATTGCGGGCGAGTGCATCGTGGCGATCACCGTCACCGAGCCCGAGGCCGGCAACGATGTGCAGAACGTCAAGACCTCCGCTCGTCGGGAGGGCGATCACTGGGTGATTGATGGATTGAAATCCTTCATCACGCTCGGGGGCGACGCCGACGTGCTGGTCACGCTGGCCCAGACCGACCCGGCGGCGGGTCGCCAGGGGATGCGCTTTTTTGCGATTGACCGGCGCAGTGCCGGCATCACGGCCACACCCATTGAGACCTATGTCAATCGACCCGCACCCACCTACCGCATCCAGTTCGATCAGGTGCAGGTGCCCGATGAGCGCCTGCTGCCGGCGGGGTTTGCCGAGATCATGGCGGGCTTCAATCGCGAGCGGATCATGGTGGCAGCCCGGTGGCTGGGGCACATGCAGCACGCCCTGCAGTGGGCGCTCGAATATTCACAGGTGAGGCAGCAGTTTGGCCGCCCGATTGGCGCCAATCAGTCGATCGCGTTTGCACTGGCGCAGGCGCATGTGGATGTCGAAGCGGCCCGCCATCTCACCTATCACGCGGCTGCGCGCTGGGACAGCGGTGCGCCCCTGCGTGATGTCATTCTTGATGTGTCCTCGGCCAAACTGTTTTCAACCCAGGCCGTGGTGCGGGTCACGCAGACCGCCTTGCATGTGGGCGGGGGATGGGGGCTGACCGAGGAACTGCCGGCGATGCGCATGGCACTCGATGCGCTGGTGGCACCTGTAACGGTCGGCAGCTACGAGATCCAGCTGCGCGCGATTGCGCGCGAGCTGGGTCTGCCGGTGGACTGAGCGGGCAGCAGCCGGCTCGCCGCTCGGCGAGCCGCTGCGGTTTCAGAGCCCGCGGCTGATGATGTCCTTGAGCACTTCCGAGGCGCCGCCCGCGATCCGGGTCACCCGCGCATCGACCCAGGCGCGGCCGATGCCGTACTCGTTGGAGTAGCCGTAGCCCCCGTGCAGCTGCAGGAACTCGTCGAGGTAGCGGCCGAGCAGCTCGGTGCCGGTGAGCTTGATCATGGCTGCCTTTTCGCTGCTGATGCGGCCGTTCACATGCTCGAGGATGCAGCTGTCGACAAAGGCCCGCAGCATGGTGATGTAAGCCTTGGCTTCGGCGAGCTTGAATTTGCTGTTCTGGAAATTCAGGATCGGATTGCCGAAGACCTTGCGATCCCGCACGTACTGCAGGGTGCGCTCGAGCTCGGCCTCCAGAATGGCAATCGATCGCACGCCGATCACCAGCCGCTCCTGGGGCAGCTGCTCCATCAGGTAGACAAAGCCCCGGCCTTCCTCACCGACCAGGTTGCCGATCGGCACCCGCACATTGTCGAAGAAGAGCTCGGCGGTGTCCTGCGCCTTCAGGCCGATCTTGTCCATCGGGCCCTGCTTGGTGAAGCCCTGCGTGCCCTCTTCCACGGCAATCAGCGAGACCCCCTTGGCACCGGCTGCTGGGTCGGTCTTGCAGGCCACCAGCACCACTCCGCAGTTCATGCCGTTGGTGATCCAGACTTTCTGGCCATTGATCACCCATTCATCGCCATCGCGAACGGCGGTGGTGCGGATGTTCTTGAGGTCGCTGCCGGTGCCAGGCTCGGTCATGCCGATCGAGCCCACGATCTCGCCGCGGCACAGGCGGGGCAGCAGATGCTGCTTGAGTGCGGGGCTGCCGTAGTGCATGAGATAGGGCGAGACCATGTCCGAGTGCACGGCAATGCCCAGGTTGGCGCCTGCTCGCGCCATTTCTTCGGTCACGACGCAGGCATGCAGAAAGGTGCCTCCGCCGCCGCCATATTCCTCGGGCAAGGTGGTGCACAGCAATCCGGCCTCGCCCGCCTTGCGCCAGAAGCTGCGCGGGGTGACCCCGGATTTCTCCCAGTCGCGGTAGTAGGGCACGACCTCCTTGTCGAAGAAGCGGCGAACCTGCTCGCGGAATTGCTCATGTTCCTCGCTGAAGATGCTGCGTGTCACGGGGGCTCCTGATGGGTGGGGATCGATGCCGCCAAGGTTACACTCGACAAAAAAGATTCCTGGCATGAACGAAACCGTCGATCAGATTCTGGAGCGCCTCGACGCGAGCGCTCGAAAGGTGCTCACCCCCTGCGGCAGCGGCAGCCTGGTGTGGCGCACCTGGGGTGAGGGCCAGCCGCTGGTGCTGGTGCACGGGGGCAGCGGCAGCTGGCAGCACTGGGTGCGCAACATCGATGCCTTCGCGGCGCAACGCCAGGTCTGGTGTCCCGACACCCCGTACTACGGGGATTCGTCCGATCCTGCAGAGCTCGGCGGCATGGCCGGCATAGCCCAGGCCTTCGCGCAGGGCTATGCCCAGCTCTTCAATGGCATGCCCGTCGATGCGATCGCGTTTTCGTTTGGTTCACTGGTCACCTGTGAAACGCTTGCGATCGCCCCGGGAGTCCTTGATCGGCTGATTCTGGTGGGGGCGGCCTCACACGGCCTGCCGCGCCACGATATCGGTCTGCAACCCTGGAAATCGGTCGAAGATGCCCAGGCGCGATACGCCCTGCACCGCGACAACCTGCATCGCCTGATGCTGGCGCATCCGGTGGATGACGAGGGTGCCGTGCGTCTTCATGTGCGCGCGGTGGAGGCGGGTCGGTTCAACAGCCGAAGGCTCGCATTCAGCACCCGTGTGCGAGATCTGATCGGCAGCCTGCGGGTGCGCCAGCTCGATGCCATCTACGGCGAGCATGATCCGACCGCAGGCCGCGATCTGCCTGCGCTCAAGACCCTGTTCGAGGCGCAGCGTCCGGGCCTGCGATTCGCTGTGATTGCCGACGCAGGCCACTGGGTGCCTTATGAACGACCTGAGGAATTCATGCAGGCAGTGCAGTCCCATTGGCCAGATCTGACCGACGCGCCTGAACCCGCCGGCTCAACCGACTGAGCCCCAGGCCAGCCAGGCCCAGGCCGACCAGAGCCAGCGGTCCTGGACTGGGTACCGACGGCGGCCTGCCGTTGGCAAAGACCGCGCCATTGGATAGGCCGCTGGTCGGGATGGTGAGGCTGCTCAGATCAAGTCCGGCGTCAGCATTGACCAGAAGCACGACCGAAGCGTTGCCGATCCGGTTGGGCGTATCCGGAAAGTTCCCATAGTGCAGGCCCAGCACCGCTGTGCCATGGAGCGGCCCGAGCAAAGTGGCCAGATCCTGTTTCTGCAGATAGGTCGAGCCTGCATCGAAAAAGCTGGCTCCATTGAAGGCTGGCGAGCTGCTTGAAAGGGTCTGCAGGGCGGAGAGCAGTTCGCTGCTCACCACACTGCCGGCATCACCCTGAAAGAGGTTGCCGCTTATCCAGCCAGCGCAGTCGAGCACCGGGAGAGCAGGAAAGTCACTGGCAGAACAGGGCACCGGCGGGCTGGATGGCGCAGCGAGCACAGGGCCTGAACCCAGCAGAGATCCGATGGCCAGCATGGCCAGGCCGGCTCTGAGCATCAATGTCGTACGGGGAAATGGCATGGTTGACTCCATGGACGAACGTCGCGGGGGAGACACCGAAGAGGTGTCGCAAGGGGCGGGTTCGCAGGGGCAACTCCAGTGCCCGGGCACGCCAGCGGTGATGCCGCGACGCGTGATCGGTATAATTTGGGCGATTCGTTCGGCTTCGCTCGATTCCGTTGGCCGAGAGCCGGTGTCCGTTCGACAGCACGCTGTCGTGAGGCGCCGCGTCAAGATTTCCCAAGCATCTCAATCGAAAACCATGAAAATCCTTGTCCCCGTCAAACGCGTTGTTGACTACAACGTGAAGGTTCGCGTCAAGTCCGACGGCACTGGCGTTGACATCGCCAATGTCAAGATGTCCATGAATCCCTTCGACGAGATCGCGGTCGAAGAGGCGGTCCGCCTGAAGGAAAAGGGCGTGGCCACCGAGATCGTGGCGGTCAGCTGCGGCGTGGCCGCCTGCCAGGAGACCCTGCGTACGGCCATGGCCATCGGCGCCGATCGAGGCATCCTGGTGGATGTGGGTGCCGACCTCGATCTTCAGCCTCTGGCTGTGGCCAAGCTGCTCAAGGCCCTGTGCGACAAGGAGCAGCCCGGCCTCGTCATCGTGGGCAAGCAGGCCATCGACGACGACGCCAACCAGACCGGCCAGATGCTGGCGGCGCTGGGCAACATGCCGCAGGCCACCTTTGCCTCCAAGGTGGAGATCGCCGGCGACAAGATGACCGTCATCCGCGAGGTGGATGGCGGTCTCGAGACCCTCTCCATGGGGCTGCCGGCGGTGGTCACCACCGACCTGCGCCTGAACGAGCCGCGCTATGTCACGCTGCCCAACATCATGAAGGCCAAGAAAAAGCAGCTCGACACCGTCAAGCCGGCCGACTTGGGCGTTGATGTCGCTCCCCGGCTCAAGACCCTCAAAGTGGCCGAGCCCCCGGGCCGTCAGGCAGGCATCAAGGTGGCCGATGTGGACACGCTGGTCGACAAACTGAAAAACGAAGCAAAGGTAATCTGAAATGGCTGCACTCGTTATCGCTGAACACGACAACCAGACCCTCAAGGCAGGCACCCTCAACGCCATCACGGCCGCCACCCGCTGCGGCGGCGATGTGGTCGTATTGATCGCCGGGAACGGCTGCAGCGCGGCAGCGCAGGCCGCCGCGGCAGTGGCCGGTGTCAACAAGGTGCTCGTGGCCGAGGCCGCCCATCTGGCCGACGGTCTGGCTGAAGCGGTTGCCGCTCAGGTGGTCGCCCTGGCTTCGGGCTACTCGCACATCCTTGCGCCGGCCACGGCTTTCGGCAAGAACGTCACGCCGCGCGTGGCCGCCCTGCTCGATGTCGCTCAGGTGTCCGACGTGATCGCCATCGATGCGGCCGATACCTTCCAGCGGCCCATCTATGCTGGCAATGCCATCGCCACGGTGCAGT
>Ga0255096_1000545_pt1 | contig 17769 bp, 18 predicted proteins | sample Colum_Atlam_RepA_2_FD_188563 | JGI IMG/M metagenome (GOLD analysis project Ga0255096, IMG submission 188563) | Freshwater microbial communities from Columbia River, Oregon, United States - Colum_Atlam_RepA_8d | ecosystem: Environmental > Aquatic > Freshwater > River | place: USA: Oregon...
GAGTGCCAACTGATCGGCATCGGGAGCGGTTTCATAGACCTTGATCCCCATGTCGTCGATCATCTGGATGATGTCTTCGACCTGATCCGGGTCGGAAATGGTTTCCGGCAGGTGATCGTTCACCTCGGCGTAGGTCAGATAATTCTGTTCCTTGCCTTTGGCAATCAATGCCTTGAGGCTGGATTGATGGGTCAGGTTATCGCTCATAGTCTTCTGCTTACCTGTATATAAACTTGTGGCTGCGGGCGCGGGTTGAGAGAAGCCCGGCAGTGGGAGATCAAAATAGCCCTATATTTTAGCCGATTCCTCAATTACTGGCCAGCCGGGAAACGCCGACAAGGCATAAGGTAGCCGTCATTCGGCAACTTGTGGCAATAACGCCCTAGGTTCCCTCTGGTTGACCCGTTTCCCCCGATTCGGTTCCCTCATGCAGTCGGCGAAGTTGCTCCATTGTGGCGTGGCGGGCTTTTCGTTGCTGGTACTGGTCGACGAGGAGTTTGAGGTCTTGGGTAAACTTCTCGGTTATGCCTTCCTCCGGGGTAATGAACTCGCGACCGAAGATTTCGGTAAGCTGGTTCCCATAAGGGGTGGCATAGAGTCTGCTCATGAGCTCTGCGGTCGTGCTGGCCGGCCAGGCTTGGGCTATCTCCAGCACCTGCAGCAGCAAGTCCATGTCCGGGCTACGGATTTCACCGAGTTCAGCCGGGATAATTACCTCTGTGATGAGGTCGGGTTTGCGGATCAGCAAATTAACCAGTCGCATGCAGGGTGACCAATCCACCCGGGGACGGGAGTTTCTATTTGCCGGACGGCCCGCTGATGGCGGGAATGAAGCAAAGCCAGCGGGTGGTTCGTCGTAGGTCCTTGTTGGCTGCTGGGCTGTTTGCGAGGTCGCTGGCTGAACTTGAGGCCGTGCGCCCGTCAGTTGCCCCAGCTGATCGAACATCAACTGCCGGTAGACCCCTTTCGGCAGCTTTTCCAGGAACGGCTGTGCCTGCTTGTTGAGTTGGGCCTTGCCTTCCAGCGAGCTGAGGTTTATGCGGGCGCTGAGCGTTTCGAAGAAGAAGTCGGCAAGGCCAGTGGCCTTGGCCAGACTTGCTTCGAATGCCGCGGCGCCGATCGCACGCACTTGTGTGTCGGGATCCTGGCCTTCCGGCAGGAACAGGAAGCGGGCACTGCGGCCGTCCTCCATCAATGGCAAGGCCTGTTGCAGGGCGCGCCAGGCCGCTTCGCGGCCAGCATTGTCGCCATCGAAACAGAACACTACCTCGGACACATGTTTCAACAGGACGCGTAGGTGCGAGACGCTGGTTGCCGTGCCGAGAGTGGCCACGCTGTAGTGGATGCCGTTCTGCGCCAGCGCAATGACGTCCATGTAGCCTTCAACGATCAGGAAGCGCTCAGGATTCCGTAGCTTCTTCCGGGCCTCATACAGGCCGTACAGCTCTTCTCCTTTGCGGAAGACCGGTGTTTCCGGTGAATTGAGATACTTGGGCTTTTCATCGCCGAGTACACGACCCCCAAATCCGATCACGCGGCCACGCGAATCGCGGATCGGGTACATGATGCGGTCACGGAAGCGGTCATACAGCGGGTTACGCTGGTTATCGGGGTTTTCGATAAGCATGCCAGCTTCAAGCAGCAGCTTTTGCTGGTCCTTGTCGCCGTCGGCAAAGGCTTTCAGCACATTGTCCCACCCCGGTGGCGCATAACCGAGGCCGAAATCGCGGGCTATTTCGCCGCTCAGACCGCGCTTTTTCAGATACTCCACCGCCCGCTGTCTTTGGGGATGCTGACGCAGTTGTTGCTGATAGAACACACTGATGTCCTGCAGAGAGTTCAGCAACGCATCGTGACGACTGTTGTGCTGTTTGGTGGTGCCACCGTCTTCGCGTGGCACTTCCACTCCGATGCTTTTTGCCAGAGTTTCTACAGCCTCGATGAATTCCATGTTCTCGAAATTCATCACAAAGCCAAGGGCGTTGCCGCCTGCGCCGCAGCCGAAGCAGTAATAGAACTGCTTGTCAGGCTGGACGGTGAACGAAGGAGATTTTTCCTGGTGGAACGGGCATAGCCCGGAGTAGTTCTTGCCGGTCTTGCGCAGCTTCACGCGCGGCTCGACCACATCGAGTATGTCGATGCGACTGAGTAGATCGTCGATGAAGCGGGAGGGAATCAGGCCGGGCATGAAGGAAGCATACCCCATCAGGTAAACGTGGTGTCAGAGCTGCGTGCGCGCAATCTGCTGGAGGCGGTCGGCGTGCGGGTGAGGAACGGGAGACAGCGGTAGCCAGCCCTACTCCGCACGTCGATACAAAACAGGCGGCTCTGGCGCCACCCAGGGAATGCAGAGTTACGACAGCAGCTTCTTGACGAGCTGGCTCACCAGACCCATATCCGCACGACCCATCAGCTGCGGACGCGCAATGTTCATCACCGCGCCCATTTCCTTCATCGATGTAGCGCCCGCTTCTGCAATAGCGGCCTTGATGATGTCGGCTATTTCGCTTTCGCCCAGTGCGGCGGGCAGGAACTGCTGGATCACTTCGATCTCGGCCTGCTCGGTGGCGGCCAGTTCAGGGCGGCCGCCCGCTTCGTACTGTTTGATGGAATCGCGACGCTGTTTGACCATCTTGTCGAGCAGCGTAATGGCGCGTTCGTCTGTTACGTCGATGCGTTCATCAACCTCTATCTTCTTGAACTCGGCAAGAATGAGGCGGATCGCGTTCAGGCGATCTTTTTCACGCGCCCGCATCGCATCCTTCATTACTTCAGTGATGCGGGCCTTGATTGGATGGTCGGCCATGATTGCTCTAGCGGTAGTGTGGAACGAGAAGAATCGCCAGCTTAGTACAGGCGCTGCGTACGACGCGAATCGCGCGATACTTTCTTCTGATGACGCTTCACCGCAGCGGCGGCTTTGCGCTTACGGATCGAGGTTGGTTTTTCGTAGAATTCACGGCGACGAACTTCAGCCAATACACCGGCTTTTTCGCAGGAACGTTTGAAACGACGAAGGGCAACGTCAAAAGGCTCGTTTTCTTTGAGGCGGACTACGGGCATAGGAGCTTCCGGGTCAGGTTGTAAGGTTGGATATTGGTATCTTGCCGGCGCACCGGTTCGAGGGCTGCGGATTGTACGGGGGCGGGAGGGCTTTTGCCAAGCAAATCAGCGGCTGGCCCTGCCTCCAATACCGGTTATTGTCATAACCGGCCTAGTTCAACTGAAGGCTCTGGCCCGGGAAGATGCGGTTGTCGCGCAGGCCATTCTTGCGTTTTAGACTGTCTACCGAAACCCCGAACTTGCGCGCAATCTGGTACAGGCTGTCGCCGTTCTGCACCTGGTAGGTTTTGGTCGCTTCAACGGCCTCGGTTTCGGCTGCTACGGACTGCGAGGCGCTGGCAGCGGCATGGATGGTCAATTCCTGGTCCGGGAAGATCTTGTTGTCTGCCAGGTTGTTGTTCTTCTGGATGCTGGCCACCGACACGCCAAAGCGCTGCGAGATGGCGCCGAGGGTGTCGCCGCGACGTACCTTGTAGATTGTTGGTACCAGGCTCAGCACGCCTTCATCTTCTTCCGCCTGCAGGTTGAGGGCAACTGCCATAAGCGGTTCTTGCTCGGTCGAACCTGACTGGCGCACGAGCTGGAATTCATCGCCAAGCTTGATCGGCATGGGCTCAGGCACACCGTAGGCAACAAACTGGCGCACTGCGCTGCCAATGCGGATTGAGCCGGCGGAGCCAAGGCCCGGCAGTAACAGCTTCTGCTTCGGTTTGATCAGATTGCCGGCCAGATTGTTGGCGCGGCGCAATTCGTCCACCGTGATACCGTGGTTGCGGGCGATACGGTCGAGTGAATCGCCGCTCTTCACTTCATATTCTCCGGCCCCTGGGACGCCCTGGGGTTCAGCATTGTTGAAGGACGCGACGAAACGGTCAAAGGTGCCAAGTGGAATTTTCAGGTCATACAACTCAGAGCCTTCCGGCAGCGAGGCTTTCAGTAGTGCTGGGTTCAGACTGCGGATCGTTGCCACATCAGTGCCAGCAAAGCGGGCGGCGTCGTCCAAGCTAAGCATGCCCTCAATTGAGACAATGTCGTAAGCCAGCTCCTGCCCGAGATCCTGCACATGAATACCGTACATATCCGGGTTAGAGATGATCAGCGAGGCGGCGATGAACCGTGGCACGAATTCACGGGTCTGCTGCGGCAGAAATGGGTAGATCTCCCAGAAGGGCGGTGAATCTTGGATTGAGCCACCCGCGCGCTCAACGGAGCGGGTGATGCAGCGGTAGCTGCAGTTGTAGCCGGCCAGCGACAGATGCCAGTTGCCGTTATAGCTCTCGTTCAGTGCCTTCAAGTGCTTGGCGGCGGCGCGGGTCGCTTTCTCCGGATCGCGGCGTTCGTCCACCCATTCATCGACGCGCAGACCTTCGCTGCGGGCGGTGGCAGCCATGAACTGCCACATGCCAACGGCACCGGCTGTGCTGCGTATGGTCGGGTAGAGGCTGCTTTCCTGCAGGGCGAGGTATTTCAGTTCGTCGGGGACGCCTTCCTCGGCGAAGGTTTTTTCGATCATCGGGAAATAGGTGTGGCTGCGGCTTGCCCAAGTGCGGAGCACGGAGCGGCGGTTCTGCAGGAAATCGTTGATTGCACGTTCAACGATACGGTTGGCGGTCATCGGCACAGTGGTGGTAACCGGCTGTACAGCGCCATCTTCCTCAACCAGCGGCACGGGCTGGGTCCCCAGACGACGGGCGCCGGTGACCAAGGATTCAACCACAGGTTCGCTGAAAGAGCGGCGGCCTTGCTCCAGTTGGGGTGCATCGCTCACGGCGGCAGGCGGCGGAACGCTGGTGCAGGCGGAAATCGCCAATAAAATCAATGCACTATTGAATGCTGTACTGCTTGTAAATCGCACGCAATGGTCTCGCTTCTGTTGTCGTTGTTTTTGAGAGAAGGGGCCATTATCCACAATAACTGTGAGATGAATAGCCTGCCGGTTCTCCCCCGGGTACTGCTGTTTGCCGGCCCCCACCAATCCGGAAAACAAGGGAGCGCACGTTCTTAGTAGGGCAAGGGCTGTAATAAGTTCCCCCAACCGTCATTTATTTGCGGGGGGGTCAGCCCACAGTCAGCGCCACCTTGCCGAAGTGGGCCTGACTCTGCACGTAGCGGAAAGCGTCCACTGTCTGGTTGAAGGTGAACACCTTGTCGATGACTGGGTGTATGTCGTTGGCCTCGATGGCACGGTTCATCTGCTCGAACATCGTCCGGTTGCCGACAAATATACCGTGCATGCTGCCACCCTTGAGCATCATCGCGTGGGGGTTGGTATCGCCTTCGAAGCCCGCCAGTACGCCGATCATGGCCACCTTGCCGGCATGTGCCAGCGACTGCATCGACTGTTTCAGCGTGCCGGCACCGCCAACCTCAATCACACAGTCGGCACCGACCCCGTTGGTCAGCTTCATGACCTCAGTACTCCACTGTGGCGTGGTTTTGTAGTTGATCAGACCGCTGGCGCCCAGCTGGTGGGCCCGTTGCAGCTTGCTGTCGTCGGAAGAAGTGACCAGCACGCGGGCGCCAGCAGCCTTGGCCAACTGCAATGCCTGTAGCGAAACTCCGCCGGTACCGAGCACCAGTACGGTATCGCCCGGTTTGATCTGGCGGCCGGCCACCATCAGTGCATGCCAGGCGGTGACGCCGGCGCAGGGCAGCGTGGCTGCTTCTATATAGCTGAGGTTGGCCGGCATGAGTACGGCGTCGCGTTCGTTGAACACCACGTATTCGGCCAGTACACCATCGGCTGGCGAGCCGAGGGCAGGGCGGTCCACGAGCGCCGGCGGGCCATCGATATAATTGCGGAAGAAAGTCCCGCACACGCGATCCCCGGCTTTGAAGCGGGTGACCCCGTCGCCAACGGCAACGACTTCACCGGCGCCGTCAGACAATGGAATCAGATCTCTCGTCACTGGCCCACCGAAGTAGCGTCCAAGCGGCACCAGCAGATCTCGAAAGTTAATGGAGGCGGCGCGCATTTCGACCAGGATTTCGCCAGGGCCTGCCACTGGCTGTGGCAACTCGCACTGTACAAGTCCGTCAAAACTTGTGCTGCCGGCCTTGATTAAAAAGGCTTTCATGAATGTCCCCCTTGGTTTTTTTGCGCCGGATCATAGCATGGGTCCTGCCAGAACCTTTGCCAGATGCCGCAGCGCTGCGTGCTATGATGCCGCCCCGTTTTTTCCCTCCTAACAGCACGCTCCCGATGAAAGTTCTTGGCATCGAAACCTCCTGCGATGAGACCGGTATTGCGCTGTATGACAGCGAACATGGCATCCTCGCCGAAGCGCTGTACAGCCAGGTCAAGCTGCACCAGCAATACGGTGGGGTGGTGCCCGAACTGGCCTCGCGCGACCACGTCCGCAAAACCCTGCCGCTTATCCGCGAAGTAATGGAACGTGCCGGCTGCCAACGCCATGAAATAGGTGGCGTGGCATATACCGCCGGTCCTGGTCTCGCTGGTGCGCTGCTGGTGGGAGCTGCAGTCGGACGTTCGCTTGGCATGGTGTGGAAGGTGCCCACACTCGGTGTTCACCACATGGAGGGTCACCTGCTGGCGCCATTGCTGGAAAAGAACGCGCCGACATTTCCGTTTGTTGCTCTGTTGGTGTCCGGGGGGCATACGCAACTGGTCGCAGTCGAAGGCATCGGCCGCTACAAAGTGATCGGCGAATCAGTAGACGATGCCGCCGGGGAAGCTTTCGACAAAACCGCCAAGCTGCTCGGTCTGCCGTATCCCGGCGGACCGGAGGTGGCACAGCTGGCGCTTGCGGGTACACCTGGTCGTTTCACCTTCCCGCGTCCGATGACAAACCGCCCCGGTCTCGATTTCAGCTTCAGCGGCCTCAAGACCTTCGTGCTGACCACCGTGCAGGCGCATACCAATAATGGCGTTATCGATGAGCAGACCAGAGCTGACATCGCCCATGCCTTCCAGGAAGCCGCCGTTGGTACGCTGATGATCAAGTGTCGTCGCGCGTTGCAGCAAACTGGCATGAAGACACTGGTAATCGCCGGTGGGGTCAGCGCCAATACCCGCTTGCGCGAAGAGCTGTCGCGCATGGCAGAACAGGAAAACTCAACACTCCATTACCCGAAACTGCAATATTGCACCGACAACGGTGCAATGATTGCTTATGCCGGCTGCCTGCGACTTCTGGCCGGGCAGCACGATGATCTGGCCTTCCATGCGCGTCCGCGCTGGAGTCTGGAAACGCTGCCGCCGTTGTAATCGATGTGGCTGACAGCCGTTAATTGGCAACCATCAACAAGAGCGAACACCAAAGGAGCAGTATGGACATCGTCTATGTAAGAGGACTTGAGGTAAAAACCGTTATCGGTGTGTATGACTGGGAGCGCGAGATCAAACAGCCGGTTACGATTGATCTTGATATGGCCTGTGATATTGGCAAAGCCGCCGAAACCGACGAACACCAGTATGTGCTCGATTACAAAATCGTCTGCGTTCGTGTCACGGAATTCATCGAGCAGAGTGATCTGAAGTTGCTGGAAGCGATGGCCGAGGCAATCGCTGCCTTGGTGCGCAGTGAATTCCATGTGCCGTGGGTGCGAGTACGCATTGGCAAGCCGGCGGCGATCACGGGCGCCAAAGATGTGGGTGTCATCATTGAACGCGGTGCACGCGCGGGCGGAGCCAATCCATAGTGGTCTGGGTCACGCTCAGTATCGGCAGCAACTGCAACGCGCGCGAGAACTTCTCTACCTGCCTCGATATACTGCTGTTGCAGTTCCGCGATCTTGCACTGTCGTCTGTCTACGAAAGTGAAGGTGACGGCAATCCGGGGCGATGCTATTTGAACATGGCAGTAGGATTCGATACCGACATGCCGCTGCCCGAACTGGTCGCATTGCTGAAAAAGACCGAAGACAAGCATGGCCGCGCCCGGCCACCTGCTCCGTGCGATGAAGTCACACTCGACATCGATCTCTTGACCTACGGCGATCAGGCCGGCAACTACAGTGGCACCGAAGTGCCTCATGCTGACATTGTACGCAAGTCTTATATGCTGAAGCCGTTGAGCCAGATAGCAGGCAAGCGCAGGCATCCAGTGCTCAAGCAGACGTATGCGGAACTGTTTGCTGCACGCAAGGAAGAGTTCGGTAACACCCAGCGACTCAAGCCCGTGGCGTTCGAATGGCACGGCAGGGTATTGTCGACACCGCGTTGAGGTTGCCAACACAACAATCCGGTCAACAAAGCGGAGTGGACCATGTATCCGTTCAAACAGGGGTATTACGCCGTTCGTAACGGCTGGTATGTGCTGGCCTTTGCTCGCGACCTCACGCAGGAGTTGGTATCACGCTGGCTGCTGAACGAGCCTGTGGTGCTGTATCGCCAAAAGAATGGCGAGCCGGTGGCCTTGAGTGGTTTGTGCCCGCACCGGTTCTATCCGCTTGGCAAAAGCACACTGCACAACGACATCATTACCTGCAGTTACCACGGATTCTCGTTCAATGCCGACGGTGCCTGCACCAACATTCCCGGCCAGGACAACATTCCATCAACCTGCAAGCTGCGCAGCTATCCTGTCGCAGAACATGGCATGTGGATATGGGTGTGGGCCGGCGATGCCGACAAGGCGGACAAATCGCTATTGCCTGATCTTGTAGACATCAGTCACGACCTTCCCGGCTTCACTCCAATGCCGTTCTATTTCCATGAACTCAAGGCACGTTATCAGTTGTTGAACGACAACCTGCTCGACCTTTCCCATCTCGCATTCCTGCACGCCACGACAATCGGTGTGGGGGCTAATGCCACTGCGCCGGAGGAGCTCACCGAAGAGTTCCGCATCATGCGCAGCCGGCGTCGAATGAAAAACTGTCCGGCACCGCCGGTGGTGAGGTCCACGATCGGGTATGAGGGGCTGATCGACCAGATCAACGGCATGGATTTCCACGCCCCTGGCCTGCATGCCGGCTTTGCCGACATGTTCTACCCGGAAGGGCATCCGGAAGCCGGCAAGCTGCTGCGCAAAGCACAGGTATTCCACGCAGTGACGCCAGCCACACGCAATAGCTGCTATTACTTCTTCGGCATGGCCAGCGACGATCTGTCGCAAATGGAGTTGATGAAGGAATACCTGAAAAAGACCGTAGCTGAGGATATCGATGCCTCTGAAGCCATCGAGCAAATGCTGGCCATCACCGGAGAACCAGTACGGGAAGTGGTGAAGTTCAGCGACCGCAATACCGTGCGCGGTCGCCTGCTACTGCAGAAGCTGATGGAAGCGGAAGGGCTGGGTTGAGTAGCCGGACTGCTGCGGATTCTCCACGATCACACCGTGGTCGGACCAGGTGCCACCATCAGCCATCGAGCCGCCGCAGGGAGCCATCTTCTGTGGGACTCCCTTTTCGTCCTGGGCTATCCGGCAGACGGGCGTGGCAAGCTTGAAGTTGGCGTGGATTGTCAGCAAAACCAGCCACAGTGCTGCAATTCCGGTGTGCCAGAGTTTTTTCATCGGTTGCTTGCTAGGTTATTTCGCTGTCAAACCTGAAAGTATCGCCAACCAAATTTGCAACCGGTGAATTTCCTTCGCGTGAAGTCCGGCGATTGTGTCGGTAGACTTGACCTCCATCTCGTTCGACGACCGGCGCATTCATGCAAGATCACCCACTTCCCTCGTTGCAGCACGACTGCGCTGCCTGCAGTGCGCTCTGTTGTGTGATGCTTCCTTTTGATGCTGTTCAGGGATTCGGTTTCGACAAGGAGGCAGGTACGCCTTGCCACCATTTGCAGGCGGACTTCATGTGCGGTATCCACGAAAAACTGCATGAGAAAGGTTTTCGCGGTTGCACCCACTACACGTGCTACGGTGCTGGACAGCGGGTAACGCGGCTGTTCGGTGAGACGCACTGGCGCAACGATTCTGCCAGGGCTGGTGAGATCCATGCTGTATTCGTGCGCATGCAAAAACTGCACGAACTGCAGTTCCTGCTGCATACCGCGCTTGGCAAGGTGGCTGCCGTCGACTGGCAGCAACGCTTGCTTGTCCGTTGCCAGCAGCTGGAAGCACTTTGCCGCGAAGTTGAATCAGTCAATGCAGTAGATCTGGATGCTGCGACCACTGACACTTATTCACTGCTGCGCCAACTCGCTACCGAGCCCGCCATCGTGGCTCTGCGCAATTTCCCACACAACAGAGGTTAATGATGGACATCAGGATATTGGCTACCGTATTTGCAACGGTGTTTCTCGCCGAACTCGGCGACAAGACTCAATTGGCTACTATGCTGTTCGCGGCTGATCGCGAAGTCAGCAAGTGGACAGTATTCGCCGGTGCTTCGTTGGCGCTGGTGGCTACGTCGGCGCTTGGGGTGTTGGTTGGAGGTGCGCTATCTTCAGTAGTGAGCCCGCGTACTTTGCAGCTGCTGGCAGGTGCTGGTTTTGTCGGCATAGGATTGTGGACTGTGATCAAGGCTGTCTGACGGAGGACGTCATGTCATTCAAAACATTGTCATTGTTATTGGCTCTGGCTGCCGCACTGACGGCCTGCAGCGATACTACTGAAACACCGGTCAGTGACGAATCCGCCACTGCCCAACCCGGGGATGCTGCTGCAATGACCACCGAAAACCCTTTTTTTACTTTGAGCGCATTGCCGCTGCACTACCCGCGCTTCGACCTTATTCGCGACGAACACTATCTACCCGCATTCGAACAAGGCATGCAGGAGCAGCTCGCCGAGATTGTCGACATTACCAGTCAGACTGCTGAACCCAGTTTTGCCAATACCATCGTTCCACTTGAACTCTCAGGCCAGCTGCTGAATCGCGTGGCTACCGTATTCTTCTCAATGAGCTCTGCCAACACCAATGACCAGATACAAGTCATTGACACCGAAGTTTCGCCGAAGCTGTCGGCCCACAGCGACAGCATTCTGCTCAATGATGCACTGTTTGCCCGCGTAAAGGCGGTGTATGACCAGCGGGAATCCTTTGGTCTTGATGGCGAATCCATGCGCCTGCTCGAGAAAAATTACCGCGACTTCATCCGTGCAGGTGCGTTGTTGAACGTGGAACAGAAGCAGCAACTGATAGCGATCAACACTGAACTTGCCGGTCTTGATACGAAGTTCAGCCAGAATGTCCTCAATGGGGTCAATGCGGCAGCCGTCGTTGTCGAGAACTCTGAAGAGCTGGCTGGTATGAGCGAGGCTGAGATCCAGGCTGCTGCTGATGCGGCAACAGAGCGTAACCTGCAGGGTAAGTATGTCATTCCGCTGCTCAATACCAGCGGCCAGCCGGCGCTGACAGTGTTGCAGAACCGCGATCTGCGCGAGCGCATTATGGAAGCCTCGCTGGCGCGCGGCAGCGATGGTGGTGAGTTCGACAATACCGCAGTGCTGAGTCGAACTGCACTGCTGCGTGCCCAGCGTGCACATTTGCTGGGTTATGAAAATCATGCTGCGTATGTGCTGGAAGACCAGACTGCACGCACACCGGCGGCAGTCGATGAACGCCTCGACGCCATGATTGCACCGGCAATCCGTAATGCCCGCCGCGAGGTCACGGATCTTCAGTCCATGATCCAGGCAGAAGGCGTTGACTTCCAGTTGGCGCCATGGGATTGGGCCTATTACGCAGATAAATTGCGCAAACAGCGCTATGACTTTGACGAATCGCAGCTGCGCCCGTATTTCGAAATCAACAACGTGTTGCAGAAGGGCGTTTTCTTTGCGGCCCACCAGATCTACGGAGTCAGCTTCAGCGAGCGCTTCGATCTGCCGGTGTATAACCCGGATGTGCGCGTATTCGATGTGTCCGATGCCGATGGTTCACAGCTTGGCATCTTTCTGCTGGATCCCTATGCCCGCTCTAACAAAAACGGTGGGGCGTGGATGAACGACTACGTGCCGCAGTCTGTGCTGCTGGACACTAGTCCGGTCGTGGCCAACCACCTGAACATACCGAAGCCACCAACCGGTGAGCCTACGCTGATGACATTCGACGAAGTGACAACCATGTTCCACGAATTCGGTCACGCGTTGCATGGCCTGTTCAGCGAGGTGAACTATCCGTCACTGGCAGGCACCAATGTGCCTCGCGACTTCGTCGAGTATCCCTCACAGGTGAATGAAATGTGGGCGAGCTGGCCCGAAGTGCTGAAGAACTATGCGGTGCATTACCAAACCGGTGAGCTGATGCCGCAGGCACTGCTCGATAAGGTGCTGGATTCGCAGAAGTTCAACCAGGGCTTTGCCACCAGCGAATACCTGATGTCAGCCATTACTGACATGGCGCTGCATGAGCTGAACCCGGAACAAGTCCCATCTGCCGACCAGTTGATGAAGTTCGAGGTCGACACTCTGGAAGCGGTCGGCGCCAATCTCGACATGTTGCCGCCGCGTTACCGGCTGCCCTACTTCTCGCACATCATGGGAGGTTACTCCGCAGGCTATTATTCCTACATTTGGAGTGAAGTGCTCGACGCCGATACCGTGAAGTGGTTCGAGGAGAATGGTGGCATGACACGCGAGAACGGCCAGCACTTCCGTGACACACTGCTTTCGCGCGGCAACAGCGAGGATGCAATGACGCTGTTCGTCAACTTCCGTGGCGCTGAGCCCGATGTGCGGCCGCTGCTGGAACGACGCGGGCTGAACTAGTTGCATCATCTCAATGCAGCGCTTTGCAGTATTTCGCAGGCTCATTCGTTCAATGTGGCCTTGCACGCTTTGGGGTCAAATCGAATATTGCATTGAAGTGTTATCCGCAAATCCCTAACATTGCTTTCAAGATGTTGCAGAAATATGTCAATGGACTCTGAACTCGCGGAAGATGCCTTGCGCGCCGTTGTGCAACTGCCGGTTTCGCCACAACCATGGCAGCGTCTGTGCAACTTTATGGACAACCTTGAGCCGCCGCAGAAATCCGTACTGATTGATAAAATCGCAGCGTTGTCCTTCTCGGACTCGAAGGCAAACTGGCTGCGTTTTTCTGCCTTGTCTTGCCCATAACCCGGACTACCTTGTCCGACAGGCTTCTTTCGCTGCGGAGGACATGCCTGCTGATGCCATCATGACTTTTATCGGTCTGGTGTGGCATTGCGCTATCACGCAAAGGGCATCTCATCAGGATTTCGTACGGTTGTTCAACGCGGTCAATGCGGTCCGGCTTCAGCGCACTCTGGCGCAACAATTGCCTCCAATAAATCCTGCATACCGTGGCACCCGCGCTCGATTGCGTATTGCTCTCTATACGCCCGAATTAAGAAACCCGCGTCATGGCGGTACAGCGTTCACTCTTAATTTGATGAGTTTACTGGTGGACATGGGCATGGAGTGTGAGGGGTTTGCCGCCCAGGAAGTTGCCATCCCGCCGGAGTATGCCTATCAGGGTGGTAATCAATACCTGGCGCCGCCAATGCTGGAAGTGGACACGCTGCAGTTGAAGACCGCCGGCAGTGTTCAATTCAGACTGGCCAACGCCGAACTTTCCCTGCATGCACGTTATTTGCAGATGCAAGCAGACATCACCGCGTACAATCCGGATCTGTTGGTATTTGTGGGTTTTTTATCGCCGCTGGTGTATGCCTTGGCTCCGCACTATCCGACTCTCGGCTTGTCAGTGCATGCATTACCGCCACTGGTGCCGGTCGACGTCTGGCTGAGTGCAGATATAAAGGCCGATTCCGCAGTCTGGGACGCCTTGCCTGCACCGCAGCGGTTACATTACCCCTATCGTTTCTGGCCAGTCGGGCCAGCAGTGCCGTTCACCAGAGAAACGTTGCAAATACCTGACGATGCTGTGGTGCTGGTCACCGCAGGATATCGCCTGTTGGTGGAAATGCCAGACTCATGGCTGCAGAACATGCGGGCATTTCTTGATGCACACTCGCAGGTCTATTGGTTGCTGGTGGGCATGACCCATGAACAACAAGCAAGCTGGCCTGTGCATCCTCGGATTCAATGTGTAGAGCCGCAGCATCAACTGCAATCGTGGCTTGCTGCCAGCGATATCTATGTAAATCCACCGCGTATAGGTGGTGGCAGCAGTATTGCGATGGCAATGGAGCAGGGCTTGCCGGTACTGACGCTTGCCGGTAGCGATGGCGCTGACAAGGTGGGTGTGTTGGCAGCCGGTTCCATGGCCGCCTGGTTTGATCAACTGGCAGTCTGGGTGAGCGACCATCCTGTTCGCCGGGAGGCCGGTGCTCGGCTCAAGGATTCTTTCCACCAGCGTCTGGATATTTCATCCACATCGGCACGCGACCATTTACGGCACGCCTGTGGAGCAGCGATGGCGTCATTCAATACACGCAACAGGAATACATAATGATTGGTTCGGCGATCATTGACGACAAACGCCCCGTAGTGGTTTTTGGCAATATGCGTTCGGCCAGCCTGGCCTGGTATTGCCTGCTTCACGACAGTCCCTTCAAAGTGGCAGGATTTACAGTTGATGCGGCGTACATTGCCTCTACGCATTTTGAAGGCTTGCCACTGGTTCCGTTTGAAACGCTGGAAGCCTACTACCCGCCTGCAGACTATCGTTTGCTGATTCCCATGGGATATCAGCGCATCAATGGAGTACGCCGGGCGCGTTATGAGCAGGCAAAGCATCGGGGTTACACATTTGTGAACTATATTTCCAGTCGGGCCAGTGTCTGGCCTGATCTGGACATTGGCGACAATGTGCTGATTTATGAGCATGCAATCATCCAGCCGTTTGCCCGGATTGGCAGCAACTGTATCATTCGTAGCGGTGCTCACATTTCCCACCACTGCCAGATTGCTGATCACGCTTTTGTTGCGGCAGAGGTCGCTATGGGAGGCGAAGGTATTGTGGGTGAGCAGGCGTTTGTGGGTGTTGGCGCTGTTTTACGCGATCGGATCAGGATTGGTGAGCGCAGCTTCATTGGTGCGGGCGCTGTCGTAGTACAGGACACACAGCCCGGTTGTGTCTATGTCGGTAATCCAGCACGCGCTGGCAACAAGAGTTCTCTTGAAGCATCAGGAGGCTAGCTGAACAGTAATGACGGAAAAACACGTCTGCGTCAGCGGTAACACCATATTATGCAGGCCGAATTGTCGGCAGCACTGCCCCAGGACACTCGATGAGACACAATGAAGACAGTAATACAGCCGGAAGTAATGCCGGCAGGAACAGTGCAGGCCACAAAACCGCTCATAATCAATCTCGCGTGTACGGGTGTTATACCAACTCGCTCGAATAGTCCCCATGTGCCGCTTTCGCACAACGAGATTGTCGACGATGTGGCCCTTAGCATCGAGCTTGGTGTCCAGATTGTGCATCTGCATGCGCGCGACACTCGGGGCATACAAAGTCCGGACCCCGAGCTTTACGGTCGCCTCATTGAGTCCATCCGTGCATTGCCAGATGGCAAGCAACTCATTATTGGCGTAACGACAAGCGGTCGTGATGATCCGGAGTTTGAACCCCGTTCACGCGTGCTTGATCTGGATGGCACGGCCAAGCCCGATATGGGCAGTCTCACGCTCAGCTCGCTCAATTTCATGAAAGCCGCCAGCATCAATCAGCCGGATACCATTCGCAGATTGGCGCAGAAAATGAAAGAGCGGGGAATCAGGCCTGAGTTGGAGGTCTTTGATGCAGGCATGGCCAATTTTGCCAGGGTGTTGCTGGCGGAGGGTTTGATTGAGGCACCGCTGTATGTGAACGTCCTGCTGGGCAATATTGCAGGCGCACAGGCGGATCCTTTACAGCTTGCTGCGGTGCTTGCGGCGTTGCCACCTGGTTGTATGGTTTCGATTGCTGGAATTGGGCGGTATCAGCTGGCGGCCAATGGCATGGGACTGCTCTTCGCACATGGCGTCCGCATTGGACTCGAGGACAATATCTGGTTCGATCAGGCTCGCACAGTCCCCGCCAGCAACCTGATGCTGACCCGGCGCATCATCGCTCAAGCCGAATTATTTGAGCGGCCATTGTTCGAGCGCAGTGCCCTGCGACAACAACTGGGGATGTCCGGTGAGTGAGCCTTTCGTCGTATTTGGTGCGCCGGAAATTGAAGAGGCGGAGATCGCTGAAGTGTTGGCTACGATGCGATCCGGTTGGCTTGGTACCGGTCCACGGGTAGCCGCTTTCGAAGCCCGGTTTGCCGAGTTCAAGGGGCTTGTTGCTGCGGAAGCAGCGGCAGTCAGTTCCTGTACTGCTGCCTTGCATCTCAGTCTGCTGGCCGCAGGCGTTGGTCCCGGTGATGAAGTTGTCACGTCCCCGTTGACCTTCTGTGCCACCGTCAATGCGATTCTGTATACGGGTGCCACTCCGGTACTGGCCGATGTGGATCCTGTGACAATGAATATCGATCCGCAGCAAATAGAGAAAAAAATTACCGCCAGAACCAAGGTGATACTGCCTGTGCATTTTGGCGGCTTGCCGTGTGACATGGATGCCATAACGGATATTGCCGCTTCTCATCAATTACAGGTTATCGAAGATTGTGCCCATGCAGTGGAGGCCAGCTATCGTGGTCGGCCCGCTGGCACACTGGGTGATTACGGTTGCTTCAGTTTCTATGCCACCAAGAGTGTTACCAGTGGTGAAGGCGGCATGGTGCTGGCAAAGGATGCCGACAAAATGCAGCGCCTCCGGATTATGTCCTTGAACGGCATGTCGCGAGATGCATGGAATCGGTTTTCCGGAGACGGCTACTTGCCTTACCAGGTGGGTGAGCTCGGCTTCAAATACAACATGATGGATTTGCAGGCAGCTATCGGCATTCATCAGCTCCGGCGTGTCATGGTTAACCTGGGGAAACGGCAAAAACGCTGGCAACAATATCAGCAAGCCTTTGCTGCACTGCCGGTGACCTGCCCGGTTGAAGCGCCGGACCATGTGCAACACGGCTGCCATCTATACACGCTGTTGGTGGATGCGGCACGGTGCGGTATATCGCGTGACCAGTTCCTCACGCGTATGACAGCGATGGGTATAGGGGTAAGTGTGCATTACCTTTCTTTGACCGAGCATCCCTATTACAAGCAAAGACTCGGCTGGAAATCGGAAGATACACCGGTTGCGACCCGTATAGGCCAACAGACCGTGAGTTTGCCGTTGACTGCAAAACTCTGCGACCGCGATGTTGAAAGAGTGATTGCGGCCGTCGGGAAGGCTTTACAACAATGAGTATTACAAGGCTGGTGATGGCCTTTTTACTGTGGTAGCGGTGCCTGCGAAATGCAATATCCGGTGGTTTACGACCTCACGCCGCCATCTACCTTGATGATTTGGCCAGTGATGTAGCTGGCCTGTGTGAGGAAGCTTGCGGCATGCGCGATGTCTTCGGGTGAGCCTATCCGGCCTAGCATCGTACGCGCCAGTGTCGCCTGCTGTTCATCGTCACTGGCACCACCCTCGTATTCCGGCCACAGGATTGCTCCAGGCGCTACTCCGTTGACTCTCACTTCCGGCGCCAGTTCACGTGCCAGTGAACGTGTGAGGTTGGCCAACGCGGCCTTGCCCATGGCATAGGGTGCGAACTTCGCCAGTCCGTAGCGGGAGGTACTGTCGATGATGTTGATAATGCAGCCCTTCGACTCCTTCAGCGCCGGGGCGAGGTGCTGGCACAGGAACAGCGGGGCGCGTGCATTGCTGCCGGTGAGGTTGTCCCATTGTTCCAGGGTGATGCTGCCGAGCGGGGTCGGGTAGAAGGTGGAGGCATTGTTGACCAGCACGTCGAGACGGCCCCACTCAGCCAGTGTC
>Ga0255096_1000551_pt1 | contig 17591 bp, 13 predicted proteins | sample Colum_Atlam_RepA_2_FD_188563 | JGI IMG/M metagenome (GOLD analysis project Ga0255096, IMG submission 188563) | Freshwater microbial communities from Columbia River, Oregon, United States - Colum_Atlam_RepA_8d | ecosystem: Environmental > Aquatic > Freshwater > River | place: USA: Oregon...
CGCCATCAGCGGTGATGAGCTCGACATGGGCACAGAATTCGATTTCTTCGACCTCTTGTCGTGGCCGTCCGCCACCGGCGTCACCGCCAGTCAGCGTGCCCACCGGCTGCTGCTGCGCAGCGTGATGCAGCAGTGCGGTTTTGACGGTGTGGAAGAAGAGTGGTGGCACTTCACCTTGCGGGATGAACCGTATCCCGACTGCTACTTCGATTTCTCCATAAGATGAGGTAACGGCGGTCTTGATTTTTCGCTAACCGAACCATGTGGTGCTGGACCTGAAAGCCTAGTGCGCACTACGCTTGGATTGTGGTGATGGGCTACCTGCTGTCAACAAGCGCGTCAGATGACGCCATAACAACAAAACCGACACAGGAAAGCTTTCATGCCATCGAGGCAACACACTTGCATCCCGTTTGTTAGCCTGCTGTTGCAGTGCTCGCTGGCCACTGTGCTGTCCAGTTCTGTACTGGCAGTACAAGAAGAAGCTACCCCCAACGACCCCGGTCTGCGTGACCGTGACGTTCCAGCCTCGGTGCCGAACATTTCCGGCATGTGGCAGGTGAGGGGATATAACCGTTACATCAAGCCTGATGACGGCTCGCTGCCACCGTGGCTGCCGTGGAACAAAGAGGCTTTCGACGAACGCGCTGCTGCCGAAGCGGCCGGCACACCTTTGTACGATCCCACAGCGGCGTGTTTTCCCAGCGGCATTCCGCGCATCATCGCGGCGCCGTATCCGGTGGAAATCGTGCAGACGCCCGAATCAGTGGTGTTCCTCTATGAAACCCAGCACCTCTTCCGTGTCATACACCTGGACACTGAACATCCTGCCAACATAGAGCCCAGCTCCATGGGGCATGCAGTCGGTCATTGGGAGGGCGATACGCTGGTTGTCGACTCCACCGGTTTTGTCGACACCACCCAGATCGACGAGCAGGGGTCGAAACACAGTTCGCAGATGCATGTGATCGAACGCATCCGCAAACTCGACAACGGTTCACTTGAAGTGCTGTTCACGATCGATGATCCCGCTGCGTTTTCGAAACCGTGGACAGCGAAACGTGTATGGGAATGGCGGCCTGACGTGCGTTTTTATGAGTACGTCTGCGAAGAAAACAACCGTAATGCGCCCGATGAAAACGGCGTGCTGCGCAACTTCTGACCTGCCGGAGTCCCGAGATGACCTGTATGAAAATTTTCCGCCGCTCCGCGCTGTCTGTCTTCGCTGCAATGCTGGTTCCTGGACTTGTTGCCGGCACTGCGCCGGCATTTGCAGCTGAGTTGCCGCCTGATATCGGTGGCATCTGGCAAGTGACGCAGTACACCACCGGTGTCCGCACCGTTGACGACAAGTTGCCGCCGTTCACTGCCGCCGGACAAGCTGCGTATGACGCCAATCTGGCAGCACACAAACAAATGAAACCCCGCAACGACATGACGCGCTGTGTGCCCAGTGGTACCCCGCGCGCGATGTTTGCTCCCAACCCGATGATGATCCTGCAGACCACACGCAAGATCACGCTGATACAGGAATATCAGCATCAGTTGCGCCACATCTACATGGATGAACCGGTGCCTGACCCTGAAGCAATCGAACTCAGCTTCATGGGCGAATCGGTAGGGCACTGGGAGGATGACGTCCTCGTGATCAATACCATCGGTCTGCATCGCGACACTGTGCTTGATCGTGAGGGCATGCCGCATACGACAGATATGATCATCAGCGAACGCCTGCGCCTGCTTGACGGCGGCAAGCAGCTCGAAGATGAAATGACGTTCACGGATCCTGCCTATTACAGCGCGCCGTGGACGACGCGGATTGTTTTCGACAGCAAATCCGGCGTGCAGTTGAAGGAATACAACTGCCTCGGACTTTACGAAGATCTCTGAGATATTTTGCGAGGAACAACACCATGAAATCGATTCGTGCGTTTGTAGTGCTTGTGCTGGCCGCCTTTGTCACCGTTGGGGCAAACGCCCATCATGCTTTTTCGATGTTCGACCAACGGAATCAGGTACTGCTCGAGGGCGAAATCAAGGAATTCCAGTGGTCCAACCCGCATGTGTGGGTGCAGCTGCTGGTCACCGGAGCTGACGGCAAGGTAGTCGAATGGAGCATCGAAGGTTCCAGTCCGAATGGCCTGCGTCGTCAGGGCTGGTCGTCGAAATCGCTGCTGCCGGGTATGAAGGTCAAGCTGATGGCCAATCCGCTCAAGAGCGGTGAGTCAGGTGGCAGTCTGATCAATGTCACGTTGGAAGACGGTACAGTGCTTGGTCGCAAGATCGAGCCGAACGATTGATCAGATCGGGCTGGAACGCTGTGCTGCCTCTGCTCCCTTGAGGTAGCACAGCACGCTGCGACCGAGAGCGTCGAGGTTGTAACCCCCTTCGAGTGTCGACAACAACCTGCCCTGGCAGTGACGCATTGCCACTGCCGCCAATTGTTCCCCCAGCCAGCCATAGGTCGCATCAGTGAAACGCAGGCTGGCAAGCGGATCATCGCCATGCGCATCGAACCCTGCTGACACCAGCAACAACTCCGGAGCAAATGCTTCCAGTTGCGGCAACACTTCCGCCTTGAAAATCACACGAAAGCTGCTGTCGTCAGTACCTGCCGGCAGCGGGATGTTGTGGATGTTGCCGGCGCGGTTTTCGTGGCGGCTGCCGGTGCCGGGATAGTGCGGGAACTGGTGTGTAGACAAATACAGCAGGTCGGGACGACCCAGCACGATGTCCTGGGTGCCGTTGCCGTGGTGCACATCAAAATCAACGATGGCGATACGCCGCACTCCATGCTGCTTCTGGGCATGCAGCGCTGCAATGGCGATCTGGTTGAACACACAGAATCCCATCGCCCGTTCGGCAGTGGCGTGGTGGCCGGGCGGGCGCGTCAGACAGAACACATGATGGTGGGTGCGTTCCTGCAACAGATCGACCGCAGCGCAGGCCGCCCCAACGCCGCGCAGTGCTGCGGCACGCGATGAGGGTGACAGGTGCGTGTCAGGATCAAGGGAACGACGTCCTGTGGCCGGTGAGGCCGCTTCAATATGACGCCAGTGTTCTTCGTCGTGCGCCAGCAATACTTGTTCGCGGGTGCCCAACGGCGCATCCCTGTATTCCATTGCTGCCATTGCCGGCACTGCCGTTTGCAGGGCGTGCAGCACAGCCGCGTATCTGCCGGGACTTTCGGGGTGCTGAGGGCCGGGATCGTGGTCGAGGCAGTCGCCGTGCAGATAGAGGGTGGTGGTCATCGGAGCAGCATTCGCAGTGTTGATGGCGAACTATAGCAGTGGCGGTTCCGGCGAGTCCTGCACTAACGGGCAGGCTTTCCTGATCGTGGGCTCTGTTGGTGGAAAGGCAGGCGGGGCAAGGGGTGCAGCCTGCCTCGCGCGGCATTCCCTGCGCCGGAGAAAACCGAAAAAGCGCGAGGACTGTCTGAGGCCCGGAATCGCAACGCGATTTTGGGCCGAGTTCCGCAGCGCCGGTTTTTGACAAGCAGGAGCGCGCAACAGCAGGCGGAAGCCCTTGCCCCGCCTGCCTCACGACGGGCTTTGGCGATACTGACAACAGCAGGCGTCAGCAAACAGCGACGATAAATTTCTTCAACGCAGCAAGGTAGAGAGAAGGCTCCGTCGCCTGCACACGTTGCCGCAAGGATTCCACCGTGTCGCCCGCAACCACCGCCACGTTCGATTGCAGCAGCACCTGTCCCTCGTCGATGCCGGCGCTGACGAGATGCACGGTGGCGCCGGTTTCGGTTTCGCCAGCGGCCAGCACTGCAGCGTGCACGAAATCACCGTACATGCCCTTGCCGCCGTGTTTAGGCAACAGAGCCGGATGGATGTTGAGGATGCGGCCCGGGAACGCAGCGAGCAGCACAGGGCCGATCACTTTCATGTAACCCGAACACACCACGATGTCGGTGCCGGCTTCGCGCAGTACATCGCAAATCGCCACGTCGGCGTTGTCGGCGCCGCGGTGGGTCTTGCTGCTGATGTGGCGCACCGGCATGTCGTGATCGAGGCACCAATGGAAGATGGCAGCGTCACGGTTGTTGGTCACCAGCACGCCGGGTGTGGCGTCGAGTTCGCCGCTCTTTATTGCCGCGACCAGGAAACGCGCAGAGGAACCGCCGTGCGACGCGAGAAAACTGATGACGGGTGCTTTGTTCATCGGGCGGTCCCCGGTTTGTAGGTGGTGAGGCCGATGCCGAGCATGATAGCGCCGGCGCCGGCCAGCATCTTCAGCGTCGCTACTTCCTGCAGGAAGAGGAAACCCCACAGCATGGCGAACACCGGTGCCAGATAGGTGACGATCACCGTGCGTGCAACACCGACTGTGGCCAGCAAGTGAAAGTAGATGATGTAGGCAACACCGGTGCACAACACACCGAGCACCGCCACCCACAGCCAGTCGAGGGCAGGCACCGTGGTGGCAGGCCACAGCCACAGTGCCAACGGCGCCAGTGCCAGTGAAGCGAATACCTGACTGCCGGCTGCCACTACCAGCGGCGGCACGCCCACCATGAATTTGCGCGAGTAGTTGCCGGTGAGGCCGTACATCAGCGTGGCACCGATGCCGGCCAGCACCGGCAGCAGTGGAAAACTTGCGCTGATGGTGTCGCGGTCGAGCACCATGATCACCAGACCAGCAAAGCTGAGGGCAATGCCGGTCATGGCGGCGAGCGTCAGCGCTTCACTGAGCCACAGCCAGGCAATGACGGCACTGAACACCGGTGTCAGTGCATTGAGAATGGAGGCGAAACCAGCCGAGGTATATTGGGTGCTTATGGACAGGAATGAAAACGGCAAGGCAGTGCTGATGAGACCGATTACCAGCAGGTGCGGCCAGTGACGCACGAACAGCGACCATTGGTTTTTCAGCAGCAGCAACGGCACCAGCGTGCAGGCGCCAATCAATGAACGCGAGGCCGTGAGCGGCACGGCGCCAAAATCGCCAACCGTCAGCCGGATGAACATGAACGAGCTGCCCCAGATGGCGGACAGTAGTACGAGCAGGGAAAATTGGCGCAGATTCATGCGGATTCCGTCACGGTCGGAGAGGGCGGCGCGCATGCTAACATGCGCGCTTTTCCAACGGAGGCCCCCATGTCCAAGCCCTTTTCCGGCGCTGAAGCGCTCGCCAGTTTTGCCGTAGGCCGCCAGATCGGCGAGCAGCTGCAGTCACAGCCATTCCCTGGTCTCAACATTGATGCACTGGTTGCCGGCATCGGCATGGTGCTACGTGGCGAACCGTGCCCATACAAGGAAGACGAATTGCGTGCCGCCATCGACGAACTCAACCGCCGCGTGCAGCGCATGCAGAAGCAAGAGTCCAACGGACTTGCTGCCGCCGGTGAACAGTTCCTCAAACAGAACGCCACGCGTGCCGGTATCACCGTTACCGCCAGCGGTCTGCAATACGAAGTGCTGGAGAACGGCAGCGGCAAGAAGCCATCCACCGCTTCACGCGTGCGAGTGCACTACGAAGGCACGCTGGTTGACGGCACTGTGTTCGACAGCTCGATCCAGCGCGGCGAGCCGATCGAGTTCCCGGTCAATGGCGTCATCGCCGGTTGGACCGAAGCTCTGCAACTGATGCAGGAAGGCGCCCGCTGGAAACTCTACATTCCGCACGAGCTCGGCTATGGTGCCCGCGGCGCCGGTGGCGTCATCGGGCCGTACAGCACGCTGATCTTCGAAGTAGAGCTGATCGCTGTACTCTGAGCGTCGCCCTATTCAAACGTCAGATGTTTGCTGAAGAAGGGCAACACACTGGTCGCAATGCGCTCGGCGATGCGATTGTTGTGATCCCCTTCGTAAGTCTCGAACTCGTGCGCAATGCCGAGTTCGGTCAGCGCTGCATCAAGCTGCTGGTTCGGCGTGATCAAGGCGTCGGCGGTGCCGACGTCAAACTTGATCGCCGTGTAGCGCTTCAGGTTGAACGCATGCTGACCCAGCATTGGCAGGATGGAGTTGGCCAGCCATTTGGCCTGGATTTCGGGCCGTGCCACGCCGTCCTCCACCGGCAGATCGTAGAACAGTGGTGGCCGCTGCGGATTCGGTGACCACGCCGACGCCCGCGCCATCACGGATTTGTTCGGGTAGCGCAGTTCCGCGATCTGTTCCCTTGTCGTCAATTTTTCTGCTGCCGTCAGCGCCTCGCTCGGCTCCCCGGTTTCCATCATGGCCGCTGCCGACAGTGGATACAGCACTGAAAACACGTCAGGCCGCTTCATTCCTATCCGCAATGTACCGTAGCCCCCCATGGAGTGACCGCCAAGGCCGCGGCTTTCGCGAGTGGCAAGGGTGCGGTAGTGGCTGTCGATATAACTCACCAGATCATCGGCGATGAAACGTTCCCAATCGCCCCCGGTCAGTGAACTGGAATAGAAGCTTCCGTCGAAACGCGAGTACGCGCTCGGATTGACGATGATCATCGGCTGCGCAGCCGGTGTTGCACCGGTCATCGCCGCGTTGGCGTCGGCTTCGATGGTGAATAGACTCATCCAGCGCTCTGCCTGCAGGCCATAGCCGTGCAGTAGATAGACAACCGGATAGCGGGCGCTGCTACTGTCATAGCCGGGTGGTAGATAGATGAAGACATCACGGTCCGGGCTGTCGCCATTGAGATTACCCTCAAGCGACGGGGCATGCACGATGGCGTGATCAATGCGTCCCTGCCCCAGCGCATAGGGAGCCAGCAGGGCAAGCAGGGTGAAGAACGTGCGTCGCAGCAGTGTGTGCATGGGTTATTCTCCTCAAATCGCGGAAGCCGATTGTAAACGGTACAGACCTGTCTCGCGCCGTTCTGCTTGCGCGTCGCTTTCACAGGGCGGCTCAGAATCCCGAATCCCACGATAACGGTGTCCAAATACAGGACATTCTCCCATCCGCCTTGCTTGTAGCAACATGGGCCTGCTGGCTTAATTGCTGCTTCTGCTGAATCAATTACGGACATGACACGCTGATGGCGCGATCACCCAAGTTGTCCTCGTGATGAGCGGCGTAACGTCGACGATCTACCTGTGGCTCTTCATCGTTCCGGCAGCTATTTGGTGCATCCTGTTGCTGTCTTTCATGCCCAGCCGACTGATTGCGCGCTGCCGCCAGCTATTGAGCCTAGAGGAAAACATTGCGACTGTTGCTCTGCTATGGTTGATCAGCGGTGTGATGCTGGTACGCGTCATCATTGGCGCACTCGCCTTGTGGAGCCAATCTGATCTGTCGTTGGTTGGGGTGTTTTATCCAATCAGGATTGCGGCTCCCAATTACGGCGTTATCGCAGGGCTGCCATGGTTTGCCCTGTTGATTGGCATTGCAATCCGCTGGCCGCAAATTGTGGCTTCGCTGGCTGGCGCACGGCAGCAGTGGTTGGCGCTGTGGTTGCTCGCAACCGGGGTGTTGGTTGTGTTTGCCGGTATACAGGGTGGCCTCGTCAACGGCGTGTCTGGCGTCTATACCCGGCAGGAATTTCTCGATGATCTGGCGCATGTGGACTGGAGCCGTGACTTCTTCCATGAACATCTGCAGCGCGTCGCTGGCGAGTTGACTCCCCTCTACGTTGCTTCCCATAGCACCACGCATCCACCTTTGGCGCTGCAGATACTCAGCCTTGCGCAGCAACTTGGGCCATTTGCAATGGGGCTGCTGACACTGGTGCTGTTCGCCGGCGTATTCCCGTTGGTTGCCAAGGTGGCCACCGTCCAGCGCAGCGTTGATGGCGGTATACAGACCGCGTTGCTCTTGCTGGTCACGCCGGCACTGCTGATCTATGGCGGTTCGGATGATGCCTTCTATTATCTGCTGTGGGGTGTTGCGCTAACGCTTGGGCAAATCGCAATTGCCGGCAACCGCTTGTGGATTGCGATGGTGTGCGGTGGGGTCATCGCACTGGCTTGCCAGCTCACTTATGCATCTCTGGTGCTGCTGCCTGCCGTGATGGCATTCACGGCCCCCGGACCTCTGCGAAATCTGCCGGAGTATCTGTGTCGGCACGCGGCTGTACTGGCGGTGTTGGTTGTTTCAACTGCAGCGTCGTTGTTGCTTTGGCAGTGGTTTACCGGCTTCAACCTGCTGGGTGGTATGGCACAGGTGATGCAGAACCAGCAGAACTACCTGTTGAGCACCTGGCTGGTGGTGGACCCAGTCCGCGGGATTTCGGATCGCCTGATGACTATCCTCGATTTCGTGATCCTGGCAGGGCCTGTCATGCTGCTTACATGGGTGCAGGCCTGCAAGCAGGGTAAGCGCAATCCGCTGCAATGGACGATTGCAGCCGCCGCGTTTGCGGTGCTGACGACCTACATTGCACTCGTCACCCCCGGTGCCGGCGAGTCCGCCCGCGGGTGGGGAGGCTTGTATCTGTGCTGGTGGGTGGGGTGTGGTGTGCGGTTGACGCAGTCGTGGTCGCCGGCCATAGCGCAGCGGCTGGTGCAGTTTGCGCTGTGCTATTCAGCAGTGCTGCAGCTTGTTGTCGATTTCGGGTGGTAGGCGCATCAGTATGAAAAAAAAGGTACTGGTGTTTATCGTGGCGTTCAACGCGGAACGCACGATCGAGAAAGTGCTCAATCGCATACCGGCTGCAATGGCTGAGTACGAGACCGAGATCCTCGTGATCGACGATGCGTCGCGTGATGCTACTGTCGCAAGGGCGCAACAATATGGCCAGCGTCTGGACCCCCGCTTCAGGGTGACGGTGTTGGGCAATCCGGGTTACGGCGGCAACCAGAAAATAGGGTATCTCTATGCAATCCGCCACGGCTTTGATGCCGTGGCACTGCTGCATGGCGACGGCCAGTACGCGCCCGAGAAACTGCCGGAGCTGGTATCGCAGTTGTTCACACAAGAGGCGGATGCAGTATTCGGCTCACGCATGCTGGTTGCCGGCGCTGCACTCAAGGGCGGTATGCCGTTGTACAAGTGGCTTGGCAACAAAATCCTGACCTTTGTGCAGAACGCGCTGCTTGGCCAGCGGTTGTCCGAGTTCCACTCAGGTTATCGGGTGTATCGTGTGAGTGCATTGGGGCAGCTGCCGTTTATCCTCAACACCCGCGATTTCCATTTTGATACCGAGATCATCATCCAGCTGGTGCTGGCGCGGCTGAAGATCGTTGAACTGCCGATAACGACTTATTACGGTGACGAGATCTGTCACGTCGATGGTCTCAGATATGCGTGGGATGTTGCGCGCACCACGCTGGTGGCGAAGCTGCAGGGCCTGGGAATCTACTACCAGCGCCGCTTCGACATAACGCCGGCTGATTCCGCTTCGCTTGAACAGAACCGCAGCAATTACCAGAGCAAGACAGCGTTTGTGTCCACCCACAGTCTGGCCATTGCCGATGTGCCTGCCGGTGCGTCAGTGGTAGACATAGGCTGCGGTAGCGGATTCATCGCCAGCGAGCTGCAGCGCAAAGGCTGCAAGGTTATTGGACTTGATCAGCTGGATACGCCACCGGCCGGTGTCGATGCCTATCATCAATTCGGGCTCGACCAGTCGGAGTTCCCGCTCAGTCTGGCCGATGCCACCCATGTGTTGCTGCTTGATGTGATTGAACACGCCGCCGATCCGGAGCAGTTCATGACAAAGCTGTACAAGGCCTGCGGCGACAATTTCAACCTTGCCTTCATTGCCAGCACCGGCAATGTAGCGTTCGCGCCGGTACGGCTGTCATTACTGCTGGGTGGGTTCCATTATGGCAAGCGCGGCATCCTCGACATGACCCACAAACGTTTGTTCACGTTCGCTACATTTGCCGGGTTGTTTGAGGAATGCGGTTTTGAAGTGACAAAGGTCGTGGGTGTGCCGGCGCCGTTCCAGCTGGCGCTTGGCGATACCGCACTGGCGCGCTGCCTCAGTGGTTTCAACCGCTTGCTGATCAAACTCAGTAAAGGCTTGTTTGCCTACCAGATCTACCTGCTGGTGAAACCGTATCCGTCGGTAGACTATCTGCTGGAGCGTGCCATCCAGATGAGCGGCAAACCCCAGCAGTAGTCGTTTGTGTCTCAGCCCCTGCGTGTACGAACTGCTTGTGCGAGCACATCGAACAGCTCGACAGTGGTCTCCCAGCCCATGCACGCATCAGTGATGCTCTGGCCGTAGGTAAGGCAGCTCAGCGGCTGGCCGGCTACCAGTTTCTGCGTTCCTGCCACCAGATGGCTTTCCAGCATCAACCCAATGATGGCCTTGCTGCCGTCGCTGATCTGGCCGGCGATGTCACGGCATACCGTGGCCTGGCGCGCCGGGTCCTTGCCGGAGTTGGCGTGGCTGCAATCCACCACAATCGCCGGCCGCAGCTTGGCTTTCTCCATCCGCTCCGTGGTTTCGGCAATGCTTTCCGGATCGTAGTTCGGGTGACGGCTGCCACCGCGCAGGATCACGTGGCAATCAGGATTGCCGGCAGTCTGGAAAATGGCAGAGTGACCTTCTTTGGTGACCGACAGGAAATGGTGTGGATGCGCGGCCGAGCCGACTGCATCGACTGCAATCTGTATCGTGCCGCCGGTGCCGTTCTTGAAGCCGACCGGGCACGACAATCCCGACGCCAGTTCACGGTGGCACTGCGATTCAGTGGTTCGTGCACCGATCGCACCCCAAGACACCAGATCAGCGATGTACTGCGGGCTGATGAGGTCGAGGAACTCGGTGCCGGCCGGCATGCCCTGATCAGCCAGTTGCAGCAGCAGTTTGCGGGCAAGACGCAGGCCGTCGTTGATGCGGAAGCTGTCGTCGAGGCCGGGGTCGTTGATAAGGCCCTTCCAGCCCACGGTGGTACGCGGCTTTTCGAAGTAGACACGCATGACGATCATCAGGTCTTTTTCGTGCGCCTTCATCTGCTGTTGCAGGCGGTTGGCGTAGTCGATTGCGGCGACGGGATCATGGATGGAGCAGGGGCCCACGACCACGACCAGGCGGTCGTCTTTGCCGCGCAGGATATGCTGGATTGCGGTGCGGGCGTTGAGCACGGTTCGGGTGGCGGCGTCGGTGATCGGGTATTCGTTGATCACTTGCAGCGGGGAACTGAGTTCCTTCATCGCTACGATGCGGGTGTCGTCTGTTTGGCTGTTCATTTTGGTTCTCTCTGTACTTTGAGGCCTCTGGTAGCGGTGTCCACTTCTGAAACACGCCGTGAACCCATCCCTGGGGGCTCGCTTCGTCCAGCCATGGACTCAGACGGTTTCTGAAGTGGACACCGCTACCAGCGGCTTCCTGGATCTGTGTGAAATTCGGTTCGTTAAATTGGGTGGGGACTCGGGTCGAGGGTCAATAGTGATAGGTGACCTTCAGTTCGAGTCCCAATCTAAACTCGTCAATATCGAATTGCAGTGGCAGTTCGCGATCGGTAACAACATCAAGTGTGACGCCCAAGGTTTCCTGTTGGATGTAGGAAGCGTGCGTGTGTATTGCTGCAGCCAGCTCGGGCGAGGCCTTGTAGCTGATGTCGATGCGGTCAGTCACCTTGAAGCCGAGATCCTTGCGCGACTTCTGGATGCGGCTGACGACTTCGCGGGCGAGGCCTTCCTGTACCAGCGCTGGCTGCAGTGTGCAGTCCATGTCGATGGTGATCAGGCGATCGGAGATGGCATCAGTGCCGGCTTTGGCTTCGCGGTACACCAAAATGTCGTCGGCGCCGAAACTTGTGCCGTCGATGGTCAGTGAGCCGGTGGCCTGCAGTGTATTCAATGAAGTGGCGTCGAGTTTCTCGATCAGGCCGCGGAACTTGCCGAAGTCCTTGCCGAGACGTTTGCCGAGTACCGGTGCATTCGGTTTGGCGAAGAGGCGGATGTAGTCGTCTTCGTTGCGGGTGTATTCCACTAGTTTCACATTCAACTCGCCCTTGATGTAATCCTCAAGACGGGCGATTTCATCGAGCATCGTTTGCTCGCGATGCACGATGGTGAGGCGCGCCAACGGCGTTTTGGTTTTGATCTTGACCTGGTTGCGCTTCTGGCGACCGAGCAGAATGATCGCCTGCATGCGCGCCACCGCAGCTTCCAGCACCGGCTGGATAAGTTTCGCATCGGGTTGCGGATAGCGGCACAGGTGCACCGACTGTGGCTGTGCGACTTCCTTTGGCGCATACGGCAGCAGCTGCTGGTAGATGTGCTCGGCGAGGAACGGCGCGAACGGTGCCATTGCCAGTGTCAGGCCATGCAGCGTCTGGTACAGCGTCTGGTAGGCGGCATGTTTGTCGGCAGATTCGCCTTCGGTCCAGAAACGCGGGCGGTTGAGGCGAATGTACCAGTTGGTCAGCTCTTCGATGAACTCGAACAGTGCCGGCACCACGTTGTACAGCTTGTAGCCGGCCATCTCGCGGGTGACGTTGGTCAGCAGCGATTGCAGGCGTGAGAGCATCCACTGGTCAGTGATGTTCGTTGATAGCGGCGCATCAGCGCGGGCGTGCCACTGGTCGATGTCGGCATAGGTCTGCAGGAATCTGAACGAGTTGAACCACGGCAGCAGCGCACGACGCACCATGTCCTTCACACCGCTGTCGGCAAAACGTTGTTCTTCGGCTTTTACCAGGCCGCTGTTGATGAGGTACAGGCGCAGCGCATCGGCACCGTACTCTTCCATCAATTTGTCGGGCGGTGTGTAATTCTGCAGCCGCTTCGACATCTTCTTGCCGTCTTCGGCCATCACGATGCCGTTGACGATGACATTCTTGAATGACGGTTTGTCGTACAACGCGGTACTCAGCACCAGCAGCGTGTAGAACCAGCCCCGCGTCTGGTCCAGACCTTCAGCGATGTATTCGGCCGGGAAGCCGGCTTCGAACAACTGCTGGTTCTCGAACGGGTAGTGCAGCTGGGCGTACGGCATCGAGCCGGATTCGAACCAGCAGTCGAGTACTTCCGGCACACGGCGGTAGGTGCCGTCTTCGCCGGCAAGAGTGAAAGTCAGATCGTCGACAAATTCGCGGTGCAGGTCGTTCACCAGCACGCCGCTGTATTGCTGTAGTTCTTCGATCGAGCCGAGGCAGAGCGCCTTGCCGCTGACATCGTTGATCCAGATCGGCAGTGGTGTGCCCCAGTAGCGGTTGCGCGAGATACACCAGTCGAGCGCGTTCTGCAGCCAGTTGCCCATGCGGCCGTTTTTGATGTGGTCGGGCACCCAATTGATCTGCTGGTTGCTGGCCACCAGACGATCACGCAGCGATTCCACTTTCACGTACCACGACGGAATAGTGCGGTAAATGATCGGCGTGTCGGAGCGCGGGCAGAACGGATAGCTGTGGACGATAACATCCTGCGCGAACAGGCTGCCTTCTTCCTTCAGACGGCGGATGATCAGCTTGTCGGCATCTTTGACATAGATGCCGGCGTAGTCGCTGACTTCACTGGTGTACTTGCCTTCGAAATCAACCGGGCACGGCGCTGATTTCACGCCATGCGCCCGCATCACGCGGAAGTCGTCTTCACCGAAGGCTGGTGCCTGATGCACTATGCCGGTACCGCTTTCGGTGGTGACGTAGTCGTCGGCCATCACGCGGAACGCGCCTTCTTCTACGAGAGTGCTGAAATAGGGGAACAGCGGCGCATAGTGTTTGCCGAGCAGGGCTGAGCCAGGCACGGTGTTCAGGACCGTGAGGTTCTTGCCCTTGCCTACACTGTCGAGCCTCGCTGCGGCGATATAGATCTTGCGGCCGTTCTCCGCTTCCTGCACCAGCACATAGTCGATGTTGGCGTTGACGCAGAGGCCGAGGTTGGACGGCAGTGTCCATGGCGTGGTGGTCCACGCTGCCATGTATGCGTCTTCATCAAGCAGTTTGAACAGCACGGTGACGGCAGGATCCTGCACGTCCTGATAGTTGGAGCCGGCCTCGAAGTTCGACAGCACAGTGCCGAGCGCGGTGGAGAACGGCACCACTTTCACGCCCTGGTAGACGAGGTCTTTCAGCCACAGCTGTTTCAGCACCCACCAGACCGATTCCATGAAGGTGGGATCCATGGTCTTGTAGTCGTTGCGGAAATCGACCCAGCGGCCGATGCGGGTGATGGTTTTCTCCCATTCAGAGGTGTAGCGCTGCACGATGCCGCGGCATTCGTCGTTGTAGCCCTTGATGCCCAGTTGTTCGACTGCCTGTTGTGCGCTCATGCCGAGTTTCTTGTCGATCTCATGTTCGATCGGCAGTCCGTGGCAGTCCCAACCGAAGCGGCGCTGCACGTAGTAGCCCTGCATCGTGTAGTAACGCGGGATGATGTCCTTCAGCGTGGAGCCGACCAGATGGCCGTGATGCGGCAAACCGGTGGCGAACGGTGGGCCGTCGTAGAAGATGTAGGGCGGGCACCCCTGCGTCTGCTCCAGCGAACGCTGGAACACATTGTTGTCGCTCCAGAACTGCAGCACGGTGTGCTCGGCCTGCACAAAAGAGAAACTCTCGCCGGCGGTGGAGTCGCGGTCGTCGGGCGTGTTGTTGGTTACGTCGTTACTCACGTTGATACCCATCGTTGGTTCGTTGCAGCGGGCGCCTGCGGCGCTTGAAGCAGTGGATCCTGAACTGCGCCCTGATTTTGGCAGGTAGCGTTTTCCGTTTCATGAAAAGCAAAAACCCGCCTGGAGGCGGGTTCTGGTGCATGCGCGTATGCCTTCAACCCACCGTTTGGTGTCGAATAATAAAGCGGTAAATGAAGGATGCGCTGCTCATAACGGGCAGGATAGTGGCATTGCCTTCAAAGTCAAGCCGGTAACGCGACCGAGCCGTGCGGAATTCCGGGGAAATGCAGAAATACTGCACTTTGGCGCGGCTGTTGGTGATAACGGCCTGTGGCGGCCGGTCCGCGTCATCCGCAGGATGTCGGGGCTGCATCGAGCGACGCACAAGCGCCGACCGGCGGTAGTGGCGCGAACGACTGACGCAAATAACGCAGAGCTCGGCCGGCGTACTACAGCTTTCGCCGCCCAGCTATGGCAGACTGCAACATGAGATCACCATCGTCGATCGGGGCTTTTGCACTGCTCCGTGGAGTGGTGGATGGTTCCTGTACTCCAGGCTTGGCAATGAGTCGTTCGTCTGTCTCGGCCATGAGAGCAACCTCGATTCGCAAAGTGTGGTCGAGGCTGGGCAAGTAGCAGGAAGAGCTTCAACCAGACTGCCACTCCGGGGCGGTAATTCCGGCCCGCATCCCATGTCAGTGCTGTTCACACCTACTCTGATTGACCAGATCATCAAGGGGCGTTGCGCCGGATGCGCCACGTTGATGGGTATGCACAAAGCCATCGCGGGCGAATTGCAGGTCAACGTTTTCCTGCCTGGCGCAAACGCCATTGATATTGTCAGCCGCAACGGCAAGAAGTTGCTCGGTCCACTGACGCAGTTGCATGCCGAAGGCTTGTTCTCCGGAATGATCGCCGGCAGGAAGCTGATGGATTACCGCTTGCGTGTCCATACCGCAGCCGGTGTCAGTACACTCGACGATCCCTACCGCTTTATCGGTTGCCTCGATGCTGCCGAAGTGCAGTTGTTCAGTGAAGGTCGCCATGAACAGGCATGGCAGCTGCTGGGCGCACATTCGCGTATATACGATGACTGCGAAGGCACGCACTTTTTGCTGTGGGCTCCGCGGGCGTACCGCGTATCCCTGTTGTTGCCGCATACCCGTTGGGATGGTCGTGTGCATGTAATGCGCCGGCACGGGGAGTGCGGCTTGTGGGAGCTGTTCGTGCCAGGATTGCCGGACGATACGCCGTATCGCTTCGAACTGATGTTGGCCGACTTGCGTCCGCAAGTGCTGTGCTACGACCCCTTTGCCCAACGCGTGGATGCACAACCAGCCTGCTGCTCCCGGCCGGCGCTGCCCAATGCGCACCAGTGGCAGGACCACTTCTGGCAACTGATGCATGCCAACCAGAGCGGGCAGGAGCTGCCACTGGTCATCCACGAATTTTCGCTGGTCGATTCACTGCGCATCAGTGGCGTGCATTGGACGCAGCTTGCCAGCCTTTTGCTGCCTGAACTGAAAGTGCTCGGCTTCTCGCATCTGTTGGTAGGTGATGCACACGCGCGCGCCAGCAAGGGTCGCCAGCAGTGGCACGCATTACTGGCGCCACAACCTGAGCTCGGTGCCGGCAGTGAGTTGCAGCACTTCATTGAGCGAGCCCATGACTTGGAGTTGGCTGTGGTATGGGACTTGCCGCTGGTAACGTTGCTGAGGGCGCATCACACGCAGCAGGAGGACAACGTCGACTGGCTCGCCCACGGCGGGGCCCTGATAAGTATGGTGGCCGGACTTATCGATTACTGGCATGGCCGCTTGCATGTCGATGGCTTTCGTTTGGGCGAACTCGATGCCTTGCTGGCCCTGCCGCAGTCTGGGCTTGGTCCGGATTCCACCGCATTTGCACGCGAGTGGTTGGTGCAGCTATTGGCAAGGTTGCGCGATCGGTTCCCTTCGCTGTTGTTACTGGCCGATACCACCGTGGTCTGGCCGGAGCTGACCCTCACCACCGGCAAAGGTGGCATGGGATTCGATTACCGGCTTGCCACTGTCTCAGCCTCGGCACATGAGACATTGGCGCGCATCGACCAGCAACTGGCGGAGTTCCAACAAGGTAATCGCCTGCAGCAGTTGATCACTCACTCGCCATCACGCGAAGCCAACGAACCGTTGCAACAGGTCTTGCTACTGGCGCAATGGGCGCTGCCAGGCCGTAAGCTGTTGCGGCTGGATTGTGATCAATGGCTGGCGGCTTCCACGCGTCAACCGGCAACCGGTGATCATCTGCCACTGCGACTTGGTGGTGGATTCACGGCCGCAACGACTGAGTTGATCCGTCGGCTCAATCTGCTGTATCGGGGCAATCCCAGCCTGTACGAGCAGGATGCCAGTCACGAAGGCATCAATGTGTTGCATGCGTCGTCGGGGGTGTATGTGTTCGAGCGTCTCAGTAGGCACGCCGCCGAAGTCGCTCTTGTGGTGGTCAATGCGGGCGAGACGGATTGTCGTGCGTTGCGTGTGCGGCCCTTGCACATGGGCCGTTATCGCATGCTGTGCCAGGCTGGCAATGCGGTGGATGCCAGCGCTATTGAAGCGGCAAGGCCCGGTACCGGTGGCTGGCTTGTGCTGGATTTGCCCGCATGCACCGCGCTGATATTTTCTGTAGGCGGGTGAGCGCGATTTTGGTGCAGAAATTTCCGGTATTTGTCGGTGGGCACTGATTTTCACCTGTCGCAACACAGTTGCTGGACGCTCTCTTCCCCGCTATGGCAAGATGCAGGCATGCTCCGTTGAAACAGGACCTGCGTTCGCTGTATGCCAATCGACTGGAAATCCTACGCCACTGGTGATTTTTTCGATGAGCTGATCAGCGCGCCCGGCAAACCCCGACCTTTTGCCCGTACTCTCGCGAAGTACCTTGCCTCCCTCTCCGACGAAGAATTGACCCAACGCCAGGCGGCAGTGCGCCATGCCATCAAGACCATGGGCATCTCGTTCACTGTCTATAGCGAAGCCGGCAACATCGATCGCGAGTGGCCGTTCGACCTGATCCCCCGCATCATTCCCAAGAAGGAATGGCACGTTACCAGCAAAGGCCTCGAACAGCGTCTGCGCGCTCTTAATTGCTTCATCCATGACGTCTATAACGAC
>Ga0255096_1000554_pt1 | contig 17526 bp, 14 predicted proteins | sample Colum_Atlam_RepA_2_FD_188563 | JGI IMG/M metagenome (GOLD analysis project Ga0255096, IMG submission 188563) | Freshwater microbial communities from Columbia River, Oregon, United States - Colum_Atlam_RepA_8d | ecosystem: Environmental > Aquatic > Freshwater > River | place: USA: Oregon...
CGTTCCAGCAGTGGAACGTTGATGTCGCGTGCCTGTGCCAGCACGCGACGGTTGAATTCAAGCCAGCTCAGTTCGCGGTTAAGGTAAAACTTGTAGCTTTTCAGATTGGCGCTACTGGCAATGGGCATGCAATTAACCAGGGTTGTCTATGATTAGCAGATAGCCCTCGTGCTTGCGGGGCATGGTGATTTTCACGCTCTTGATCTTTGCCTTGTGCAAACGGCGGCAACGACGGGCCAGCCGCATAAAGGGTGGACGCCCTGGATCAGCTATGATGATACGTTCAACCCCGGCAGCCAGTGCGTTCTTTATAAGTGTGTGCAGCGGGTCCACCAGTTCGTCCCAGAAACAGATGTCGCCACCGACGATCATGTCCTGCTTGGCGAGGAATTCCGGCTTGAGCTCTTCGTACTTGCTGACCTTCTTGCCGACATTGACGTTGTTGAGCTTGGCGTGCAGCTCCAGCAATGGAAACACGTATTTGTCGGCGTCAACGCCGGTGACCTTGGCGAGAAACTTCTTCACGCAATAGATGCTCAGCGCACCCCAGCCGCATCCTATATCGAGTATGCGGGTCTTTGGCTCGGGCGGATTGGCGTCGAGGAAGTCCATGATGAAGAAGCTTGAGAACCACACTTTGTCGCCGTGGATTTCGGGCTCGTTGTCCCCGGTAAGCAGCTTTTGTACGCGCTTGTGATTAGGGGGGTAGAACTTGACGCCACGGACATTCTGCATTTCTGGAACTTTTTTCACGGATACCTGCTTCTTGTGGTCGATGTTAGCGAACAGCCGGAGCCATTTTATAAAGGTAAGGTTAGGACGAAGCGCTGGGAGGGGTGTCGTTGCCGGAGTCCCGATTGGTAGCGACGACTGTGCTCTCGATACTGCCTTCAGCCAGACGTGTAACGATTATAGCACCGGGCTTTACCTGTCCGAAGCCTGTCACCACATGACCATCACTCGTGGTGGTGATTGAGTAGCCGCGGGCCAGTGTAGCAAGCGGACTGACAGCGTGTAGCGCATGCACGTGACTGCCCAGAGTGAGGCGGCGGTCTTTGAGGTCGTTGCGTATGGCCTTTGTTAGCCGCTGCAACAAGGCTGCAGCAAGCTGTCGGCGGCCTGCCAGTAACCTATCGGGACTCTGCAGCACCAATCTCTTCTGCAGCGCAGCCAGTTGCTGGCTGGCCTGCAGCCGTTGACGCTGCATCGCACGTGACAGCCGCAGTTCCAGCAGGTCAAGTCGTTGCGCCTGTTCGAGCAGGCGCCGACCCGGATGCCGCAGCCGCTTGGCAATGCTGAACACTTCGCGGCGTGCTGCCTGCAGCGTGCTGCCGATGAATCCGATCTGCCGGTTGGTCGCTGCAGCCAGCCGTGCGCGAAAGTTGTCCTGGTGCGGACTCAACAATTCCGCCGCCGCCGATGGTGTGGCTGCGCGCGCATCGGCTACAAAATCCGCAATGGTGAAATCTACTTCGTGGCCCACCGCGCTCACAACGGGCAATGCAGAGGCATGGATCGCCCGTGCCAGCGCTTCGTCGTTGTAGCACCACAAATCTTCCAGTGAGCCGCCACCGCGCGTAAGCAGGATGGTGTCGACATCTTGCAAACAGCCGTCGCGCCGATTGACCCGTGCCAGCGCTCGTATCATTTCTGCGGCAGCCTGCTGGCCCTGCACGCTGACCGGCACGATGGTGAGAGTTGTTGCCGGAAAACGGCGACGGAATACGCTTATCACGTCACGGATAGCAGCACCGGTAGGCGACGTGATTACAGCAACATGGCGGGGCAGGGAGGGCAACGGTTTCTTGATGGCGGCCTCAAACAGACCTTCAACCAGCAGCTTCTGGTACAACTGTTCAAAGGCTTGCCGCAGTGCACCGGCCCCGGCTTCTTCCATCGTTTCGACGATCAATTGGTAGTCGCCGCGGCCTTCGTAAAGACTTAGCTTTGCCTTTACTACGACTTGCAGGCCGTCCCTCGGTTTGAAGCGCACGAACATGTTGCGGTTGCGGAACATCGCACATCGCACCTGGCCGCTCTGGTCTTTCAGTGTGAGATACCAGTGACCAGAACCAGGCTGGGCAAAGTTGGAAATCTCACCCTGCACAAGCGCAGCCGGGAAGTGGTCTTCCAGCAACTGGCGCGCCAGCCGGTTCAACTGGCTGACGCTGAGGACTTTGTTGTCGGAGGCGGGGAATGCGGGCATGTCGGCAAGATAACACAGCGAAGGGGATTGGCCCGATCCCTAGGGGTAGCAGGACCATCCAGACACTACCTGCGGGATTTTCAGGTTTACCGGGCCTTGGGGCCTCGGTTACAATGCACCGATTTCCCGAAACACGGTTTCAGGTAATCACCATGCTGCGCATTCTCGAAGAAGCCCTCACGTTCGACGACGTTTTGCTGGTCCCCGCCCACTCGCTGGTACTGCCCAACAAGGTCGATCTAAAAACCCGCCTGACCCGTTCCATCACGCTGAATATTCCGCTGGTGTCCTCTGCGATGGATACCGTGACTGAAGCCCGTCTCGCCATTGCAATGGCGCAGGAAGGGGGCATCGGCATCATTCACAAGAACATGGGTATTGAGGCGCAGGCGAAGGAAGTCCGCACCGTCAAGAAATACGAAAGTGGTGTGGTGACCGATCCGCTGTGCATCAACCCCGATACCACCGTACGCAAGCTGATGGAAATGACTCGGGAAAACCGCATTTCCGGCATGCCCGTTGTGGTTGAAACCAATGGCAAGCGCGAGTTGGTGGGTATCGTTACCTCGCGCGACGTGCGTTTTGAGCGTGACCTCAACGCCACAGTAGCCAGCATCATGACACCGAAAGAGCGGCTGGTAACGGCGAAGGAGGGCGCCAGCCTGGAAGAAATCAAACAGCTGATGCACAAGCACCGGATCGAGAAAGTGCTGGTGATCAACGACGCCTATGAACTGCGCGGGCTGGTCACATTGAAAGATATCCGCAAAGCCGAAGACCACCCGAATGCCTGCAAGGATGCAATGGGTCATCTGCGCGTAGGTGCAGCCGTGGGCACCGGCCCCGATACAGAAGACCGTGTGCGCGCGCTGGTGGCCGCAGGTGTCGATGTGATCGTGGTTGATACCTCGCACGGCCATTCGCAGGAAGTGCTAAAGCGCATTCGCCAGATCAAGGACAAATTCCCCACCATCGCACTGATCGGCGGCAACGTTGCCACCGCTGAAGGTGCATTGGCGCTTGTGGACGCCGGTGTTGATTCGGTGAAAGTAGGCATCGGCCCCGGTTCGATCTGCACCACGCGTATCGTTACCGGCGTAGGCGTGCCGCAGATTACTGCAGTGTCGAATGTAGCCGCTGCACTCAAAGGCACTGACGTCACCATCATCTCTGACGGTGGTATCCGTTTCTCCGGCGACATCGCCAAAGCCATCGCCGCCGGCGCCAACGCCGTCATGATTGGCAGCCTGCTGGCCGGCACCGAAGAAGCACCGGGCGAAGTGGAGTTATATCAGGGCCGCAGTTACAAGGCCTATCGAGGCATGGGTTCCCTTGGTGCGATGGCGAAGGGTTCCAGCGATCGCTACTTCCAGAATCTCGATAGCGGCGCCGGCAAGCTGGTGCCCGAAGGCATTGAAGGCCGCGTGCCATACAAAGGCACTATGTCGGCCATTGTGTTCCAGTTGATCGGCGGTGTGCGTTCCAGCATGGGCCTCACAGGCTGCGCCAACATCGAGGAAATGCGTGTGAAACCGCAGTTCGTGAAGATCACGTCGGCTGGTGTCAGTGAGAGTCATGTGCATGACGTGACGATCACCAAAGAAGCCCCTAATTACCGAATAGGTTGAAGTTGAGCGTTTGATGAATATCCACCAGCAAAAGATTCTCATCCTCGACTTTGGTTCGCAGTACACCCAGCTCATCGCCCGTCGCATCCGTGAAGCGGGTGTGTATTGTGAGATACACCACTGGTCGTGCCCGCGCGATGATTTCGAGGCCTTTGCACCGCAGGGTGTGATCCTCAGCGGCAGCCCCGAAAGTGCCAACCTCACTGACTCACCACGGGTACCCGACTACATTCTGCACAGCGCGCTGCCTATTCTCGGCATCTGCTATGGCATGCAGACGCTGGCAGAGCAGCTGGGCGGCAAAGTTGAAGGCTCCAGCACGTCTGAATTCGGCTATGCGCGCATCGAAGTGCTTGGTGTTGATTCGCTTTTGAGCGGGCTTGAACACGAGATTGTTGAAGGCGAGCGCCACTATCAGGATGTGTGGATGAGTCATGGTGACAAGGTCACGAAGCTGCCACCTAACTTCGTTTGCACCGCGGCCACTGATAGCGCACCGCTCGCTGCCATGATGAGCAACGACGGCCGCATCCACGCGCTGCAGTTCCATCCGGAAGTGACGCACACCAAAGCCGGCCAGCAACTGCTGAACCGCTTCGTGCACGACATCTGCGAGTGTGAAAAATTGTGGACCGCCGCCAACATTATCGACGACGCCATCGCCACCGTGCGCAAGCAAGTGGGCAAGGATCAGGTTTTGCTCGGCCTTTCTGGCGGTGTGGATTCATCGGTAGTCGCTGCGTTGCTGCACCGCGCAATTGGTGATCAGTTGACCTGTGTGTTCGTCGACAATGGTCTGTTGCGACTGAACGAAGGCGATCAGGTTATGGAAATCTTCGCCAGGAACATGGGCGTCAAGGTGATACGTGCCAATGCGCAGGATGCCTTCCTCGGCAAACTGGCCGCAGTCAATGATCCGGAACAGAAGCGCAAAATCATCGGCAATACGTTCATTGAGGTGTTTGACGCTGAAGCAAGCAAACTCGGTGATGTGAAGTGGTTGGCGCAAGGCACTATCTATCCGGATGTGATCGAATCCGCCAAGTCGAAGCACGGTACTGCCCACGTCATCAAATCGCACCACAACGTCGGCGGCCTGCCCGAGAACATGAAGATGGCATTGGTTGAGCCGCTGCGCGAACTCTTCAAGGACGAAGTGCGTCGCATCGGCGTTGCGCTTGGTCTGCCGCCGCACATGGTCTACCGTCATCCATTCCCGGGGCCGGGTCTTGGTGTGCGCATTCTCGGCGAAGTGAAACAGGAATATGCCGACGTACTGCGCCGGGCTGATGCCATTTTCATTGAAGAGCTGCACAAATCCGGCTGGTACGATAAAACCAGCCAGGCCTTCGCCGTGTTCCTGCCGGTTAAATCCGTCGGCGTAGTGGGTGACGGCCGGCGTTATTCATGGGTAATTGCGCTGCGCGCAGTGGAAACCATCGACTTCATGACAGCACGCTGGGCACATCTGCCTTACGAGCTGCTAGAAAGCGTATCCAACCGCATCATCAATGAAATCCGCGAAGTGTCGCGCGTCAGTTACGACATTTCGTCAAAGCCGCCGGCAACTATTGAGTGGGAGTAGAAATCTCCGCTCAACACACTCAGCAAGTCAATGTAATGACCCAACGATTTCTGCAGAGGTCAGGCCGCGAAAGCATACGCCTCAGCGGGTGTTTTCATCGACCTCGCCCCGTTCTCAGCGTTCTGTCGCCGCCAATACCGATACGCTAGCGGCGGCGGTTTGCCAAATGCACCTAATATCTGGATCGGGTAAATCACCTGACCACCACGGCTTCCGGTTTCCATGTCTGGATACATCAGGCCTTCGTGGAAAGTGACGGCCCTGGTGGTTACTGCGCCAGTTTGGAAGCCGATTGCGTGCAAAAAGCCGGAGTGAGTTGCTGATTGTTCATAGGGGTTCCCTGCGATTGTGTTGTTGTTCTTATGGAGCTGTTACAGCGCAATTCGGCTGACGGCATGATGGTACTGTCCTGCTACAAGCCCAGTCGGCAATAATCAGACGTAGAGCGACCGACTTTGCCGCTTGGGCAATACAACATTCACCAGTGAGGAACGCCAATGCGCAGAGATGGCCGACGCAGCAACAACATCGACGATCGCCGCGGCCAGCAACTGGCCGGCGTAGGTGGCGGCGGGCTTATCCTGCTGCGACTGTTGCCTTTCTTGCTGCGCAGTAAGGGCGGCCGTTTCCTGCTGTTGATTGCGGGTGGACTGTTCCTGCTGTCGTACCTCGGCCTTGATGGCGGCCTGTTGAACAGCATGCTGGGCGGCAGCATCAATGGCGGCAGTCGCAACAGCGCCATGACTGCTGAACAGCAGCAACAGGCTGACTTTGTCAGTGTGGTGCTGGCAGACACCGAAGATACGTGGACGGCGCTGTTCGCTGCACGCAACCTGGGCTACACAGAACCCACGCTGGTGCTGTTCAGTGGTGCCGTGCGTTCCGGTTGTGGGATCGGCCAGGCAGCGATGGGGCCGTTCTATTGTCCGGTTGATGGGCAGGTGTATATCGATCTGTCGTTCTACGACGAACTACGGGTGCGCTACGGCGCTGACGGTGATTTTGCCCAGGCGTATGTGATTGCCCATGAAGTCGGCCATCACGTGCAAAACCTGCTTGGCATTGCCAGCAGGGTGAACGTAGCGCAGACCGGAATGCCGGAAGTGCAGCGCAACCAGTTGTCAGTGCAACAGGAGCTGCAGGCCGACTGTTTCGCCGGCCTTTGGGCCAATCACGCCAACCGCTCGCGTCAGGTGCTCGAAGCCGGCGATATTGCCGAAGCGCTCACGGCAGCACAGGCGATCGGTGACGACGTCTTGCAGCAACAGAGCCAGGGTTATGTACGGCCGGAGTCGTTCACGCATGGCACTTCGCAACAACGGGTGCAGTGGTTCAGTACTGGTTTTGAGCAGGGAACACTCGAGGCGTGCGATACCTTTGCCGGCGGTCAGCGTTGAGCAGGCAACATCAGCGGTGCGCATGCACTTCACGTAACAACGAAGTAGCGGATCTTCACCCCGCTCGGTAAGCGGATGCCCTTGCAGATGAACAAGCGGCGATTCATCCACAGGTATTTCTCTGCGCTGGTTTCCAGTCGCGGTGCAGTGCGGAAATAGTATTCGGAAGGATCAACGATCTCGCCGGCGCTGATGCGCGCAATCACTTCGGGTTTGGCTTCACGGATGCCGGGAGCGCTGACATAGATCAGTGCGCCGTCGTCGGCCTGCAGCGTGTAGCGGGCATCGATGTCGGTGATGCCGTCGGGGCGGATCACCTGCCAGTCAGCACCACCTGGCAACACGATGCCGTTCAACATCGGGCCCTTCACGGTGCCGCCGGTGACGCCAATGATGCGGCGCTCGCCGATGCCGATGTTGCCGAGTTGCTGCGGTGGATCGAGGCCGGCGTCGAGTTCGAAGGCAAATTCCAGTGTCGGGTCGCCACTGGCGTTGGCGGCCTTCGTGGAGTTGGCAGCGAGCGTGGCAGCTGCAGCGGCAACGCCTGCCAGCAGCGTGGTTCTGCGATCTAAATCCATGGGATCTCCTGATTTTTTTGCTTGTTGGGGTGCTGTGGAGTCGCACGCAAGTTGCGCGTCCCGGTAGTCTAATCGCAAGCCAGCGTCGGCAGAACCGCCGGTTAAGTCAGATTCAGCCGCAACAACTGCGAAGGCCGGGAACGGTCATCGGCATCGGTGACCAGCAACAGCGTCAGGCCGCTGCCGTGGCGAGGCAGCATTGCTACACCTTCCACCTTGGGGTTGCCCTCCAGCCGATGCAACGCGCTGATCTGGTTGTCGCTGTCCATGAATACCACGGCCGAGCCGACGCAGTTGCCATCGCGATAGCTGTCCTCGGTGTCTTCTGCCACCAAGGTGGCCACCCAACCCCCGCCAGGCAGCGCCGTTGCGTCGGTCGGGCATAGCGGCACTTCGCCGATGTGGCCGAAGTCGAGTGCAATGTGGTGCTGAAGAGCGGGTATCTGGTGGCGCTCACCGTGCAGCCAAGCAAGGAAGTCGCCGGCGTCGTAACACAGGCAGGCACTGCGGGCCTTGTCACCCTTATTGCCGCGTTGCAGCAGTTGCAGCGATGAGCCAGTGATGAAGGCACCTTCAATGTTGAGATCGTCAAAGCGCTGTTGCAGCGGTTCGTACAAATCAGTCAAGTCGTGTTGGGTGACAGTGGCGGTGTGGACGCTGCCCTGCGCCGTCAATGGTAGCGACAGACCGCGCCGGCGATTTGTTTTGCCGCCTGAGCCAAGGCAGAGCAGGGTACCGTGCGGTGCTGCAGTTGTGGCCGGCAGCAACAGCAGGCTCTCCAGATCGGGCTTGGCTTTCTTCAGTTGTTTGGGGGTTTGTGGCAGCTCGCCTGGCAACAGCTGCAGCAGTTGCAGCGGCGAATCGCTGTGCTCAGCGTGGCTTGGATCGAACACAAAGCTGCACAGGTGATGTTCATCATCGGCAACCACATGCAGATGGTCGTTGATGAATACTAGACCGCTGGCTGCACTCAGCCAGGCTTTGTGTTGCGGATGGCTGGCGGTCGGCAGTCGCAATTCGCGCACGAGTTCGGTTTTCAGCATGGTTCCCTGCAGATATGGTAAAAAGCCGAGGCAATATTCCCGGCTCCCACTTCACACTTTACCTGCAACCTGACACCAATGGATCACAATCTGTTATCGACGCCCCACGACGATGCTGACCTGCACTGGATGCAGCGCGCACTCGACCTTGCCGGGGAGGCCGCCGCGAGGGGTGAAGTGCCAGTAGGGGCGGTACTGGTGCGTGAGGGCGCTGTGGTGGGCGAGGGTTACAACCAGCCGATCAGCAGCCACGACCCGACAGCACACGCTGAAATTGTGGCGCTGCGGGCAGCAGCATCAGCGGTCGGCAACTACCGGCTGCCGGATACCACGCTGTATGTGACGCTGGAGCCGTGCACCATGTGCATCGGCGCCCTCATCCATGCGCGGGTATCACGGCTGGTTTTTGCTGCGAGGGAGCCACGTGCCGGGGCGGTGTGCAGCCAACTGCAACTGTGCGATCACAGCAGCTACAACCACAAGCTACCCTGGAGTGAAGGTCTGCTGGCTGCAGAGAGCAGCCTGTTGATGACGACTTTCTTCAGGGCGCGGCGCTAACTTGCGCTGAACTCTGCAAACGAAGGGTCAATCAAGCACCACCCGTTTCAGCTTCTTGCCATGCCGTGGCGTGCCTTCCAGCGCTGGGCGGTACCACTCCTCATGTGTTTCATCGATGTCAACCATGCCACCGGCGCGCTCATGGTTCTGGCGCCAGCCATGCAAGGCCTCAAACGCCGAGTGGTCAATGAAGTCCACTGCAAGATCAATGTAAACATTCGATGCGGCCGGCAGCTTACCAAGCTCTGTCATCAGTTTGGGCACCGAAGCAAAGGTGAGGCTGCCTTCCACTATTACATGCCAATTACCGTCGCGCTGTTCGTGCCGCACGTCTGTCATCGACAGACGGCGCAACACGAATAACACCGACAGCGCCAGACCAAGGCCGACACCAGCCAGCAGGTTGATACCTGTGACGCCGAGCACGGTCGCGAAGTAGATGAAGACTTCGTTGTGCTTTCTGAGTTCGTGGATGTGATGCATATTCACCAGATTGACACCGGTATAAACCAGCAAGCCTGCCAGCACCGCCAGCGGAATTGATTCAATGACACTGGCGAGAAACAACAAGCACAGCAGAATCCAGACGCCGTGGAAGATCGCCGACCAGCGGGTGGCGGCGTTGGCATTGATGTTGGCTGATGAGCGTACGATCACGCCGGTTATCGGCAGGCCGCCGAGCAAACCAGAGACAAAATTGCCGGCACCTTGCGCCGACAGTTCCTTGTCGAGATTGGAGCGGGTACCCGTATGTAGTTTGTCGGTCGCTACTGCGCACAGCAGCGATTCGACGCTGGCGATCAATGCGACCGTCACGACGGCGATCAGGAACGAACTCCAATCAGTCGGCACGGTAGGCGGTGTGAAGCTGAAGGTGTCTGGCAGGTCGACGCGGGCCACCGGTGAATCCAGTACGATCGATACGATGGTGGTAGTAGCTACTGCGACAAGTGCGCCGGGAACTGCTTTCAGTGTGGCAATCTTGACCCGTTTCCAGATCACCAGCAGGGCAATGGTGATCAGACCAAGTATGGTGGCGCTCGTGTTGATTTCGGCAATGCGGGCGGGCAGCGCCAGCAGATTGGCAATCGGTGAACTGGCCGGTGATCCGCCGAGTACGACGTGCAATTGCGCGATCGCGATAGTGATCCCTATGCCTGCCAGCATGCCGTGCACGACGGATGGCGCAATCATCATCGCCCCGCGCGCAACCTTGAAATAACCCAGCACAAACTGCAGCACACCGGCACAGGCAGTGATCAGGCACATGGTTTGCCATCCGAACTGGTGTACGAAGCCGGCGACGACTACGGTCAAGCCGGCCGCGGGGCCGGATACTTGCAGTGGTGAACCAGCCAACAGTCCGGTGACTATACCGCCGGCAATGGCGCCGATAAGCCCGGCGATGATCGGAGCATCGGATGCGAGTGCGATCCCGAGCGACAGGGGTACTGCTACCAGGAAAACTACGAGAGAAGCGGGCAGATCGCGGCGGAGATTGGGGGTATACAAAGCAGGGAGCGTCCTGTCGCTGAATCAAAAATATTGCGTGAGTATTGCAAAAAACCTTAGCTGATGAACGTCGGGCCGGCGGTGTTTATCCGGAATTCACCGTGCCGGCTGGATCACGCCAGGAGACTGCGAAGCCTCGGCCAAAGGTTTGAACTGGCCAACCGTGCTTTCGTAAACAAAAACTTCGCCGGTCTCTATCTTGTACATCCATGCATGCAGGTTGATGAGCCCACGCGACAAACGGCTGGCGATCACTGGCAGCGAGCGCAGGTGTTCGAGTTGTACCAGAACGTTCTCTTCAGCGGCGACTGTGTAGAGGTCTTCGCCTTCCAGATGATGGTAGTGATCCTTGATGATCTCGGCAGTGGAATCGCAGTGGTGCAGCCAGTCGGTCAGGGTGCGCAGTTCCTTGATTGACTCAGGGTGTATGACACCCTTCATTGCGCCACAGTAGTTGTGACCGCACAAAATCACATCTTTTACACCCAGCACTGCCACAGCAAACTCGACTGCGGCCATTGCACTGTTGTTGGGGGTGCCATAGCACGGGACCACGTTGCCGGGATTGCGTACGATGAACAGTTGCCCCGGCGCTGCATTGGTGATCAAGTTAGGATCGATGCGGGAATCCGAGCAGGTAATAAAACAGGCCTCGGGATTCTGACCTCGCGCCAATCGCTCGAACAGCGCCTGCTGTTGCCTGAATCCGATGTTCTGGAAGTGGTGTACACCTTCAATCAACTGCTGCATGGAACCTGCCGTGGGTAGAGAATTGTACAAATACCGGGGAGCGTCATTGAAATCTGATCCGTGAGCCCCCAACAAGCGTAGACATTCTAGCATCCTAAAAGTCAGCTTTATCGGCAGAAAGGCATAATAAAAACATGGGTTTACACAGTGATCACTATCCTGATTCCCGCGAGTTCAGCAGCCTGTTGCGGGCAGTGTTGGGGCCCGAGGCTTCGTTTTACCGCGTTATCCTCGTCTACAGCGCTGCCATTTCGTTGCTGTCGCTGGCGATTCCCATCTCTGTGCAGTTGCTGATCGACACCATCGCCAACATTGGTCGTATTGGCGCGGTAGCGACCATTGGCCTGTTGATGTTTGTGCTGTTGCTGCTGGCTGGCGTATTGCAGGCGCTGCGCGCTTGGAGCATGGAGTTATTCAATCGTCGTCTCTACGCCCGATTGGCCGGCGAAATAGCGTTGACTGGTTTGATGGCCGAGCCGGGCCACTTTGAACAGGGCACAGAGGGGGCGCTCTTCAATCGTTATTTCGACATCATGATATTGAAGAAGAACATCCCGTACCTGCTGAGCTACGGGTTCACGCTCCTGTTCCAGACTGTCATCGGCTTCATCGTGGTGTCGCTGTATCACTTTTACTTCTTTGTGTTCTGTCTTGCATTCCTGTTGCTGGTTTACGCAACATGGTTGGTGTTCGGCTGGAAGGCCATCAGCAGCAGTTTCGTCGTGTCGGAATCCAAGCATGCCGCGGCGGCATGGCTGCAGGGGCTGGCTATCAATACCGGTTTCTTTCGGGCCCGTTCGCGTCAGCACTTTGCCATCGAGCGCACCAATACACTGATCCACCAACACATCACTGCGCAGCAGAAGCATTTCCGCTCCAGTTTCGCCCAGCACATCAGCTATCTCTTCATCTATGCGCTGGCGAGCGCGATACTGCTCGGCATGGGTGGCTGGCTGGTGATCCAGGGTCAGCTGACGCTCGGTCAATTGGTGGCGGCTGAACTGATCCTGTCTTCGATTTTCTACGGGCTGCCTCAACTCGCCGGTTATCTCGAGTACTACTACGACGTCTGTGCGGCAGTGGAGGAACTTGCACGGTTCCGCAACGTGCCGGTGGAACAGGCTGCTGACAGCGAAGTAGTGAATTTTGTCACCTCCGGTGAATTGCGATTGGTGGCTGTTGCTGCTCGCTTGTTTGACACGCCGCTGCGTTTTGATTTCACGCTGCCGCCACACGCAGCAGCAAGGGTAGCGGCTGCCGACCCGCGTGCGCAGGAAGGACTGTGCCGTCTGCTAAAACGCAGCCTTGCAGTGGCCAGCGGTACACTGAACTGGGGTACGCACGACTTGCTCGATAGTCCCACTGCCGACGTGCGTGAACTCGTCAGCGTGTTCGACCGGCCCACACTGCTGCCGCTGACGCTGCGTGAATATCTGGCATTGGCCGGCACGACTGCCAGTGGACACCAGGTGCAGGAGGCACTTGCGCTGCTGGGGCTCACTGATGAAATCGCTGTTCTACCGGACGGCATCGACACGCTCTTGTCTCATTCGGGCATGCCACTGCGGCCGGAGCAGGCGCTGCGCCTGAAGCTGGCGTGCACGCTCCTCGGAAGCACGCGTATATTGGTGCTTACTCAGTTGTTCGACTGTCTCGATGCCGCATTGCTTCAGAGGTTCTTCGCTGTCTTCAGCCGCGAGCGCAGCGGTAGTGTGCTGTATTTCACGGACCGCACCGACATCGCTGTATTCACGCACCAGCTGCAACTGGGCACCAGTGTGCAGCAAGTGGAGGCTCCATGAGTGGTTCACCGCAACGGCCGCAAAATACAAGGGGCTTTTCGTTTGGACATCGTTACCCACATTCGTGGCTGCAGTTGCTAGACAGCCAGCGTCGCACCAATATGCCGCAGGTGCTGCGCGTTACTTCATGGCTGCTGGTCATCACCTGTATTGCACTGGGCCTGATGCTGGTTTTCGTACCTTGGGTGCAGACCACCAGTGGCACTGGCCGAGTGACGACACTCGATCCGCGCGATCGAGTGCAGACTGTGAGTGCGCTGGTATCGGGACGCATCGCCGAGTGGTATGTGCAGGATGCGCAGTTCGTGCGGGCCGGCGATCCAATTGTGCGGATCCAGGATCTTGATGACGAGCTGGTGGTTCGCCTGCAGGCGCAACTCGATGCCGCCCTGCGCAAGCACGAAGCGGCCCGGCATGCGGCGGAGACTGCCGAGCTGGATCTCACCCGTCAGGAAGATCTGTACGAGGCAGGGCTGACCTCAAGGCTGACATTCGAGCAGGCCAGCATCCGTGTGCAGCAGCTGCGCATCAGCGAAGAACAGACACTGGGTGAACTCAATCAGGCGGAAGTGAATTTCTCGCGGCAGGGCAGCCAACTGGTGGTGGCGCCGCGTGACGGCACCATCCTGCATGTTGAAGCAGGCGACGTAGCCACTCTCGTCAGTGCCGGCCAGCGGCTGGCGACCTTCCTTCCTGCCGAAGCCAAGCGCGCAATTGAATTGTTCATCGATGGCCGCGACATCGGGCTGGTGCAATCTGGGCGTGCCGTGCGGCTCGAGTTCGAAGGTTGGCCATCGTTCCAGTTCAGTGGAGTTCCCGAATTTGCCATAGGTACCTTTGCTGGTGAGGTGGTGTTCGTCGAACCGAGTGCACGCGAGGACGGCCGCTTCCGGGTATTGGTGGCCGAGCGGCAATTGGGGACTGCCTGTGAACAGGAGACAGCAGCATTGCCTGGACTCAATCTCGCCGGCAACTGCGGTTGGCCGCCCGACACCTTCGTGCGGCTTGGCGCGAATGTGCGTGGCTGGGTCTTGCTGGAAACCTTACCACTCGGCTATGAGCTGTGGCGCCTGATGAACAATTTCCCGCCGGTATCGGTGCCGGCTGTGGCAGGCGCAGCGGCTGCGACCGAGGTGAAGAAATGACCCGCCTCCTGCACTGGTGTCTGTGGGCCCTGTGGGCATTGCCGGTCGCAGTGATTGCGCAGGAGCGCGCCGTTGCCACTCTGCCCACCACGTTGCAGCAGGTAGTGGGCAGCACGCTGCAACATTATCCGCTGGTGCTGGCAGCGCGCAGCGATATTGCCAACCGCAGCGGGTTGGCGCTTGCCACCCGTGGCGCCTTCGATCCTCGCATCGACAGCACGCTCGGCACCCAACAAGGTGGCTACTATGAGCACGGCAATCTCGATGCCGGCATCTCGCAGGCATTCCCGTTCATGAACAGTCGCGTGTTTGGTGGTTACCGCCAGTCCGATGGCGACTTCGCCGGCTACGAAGGCAAGGATCTCACACTGAACGATGGCGAAGCCCGTATGGGATTTGCGCTGTCGCTGTGGCGCAACCGCGACATCGACGACCGCCGCGCCGCCGTGACGACTGCCGACCTACAGGTGCAGGTACAGCAGTTCCAGCTCACGGCCGAACAACTGAAACTGCTGGAGCAGGCCTATGTTGCCTACGCCCGCTGGTTGCTGGCGCACCGCCTGGAAGAGGCATATCGCGACCTGCTTGATCTGGCCATTTCCCGGGGTCAGGGTTTGGAGACCAGTGTGGCAGCCGGCAATGCTGCCCGCATCCTGCTGGTGGAGAACCGCCAATCAGTGGTGCAGCGCGAGGCGTTGGTCACCGATGCCAGGCGCCAGATTGATGTGGCGGCCGAACAGCTGGCGCTTTACCTGCGGGATGACAACGGCAACAGCCTGTATCCGCTTTATGACACTTCGTTGGAGTTGCCGGCCGAAGCTGCCGACATCCTGTCGGCAGCAACAGGGCAGGTGATCTCACAGGCCGTCGGCAAACGGCCCGAGCTGGCGATTGCGCGGCTCGCGCAACAGCAGACCCAGGTGAAGAAGCGGGCAGCCGAGAACCTGGCAAAGCCGCAGCTCGATCTGCGCGTGTACACCATGCGTGACTTCGGCAGTGGCATCAACAGTCTGCGCGGCACCGACAACGTAGTGGATCTGAGCATCAGCATTCCGCTTGCCACCCGCGATGCACGCGGCAAAGCGGCCTCGGCCCAGGCCGAATTCGATGGGCTTGGGCAACGCATCCGCCTGCTGGAAGACCAGTTGGGGCAAGACATCAGAGCCGCCCGCGTCACGCTGGAGGCTACTCGTGAACTGGAGAATCTTGCGATCGAGGAATTGTCGTTGACGCAGGAACTGGCGCAGGCCGAACAGCTGCGGTTCGATTCCGGCCAGAGTGATTTCTTTTTGCTCAATCAGCGTGAGCGGCAGATGGGTGAGGCGTTGCTGAAACGCTGGCAGTCACACCTGACGCACCAGATTGCCCTGGCAGACTATTACGCTGCGAGCATGGACACTGCGGCGCTTGGGGTTGGCTCTCAGCTTACTCCCTGAGAGCTGCTTTTCCTTGCGTTGTCATTAAGGTCAGCGCAGTCCATGTTCCCCTGCTAGTTGCAACTGAGAACTAGGCAGCTTCCTGGTGTGGCCGCCACTGTGGCTTGGCGAGCAGGAACTGGCCAGTGTGGATCACACGTTCGAGGAAACCACCTTCGCAGAAGCAGAGATAGTAACGCCACATGCGAATGAACACTTCATCGCAGCCTAGCTGACGTACTTCGGCCAGCCGGTCGTGGAAGCGTTCACGCCATGCGCGCAGGGTCAGCGCGTAGTCGAGCGTAATATCTTTCAGATCAATCAATTGCATATCGGTGTGCTTCGCCACCTGGTGGGCGATTTCGCTGTTGCACGGCAACTGGCCGCCTGGAAAGATGTAGCGCTTTATGAAGTCAGCGCTGTTGAGCGATTGCTGGTACCGCTGGTCTGAAATGGTTATGGCCTGCAGCATCATCAGGCCCTGTGGCTTCAGCAATTCGCCGCAGCGCCGGAAGTATTCCGGATAGTAATCACCGCCGACTGCTTCGATCATTTCCACAGATACCAGTTTGTCGTATTGGCCGGTCAGCTCGCGGTAATCCTGTTCCAGTACGGTGATGCGATCGGTCAGGCCTTCCCGGTTGATCCATTCGCGCGCATGGCTGGCCTGCTCATGCGACAGCGTGGTGGTGATAACACGGCAGCCATAATTACGGGCCGCATGGATAGCCAAGCCGCCCCACCCGGTGCCGATTTCCAGCAGCTGGTCAGTCGGCTTCAGTTCAAGTTGTTGGCAGATACGCTCGAATTTCGCCACCGATGCCTCATACAGGGATGCATTTTGTCGCACAAAAACGCCTGACGAGTAGGCCATGGTGTCGTCCAGAAACAACTTGAAGAAATCATTGCTCAGATCGTAGTGGGCGGCGATGTTGCGGCGCGAACCGGCACGACTGTTGCGGCGCAAAAGGTGCCACAGGCGCTGGGCCTGCCGCTTCAGCAGGGAGCCTTGCATCTGTTCGATTACCGCCATGTTGCTGACAAACAGCCGTATTACCTGCACCAGGTCGGGCGTATCCCACAAGCCTTGCATGTAGGTTTCACCCGCGCCGATTTCACCGTTACGCAGGATACCGACCCAAGCCGCCGGGCTGCGCACCTGGAGCGTGGCCTTGATTTGTGCGGTATGGCGGTCTTCGCCGAAATGCAGCACCTGGCCGGCTTCTTCCACTGTGAGACTGCCGTGACGCAGTCTCTGCAGCAATGCATGTACGGCATTGCGGGCCCAGCGTTCGGCGATCGAACTGCCGAGGGCTGAACTGCCGGACGAATCAAGGTTGGTGATCTTCACGAAAGGCTCCTGTCTAGGGTCTGTGCAGGGTCGGTGGGACTGTTGGTGGTACGAAGGTGGCGTGGGTGCGGATGAAACGGGATACGTTTGAGCCAGAGTTTCAGCGCCTGCCAGTAGATGCCGATGCCCACTTCCACTGTCATCAGCGGGTGCTGCCAGAGCAGGCGCCGCATCGCACGGGCATCCAATGGCTGCCGTTGCAATTGCAGCGACGCGTAAAACACATGGGCACCGTCATTGGTGAGTGTCATCTGTAGGTCGACTTCCTCTGCCGGCTTTGAACTGCGCCAGTGGTAACGCAGCTCCATTGGCATGAAGGGAGAGACGTGCATCGCCTTGGCGAACTCAATCGCCACCCTGCCGCTGGCGTCCACTGTCAGTACGTAGTGATAGCGTTCGTGCCATGGTGTGTTGGTGACCTCGGCCACGATTGCGCGCAGTGTGTCCTGCGTGTCGTAGCAGTAGTAGCAAGTGATAGGGTTGATGATGAACCCGCAATGGCGCAGGTTGGTCAGCATGCAGACGCGGCCCTCGAGCTTCATTCCGCACTGTTGTT
>Ga0255096_1000562_pt1 | contig 17402 bp, 15 predicted proteins | sample Colum_Atlam_RepA_2_FD_188563 | JGI IMG/M metagenome (GOLD analysis project Ga0255096, IMG submission 188563) | Freshwater microbial communities from Columbia River, Oregon, United States - Colum_Atlam_RepA_8d | ecosystem: Environmental > Aquatic > Freshwater > River | place: USA: Oregon...
CCTTGTTGCCATTATTCGCAAGGTACCTATTAATCCTTCAAATCCAAGATGATCTTGGGATTGCCGGTATCTGGCAGTTCAAGACCCAAGCCAGATAATTCAGGGCTTCCAAACTTTTTGGGTATCAACCATCGCTCTTCAGGCATGGGAGGTATAACACTTGAGATTTCATTCTCCGCTCCTTGCTTGGTTTTGACGATCATTTCAAGCTTGCGAACAGAAACAGCTTGTTTACCTGGGGCAGCGCCATCGTCTTTATTGAAAGTAGTAAGCTTAAAGTTGCCTGCGGAATCGGTTTGGGCATAGGCGGTTGTAGCAGATTCCAGGTTGGTGAAGATAACGCTGGCATCCGGAAGAGGTGCCCCTTTATAAAGAACAGTCCCCATCGCAACAACCACTTTGGGTCTGCCATTTAAAGATGGATCCTGACCGGAACATCCGATCATAATAGATGTAAGTAATAGCATCCACCGGGCCATCATAAAACCTCCACAACAAAAACAGATTGATTAGAAATCGCTTGGAACCTCACCACCAGCAATGGTACCCAATGCGCCCCACACACCATAAGGACTGGGGGTATTCATGGATTCTGCAGCACCGGAATTCCCAGCATTGATATTCGAGGTAATAAAACGAACAGAACCATCAGTCATAGATGCGTTAACCCCTCCCAAATGCCTACTTTGGGCAGTAAATATGCCATAGGAATTGGACCCCGCTGCCATGCAGGAAGGCTTATTTGGAGGAAGCACGGTGGTGAATCCGGTGAACTGGGTCATGCCATCATTCCAGCGGGTACCGCCATAATAACCATCCATCACCACCCCTAGATTAAATTGATTTGGCGACTGGTTGGCAGCAAGCAGACACAGAGTCGGATTAGTGGAAATGGTTGCACCAATGTTAGCTGCAATGTTGCCAAAGATAGACATTGCACCCATTTTAAAAACTCGTTCAGAAAGGGCGAGAGTGTTACTAGTGCCATCAGTGATATCAGAGATTTTAATTGCGCTAGCGTTGCCAAAGACTCCCCGCTTTTGAAAGGCAGAGTTCAAGGCGGTAGCTGAGATCACATCTCCCCAGCAAGCCATGTAATTAGTTGAAGCAATGCTAACAGTACGGCCCCCGCGATTATCATACTGGGGCGTATCCGAGTTACAGTGAAGCATTTTCATTTGGTAGGCAACGCCCCAAGGGTCAAAGTTTTGATCCCAGGGAAAAGGTGGTGTAGTGTAGGTGTTTGCGCCATAGGTTCCACCTGCCCAAATCAATTTGATCAGATTGTCACCCTCATAATAAGGTGCAAGAAAAACAAACGCACTAAGGCGGCCTTGGGATGTTGCTGGCCCACCCATCCCGCCTGGAAAACTATTGTTTACACTATGATAACTATGCAGCGCCAAGCCCAACTGCTTTAAAGAATTAGCACACTTCATCCTTGCAGCAGCTTCACGCACCTTTTGTACTGCGGGCAATAACAAGCCAATCAAAATAGCAATAATGGCTATCACCACAAGAAGTTCAATCAATGTGAATGCAAAACGATGAACGCTTGAAGATGGCTTTTTCATGAGTATCACTTCAATAAAATAAAAGGCGGGATCATTTTTCAAAACAATAGCGTACCCCGAAGCCTATTTCCAAACAAGAGAAAACATCTAAAAAGAAGTAAAAACGAGCGGGAATGCTCAACTTCTTCTTGATGAAGGGGTTGTACCAGACACTTATTAAATCAGATTAGGGCCAGTTAATTATCACCTTGATCAAGTATGAAACAAATATCGATCATCAAGATTTTTCAAAGAAGAACAACCCAGTAAGCACATGCCCAAACGCAACTCATCTTCAAGGATTTTCATCATCTTCAAAACGCCCGCTTCTCCGCCAACGGTAAGTGCCCAAACCATCGGCTTCCCGATAAGCACACCATTTGCCCCTAAAAGAATAGCTTTAATAATATCCGTGCCTCTGCGAATGCCACCATCAACAAAGATTTCCGTTTTCCCTTTAAGAACTTTGGCAAACATAGGCAGTACCTCAAGTGCGGTCGGAACCCCATCGAGCTGCCTGCCACCATGGTTAGAAATGAAGATGGCTTTAGCGCCAAGGCTTGCAGCAATAGTTGCATCCTCAGGGTGCAAAACCCCTTTAATAGCCCATGGAAGCTTCGTATCTGCAAGGATGGCTTCAAGCGATTTCCAATCCAACGAGGTATCAAAGTGAGCAGAAACACGCTCTGCACCGGAACCTTTTGCAGCATGAAGAGCGACGTTAGATTGGTAATCAAGATTTTCAAGTTTCAGTGGCGTGGGCAGGTGAAACTCATGCCTGATATCGGCTTCTCTTTTCCCTAAGCTTTGAGCATCTACGGTAACCACCAAGCCTTTGAATCCTGCTTGCTCTGCTCGTTGGATCAACGATTTAGTTAATGCGAGATCTTTAAAACAATAGAGCTGAAAATAAGCTGAGGTACTTTTGGTTTCTTGGGCGACATCTTCAAGGGATGTGGTCGCCATGGTGCTGGCAAAGTAAGGCAGGGTTAATTGATTCATGGCTTTTGCCACTGCGAGTTCGCCTTGGGGGTGAGCAAGTTTAAGCATGGCAACTGGTGCAGGGAAAAACGGGAGTGCTACCGAATGACCAAAGAGGGTTGTGGTTAAATCGGGGGTCGCAACACCTTGCAAAATTCTGGGCCAAAGCTTGATGGTATTCCAGAAAGAGATATTTTCTCGAAGGGTGATTTGATCGCAGGCACCTCCGGAAAAATACGCATGGGCCATGGGAGAAAGCAAAAGCCTTGCGGCAGTTTCAAACTCATCGAGGTTCAAAAAGTTTTGGAAATTGGGAGGTGAAGAAGGCATGAGATAAAAGGAGGATTAGGATTAAGGAGGGGTATAAAAAAACACGCCTGTTGGTAGAAACAACTTTCTCTATAATTTTAGAAATCCTATTTAGAAATCCGAAGGCAAGACTAAGTCATCTTTGGTGGAACCTAGAAGGCTCCATGTTAATGGGGTAATACTATTTGTTATGAACCTTACACCACCATCAAGCATTCCAACATTAACTCCACCTGTATGTTTACTTCTAGCAGCCAAGGCCCAATCTGTGCCTTGTGTACAAGGAAGAGATTGAGGTACTTGGTTGTTACAGTAATTTGCAAATTGAATTCTATCTTGAGTTGTGCTGTTGGGAGTCGTAAAAGTTGTAAAACCAGCACCCGGCCCGTACCAAATCATTCCTCTAAATTCAGTTGTTGCGGGAAGGATAGAAATACCTTGCAATAGTTCTGCTGCTAAAAGAGAGTTACTAAGGCCATCCGTAATATCGCGAAAATCATAAGCAACTGGCGGAAAAGTTCCACTGTAAGTAAAAGGTGCTCCAGCAAAAGCTGGTCTGATTGCTGCAGCAAAAGGATCTCTGCCCGCCTTGTTTTGAGTACGATGGGTGTTGCCGTAATTTACAGCATAGTTGTGGAACATGAAATTACTTTGTCTGGCAATACCGCTGTTGGGTTCACTGGGGCAAACCAAAGCCTGAATTCTACTTTGGCTAACGGTAAGATTACCACCGGTTGTTGCGTAAGAAGGAGTCCCGCCCGCTTGGGCACCTAAATTTGTATACATTTTAGATAAAGCTTCCTGCTCGAGATAAGGCAGAAGGTAATGAGCCCAAGTGCCGTTATTTCCATTCCCGGTATCCCCAGGTGGCAACGACATAAAAGTTGATTGATAATTATGCATTGCAGTGCCAATTTGCTTAAGATTATTAGAGCATTTGGCCTTGGCGGCGGCTTCCCGCACTTTTTGCACTGCAGGCAATAATAAGCCAATGAGTATCGCTATAATAGCAATAACTACAAGCAATTCAATAAGAGTGAACCCCTGCTTCTTTTTTAGATTCACGAAAGCCCCCTTTAATTACTAATCAAGGTTGATCTTGAAAAAGTTCTTATCGCCATCTTTCACAGAAAGTTTAGTACCTTCCACGGTATGCTTAACAGAGAGAATTTCTTTAGCAGGTATGGCGGGAAGTGTTGTATCAGCAGGGGCAATTGCAATACGATCAAAGGCACTAAATCGAACCTTGTAATCGCTAGGTACTAACCCATTTTCTTTAAGAACTAAAAATTTCCCGTCTTTAATTTCCGCACTTATCGTTGTGGGATTTTGGTCGTCAACTCCCACAAAAGTAATGCTACCTATAAGTATAGGTTTACCCTTCCATGTGACTTCCCCTGAAAGTTCCTGTCTATTCAAAGATTTGCTACAACCTGAAATAATCAGAAGACAAAGGAAAACTAAACACAAGCTTTTAGGTAGACTTTTCATAGCTGACTGATGGCTGGCTATTACCTATAAAAAACAAGCTTAGTCCAAATTACACCTAAATATGTGCAGAAAACATTAGAAGCGTGCTTTAGTTAACAGCAACAGCAACTGGGGGAACAACATTAACGCGACGGCCATCTCGATCAAAAACAACCTTGCCATCTGCCATGGCGAAAAGGGTGTCATCCTTGGCCCTGCGAACATTTTTACCAGGGTGGAACTTGGTACCGCGCTGCCTAAGAATAATGCAGCCGATGGTTACGCTGCCGCCACCAAAAACTTTGATTCCAAGGCGCTGTGCGTTGGATTCGCGACCGTTCTTTACAGACCCCTGACCTTTTTTATGTGCCATGTTTATAGCTCCAGTCAAAAAAAATTTCCGACCCCTAATTGGGTGGGAAAGGAACACGAAGATTTAGAAGTAGTATTCTACAAGAATTATTCTTTTTTGCCAGCGTCATCTTTATTAGCAATGCCAAGAGGCGGAATTTTGACGGTAGCAGCCCTGTAAATCCAGCTAGCAGGGGGTATAAATTGGATTTCACCGCTCTTCTGGTTGAACTTGTCGCCTAGCCGTTTGAAGTTAACCTGTAAGGTCTTACGACGAACTACGGGCTCAATATCTGGGGGTATTGGGTCGGTTACAGCCCACCCGTTGGATAATCCGGTGATAAAAATGCTAAATCTGTTGGCATCGGGGTCTACATCATCCCAAATTGCCACTCCCGTGACGGTTTTAGGGGGCACACCGGGTTGCGAGGGGGGGATTTCATCCTTGGCAATCGTTACGGAATTCTTGATTTTATAGAAGCCAGAATCTGAATCATCTGGGTCTGCAGTAGGATCTTCCAGCCTAATAACCGCTTTTTGAACCTTAGGAAGAATCTGATCTTTATGTACGGTATTGGTATCCGTTGTGCGGATTTCGAAATCTGGAACGAATCTGCGTGGCTTATCCGTGTTATTAATTACCTGATACCATAGATACCAGCAAACTTTCTGACCACGACCCGGGATATCGACTTTGACCAGTCTCGGATCTTTAAATTTGAAGTCAAGGACCCAGATTTTGCCGTCTTTCTTGTTGATTTCGTCTTTATCTTGCGGGCTGGGACCAGGTTTTACCGTGCGCTCATTGGGGTTTTGAGCAATGACCAATCCCACCATTGAAAACGCAATGATCAAGGCCAAAAAGGCTGGCCAAGTGAACCAACTGTGCTGTACGGCGTCCGGCTTTTTCATCCGAAACCACTCCCTATTCTTTACCTTCCATTCAGACATCCATGCCTAAACGAAGTTAATTATTCATTAGAGTTTATAGCAACAAAGGAAAAAGCAGGTCAAGGCGGGATATATAGAACACAAAGCCCAAAGCTTCATTAAGAAGAATCTGGGCAAAATAGGGGCGAAGCTTTACTCCAAAAGGTATCGATAACCAATAAAAAAAGCTCCGGAGACTTCTCCAGAGCTTTTTAGTTATTTAATACTGATTACTTCTTCACTTCAAACTCGGCATCGATGACATCATCGCCACCCTTACCACCCGGTGCAGCGCCCTGCCCTGGTGCTGCGCCAGATTGCCCTGCATCGCCGGGCCCACCCGACATATGTTTGGCCAACTCTTGTGAAGCAGTGATCAAATCGGAAGTAGCTTGCTTCATAGCCTGAGCGTCTTCGCCCTTGCAAGATTCCTTGACCCGATCGATAGCGCCCTGAACCACCGTTTTGGTGGAATCGGACAATTTCGAACCATGCTCTTTAAGCTGCTTTTCAATCTGAAAGACCGTGTTATCCGCTTCGTTACGAGCATTGATGATTTCCAGCTTGCGCTTATCTTCATCAGCATGCAACTCGGCATCCTTACGCATCCTGTCGACTTCTTCTTTGCTAATACCGCTCGAGCCCTTGATTTCAACCTTGGCCTCTTTGCCAGTGCCAAGATCCTTGGCGGTGACTTTGAGAATGCCGTTGGTATCCAAAGCAAAAGTAACTTCGATCTGTGGTTCGCCACGGGCTGCAGGAGCAATGCCCTCGAGGTTGAATTCACCAAGCATGCGATTTCCTACGCTCTTGGCGATTTCGCTTTCACCTTGATAAACAGAGATAGTAACCGCAGTCTGGCCATCTGCAGCGGTCGAGAATACCTGTTTCTTTTCGGAAGGGATGGAAGTGTTGCGCTCGATCAAGCGAGTCAACCTGCCACCCAAAGTTTCAATACCCAGCGAAAGAGGGGTCACATCTACCAGCAACAATTCTGATTTGCTGCCTAGAAGAAGTTGCGCGCCTTGAATAGCAGCACCGATTGCAACCACTTCATCAGGGTTCACACCACGATGGCCTTCTTTGCCGAAAATATCCTTGACCAACCACTGAATCTTGGGCATGCGTGTCATCCCGCCCACCATGACAACTTCATCAATATCAGATGGTTTCATCTTGGCATCAGCAAGGGCACGAACCACAGGGCCACGACATTTTTCGATCAAAGGATCAACCAATTGCTCAAATTTGGCTCGTGTCATAGCCATTTGTAAATGCTTAGGCCCAGTGGCATCTGCAGTAATAAATGGCAAGTTGATATCCGTGGTCGTCTGCTGGGAAAGATCTTTCTTGGCACGCTCTGCAGCTTCTTTGAGGCGTTGCAATGCCATCTGATCTTTACGCAGATCGATGCCATTTTCTTTCTTGAATTCTTCTGCAACGTGATCGATAACCACTTGATCGAAATCGTCACCTCCAAGGTGGGTATCACCATTGGTTGATTCAACTTTGAAAATACCATCGCCTACATCAAGAATGGAAATATCGAAGGTACCACCCCCAAGATCAAATACCGCAATCTTTTCGTTGGCCTTCTTGTCCATGCCATAAGCAAGGGAAGCAGCAGTAGGCTCATTGATAATGCGCATGCGCTGGCGGGATTTATTACCGGTAACGGGATCTTCGATTTCCCACTCGGTATCGAAACCGGCAATCTGAGCCGCTTCGATGGTGGATTGCCTTTGAGCATCATTAAAATAAGCAGGAACCGTGATAACAGCCTTACGAACCGTGTGGCCGAGATAGTTCTCTGCAGATTCTTTAAGCTTGCGCAGAATCATTGCTGAGATTTCGGGAGGGGTGTAAGACTTACCATCGATGTCAACTTTTGCAGTTTCTTCGGGGCCGCCTAAAACCTTGTAAGGAACCAACTTTTCTTCGCCCTTAACTTCGCTTACCCTACGACCCATAAAGCGCTTGATGGAATATACAGTCCTGCGGGGATTAGTAACCGCCTGTCGCTTGGCAGGATCGCCAACTAATCGATCGCCCTTATCCGTGAACGCAACCACGCTGGGGGTAATGCGATTGCCTTCTTGATTGGCAATGACTTTCACTTCGCCACCTTCCATAACTGCAACAACGGAATTGGTGGTTCCAAGATCAATACCGATGATTTTTTCTTCAGCCATCTCAGTTCTCCAAGAAAAGATTCGAACAAAATTGTTCGAAAATGTAAGATAGTCAGTAAATTATTCGCTCAAGCCAAACAGTTATTTGCAAATATTGCCATTTCACACAAAATAATTGCACTAAAATTCACCTACACTTAAAAAACAGGACAATCGAATCTTAATTAGTATAGGCAGAATTTTGATAAAGATGAATCAGCAAGTGCCATGCCAGAATTAAGGAATCCAAACCAATAAATCATAAGTCTAATGTAAGTATAGAGATAAAACGATTACGAAAAATATTTTAGTGTGCAGGAGGAAGCCAAAAAAAGGCCGAACTTTCACCCTAACCGCCAATTTGGCAGCATCGCCTACCACTATTCTTTTGATCACCAACAAAATCCATTGAATTTGTTAATTTAAGGACTTTAAAAAATATAGGTAATATGATAAGCTGGTTCAAAGATCCTTTTGTTGAGGGTTCTGAGATTACTTCATTGACACTAAGCAATGGCACCCATACATTAACCAAACTTTTCGCAAAAAAGTATTCCTAAATGAGACTTATCATGGCGCGAAAAATCGAACCGGTCACTCCTCCCAATCCTGCCAAAGCGCAAGCACTTGTCAAAAGTGTTCGCAATCAAATTGATAAACTCGATTTGCAAATCCTAAAACTAATAAACGATAGAGCCTCTGCAGCAGGTGAAGTTGGGAAAATTAAAATGGAGAATGGGGAGGATATCTTCTCTCCTGCCCGCGAAGAAGAAGTTCTAGCGAATGTTTTAGAAGCCCATTCGAAATATCCGAACGCCCTTGATGCAAGTACAGTTCGCGCAGTTTTCCGCGAAATCATGAGCGGTTCCAGAGCATTACAGAAACTCCTCAAAGTAACCTACCTCGGGCCAGAATACAGTTACAGCCATCTTGCAGCCATCGAACGCTTTGGTCAGGCTGTCGAATTTGTTCCCGTTGGCAGCATCACCGCAGTATTCGAAGAAGTAAACCGCGGGCACGCCGATTTTGGTGTTGTTCCTGTCGAAAACTCCACCGATGGGCGCATTGCTGATACCCTTGATATGTTCATGCGCATGCCCCAAATGATTATCTGCTCTGAAATCAGATTGCAAATCCATCACAACCTGATGGCAAAATGCGAAGCAAAAGATATCCGCAGGGTTTACAGTAAGCCCCAAGCAATCTCGCAATGCCGAAACTGGCTTGGTAAAAACACCCCACACGCTTTGCTTACTGAAGTTTCAAGCACCACCACGGCTGCAGAATTAGCCCAACGCGAACCCGGTGCCGCTGCTGTTGCTAGCAGGCAGGCTGCTGTTCGCTATGGCTTACGCATTTTGTTTGAAGATATTCAAGATTCCGCAGATAATGAAACCCGGTTTGCAGTGATTGGGCATCAGAAAACCGCCAAGACTGGCAACGATAAAACCACTCTTATGTTCCGTATTCCACACAGCCCAGGCTCGCTTGCAGATGCCATTGCTGTATTCAAAGCCAACAAAGTGAACTTGGCTTGGATCGAATCTTTCCCTTCACGTATTGCTAAAAACGAATACATTTTCTTTGCGGATTTCGAAGGCCATATCGATGACCCGAAAATCAGCAAAATGCTCAAAGCTTTTCATGATGAATGTACTGAAGTAACTGTGCTGGGATCGTATCCCATCGCACAAATCTCTGGCTAAAAACCAGTACCTTCTTTCAATGAATTGTTTACTGGAACCTTAATGGTTTCTGGATATTGCTTAATATTTTTACGGATTATTGCTTAAGATGTTGGCAAATAATACTTTTGTTCTTTAATATAACTTCAAGATATTAACCTCTTTTAGAAAGTCGGACTAAACATGCGTAAGAAATTTGTTGCAGGCAACTGGAAAATGTTCACCGATCATGCCACCGCAAAAAAACTGGCCCAAGAAGTGGTTGCACTCATGGCAGGAAACCATCAAATTGATGTTGCGCTCTGCCCACCTTTCACCTACCTTCAAACCGTAGGGGAAGTTCTAAAAGGAACCCATATCGCACTGGGCGCCCAAAATTGTTACCACGAAAAAGAAGGTGCTTTCACAGGCGAAATCAGCCCCGCTATGCTCCTCGACATTGGCTGTAAATATGTAATCCTTGGCCATAGCGAACGCAGACATAAAATGGGTGAATGCGATATCGCAGTCAATAAAAAAGTTCATGCTGCTTTAAACGTAGGACTGCATGTTATTCTTTGCATGGGCGAAACGCTCGATGAACGCCAAGCCAATAAAACCAATGAAATCCTTAAGAATCAACTCGATGGCAGCCTCGCTGGTGTTAGTGCCACCTGTTTTAAATCATTGGTTTTGGCTTATGAACCCGTTTGGGCCATCGGTACAGGCCATAATGCCACTCCTCAGCAAGCACAAGATGCGCATGCGTTTATTCGTAGCTGGGTTGCCAACCATCATGGCGCTGAAGTTGCAGCGCATATGGTCATTCAATATGGTGGTAGCGTAAAACCTGATAACGCAGCAAGCCTTTTAAGCCAACCCGATGTGGATGGCGGCTTGATAGGTGGCGCCAGCCTCAAAGCTGATCAGTTTTTAGGCATCATTCGCGCAGGCATGTAAATCTATTTTAACCAGAAGCTTCTCGCAGAGTGCACAACCTCTGCGAGTCAAAGCTGATCAGTTTTTAGGCATCATTAGCGCAGGCATGTAAATCTATTTTGATATTGTCTTAATCGCAAGCCTGGCGGCGTCAACAACCTCGCCTCGCTTGTCGTTTTGCGCCTTCTTCAATGCATCCAAAGCTGCTTTGGCATCGGGTCCAATTTCCCCCAGTGCCTCTGCAGCCATCAACCTTACCTGATACGCTGGATCTTCCAAGGCATCGATCAGTTTTTCGACCGCAGGCTTCGCAAGGCTTTTCATCTTACCCAACGCCAAAGCAGCTTCCCATCGGATCGAAATGTCTGAATCACTAAGCGCATTAATAAGAGCCGGTATTGCTTTTTCTGCTTTTGGGCCCATTTGAGCCAATGCAGTTACCGAACGAAACCTAACCTGCACATTTAAATCCGTAAGCCCCTTGATCAAGGAAGGCACTGCAGGGTCGCCTGCATGATATAAAGCACTTAATGCAATCTGGCCAACATTTGAATCTTTGTCCCGTGAAGCAATCTGCAATAACTCTACCGCTTTTGCATCGTGAATACCAAGCTGGCCAATCAAAGCAACAACCTCTGCACGAATTCCCGCATCTTCATTACCCGCAAGCTTTTCTAAAACAGGAATAAGCACAGGCGCCAACCCCTTCGGGTCTTTGGTAATTTCCAGTAACGCCTCTGCAGCCTTGATTTGAATCAATGGGACGGTATCTGTCAGCCTGGCTTTTAATTCGGGCTCTGCAGGTTTTGCATCCGCCCCCATCATTGCAAGAGCATTGATCACCCCTACTCGAACATGCTCATCTTCATCCTGCATGCATTTCAACAACACCGGGAGAGCAGTTTTCGCATCTTTCGAAATCCTGTAAATCGCTTGGGCAGCATGCCCCCGCACCTTCACATCTGTATCAATCAAGCTTCCTTTAAGCGCAGTAATTGCGGTTTTTGCAGGCTCGCCTATCATTCCCAATGTCATTGCGGAACCCATGCGAGTCATGCGATCTTCTGCATACAAACCCTGCGTGACATCCCCCACAACATCTTTGCCCAAATGTGCCAAAGCCGCTGCTGCACTTGTCCGCACCACAGGGTCTGGGTCTCGCAGCATAGACATCAATGGCTTTACCGCAGCTTTGGCTTTACGCTTTGCAAGCTCTGCAGCAGCTTGAACCCGCAATTTATTATTTTCATCCGCCAGTTGCTTGGTAAGCCTTGCAACTTCAACTGGATCAGGTTCAGGAGGTGGGGGCGCCTGCATAGTCGCCATCTTGTTCATCAAATCCCCAAAGGGGAAAAGGAACTTGGCATTACTGCCCGCAGCAGCAGCAGCTGCAAACATAGGAGTGAAAGGCGTGGCTGTTTCCTGAGTTGGAACATATACATCGTTATTTGAATTTAAGGGAGTGTTGCAATAACCCAAGCAGCCCCAGTATTGATTATTTGTGGATCGCAAGGGGCCATTGCAATAACCCAGGCAGCCCCAGTATTGATTCGAACTAATCGGAGGCTTGGTAACACCCCCAACCGCAGGAATAACGGTATCACGCTGCCCATTTACATTCTGCTGAGCGAGAATTAAACCCACACCTGCAGCACCTACAACACCCAGTTTCATAAATTTCGTGAACATGAAAAGCACCGTTTCATCAGGAACAAGGATTATAATCAATCAACATTATTATATCAGGGTAGAAAGTGAGAGTATCTGTTTGTTTGGTCGCAATTACTAGTTCTTTTCTTTCAACAGATCCTCGGGCAACTTCGTAACATCATCCTTCTTCAACTCTTGAAGGATGGCTTGAAGTTCCTTCACCTTATCAGGCATTTTATCTGCAAGGTTGCTGGTCTCATAAGGATCTTTCTCCAGATGATAAAGTTCTGATTTTGCCTTGCCCTTGTACTCGATCAATTTCCAACCAGCACGATTAACAACCGAACCACTAGGATGCGGGATATAAATATTCCTCGGCTCAGGTTTTTGATTCTTACCCGTTATCATAGGCCATGCATCAATCCCATCCTGTTTGAAATCTTTAGGGCGGTTCCAACCCGCCAGTTTTGTCAAGGTAGGCATCCAATCGCAGGCATGCAAAGGCGCACTAACCTTGCGTGGCTCTAAAGTGCCCGGCCAGTTCGCAAACGCACACACCCGAATTCCCCCCTCATACAAAGTATTCTTCTGCCCACGCAAAGGCAGATTGCTACTGAGCGCAGGGGTGGGTGGCACCTTGCTAACATAGGCATTACCACCAGAATGAAGGCCTCCATTATCCGAAGTAAAAACGATGAGTGTATTTTTGCGCTGCCCGGTTTTTTCCAAAGCCTCGATGAATCCACCTATCTTTGTATCCAACTGGGTTACAAAAGAACCAAAACGCTGCAACGATTCATTCTTTGCGGGGTCATCATTGAGCTTCGCATTTTTGTACTTTAACTTGTATTCTTCAGGAGCATCCACGGGAATGTGGACCGCATGAAAAGGTACATAAATAAACCAAGGCGACTTCTTCTCCGCATTGATCCAGCCCAGCACCTCCTTGCTAACCAATTCTGTTGCGTTGCCCTCTTCATCAATGCGTTTGCCATCGCGATGCCAAGTATCTTCGTAAGGCCCTTTGCGATACTTATGGTTCCATGGGTCAACCGCCCCGTTAAGTGAACCATAACTGTGATCAAACCCATAATTCTGCGGGCCCCATTCTAGCTTAGAACCAAGATGCCATTTGCCCGCCATATGCGTGGCGTACCCAGCTTGCTTGAGAGCAGTAGCAAGAGTGACCGTGCCTGGGGGATAAGCCCTTAAGTTGGTGGGCGACAGCACATGAGGGCCGAATCTGCTGGTAAACCTGCCGGAAAGTAATGCAGTCCGGGTAGGCGAGCAAACGGGCTGAACATAATGCCCATCAAGTTCAACGCCCTCTTTTACAAGTTTATCCATAACAGGGGTATGAAAACTTCCCCCATGCCAGCCTACATCTTTCCACCCTAAATCATCTGCAACGATCAAAAGAATGTTTGGCTTGGAAGCATCCACTGCAAAAAGATTATTAACAAGAAACAGAAGCAACAGAAAAGAATGAGTTAATTTCAACATCAGTTTCTCACTAGAAATAAAGTCGGGGCAATCAGCCAATTGAATCATTAGCCTTGCGGTATGTCAAAGGAAGAATCAAACCTATCAACACCATGAGCAAGCTAACCGTAAGCACCAGCAATACTCCAAAAAACAACTCTGTCTCACTTAAAGGTAACTTAGTCAGCTTGTACATTCCCAAACAAAGAACTGTATTTGCTGCAATCCAACTACCTATCTGCCCAACCTTGGCATCAAAAGATTGGGAAGTGATACATTTAAAAAATTGCGACATGGGTATCTCTTGTATGAGAAAGGGTTCAACTAGCAGAATGTTACTGCGCAGGTAGATTTAGTACAAGTAAAACAATAATTAACAGGCCAAATCATCATTTTTTGAAAGTGGAATGAGCCAAATGCTGATGGCCCCAAGCAGGTAAATCAAACCACAAATTGCACCTATGTGCGAATAAGATCCGCCAAGAAAAACGAACAGAGTTCCAGCAAAAAAAACACCAATCGCAGTGACAAATCTGCCGACATTATAAGAGATACCACTCCCTGCAGCACGGACTCGAATAGGAAACAAAGCAGGAAGATAAAGAGGAAGCCATCCAAAAAAAAGAGTTGCAACAAAACCTTGGGCAAAAACGATGGGCAAAAAAGATACTTCCAAAGGCTTGGTTACCAGAAAGAGCAACAGTGTGAGAGTAGTTGAGCCAATACTAAAAATAAAATAAGAAAGCCTTCGTCCAAGAAATGAGGCAATCTGAGCTCCAAAGAAACTCCCCAAAACCGCTCCCACAGCCCACCACCCCTGGGTTACCGCCTTATATCCAGGATCGATTGCACCCCCAAGCTTGTCAGCCCATGGGATCATCCATTTGCTTGCAGCCCAAGCGCCAACCAATGGAACTGTTCCAAGGATAATGCCGGTCAAAGTCAAAATTAGCAAAGGAGGTTTGAACAAAAGTAAAAGTGAAGAACTGGAAACATGAGCGGGAACAGTTCTTTCATTCAATTTAAACGCAATCCACTTAGGAGAATCAGGAAGAAAAAAAAAGATCAAGATACCGAGAACTGCGGGAGCGCCCGCAAGATGAAATATCCAGCGCCAAGAATCTGGTGTGATATGCCAATGTTGAGCAATCTGGGACAGTAATAATATTCCGCCATTAAGTGCTGCACCCATTAATCCAGCAACAATAGGCCTTGATTTGTCAGGCCAACATTCTGCAACCAAAGCGACAGCATTGGGCCATACACCGCCTACACCAAGCCCAACCATAAAACGCAGGACTAGCATTTGCAAAGGCGTGGTCACAAAAGCCCCAAGCCCTGCAAACAAAGAGTAAAAAATAATGGACATACCAATTGCCCTTGCTCTTCCAAAGGTATCGCCCACCTGCCCAAGAAAAATCCCACCCACCGCAGCCCCCAGCATCAAACCCGCAGTATAACTTGCAAACCACTCTCCGCCCAATGACGCAGTGTAAGATCCTCCAAGTAAATCCTGGGTCACCGAAAGGGATGCCACGGGCATAAGACCAAGTTCAAATCCATCAAAAAGCATGGCTACAAACGCAGCCAGTAAGACCAATGATTTCTTTGCCCATGATAACTCGACGCTCATGAGCCTAAACCTTTGCCAAGAGATTCGATCGCCTTTAAAATAGCACTGTTGTCCAAATCTCCCAAGCCTAACCTTTTGCCCCGCTCAAGAATATCGAAGTGAGTTTCAGAAAAAGGCAGGGAGATTTTCATCTCATCCGCAGCATCAAGCATCAACGAAACATCCTTCATGTGCTGGGCAAGTTTCGCCTGCGGTTCAAATTCTGCATTAATCATTTTTTCGCCCTTGGTATCCATGATACGGGAGTACGCAGCGCTTTCTCTCAGAAGATACAGAACCTGAACCAGGTCGAGGCCAAAAGCCTTAGCTAAAACAAGACCCTCTGCAAGTGCTGCCCGATTTAACCCAAGCACCAAGTTACTGACCAATTTAATCTGCGATGCGGTTCCTGAAGCCCCCGTATAAAAAACTTTCCTTGCAACCAACTTCAACAACTCTAGGGATTGTTCAAACGATTCCTTGCAACCACCCACCATTATCATTGCTTCGCCAGACGAAACCTGAACACTGCTTCCCGAAACTGTTGTATCGAGATATTGAATCCCCATAGCTGAAAGTTCTAAAGCAAGGGCGATAGTATCTTTGGGATTCCCCGTAGTGGCATCAAGAATTATCATACCCTTGGTAAGGCTGCTTAGATTTGCATGAACCACCTGATTTACAATCTTACTATCAGGCAGGCAGAGAAACACCACCTTGGAACTAGCAAAAACTTCTCCTGCGTCCATGGATTTCACAAAGGGGGGCGTCGTTAGAGAATCCATCCGCAATGGATCCCCATCAAAAACAATGGGCGAAATGCCTCCTAGAGACAATCTCAACGCTATCGCATTTCCCAACAAACCCACACCAATCAATCCTGCTGTTTTTAGTCCACCTTCCTTAATCATCGCACCCCCATGATAAAACTCTTTCATGCTAGATAGTGCACCAAGAACCATTACTTCTCAAGCTTTTTCAACTTAATCAAGATTTGTAATCAATAAAATTAAACATCTCCACATCCGGGGAAGTATAATAATAGAAGCTAATGTAAAAACTGATTTTTCTTGAAGAACCTTGCGAACACCGATGCAAACCATTCCAGCTAGGAAAAATCACTTGAGCGAACTGTTTGCCCTCGATCTCAGATCGCTAGGCCTGTTCCGTATTGGTATCGCCCTAATTCTGCTTTACGACCTTTTACTTCGCAGTTTCGAACTTTCGTTTTTCTATACCGACCAAGGGGCGACACCGCGTGAAGTGCTCTGGCATTCTCCATTTCCCATGGGAGTCGTCTGGTGGATCAGCCCACACATGCTTTCAGGATCATTTGCTTGGCAGGCATTCTTATTTATTTTATCTGGCCTAGCAGGTGTTGCCCTGCTTTTGGGATATCAGACCCGCTGGGCCATTGCTATTTCTTGGTTTCTACTCATGGGATCACACGCACGCCAACCGATGATACTTCAAGGCAATGATGTGTTGTTGCGATGTGCACTTTTCTGGTCATTTTTTGTACCATTAGGTGCCCGATTCAGCCTAGACTCCCTTTCGAAAACCGCCGCCACTTATCATTCTAACCGTATTCTTTCTTGGGGCACCGCAGCAATCATTCTGCAACTCTGCATCCTTTACTTCAACGCAGCAATACCCAAGGTAAGCTACGAATGGCGTGGAGATTTCAACGCATTATATTATGTCCTCAACATGGATTATTTCACCAATCCCTTTGGTTACTGGCTATTGCAATACCCATCCATTCTGGTGCTTTTAACTAAAGCCACCCTTCTCTTAGAAATATCCATACCCTTTATCCTTTTAATGCCCTTTGGTAATGCCTACTTAAGATTAATAGCATTTGGAACAATGGTAGGTTTTCATCTAGGCATCTACATGTGCATGGATGTGGGCCTTTTTTCCTTCATGTGCATAGCCTACTGGTTAGTTTTTCTGCCCAGTTTATTTTGGGATATTGTCGCCACTTTTATTCCTTTGAAATTTCTTGGCTCTATCACAGAAGCCACTAGCACAGAAGCAAATGACCCTGAGGTTCTTTCAACTCCAGGCCCACGCTGGTTAATTCCCTGCCTGCTAATATTTGTGATGGTGATGAATTACCAAAGGTATTTAAACCCACCCATGGTTTCGGATGAAGCATCGGTAATGGACACCGCAGGCAGAATAACCGGCTTGGACCAATATTGGGCGATGTTTTCGCCAGGGGTTTTGAAAGATGGCTTGAAAATCTGGGCGGAAGGCACCAAAGCAGATGGCACCAAAGTTAATC
>Ga0255096_1000565_pt1 | contig 17354 bp, 14 predicted proteins | sample Colum_Atlam_RepA_2_FD_188563 | JGI IMG/M metagenome (GOLD analysis project Ga0255096, IMG submission 188563) | Freshwater microbial communities from Columbia River, Oregon, United States - Colum_Atlam_RepA_8d | ecosystem: Environmental > Aquatic > Freshwater > River | place: USA: Oregon...
CATCTGGCCAACACCTTCCAGAGAAGCGTTGGTAGCAGACATGCGGCCGGAGGTGCCGCCAAAGGATTCCAGAGATGGCAGCGCCAGAGCAGCAGCTTCCTGACCGACGATGGAACGAGTCCAGCCATTGATCAAAGCAGCTTCGCCGGGTTGCAGACCGCCTTCACCGGCAGCAGCCTGAATGGCCAGGTAGATGGATTCCAGGCCTTCAGCAGCTTCCTGCTGTTCTTCCAGGACTTCGGTATCGGCAGCAACTTCGCCTTCAGCTTCAGTCACTTCAGCGACAGCAGCATCGGGGGTTTCACCGATTTCTTCAACCTGCTCAACCGGCAGGTCTTCGGTCGGGGTGTCGTCTTCAGCGCTGAAACGACGGCCCAGGGCACGCGCGAGTGCGTTCTTGCTCATGATGGAAATCTCCACTTTCGATTGCAATCAAAGTTTGGTGGGAAAAGGTACGAGAGGCGACTTGGATACGCCGAACAGCGTGTGGGCTGTACATAACATATCGTCGAAGCCTCTCTCGTGGCTGCACCACATACCTATAAAGTTGTCGAACTCGCGTGTGTCACGCAAATCAAACGCTTCAAGGCGCGCGGGACCAGCCGTACCGGGGTGTTTATCGGGATGCTCAAGGAGCAGTTCCGTCATAGATAACACGGACATGTTCCGGTGACCAGTTCGGATGAACTGCACTGTATCCCTGAGGAATTCCAGATTGAGTCCATATACATAATCGTTACCGACTGCTTGAAGAATCAGCCAGTTACGGAAGTTTCCGAACAGTTTGGAGCATTCCATGATGACCCGGCGGCGGAAAGCCCACGTTTCCGGGTTCACATCTCGGCCCATGTACAGCTTGTACAGGACCTCGATCTTGGGGTTGCTGGTCACTGTCTCAATATCAACAGGCCCAGCAACATTAGCCAGTGGTCCGCCGTCCAGGCTGACCAGATAGCCGCGCGGAAAGAGGTTAAACCGTGCCATACTCGGCCTCCATCTTTTCGATCTTGGCGTTGAGGGTATTCAGGCGGCCCTGAGTATAGGTGATGTTCTCTTCGAGCTTCGCATCGCGCTTGCCGTCTTCTTGCAGCTTCAACTGCATCAAACGGTATTCCACCATGCGGCGCTCTTCCAGGGCTCCCTGATAGCGACGGTTTTGCCATTCCGCAATCGCCATACGAATATGGTAGATGGGATTGAGCTTGACCGGGATGAAGCCAAAGCCAAGCGGATCGATCTTGGTTTCGCCCAGCGTAGCCGAGGCATTACCGACCGTATCGGGATTGGCAACGACTTCAGGAATGTTGCGCAGTTGCTCTTCCGTCTTGTCGCTCTTACCGCCGATGATTTGCATGCCGTGCATGAAAGCATCGCGATGGCGCTTGATCCACTCGATTTCACCTTGAGCCGTCGTGGGAGATTCACCACCGACAGCCAGGATTTCATAGCCAATGGAGATGACCAGCACCCGGCGAGAATACTGGATGACGAAACCCAACACTTCCAGATACTGGAGCACGTTGACACGCAAAAGCGTAATGGCGTCACGCAAGACGTCTTCAGCGAAATACTCGCCGATCATCTTCTCGATCATGTCAAGGTTGTCGGAAACTTGATCCGAAAGCGCCAACAGACCGGAAACGAAATTGCCGCTGTAGCGAATAGGACAGTTCTTGCCGAAATCGGTGTCAAAGGTCTTGACCCATTCGTCCGTGAACTTGCGCTTGCCAAACAACTGGGCGCTGGTCTTCAGAACAGGCAGGGTATTGACCTTCAGTTCTTCCCGCATGGCCGCGACATCAGCCAGCAGACGATTTTTGGTGAACGAGGGAAGCAAAGCGGAGACATAGGGTCCGAGTTTCATAATGGGCCTCAATTTGACAGTGGGGTGGAATCAGAACGTGGGCGCATGACCCATCTGATAGGCCTTCAGGATTTCAGCCACATCGGGACCATTCTTGCCGCCGGCACTCTTCAGGGCTTTGGCAGACAGCTCGGAACCATTGGCGATACCGCGATGGTAGAACGTGACGGTATCCCAGCGCGGATCAATCACCACCATCAACATCAGGTAGGTGTTCTCGAAGATACGCTGACGAACCTTGTAGTTGGTCAAAGGACCGCCGATTTGGGATTCCAGAGCCGAGGCCGTTTGGGCCGTCATCACAATGACCGTCGAGGCCTGAGCAACGGACGGTTCACCCGAAATGAAGGCAGCCAGGCGGTTCTTGTTGCGGCGCTCCAGAATGCGGGCATAAGTACCGCTCTTGTCGTTCATCAAGGTACGGCGGTGATCATCCACCAGATCATTGCAGAGGATCAGGTCGCGGATGAACTCCAACTGACCGGCGCGCCAGGCGTGATAACGTTCCTTGACCGAAATATCCTTCTCAGCGGACGACATGATATGAACCAAGCTGTCATTATTCGTCGCCGAAACGATCAGGCGGACGGACACCGGAATCGTGCCGTGACTGCCGTCGGATTCGATGTTGACTTCGAGCAGCATACCGACCGAAAGGTTGGTCACGTTCTGTGCCGTCAGACGGGTATCGCGGCCGAAGGTGGCGTTTTGCTGGATTTTGCCATCATCATCAACGGTGGCTTCCAGAGACATCTTCGGCTCGTTGGGGAAGGGCAGACGCAGACCAAAGGACTGCATGTCCATCATCACATCGCCGATAACCATGCCTGCCACTTCGGCCGGATCGCGAGACGGATTCAGACGCTCGAGCAGACGCACCACATCCACCTTACCGATATTGACACTGAGCGCAACCGCTTGCAGGTAATAGCCGGCGATGATGGAGGTGATCGAATGCATGACATCTTCGATATACGGAATTGCCACCGCGTCGGTGCCAACCAGAACAACCGGTTCAACCCGCGTCATTTTGGTGTATTCGACCAGGCTGCCTGACCGCGCTGCCCGGAACATATCCGGGATCTTACCCACAGCGGTCAAAAGAGTGACCACAGTTTCTTTGAACATGATGAAAATTCCTATCAGGAGGGGAGGCCGATGGCTACCGATAACATGCCTGTCATACCGGAACCCGAGACTCCGCTTGAGATTGCGCGGAGAAACAGCGATGACATCATTGCTATCAGCGGGAAGCTCAAGGGGAGCGAAGAAGATGTAAGAACAGTTACCCAATCATCGGGTTATGGCGGCCTCAAAACTGCCACAACGTCGTTGTTCTTGGGCATCAATCACCGGGGTTATGATGTTCCTGCACAGCCCGTAACAGAACAGTACGGATTGGTGTTCTTCACACGCCCACGGTTAAATCTGTCATACGATAATATCAGTCGGGTACGGGACTTCACGTTGATGCTTAATCCCGACGATACTAGCGTAGCTCGAATTGTTCGGGCCATTCTTGATCCCGATGGAAATGATTATCCAGACGGAGCAAGTCGCCTGATTGACCCGAAAATGCCTTTCATTTCACTGCTGAGTAATTTGGCATTGACTGTAAATGGCTGGCCTGATCCCTACAACGATACCTACACGTCGAAGGCGGGTCTTTATAAGGAAGAAGTCAGCTTTGTTGACGGCACCTGCAAGATCTACAATGCCTACGATTTGAGCGCATCCTTCCAGAATATTGTTGGCGATCCACTGGGTTACCTCTTTCATATCTGGACACAATATGCGTCTTATGTACATGAAGGTCTGCTCGATCCCCATCCTTCGAGCGTACTGGAAAACGAGATTGACTACAACACACGAATCTATCGGTTGACGATGGACCCGGGTCGTAACTTTGTCTATCGTATTGTTGCTTGTGGTGCTGCTTTCCCGGTAACTAACAGTATCGGGGCATCGGGTAACTATGCGGTTGATAAGCCGTATAACCGCGACATGGATCAGCTGTCGGTTTCGTTCCGCGCCATGGGTGCGATGTATTACGATCCCATCTTGATCAAGGAGTTTAATGAACTAGGCATTATCTTCAATCCGTCGATGGCCGATGGGTTTAGAGATAAGGAATTGGTTAAGCTCGCCATTCCGGAAAAACGTCTGTTCAAGAACACAGGCTATCCTCGAATTAATAACATCACCATGGAATTGGAATGGTGGGTTAAGCCTGAGGATTATCGCGCTGTTATGGGCGACATGAGCCGATCGGGTATTGATGTTCCTGCTCTCACGGGCACAAAGAAGACTTAAGGGTGTAACATGGCGACTACTCAACAACTGATCGACAAGTTTCAGATCATCGGAACAAATCCGATGGCTGCGCAGCGCTTAGCGCTAGATACCTTGGACAAGCTCACCAATGGCGAGATCATCATCGTTGATCCCACGGGGCCGGTTCCTTATTTGCTGGAGGTTGCTCTGTCGGCTTCTTCAGCGGCCATGCTTCAGAACGAAGCACTTAACCGTCGTCAATACAGTTCGGTGGCTAAGAACGAGGAAGAACTGTACCTCCATATGTCCGACAAGGACTATATCGGTCGGTTTGCAGCGCCGGGCAAGGCTCAGGCTATCTCTATCGCTTTGTCGCTTGACGAAGTGATTTCAAAGGCCGTGGATGTGAACGATGGCAATGGGACGCGAAAGCTGACCATTCCAAAGCATACCGAGATTACCGTTGCCGACATGAAGTTTACGCTTCAATATGCGATTGACATCTGGGTAATGTCGTGGAACGGGATCGATGTTCTGTACGACACCTCGACGATGTCGCCTTTACAGCGGCTGGAGTCTAACCGTCCTTCTTGGGCCGGGGTAACCATTGGTGGTCGACGTTATCTGCGTATCACGTTCCCGGTTATGCAGATGGCCATTATCTCCAACATGGCTCAGCTGAACAACATCACTGGCTTCTCTAAGCAGTTTGCGTTCACCGACAACTTCTATTGCGTTCGGGCATATACCAAGAACAATGTGGATGCCGCATGGACAGAGATTGCGGTTACGCACACAGCGCTCGTCTACGACCCGACGGTTGCTACGGTTGTCCTGAAGGTTTTGAATCAGGCCGTTGATGTCAAGGTTCCTCAGATCTATTTCAACAACGGTCTGATCAAGGACAGCATTCGGATCGACATCTACACGACCAAAGGCCCGGTGGACTTCTCACTGGCGGCCTATTCGCCGACAACTTACAAGATTCGCTGGACGGATCGGGACACAGAAAAGACCAGTGACTTCTCCGCTCCGTTTGCCACGTTCTCGGAAATGATCTTCTTCTCTGACTCGCAAGTGAGCGGTGGTACATTGCCGTTGACGTTTGCACAGCTGCGCGAACAGGTCATGAACAACAATCGCGGCGATGGTCGTATTCCTATTACGCCGTCTCAGTTGACCAGAACGGCCGAGGTTAACGGTTTTGGTCTGGTTCTTAACATTGACAACTTGACGGATCGCCAATATTTGGCTACTCGTCAGCTGCCTGCGCCAACAGATGGCTCTACTGTAACGGGCGCTGGCTGCACGATTCATCAATTGCAAGCCAAGATGGCTGATCTTGCCATGCTGGATACTGTAGCTGATAATGGAAATCGGATTACCATCAAACCCGAGACGCTGTTTTTGGCGACCGATGGGGTTTTTGAGCCAGTGGCAAGTTCCACTGTAGCGACTCTGAAGAATCCGGCCCTGACTCCGCCCGAAGCACTGGCTAACTTGGTCAATTCTGCGAACTATTACTGGACGCCGTACTACTACGTTCTCGACGCGACCCAGGAAGAGTTCAATCTCCGGCCATATCGCTTGAATGCGCCTCAGGTTGTATCTCGCTTCTTCGCAAATGACAATCCCTCGTTGCTGTTTGACGTGTCGACCTTGTCGTCATCCTTGACGATGTCTCCGACGGGCAGCGGTTATCTGCTTCAGATCGAGATTCTGACCAACGAAGTGTTCAGAGCGTTTGCTTTGGACCAGATTGCCATCCAGCTTAGCTATAAGCGTCCCGGCTCAACGCAGCGTTTTCACTATAACGCGGTTTTGCTGACACCGATTGATGGCGGAACGAACAAACCGGTCAACGATCGGTATGTTTACGGCTTTTATCTGGACACCAACTTTGATATCGATGCCCAGCATCGGTTGATCATGACGCCTGGCTACAATGAGATGGAGTTGTCTACCGAGTTCGACTTGGTTTACATCATCAAGAACCACATGCCGCCCGGTACACAGACAACGGACATTGATTCGATCATTGATAAGCTGTCCATTCCCAACTACGATCAGAACGCCACCTACGTCGGGATCGTTCAGGAGAAGATCGCGCTGAAGTTTGGCGATTTCCTGAAACACCTTTGGGCGCGGTCTCGTTCTGTAGCGGGTAGTGTTGAATATGCGACCTACGTTACGGACGTCCCGGCTATCTATACCGAGAATGTCTATCTGCGTGATTCCATGGGCAACATTGAGTTGTCGTGGGACTCTATCAACAACGAACTTGACTACACTTTGCTCAGACCGAAGGGTTATCCGGTTCCGAATACGGCAGGCGAAGCGGCCTATGCAACGGCGCTTGAGAGCAATAGCTCCTTGACCTACGCGGATTGGTGGGATGCCCTGTCAAGCATCGACAAGAGCGCCTATCAAGAGCTGGCACATCGTGCTGGCGATCGGGTCCGCGGCGTAGATGGCGAGTACGTGGTGACCAACAGCGGTCGAGCCATGCTTCGTCAGATCGATCTGCTCTTCATTGATGGGAAGTATTACTTCTCAACGGCTGACGTGACGACCAGTTATGTCAGTGAACTGATCGAAACCATGTCCAGCTGGATTGTCAATGAGATTGCGAGCATTGCTTCTAGCTTAGGCGAACGTACACAACTGTTCTTGTATCCGGCTACCACGGTTGGAGTCTTGAAGGCTATTGTGGCTAATGGCCAAGAAGTCACTGTGAGTGCTGATCAACACTTTGTTGTTCAGTATTACTTGACGGATGACAAATACAAGAATGTTGAACTCAAACGCCGACTGGCGGAACGTACGCCGAAGATTCTGGCAGACGCGCTGACAGCAGACACCATTGCACTCAGCGACATCATTGGCAAACTCCGGGATGCTAATGGCAATGACGTTGTCTCTACATCTGTGACGGGTTTCGTGGGAGATGCTTATCCGGCTATCACTCTGAAAGACCGTTCGCTTCGTCCGACTATCGGAAAACAGTTGGTTCCGCTCAGTAACCAATTGCTGGCCGTAGAAGACGCGGTATCGGTTGAGTTTATCAACCATACCAAAAAGTAAGGCATAGCGCCCCTGGGAGCGATCCCAGGGGCTTATGTCGTTGTTAGCTCTGGAAACCCTTGGCGCGTTCGACGCGGGTAGTCCAGCCCTTGCGTTCAAGCTCGTCCAGCTTGTCGTTGGAGGCCATCTTCTTACAGATGTTCAGCAGAACGCTGGCCAGCTTGTCAGAGGCCTCATTAAAATGTTTGCTCAGGTTAGTGGCAGCGCCACGAACACGAACGAGCACATTGGCGCTGTGGGTCAGAACCATGGCTTCATCACGCAGCTTGCGGATAACTTCGGTAGCCGCAGTCTTCTGTTCGTCCGTCAGCTCAACACCCTTGGTACCCGCTTCCAGTCGATTGAGTTCCGAGTTGATGTGACTCAGATTCAGTGACTCCGGTGTCAGTGCGCCGATTTCGTTCATGTAGAAGTTGGCGTGCTGGACGTGATGCGGATCTGGGATGTCGCCCTTGAAGTCAGAAGGCGCTGTCAACTTGGCGTAGTGCTCGTCAGTATCTTTCGCGATGGATACAGCTTCATGTCCTTCCTTACCGGCCAGCTTGATGGTCGTCTTGTAACTGGCGACGTCAATGGTTGCCTTGGCTGCCATATCCTTCTCCAGCTTACCAACCGCATGAAGCAGTTCACCGGACCAAACAGGCAGGTTATGTGCCAGCGTCTTGATCAGCTCGTGCTTGTTCGGCGTCGCAATAACTTCATCCAGGTAGGTGGAATAGATCTTGCGAATCGGCGTCTCATAGAGCTTGATGAAGAGCAGCTTGATCGCTTGGGCCGGCTGCATCGATTCCGGAACCTGTGCATCCTTCAAGTAGGCCGCGGCAGATTCAACCATGGCTGGGCCATTCTTTGCGGTATCGTGCTCAACGTCGCGCTTCAGTTCAAATATCTTCTGCAAGCGATTACCAGCCGTGGTCATGCGCTCGGTAACAGCTTTGCAATCTTCCTTGTTGTTCTTCCAGGACTTGAACATCCAGGTAACAACCTTGTACATGATGCCGACGAAGGCAGCGAACAAGGCCAGTTTCACAACACCCGATTCCATGGTGAGTGATTCCATGGTGGGTTCAAAGTGCGTGCGGGTGTGGTCCTTGGTGTAACCGTTGATGTTGCGCTTCTCGGAGATAGAGCCCGGGAAGAGATGCTCCATTTCGATCGCCAGTTGTTTGTTGAAGCCGCCATTGGCCGTAGCTTCATTCTTGATCTCATCGGCTTCTTGAATCTGGAGATCGAGCTTGTCGATCTCTTCGTCTTCTTCCGCCGTGTAGGTGATATCATTGAAGTATTCGGGGACATCGTCACCGACTTCGATGGTCATTTCTTCTGCCATGATAGGGACCTCAAGGTTTGTGTTTGACGTACTCTGCATGCAGAGCTTTGATGAACTTGGAACCGGACTCACCGGCACGAATAGCGGTATCGACCACTTTCTTAGCGGCTACCTGGGTTCTGTTAATCTTCTGCATGATGGACTGAAGTCCAACCAAGACGGTAATCTGGTGTCGAACATGGCGTTGCAGTTCGTAGACCATGTGCATGTCAGCTTCCTGGATACGACGACCTTGGGCTTGCAGGACAGACGCATAGTCTTCCAGCTTGTCAATGACATTGCCTTTAGTGATATCCTTCTCGTAGCGATCCAAATAGACAGCGGCCTGGGCACCTGCACGCTGTAGCATATCCAAGCGAGTGACGAAGTCTTGCGTATTCCGGATTTCGTTGGCGTTATCCACATGACGAAGATATTCATCCAGGCGAGTATTAGCCTGCGACAAAGCATCCTCGTCCGTAATCGTTCCGTCGTGCGGACGTTCGATGAACTTCCGAACCCCCATGACATCGTCGTAAATCTTGTTGATCTTCGTTCCGCCGTCGAAAACCTCGAACTCCGGGTTTGGTACGTTCCGGTCGAGTCCCCGTCCTTCAGAGATGTTCCGAAGTTGGATGGGAACAATCTCGATCATGTCCATGGCCATGTGGAAGCGCTGATCAGCGGCAGTCGGCTTGAAGATGGCTGTTGACAGGTCTACAACCGACTCCGTCTTCTTGCGCCAGTCACCGCCAGTAAACATACCGACGGTTGCCCGCTGGTAGTAATGGAGCTTCAGGTCATGCAAGTATTTACCAGCATCGAAGAAATACTGATCAATACTAGCTGCGCTGGACGTGATGTGCGCAATGTCCATGTCGGTCTTGCCGATATGTTGCAACACTCGTTTGCACTGATCAATCATGGCGTCAGGCAAGGTGATTGTTCGAACACGTTGTTCGTGGGCTACATCAGCCACGCTGTTTTCCATGTTCTTGAAGGATTCTTCCACCTTCTCAATGTCTTTGGCAAACGCCGTGCTTTCCGATTCACGAGAACCCGATCCACCACTCCCGCTCTTACCGCCCGAGAGGAGTTTGCGAAAGATGGCAGCTAAGAACAAGAGCGCAGCCGCAATAAAGCCGATGCGCTTCTTATCCAACGCTTCCAATGTCACTTCCAACGAAGCATTCGGTACGTTATCGTCAAGCATGATTCCGGGATGAATGGACTCCAGTGCCACGACATGGTCGGTAGTCAGTTTCCCAGCGGACGCAATCTGACGCTGAATGGCCAGGATATTGTCCGCCTTGTCAAAAAGCTTCTGCACCTCTTGCATATCAATCTCCAGGATTATCCTTGTACCACGAGTTGCGCATGGCTTCAATGCTTTCGTCGATCACGCCAGGAACAACCTGTGCTTCACCCGCCAGATGAACCAGACCGGTGCGGATGGCGATAACGCCCTTAGCCAGATTGACGAAAACTTCGTCCAGCGTCTTCAGATGGTTACGCAGGGTGTCCAGAATCGCTTGCGGGGACACTTCCTGAACGAAACGCATGTTGACCGTCTCGATGTATATCAACTTCTCTTGCAGGTCTTCATGGTCCTTCTTGGCGTGTTCCAGCAGTGCGGCGTAAGCCCGATCAACGAAGTCGCACAGCGCATCCTCTTTGGACACACGAGCAATAGCATCGATAACGGTTTGCCAGGTATTGTTGTCCGTCAGCAAGCTTTCATTCTCAGTCCGGAAGTTCTTTTCGATCTGAGCGTAGATAGCGCGCGTCTTCTCGAGAGCCATCGAAATGGTCATTTCTGCCGGATCGGTATCTTGCAGCGATCCGTTAGAACGCGTCTGACCCATCAGTTCACCAGCCATGCGCTTCGGGAATACAGGCAGAGCAGGGATTGCTGGTTGATAAGAACCCGACTTGACTGCCTCGAAGTTGTTGTCCATGTCGCGAGCAACGCGAGCAACAACATTCACCGACTCATGCACCATGCCGGTCAGTTCTTCGAACACATCCAGATAGGTATTGGCAAACCACAGGCCGCGAGCCAGCACCTCATTGACTTCCGGACCAATCAGGAACTCCAGCGGAACATTCCGAAGGAACCAAGAACACAGGCCCTTCAGCGCCGTATCTGAGGTGAAGAGGGCAGCACGTGTGGCGGCACCGTCACGAATCATGGTGTCGATCACCGGGTCAAGATAACCCAAGCGAGACAGAACAGACTTGATGTTGTCCTTCATGCGTTCGGGAACCGGGGTAGCTGGCGGAACCTTTTCGGTATCCTTGATACATTGGTCGGCCGTTTCGGCATACTTCTTGACGGCTTTCTCAATGTCGTCCGCGGCTTTCGCCATCTGGGAAGCGACAGCGTCCGGCTTCTTGTCCATGTGCTGGGCAGACATGACGGTAAAGAGCGCCTTGGTGGTTCCCAGCATCAGACCCGAAGTCCACGGAACGATGCTCTCAGCAACATAGCGCAGATTCTTGGTGGACGGCTTGGCACTGAAACCACCCGCCGGATAGTTGTCAAGGATAACACCTGGCTTGATTGCCTCCAGCGCCATCACGTGATCAATGGATACGCCGTTTGCGGCGATGTCTTGGCAGACGGCATTCACGTCAGCAATGACGCCAGCCTCTTTCTCTGCCTCGATAAACTGTGCATCATTCAAGATGCCGTCTGCATTTTCTTCCACGGCCCTTCTCCGGCATAAAACTGAATAGAAGGGGCCGGACGAACCGGCCCAGGTTGTTAGATTTGCACCTTGTCCGACTTCAGCGCGGCTTTGAACTTCTCAACGAACGCCGGTAGTTTTTCGATGTCCTTGACCATGTGATCAGTAGCGACCACGATCTTATCCATCTTCTGGTACATGGTCATACAGACCTGAAGGAAGCCTTTCAGGATACCTGTAACCATTCTGAGTTCTGGTTCCAACTCGACTTTGACGGCATGCCTGACTTCTTCCGGCAGTTCTTTGTTGTCCATCAATTTTTCAATCGTCACATTGATGGCATTCAGATAGACCTCCAGGTCGTGGTTATTTCTCTCGGCGTCTTCGCCCAGTTTCCTGGCTAGCACCGCTGTTTCGCCGAACCTTGCCCACAAAATATTGAAATCATGGGAGTCTCGGATTTGCTGGAGTTTCGCATCGACGATGATGTCGTTGATTTGGAATCCTTCTGTAAACAATCGTTTCATCAACTCGATGCCTTCAACAGGGTCTTCTGGCATTTCTTGCGGCAGATTCGGATATAGCGCAAGACCTTGCTTGAAAAGCTTTTCCCCGGCGGAGTCGCCCAGCCCAGTTGCAGACATGGCATTACCCATCGCTTCGTTCAGTTGTTCCGGTGTTATTTTCCCGGCCTCCAACTCTTGAAGCGTTTCTGATGCCACTTTGAGGACATTCATGAAACCACCCACAATGCCTTGAAACATCACGATAGCATCATGCATCCACTGCTGTTGATGCGATGCATTCGATGCGATTAAGCAATTGTAGAGTACGGGTTTCGCGCGATGCCGAATGAGATCCGAACAATAGCCCATACCGCCAGCGGCGCCCGAAAAGAAATAGGAGCTAAGCACAACTGCACTATTCATCAACCGAGCGCGTCGATCTGGAGTCATGATGTCTCCTAGATCATCTAGCGCTTTGTTAGCCAGCGCCGCGGTAGGTTCGTTGATATGATGCAGTTGTTTCAAGGCGTCTTTGATATCTTCACTGATCTTCGTAAAGGCCTCTCGATTACCGTGATCCGCATTGGCAAGTCTCGCCATTACCCGTCCCACATCACCGGTGGTTTTTACCTCGATACTGCCGCCACCGCCACTACCGCCTCCACCTCCGCGCTTTTTGAAGAAAGCAATAATCATCCCGATCAGCGCAATCAGCGCGCCACCGATAGCGAACGTACGCATGCTTTCCAAAGAGCCGACAAGTTCTTTGGCCAGTTCACTGTCATCTGCATCAGCAGGACGATCTTCGCAAATCATGTCCTCAGAGACCAGTCCGGGTTCCAGACTCTCCAGTGCGATGAAGTGGGCACGGGTGATTCGCCGGCTCGCACCGATCCCAGAGATCAGATTCATGATCTTACGCTGACGGACGACTTCTTTATTCTGACTCATGTCTAAATCTCCTACCCAGAGCCGTGCATTCGGCTCTGGGCGCTATGCTCAGCGAATGGACAAGGCAACCGGCATGGGAGCACCATTCACATCGGTGTTCTGCCGCAGGCTGTTGGCGATTTCGTACGTCAGATCCACCCACAGACGGGAGATGTTCGCGCGGTCTTCGATACTGCGCTCCATCTCGATGATCGCCATGGTGTCGGCCGAGAACATGTCTCGGGCTGCCGGTGCGAACTCGGTCAAGTTGGCCATGAAGAAATTGGCATCATGGCACATGTTGTAGCGGAAACGGTAGATCTTGGCGCACATGTCGCGGCAAGAACGCACATCCAGGATGTAGTTCTCGTTGATCTCGGCGATGATCTGCCGAACATACTCGTCAAACGAGCTGGCGTAATGCGCATCGACACTGTTGACCGGCGACGTCGGGATCGGCAGAATGGTGTTGATGGCACGAGCCAGGGAGACGGCCACGAAAGCGGGCTTTTGGTTTTCTTCCAGATTGATGCCGGTGCGCTGAAGCATGAGGCGAACAAACTGGGCAACTTGGGCGATCTGGGACATGGATCAAACTCCTACTTTGAACTTGGCGGCTTGCTCGAACAGCTCGTTGCTGATCAGAGCTTCAATGAGTTTCTGGGCTTCCAGTTGGTTCTGTGCCCGACGACCAGACGGGATAACCTTCGTCCAGAACATTTCCAACAGGGAACGCTTGTCGTCCAGGCCTTCTTCGATGGCACGGACAGCGTCAATGTCTTCCAAGAGCTGGACGCGTTTCTGGTCCGGAAGATCACGGTCTTTCAGCTCTTCGGTGATCTGCTGACGAATCAGGCGAACACGGGCTTCGGGATCGTCATAAATCTTGCGGGTGGGGTTAGAAAAAAGTACCCACGGAATGACGGTCGAAGGGATAATCGCCAGACCAATCATGAACATGATCAGCTTGATGATCTCGAGCATGGTGTGCTCGGTAGTGTTCAGCGTGCTGCTATTCCAGTAACCCCGGAACAACTTGTCAAGCCCAATCACCAGATCGCGACCAGCCCCGTGACGCGTAGCGAATTGGTCGGCCAGCTGTTCCACAGAGCGCAGCTCGTAGATGCTGTTACCGGTTTCAGACCGCGTCTTGTCGGCATTGGAGGACACCAGAACCGTCTGCGTGGTCAGAGAACGCGCGTTCTTGGGAGCCGCAGCCAGCCGTTCTTTATCGGTGACTTCCACGCCAAGAATACGTTCGGCTTCCTTCAGAACCACCACACGTTCCTGATAGTCGTCGATCTCGTACATGATCTTTGCCGTTTGAGCAATAATCGCCGTGGTGATGACAGCGCGACCTATGTAGTAGAAGTAGGTGAAAACGTGGCCAAGTTCGTGCAGGAAGATGGCAGCGAGTTCCGAATCGCTGAAGGATTTGTTCTTCATCAAGAGCAGACCAATATGGATACTACCCATGATGGTGGAGAAAATGCCACTAACGCGGCAGTTCTTGGTATCCACACTGCCCTTGATCGTCCCGCCCATAGCGCGGATAAGCGCCAGGCCCGTCTCGGAAGATTGAAAGCCCGTGTAGGTTTCCTTCACAAAGGGATGGTTGCGGTCAATCGGTGCCCAGGTAACGAAGGCGCCTGCGTGTTTCTCCACCACCAGCTCAATAGACATATTGGTGTGGAGTTTGACCAGCTGGATGATCTCACATTCCATAATGGCTTTGGTGGTGTATGTCCCATCCTTACGGAGTCTCCCGATGGCATCAGTGACGTCCTTGAAGAGGGCACCACTTTGGGGGGCGATGTTCTCGGGAGAAAACACGCCGCGTTGGAAATGTTTACGCATGACTGCCTCGCTATTTTTTGACGCGTAACCGCATCTTCATGTGGTACCACAGCACATAAGATTGGAGACACCAATGGCTTTCAAGCTCTCCTACGACGCGACCCCCTTAGAACAGCTCAAGGGGCTGGAATGTCGCAACGTTACATACGCCCCATCTCCCGATGGCAAACACGATTTCCATGTTGTCAAGGAATATATTCACTTTCCTGATGGCTCAACTAAACCTAATCTGCGACTGATTCCCGATTACGAACGCGAGTTTTGGGTTACGAAAGAGATGTTCCGTAACCACAACGACAAAAAAGAGTACGAGTACGAACAGAAGCTTCAGCGCTATACCACGACACAGTCTAGACTGGTTGACAAGATATCGCGAGTATTGCACTCACGGCCCTCAGACGGCCGTACACAGCTGCGTACGTTAGCACAGAGCCCTTACCTATACGGCTGCGACATCTCGTCTACATCGCTCGTTAAGAAGGACTATAAGCGACGTCACCCTGAGTGCCTGACACCTAAAGCGTCCGTCTCTGTCCTTGACATTGAAACCAATGTGCATTCTCCGGGTGAAGAAATCATCCTGATCACACTGAGCTTCAAAGACAAGATCTATACCGCCATCAATACTGACTTCATCAAGAAAGGCGGTGACGCTGAGAAACGCATTCAGGCTATGCTCAAAAAGATGTTGCCCGAAGAATGCGAAGAGCGGAAGATCAAACTGGAGCTTGGCTTCTTTGATACGCCCGGTAAGTGTTGTAAGGCGGTCATTGATAAAGCCCACGAGTGGATGCCTGACTTTGTCGTTGTCTGGAACATCAACTTCGACTTGCCGAAGATTATCAAGACGCTTGAAGCCGAAGGATTTGATTTGGCTCAGGTGTTCAGTGATCCTTTGGTTCCTTCTCCGTTTAGGTTCTTCAACTACAAGGAAGGTAAGAAACAAAAGGTGATGCAAAGCGGTAAGGTTATTCCGCTTCACCCTGCCGATCGCTGGCATACCGTTGAATGTCCAGCGAGTTTCTACTTCCTGGATGCCATGTGTCTTTACAAGCGCATCCGCACTGCGAAGGGAATGGAGCCTAGTTACTCGCTGGATTACATTCTGACCAAGTTCTTTGGTAAGGGCAAGCTGTCTATACCTGCTGCTGACCAGTACAGCGGTCTGGCCTGGCACCAATACATGCAGATGCTTCATCCACTCGAATATGTCATTTACAACATCTACGACTGTATTGGCGTAGAGAAGCTGGATGAAAAGACGAATGATGTGGCGCAGAGCTTCCCGCTGCTATGTGGTGATTCTGACTTTAGCAACTTCTCGTCTAACCCACGGAAGATTGTTGACGACATGCACTACTACTATCGGGAGCTCGAGAAGCCGTGTGTGATTGCATCGACAGGTTCTGAGATCATCGAAGAGAACGACGAGCATGTCGTTAATCTGAAGGAATGGATTGTAACCCTGCCGGCATTCTCGATGGACAAGATAGGTCTACCCATCATTCTGGGTCTACCGTCTATCATCTCGCTATTGGTGGTGCACGCGGCTGACCTTGACATCGAAGGGACTTATCCCACGCTTGAAGAAGTCATGAACCTGGCGAAGGAAACGACCATTCGTGAACTGGTAGAGATTCTGGGTATTCCTGATGAACTGCGTCGTGTGTTTGGTATCAATATCTCTGGCGGCGTTGCCAACAGTATTGAAATCATGCACCTGGGTTATAACGCTGCTCTACCGTCTGACTGGCTCGCCTTTGCTAAAGAAGAAGAGGCCGCTGGTCGCGTCTAAGTGCAAAAAAAAAAGAGGACATACGGCCCCGGGATTACTCCCGGGGCATATGCTGTTACTTCATGTTCTTAGCGACAGTCGGGTCAACTCCGTGAAGGAATACCCGCTTGGCGTTGACACCCATCCACGGCAGTCGTTTGAAGAACTCGTCATAGCTAACTTCTTCCATTGTCAGCTGGCACTCTTCATTCACCTTACCAATACAGTAAGTGAACTTGGTCGCGTAGGCTTCCTTGGTCACTGCTGCTGCCAGGTCACCGGGCTGAAGTGCCCAGTAATACTGGCCATCCTTGAACATGGCTTTCTGGTACACGCCGTTCCGAACATGAACGTCGTAGTGCGTAAATACCAGTACCCCGTCGCGGGTCTTCGACACCCGGATGCGTTTCTTCATCCACGAGTTTTGCACAGCATCAATGATGCCGTAAATCAGAGCGGGCAGCCAAATAATGCCCAGCATGATAGGCGCAAACACTAGCGCCTTCGCGGTCTTCTTTCCGGCTTTCTCAGACATAAGACGACCAACTATGATAGCGATGACGGCGACCAGCAAATATGCATTCAACATTTTAACTCTCCTGCTCCCTTGTTTAATTAGCTCACCCTAGGGAAGGGAACAAATCCCTAGGGTGAGTTTACAGCCCTTCAGAAACACCGTCCTAGGCTATGCGCATAGTCTAGGGCAGGATTCCTCAGTCTTCCACAGCACGGCGACGTGTCACCGTACAGATCGCGTCACGACCTTCGAACAACATGCCGCCCTTCTTCACCAGCACCCGGACGGTGCGATGAGCGACTTCCCGAACCGGCGAAATCTGAGGACGATTCTCGGGCAACACACCGAGAACAGCGCGACGATGGCAGCGAACCGATACTGACTCTTTCATTTTCTTCTCTCCTATGACAGAGGGGGTTGAAGGAAAGGGTCCTCTGTCAGGTTTGTAATATGTATCTGAAAATTATTGCATTCGCGGCATACGCCCCGGGCAGAAAGCCCGGGGCAATATGACTTGTCTTACATGTAGTAAGACAGCAGGTTCGACTG
>Ga0255096_1000572_pt1 | contig 17145 bp, 17 predicted proteins | sample Colum_Atlam_RepA_2_FD_188563 | JGI IMG/M metagenome (GOLD analysis project Ga0255096, IMG submission 188563) | Freshwater microbial communities from Columbia River, Oregon, United States - Colum_Atlam_RepA_8d | ecosystem: Environmental > Aquatic > Freshwater > River | place: USA: Oregon...
CGTGCATGCTGCATGGCTCCTGCGCACATGGCGCAGGGCTCAAGCGTGACATACAGCTCGCAGTCCACCAGCCGGTAGTTGCCGAGCAGACGGGCCGCCTGGCGCATCGCCCGGATCTCGGCATGGGCCGTGGGGTCGTGGTCGGTGATCGGCTGGTTATGAGCCACGGCAATCACCTCACCCTGATGCACCACCACGGCACCGACCGGCACCTCGCCGAGCGCCGCAGCCTGTTGGGCCGCAGCGAGCGCAAGCTGCATGAAGCCTTCATCGCGGTGGTTCAAGGTCTCACCCCGGGCGTTTCAACCTTCAGGCCGGCGCCCCGCCATTGAAGAAAGAGTTCAAGTTCGACCCAGGCGGGCTCGGCAGCGCTCCAGGGTTCGGCGCGTACCCCGACCAGACACGCCCGGATGCGGCGTTGCAAAGAGCCGATGCTCTGCCATTGAAGTCGCCACAGCGGATAGGCGTTTGGGTGCCCCTGCGGAATCATGCTGCCGCCCAGGCGCTGACCCCAGTGGCGATCATGGCAGTCGGCGCAGGATAGGCCCAGCTGACCGATTCTCTGGTTGAAGCGCTCCTGACCCCGCACGCGGGCGGCCTGCAGGCGCGGATCGGGATCGGGCGTCATTGGGAGCCCTCGGGCCACCGAGCCCAGATAGGCCTGCAAGGCAAGCCTGCGGTCGTCCTCGGGCGGCAAGCGCTCAGCCTGTTGATGACGTAAGCGACAAGCCTCGATCCGTCCAGAGAGATCGATGGGTGCGGAGCGGGTCTCGTCAAAGCGGGGATAAAGCGGCACGACCTCGCGCAGCGCGCCCCGTGCATCGCCGTGGCAGCTCGCACAGGAGCGCTGCTGCAGACCCGCGGGCTGTTGATAGAGCCGAGCCCCTTCCTCCACGGCAAACCAGGCCGGGTTGTCCGAATCACGCGCCTGCATGGCCTGGGTTGCAGGGCTCATGGTCTCGAAGCCCGAGCGAAGCGGCTGCGGCCGAACGTTGGAGAATGCCTGCTCGACTGCCATCGACGAAGAAAGCGCCAACATCGCCGCCCCGCCGATCGCAAAGACCGAACAGCTGCGCGCAAGCCGCCCCACCCCGTTCTGCCCGCGCCGATCGGTCTCTCGCATCCTCAGGACACGCGCAACTCGGCGCGCTCGATCACCACGCGACCCTGGTCATCGGTCCAGGTGAAGGTCAATAGGCCGCTGCGTTCGGCCCGCAGGGGAAAGGCGACCCAGGGATTGGCCGTGAGCGCAGGAAAAAACGTCATCCGAAATACCGTCTGGCCGTCGAATTCGCACTGCAATTCACGCACGATATGGCGCGGCACGATTCGACCATCATCGCCAGTCCGATAGCCCGTCTCCATGGGGTGCGCCACCATGGCCGTGATCTCGATCACCTCGCCGGCCCTCACCTGCTGGGGCACCCGAACCACCGCGCGACTCATGTCAGTTCTCCAGGCATGCGGCCAGCGTGACCACAACATCAGCCTGAGCGCGATGAATGCGACCATCGCTGAAGAGCGCCAGCGCCTGAAGGGATTGTGACTCGGCCATCCGGAACCGGGTTGCCACCTCAGCTCGCCCACTGTGCACGCCCAGATGAAACAGCGCGACCTGTGGCTGCGGATTTCGAGGGGCAAGGATCAGGATGCGCTGTACATGATCCGTGTCGGTCATCGGGCTCAGCGCCGACACCCGGATCGGCACCGAATTGCCGTTCTCGACCAGCGCATCGATCTCGATGCGAAGACGGGTCGAGTCGGGCACCATCACCCGCCCCTGGGTGAACTCAGCGATCGCAGCCTGCAGCCGGTCGCGCGCCGCATCGGCCTGACTCACCTCAGGACGAACTGCCAGCGAGGCCATGGCCAGGCCTTGCCCGAATCTCACCAGCCCGCGACGCCTCGCCGGATTGACGATGGACCGACTCAAGCATCGGACGATGGGGAAACTCATCAAGGGACCTCGCGAAGCGTCATGAGGTAGGCCACCACGTCTTCGATCTGCTGGGCACTCAGAATGGGCTTGCCGGCATAGGCTTGACCCACCTGCTGCTGATCCTGTGTGTCGTGAAATGCAGGCATCAGGCTCGCCGGATCCAGCGTTCGGGGATTGATCAGACGTTGTCTGAGCTGTGATTCGGTCCAGCGCAAGCCCGCCCCCTGCAAGGGTCCGGCCAGCGTGCCCTGATGCGCCCTCGGCTCGAATGGCCCGGAATGGCACAGCAGGCAAAGCCCCGTCTGTCGAGAACCGACGATGGCCCGACCGCGCTCTGCGCTGCCAGGCTCATCGCTCAGGCGCTGTGCCGACTGAACGGCGACTGCGCCTGTCTGAGCCGATGCCGACCCAAAGACCGCCAGCACGGCAAGGCATCCCAAAACCACCCGCGCCCTGCAGAACCGCACGACCTGCGCTCAGCCCGCTCAGGCGCGCCGCAGATCCGTCTTGGCCAGCGGCAACTGACGGACGCGCTTGCCGGTTGCAGCAAACACTGCATTGAGTACCGCCGGGGCAGCAACCGCAATGGTCGGTTCACCCACCCCACCCCAGAACCCGCCTGACGGCATGACAATGGTCTCAACCCGGGGCATGTCGGCCATGCGGACCACTTCGTAGGTGTTGAAGTTTTCCTGCTCGATTTGACCGTCCTTGACCGAGCACTCCCCGAACAAGGCAGCTGAAAGGCCGTACGCAAAGGAGCCTTCAACCTGAGCCTGAATCTGCTGCGGATTGACGGCATGGCCCGGATCGGTGGCCGCCACAATACGATGCACCTTGAGCTTGCCGTCCTTGCTGACCGAGACTTCAGCCACCGCGGCGGTGTAGCTGCCAAAGCCCATGTGTTGGGCCAGGCCCCGAAAGACACCTGGCGCGGCAGGCTTGCCCCAACCCGCACGAGCGGCGGCGGCCTCGAGGACCGCCAGATGCTTGGGATGCTTGGCCATCAGGCGGCGCCGGTATTCCAGGGGATCGACGCCCGCCGCATGGGCGAGCTCATCAAGGAAGCACTCGAGGTAGATGGCATTCTGGTTGTGATTCACGCCTCGCCAGAACCCCGGCGGTACATGTGGATTGCGCATGGCGTGATCGACCAGCAGGTGGTCGATGCCATAGCCGATGGCGCCATCGCCTGATGGGGTCAGACCCTGGAAAGCCACCATGTCAGCACCATTGCGCAGGTTCTGCGGTGCCACCGAGGCGAGGATCGATTGCCCGGACAGGCGCATGTGCAGCCCGACGACATTGCCCTGGGCATCCAGTCCGGCGCGCATGCGCGCCTGTGTGACCGGGTGGAATCGCCCATGCAGCATGTCTTCCTCGCGCGACCAGAGCAGCTTGACCGGCGTGCCGGGCATGGTCTTGGCAATGGCCACAACCTGCGGAATCCAGTCCTGGAATCCTCGCCGACCAAATCCACCGCCCAGATGAATCTTGTAGACCTCGCATTGCGCAATCGGCAGGCCCGAGGCCGCAGCCGTTGCCGCCAGCGAGGCCTCGCCATTTTGCGTGGGCGTCCAGACTTCGCAGCGCTCCGGAGTCCAGCGCGCCGTGGCGTTCATGGGCTCCATGCAGGCATGGTTCTGATACGGGTAGCCATACACGGCTTCAATCTGCCGGGCTGCCCCGCGGATCGCGGCCGGCGCGTCCCCGGACTGATTGCCCACAAAAGCCTCGGCGGCATCCAGCCCCGCGCGCAGGGTCTGGGCAATGGCCTCGCTGCTGACCTTGGCGTTGGGGCCGTGATCCCAGGTGATGGGCAGGGCATCCAGTGCACTCTTGGCCTGCCACCAGGTGTCGGCCACCACGGCCACCGCGCTGCTGCCGACCTGCACAACCTTGCGCACACCGGCCATGCCCTGCACCTTGGCCGCATCGAATGAGGCCACCTTGCCGCCAAAGACCGGGCAGTCCTTGATGGCTGCATTGAGCATGCCCGGCAGTTTGAGGTCGGCGCCATAAATCTGGCGGCCGTTGACCTTGTCAGCCGTATCCAGCCGAGGCAGGGGCTTGCCGGCAATTTTCCAGGTCTTGGGATCCTTGAGAGGCGGATTCTCGGGGACTGCGATCGCCGCTGCCGCACTGGCGACCTGACCGTAGGTCAGCCGCCGACCGCTGGGGGTATGGGTGATCACGCTGTCGGCAGCCACGCACTGTGCCACCGGAACCGACCACTGGTTGGCTGCGGCCTGCACCAGCATCATGCGAGCCGCAGCCCCTCCCTTGCGCACATAGTCCTGGGACTCGCGAATCCCGCGGCTGCCTCCGGTAGAGAAGTTGCCCCAGATACGCTTGCGGGCGAGGTTCTGACCCGGGGTGGGGTATTCGGTAGTCACCCGCGACCAGGCGCACTCGAGTTCTTCAGCCACCAACTGCGCCAGCCCTGTGAGCGTGCCCTGACCCATCTCCGAGCGCGCAATCCGGATCACCACCGTGTCATCGGGTTTGATGACCACCCAGGCATTGACCTCGGGCGCAACACCCGCACCTTGCGCGTGACTCGGCACGTGCCATCCCAGCGCAAGCCCTCCGGAGGCGATGGCCGAGCTGAGCACAAACTGCCGGCGGCCTGGACTCGACGGTGCGCCAGGCACCGCACGGTCTTGCGCTTCACTCACCACCTGCTGCCCAATAACCGGATCACCGTAGTGCTTCATTGCAGTCTCCTCGGGATGCAGCGGGCTTCAGCCCTGTTTGGCCTGGGGATTGCCTGCAGCCACATGAATGGCCGCCCGCACCCGGTTGTAGGTGCCACAGCGGCAGATATTGGTCATGGCCTCGTCGATGTCGGCATCGGTCGGCTTGGGTTTGTCCTTGAGCAGGGCAGCAGCGGCCATGATCATGCCCGACTGACAGTAGCCACATTGCGGCACATCCAGCGCCAGCCAGGCTTTCTGGACCGGATGGCTCGAATCGCTCGACAACCCTTCAATGGTGGTGATCTTCTGGTTGGGCTGCACCGCCGAGAGCGGAATGACGCAGCTGCGGATCGCCTGCCCATCGAGGTGAACCGTGCACGAACCGCACTGCGCGATACCGCAGCCGTACTTGGTGCCGGTCAGACCGACATGCTCGCGGATGACCCACAGCAAGGGGGTGGCGGGATCGGCATCGACCTGAACGGCCCGGCCATTGATGTTGATCGTCGGCATCACGGTCTCCATTGGGGATGGTGTTCGGCATGATACTGGCGGGCGGTCTGCATGAACACCTCCAGCGCGGGATCGATACCGGTTTCTTCGAACAGGATCTCGGCTACGCGCGGGGCGGCCCGTTGTGCGGCCTGAGCGTCCAGGAACAACAGACGGGAGCGACGGGCCAGCATGTCCCCCACCTGAACCGCCCATTCCTCACGGGCTGCAAATCGCACCATCGCTTCGGTCAGGTGAGGGGCCACCTCGGTCTGCGATCCCGGCAACTGCAGAACAGCCTCGGCCTCGCTGCCATAGAGGTGCAGCCCTGGAGGGGCGGTGACGGGTACTTGGGTGTCGCAGGCGCCCACGAGGGGAAGATGGGCGGTACGGCAGGAACCGCTCACAGGCAGCAACCCGGCATCGATACACGCGCTCAGGACATCTTCAGCCATGGCCCGACAGGTGGTCCATTTGCCCCCGGTGACCGTGACCAGGCCACTCGCATCGGTCCAGATGCTGTGCTCACGACTGAGCTTTCGGGTGGCTGCTCCGGGCTCGCGCCGTGCATTGACCAGCGGACGCAGGCCCGCCCACGCACTGAGGATGTCGCGGCCCTCGACCGGCCGGTCGAACAGCATGGCGGCTTCCTGCTTCAGGAAATCGAGCTCTTGCGCCAGTGGCATGGGCTCGAGCGCGTTGCGAGCAACCGCGGTGTCGGTTGTTCCCAGGATCGTATGCCCCAGCCAGGGCACGGCAAACAGCACGCGTCCGTCGCGCGTGCGGGGCACCAGAATGGCATGGCGGCCGTCCAGCCAATCGCCCTTGAGCACCACATGAATGCCCTGACTCGGTCGCACCCGCGCAGGCGCCTGCCGCCCGCTGGCCTGCAAACGAAGAATGTCGTCAACCCAGATACCGGTGGCATTGACCACGCATCGCGCCTGAACGTCGAGTGACTCGCCACCCAGGGCGTCCTTGATCCTGACACCCACCAGGCGCCCATCGCGCTCGATCAGCGCTTGCACCGCCACATGGTTGAGCAGCAAGGCACCTTCGCGAGCCGCAGTACGCGCAATCGCTACCGCCAGGCGAGCATCGTCAAACTGGCCGTCGGTGTAGACCACGGCACCCCGCAGGCCTTCGCGCCGCAGGTGAGGCGAAGCCACCAGGGACTCGTCACGGGACATCCAGCCCGTCGCGCCCAGCGAGTCCTGCCCTGCCAGGGCATCGTAAAGACGCAAGCCGGTGCCATAGAACAGGCGCTGCGACAGCGACTTCACGGGGATCAGAAAGGGCAAGGGTTGAGCCAGATGCGGGGCATTGCGCAACAGCACGGTGCGCTCATGCAGGGCCTCTCGAACCAGCGCAATGTTGCCCTGCGCCAGATAGCGAACCCCGCCATGCAGCAGCTTGGTCGCGCGAGAGGAGCTTCCCTGAGCGAAATCATGAGCCTCGACCAGAGCAACGCTCAAACCCCGGTTCGCTGCATCGAGAGCGACCGAGACCCCGGTGGCTCCACCACCGATCACCAGCAGATCAAAGCGCTCCGTCGACAAACGGATCAGACGCTGCTCACGCGCCATCCGTACAGCGGTCCGACTCATGCGGACTGGGATGCCCGGGGGGTCTGGGTGAAACGGGTTCCGGGCGCCGGCGGATCATGGGGCGGGCCTGCAAAACATTGCGCCTGCCTCATCCAGTCGTTGGCATGGCGCCCTTCAATCTTCAGCTGCACGTCACTCCAGTTGCGGGTCTGGGTCACAACCTGACAGAAGGCAGTCGCCGTACCCTCGATGCAGCCAGCCCCATCGACATCCTGCGGCTGCCCATAGTGCCAGAGCTGTCCCGATGGCGCCGTCAGTTGCACCCAAGGCATCGGGAGCGGAACCTCAAGCCCGCGATTGCGAAATGTCCAGCCATAGGTATTGATGCCAAGGATCACGATGTTTTCGATCCGGTCATGGTCCTGACGAACCACGCCAAGCGCGTCATAGAGCGCCTGCCCGTGGGCCCAGGTCTCCATCAGGCGTGCGGTCATGGAGGATCGGGCACTCATGTCCGGGCCGCTCCACTTCAGGCGCTGGCGCGGATCGGCCTCGGAAAATCGCGCAGCGACCGCTTCGAAGCCCGCTCGCCAATGCTCAAGCAGCCGATGTCCGGCAAGCCCCTGAAAGTGATCCGATTCATGGCCTCTCAATCCGCGTGGATGTTTGCGAATCACGCCGAGTACGGCAAGCAACCCGGCCTCATCGGTCAACTGCTTGTCCGCCATGGCATTCCAGTAAGCCAGATGCTGAAGTACATCGTTGGCACTCCAGCCCTTGAACAGACTCGGCAGACTGAAAAAGGATTCTGGCTGCGATTCAAGCAGGGCAGCCAGTGCCCGACTTTCATCACGAAAGTCGAAAGCCTGTTGGAGTACTGGGGTATTCATGAAAACTCCAGATTCGATACTGGGACAATGAAGCGACGGAAACAGCCAACCCCAATGCTACGACGAGCTGATGGGTGTGGAACTCGCTATTCTTCCACCCGCCTGAACCCTCCCGTCGGGTCGATTGACAAGGAGCAATACATGAAACGTTCGATTTTCCTCAAAGCCGCGCTGGGTGCATTCGCTGCGGCGGGCCTCGGGCTTTCGTCCGTGCCTGCGGCCGCGCAGAGCTTTCCAAGCAAACCCATTCGACTCGTGGTGCCCTATGCGCCAGGCGGAGCCACCGACATCATCGGTCGCGCGGCCGCGACAGAGTTAACCCGCCTGCTCGGCCAACCCGTCAACGTGGATAACCGTCCTGGTGCGGGAGGCAATCTCGGCGCCGAGCTCGTCGCTCGTGCAGCCCCCGATGGCCACACGCTGCTGGTATCCGCCAGCAGCCTGCATGGCATCACGCCCTTTCTCTACAGCAAGCTCAATTACGATCCCAACAAGGATCTCAAGCCGGTCATCGTGCTGGGGGCCTTTGCCAACGTGCTGGTGGTCAATCAGAACGTCAAGGCCAACACCGTCACAGAACTGATCAGCGAGATCAAGGCCAACCCGGGCAAGTTCTCCTACGCCTCCAGTGGCAGTGGCTCGACCATTCACCTGTCGGGCGAAATGTTCAAATCGCTCACGGGTGTGGATATCCCGCATGTGCCCTACAAGGGCAGCGGTCCGGCGCTGACCGACCTGATGGGCGGCCAGGTCCAGATCATGTTCGACAACATTCCTTCGGCGATCGTTCATATTCGATCGGGCAAGCTCAAGGCGCTGGCCACCACCGGCGAGACCCGCTCCAAGACCCTGCCGGACCTGCCCACCATGCGTGAGGCCGGCCTCAGGGACTATCTTTCGACGGCCTGGTTCGGCATTGTGGCACCCGCCGGTACGCCCGCCGACATTGTCGCCAAGCTCAATGCCGAAGGTCAGAAAGCGGTGGCATCGCCCGAGTTCGTCAAGAAGATGAATGAATTTGGCTATGACGTGGTTGGGGGCAGCCCTGAACGAATGGCGGCCATGATCCAGGACGAACTGCGCCGCTGGGGTCCGCTGGTCAAGGCCTCGGGCGCCAAGGTCGACTGACCGGGATCAACTCTTGCGGGCGCGTTGATTGAAGCGTTCAACCGCCTGCCTGAAACCGTCGCTCTGAACCGCAAGCTGCTGCGTGCGGTTCTCGAGTTGCAGGGCGGCGTCGAGACTCGGCGCATCGACGTTCAGGTCTAGTACCTCCTTGGTCATGCGCAGCCCGAAGGCCGTCTTGCCCAGCATGACCTCGGCCACTTCGAGTGCAGCCGCAACCGACTGCCCATCCTCAACCACCCGCGAGACCAGGCCGATGCGCTCGGCCTCATCTGCGCCCACTTCCCGTCCGGTGTAAAGAATGTCGGCTGCCCGTGAGACCCCGACCAGTCGCGGCAACAGATAGGTACTGCCGATTTCGCCCGCCGAAAGCCCGATATTGATGAAAGAGGCGACAAAGCGAGCCGATCGGGCAGCGATCCGGATGTCGGCCGCCAGCGAAAAGCAAAAGCCACCTCCTGCAGCCACGCCATTGACAGCAGCGATCACCGGCTGAGGAATCCGTCGCAATCCCAGGATCAGGCGTGCAAGTCGTTGCTGGGTGGCCATGCCCTGCTCCACCCCCATGCGTTCGCCGCCATGTCGCTCGCGGGCCTCCTTCAGGTCGGTCCCTGAACAGAAGCCTGCACCCGCACCGGTCAGGATCAGCACGCGAATGTCGGAGGCCTCCTGCAGCCAGTGCAGCACCTCGCCGAACTCACGCAGCAATTGCACGCTGATGGCATTGAGTCGGTCGGGGCGATTGAAGGTAAGCAGCGCCACACCATCGCGCGGAGCGGTGAGCGTCAAAGTCTGTGTGGTGGGAGGGGTCATGGACGGGTTGATGGATGAGTTCATGAGCTGAATGACGGTCTGGCCGGTCGGGACACGGGGTGTGAACGACAGGATGAACGCAGGCGCGGTGAGGTGTGGGTCTCCTCCCTATCGCGCGGTGTAGCCGCCGTCATCCACGTAGTACGCCCCCGTAATGAACGAGGCCGCGGGCGAACTCAGGAACAGTGCCAGATGGGCGATCTCCTCGGGCTGACCGAGGCGGCCGATGGGATGGCTCGCAATCAGCATGTCGCGCGAGGCATCCTGGGAACGAATCGGTGCAGTCATGGCCGTTTCGATAAATCCAGGGCCGATCGCATTGACGCGAATGCCTCGCGCTGAATACTCCAGCGCGGCCACGCGAGTCAGGCCCACCACGGCGTGTTTGGATGCGGTGTAGGCCGCCGAGTGCGCAAAGCCGACGCTGCCCAGAATGGAAGAAATGTTGACGATGGCCCCGCCCCCACTTTCGAGCATCAGCGGAATCTGGGCCTGCATGCAATGAAAGACGCCATCGAGGTTCACCGATAGCACCCGACGCCAGGTCTCGGGCAGGACATCGGCGGTGGCCCGGCGAACGCCGCTGCCATCGGCGCCGGAAATTCCCGCGTTGTTGATGGCGATATCCAGGCGCCCAAACCGCGCCCGTGTGGCCTGCACCATGGCCTGAACGGAGGCGGGATCAGCCACATCTACCGGTACGAATTCGGCCTGCGCACCTTCTGCCAACAGGCGCTGCGCCTGCGCTGGCCCGTCGCTGCCGGGCAGATCGGCCAGCATGACCTTTGCGCCACACCCGGCCAGGGCACGGGCTGTGGCCAGGCCAATCCCGGCCGCGGCGCCAGTCACGAGGGCGACCTGGCCCGCCAGGGCATCCGAAGCAAAGACGGATCGGGCACTCGAAGGGTTTGACGGGAGGGATGAAGTGGAAGTCATGCAGGTCTCCAGGATCAGTCAGTCGGAATCAATGAATGAGGATGGTCGATCAGACATGCGAACGTGATCGCAGCGTGAGGATGGAATGCATCGCCAGCGAGGCCAGCGTGGTGCAGAGCACACCGACCACTGGCACGACAATCGCGCCCTGAACACCCCACTGCGACGCGGCAGCGCCGGTCAGCACGGCACCGATCGGCCCGCCGCCCACGGTGGCCAGCGAAAAGGCCGCCATCACCCGAGCCTGATGCGAGGCTGGCGCCTGCTCCTGCATGATGGTTCGACTCATGGTCATGGCAAACCCGCCTCCCATGCCCCAGCAGAAGATGCAGGCCGTGAAGGCCCATTGCGCAATATCGAAGGCAATGGGGGTGAGCACCGCGATGCCGAGAAACTGCGAGCACACCAGCACGGCGCCGGGGCGACGCGCGCCCCCGAGTCGCATCATCCCGAAGATGGCGGTGAGTGTGCCCAGTCCAAAGGCAATGAAGGTGTTGGACAGCTCCTGTGCGCCGCCGTTGTAGAGATCGCGCACCGCCAGCGGCATCAGCACGAGGAACATGCCGCCAAAGAAGACCCCCATGCCGATGGTGATCATGTACGTCGCCCGCAACACCGGCGTGGCGGCGATCAGGCGCCAGCCATCGGTGAGCTCACGCCACAGACCCGATGCGGGCTGACCGGCGACAACAGGCTTGGGCCCGGATTGGCCCGAGCCTGACGGCAGGTGCCTCACCACCCACACCCCCACCAGCAGCAATGCCGCCTGCAGGAGCAGCAGACTGGCCACGCCCAACTGCGCCGCACGACCCGCCAGCACCTGCCCTGCCATCTGGGCTGCGAACTGCGTGCCCATGGCCAGGGCCACCATGCGCTGAATGTTGACCCCCGAGACGCGCTTGACCAGACCATCTCGAGCGGGCATGACAAAGGCCGCCAACAGACCCCAGGTGGCTGCGTAGAGCAGGATCAGGGCTTCGTTCAGTCCAGCCTGAAGTACTGCCACGGCGACCAGCAGCGGCATGATCAGCGCGAGCGACTGCAATAGCGTGAGCAGCCTTCGCGCATCCTGGCGATCGGCCACATAGCCCCCCAGCATCAGAAACAGCAGCATGGGGGCCTGACTGACCATCTGGGTGATGCCGAAGCTGCCTGCGCTCTGGCGCAATTCGATGGCCATGAGGTAAGGAACCAGCACGGTCTGAATGCCGTGCGGCGCCATCCAGAAGGCCACGCTGGCCAGAAACCAACGGGCCTCCGTCGAGACTCGACTCATGCCGCCTGAAGCGCGGCGCGATCGATCCGGTAGAGCTCGCTCACGTTGTCACTCAGGATGGCCTGTCGCTGCACGGGGCTCAGGCGCGATGCCTGCTCGGCCAGCATCTCCTGTGACCAGGGCCAGGTGGAGTCCGAGTGGGGGAAATCGTTGGCCCACATCAGCCGCTTGTAGTTCATCTGGTCCACCGACCTGAACGCTACCCAATCGTCCTGGAAGGTGGTGTAGATGTGCTCGGAAAAGTACTCGCTGGGCAGGCGCGAGAGCTTGATGCCCGGGGCGAGCCAGTTGCGGTGCCGCTTGTAGGCGTGATCCATGCGGTACATGTAGTGCGGCACCCAGCCGGCATCGGCCTCCACGCACACGATGCGCAGCTGCGGAAATCGCTCGAACACCCCGCCGAAGATCAGTGTGCCCATGATGTCCTGATTGCCACGGATGATCGACAGAAAGCTGTTGATCTTGGGGCCTCGAACCGGCGCGGCATCGCGGGTGGTCAGGATGTGAAAGGACAGGGGCAGATCGAGTTCGATGGCGGTCGCCCAGACCGGGTCGTAGATCGTGGAGTCGTAATCCTCCACCGCGGGATTGCCCGGCATCATGACGCCGCGCAGGCCCATGGCCTTGATGGCCTTGAGATCCTCGACCATTTCAGCCGGCGTGCGGCCCGAGGTTTGTCCGCAGCCCAGCAGCCGCGCCGGATGACGCGAGCAGTATTGCGCAATCCACCGGTTGTAGGCCGCAAAGCAGGCCGTCTTGTAGTCGTAGTCGGGGTGATTGCACAGCAGCATGCCCACCGTGGGATAGATCACTTCCGCGGCGACCCCATCGCGATCCTGATCCAGCATGCGGGCATCCGGATCCCATCCGCCGCGATGCAATTCCTCAAAGGTCACCCCGCCCTGGGTGATTTCGTCAGGGGCCTTGCCCGCAGCGGCGACCAGACCGAGCTGGATCGGGCGCTTCATGCCATCGATCTGAAAGACATCGCCCTGCCCTTCCAGCCGGACGATTCGAGGCGCCTTGTCTTTCCAGCGCGCATCGATGTGGGCGGTGTAGGTATCGGGCGCTTCGGTGATATGCGAATCAGCCGAGATGATCGGTGCCTGCATGGGGGTCTCCTGAAGGCCCGGATGTATGGTCCGGCGCCACACACCGTCGCCGGACTCGACGGGCAAGCGCTGTCGGTGAAGCCTCAACATGCCCGGCACGCCTGGAGCTTCTTGACACGCATTCAGCATACTCTGTGCGACGGACTCCTGTCCTGCCCTGGTCACAACCCACCTTCCACAAAATCCCACAGCCCCTCATGAAATCCATTCGCATTCAACGCGATCGCCGCCTGCGCGACGACCCCAACACCGGGCATAACCGCTGGCATCCCGACATTGAGCCCATTCTCGAGGTCGAGCCAGGGGAAACCTTCGTGCTCGAGACCCGAGATGCAGCCGATGGGCAGATCCGTGAGGGCATGGGCTTTGCCGATCTGGCGCGTCATGACAAGAAGGCGGGCCATCCACTGACCGGACCGGTTCATGTACGGGGTGCCGAACCTGGCGATCTGCTGGAGGTTGAATTCGTCGAGATCGAGCCGCAGCCCTATGGCTGGACCGTGATCCGTCCGGGCGCGGGTCTGTTGCGAGAGGATTTCCATGAAGGCTTTCTGGCCCACTGGCAGATTGCCGATGGGTTCGCCCGCTCGACCCAGGTACCCGGGGTGCGGATTCCGGAGGGCGTGTTCATGGGCACCGTGGGTGTGGCGCCCTCGCGCGACAAGCTCCTTGCCTGGGCCGCCCGAGAGGCTGATCTGGCGGCGCGGGGGGGCATCGCCATGCCGCCCGATGCCCAGGATGCGGTGCCTGCAGGTGAAGCGATCGCCCGTGAAGGTCTGCGCACCATTCCACCGCGCGAAAACGGCGGCAACCTCGACATTCGGCAGCTTACGCGGGGGGCTCGCCTGGAACTGCCGGTATTTGTTGCGGGCGCCCTGTTTTCAGCGGGCGACGCGCACTATGCGCAGGGCGACTCCGAATGCTGCATCACCGCCATCGAGATGGGTGCCACGCTCACGGCCCGCCTGCATCTTCACAAGGGGGAGGCCGCCCGTCGCAAGACGCGATTTCCGCGCTTCTCTCATCCGGGCTGGTTTGCTCGCCCCGAATGGGCCGCGCCGCATGATTTCATTGCGACCATGGGATTTCCGATCGAATCCGATGGCACACAGCAAGGTGAAGATCTCACGCTCGCGGCCAAGAACGCCCTGAGGGAGATGATCCTGCTGCTCGGTGAGCGGGGTTTCAGCCCGCACCAGGCTTATGTGATCTGCTCGTTGGCTGCAGACCTTCGCATCAGCAATGCGGTCGATCTGCCCAATGTGGGCGTCAGTGCCTTGCTGCCCCGGGCGATCTTCACCACCGACTGAACTCAAGCTGGCGGATCGCAGGCCACGGTGCCCATGTCGGCCGGCATGACCACCTCCAGCAGTTCGAACTCGTTGGAGGTTGCGGTTTCGTTGTGCTTGAGATAGCCGGGAATGAGCAGCGACTCTCCTGCGCTCAGCCGGATCTTGCGGCCGTCTTCGAACTCCAGATCGACCCAGCCCTTGAGGGCGTAGACAAACTGGGCCTCGCAGGCATGGTAATGCCAGCCGGTGGGGCGGGACATGCCCTGAGTGGCCGACATGATCTGGGCCTTCATCTTGCCGCCGGTCGCCTGCGCCACCAGCAGATCCTGATATTTGAAAAATTCACGCCGACCCGGCACCAGGGGCGCGGTTTGTGGCGTGGCATGGGCCAACTGGCCCGTGGGCAGCGGATCGCGGGGAGCGTTCATCGGGAGTCTCCAGTTTGGTAAGGCTGGCATCATGATACCCATGAGCCTTTTACCCGTAGCCCTGAAGCATGCCAGTCGCCTGATCAATCATGGACCGACCGTGCTGATCACCTCGCGCCATGAGCATCAACGCAATGTCATGGCGGCGGCCTGGTCCATGCCGGTTGAATTCACGCCGCCGCGCCTGGCACTGGTCATCGACAAGAAAACCGTCACTGCGCAGATGATTCGCGCGAGCAACACCGTCGGGGTATGTCTGCCCTGTGCGGCCCAGGCCGACCTGTGCTTTGCGGTGGGCAGTGTCAGTCTGGCAGACGCCACGCTGGAAGGACGGGACAAGTTCGCAGCATTCAACATTGCCAGCCAGGACAGCCCGCGCTTGGGCGTGCCCCTGATTGAGGGCTGCATCGCCTGGATGGAGGCCAGGGTGCTGCACCACCCAGGCCCGAACGGGATCGATCTTGATGCCCATGCCCGGGAGGCCTACGACACGGTGTTCGTGGAGGTAGAAGGTGCCTGGGCCGATGAGCGCGTGTTTCGGGAGGGGCGCTGGCATTTCAGCGATGCCCATCCCGAACTCGACACCCTGCACCATCTGGGCGCGGGACTCTTCGCAAGGCCCGGGCGTTTAGTTCAAGCCCACCCGCTCAAGACCCCTTAGAACACGGCATGATCGCCGCGTGCCACCTCGACCTCACCGCGCGCGAGGCGGGCCTGAAAATCAAACAAGGTGTGGGTTCCGGTTTCGGGCGTGGCCTGGGCGTCGTAGGCCTGTAAGGCCTCGTTCCAGACCAGCATCGACTCCGTGGCGTAGTAGCGGCCAATGCGGGCCAGTTCGGCCTTGGCCGCCAGTGCCGGCACAAGACGCCCCAGCAGACCCAGCACCCCCACAATGCCATCGAGCAGAGCCGGCGGCACCGATCGGATCTTCACCGGGCGGCCCAGCGTGGCAAAGAGCTGCTCGGCCTGCTGCAGCGGTGTGATCGCCGGCCCGGGCCCTCCAATGGGCAGGATCCGATTGAAACGCGCGGGATCGGTCAGACACCCTGCGATGAAGTCGGCCAGATCCTCGTCGCTGATGGGCTTGCATGCTGTGAGCCTCCCGTCACCGAACACCAGATAGGGCTTGCCGGAACGAACCCGGTCGATTTGACCGGTGAGCGACTTGAAAAAGGCGGTGGGCCGCACGATGCTGTACGTCAGACCAGAGCCCATCAGCGATTGCTCAAACGCGAGCTTGGCCTGCTGAAACGCGAGCCGGGGCTTTTGCACACAGATGGCCGACAGCAGCACGAACTGCCGCACGCCCAGTGCGCATGCGGCTTTCAGGACATGCTGATGTGCATCATGGTCGATGGCCCAGGCATCCGCAGGCACCCCTGTTCGGGAGGCCATGCACGACACGATCGCAAGGGGCTGCCCCATCTGCACCCCTTGCTCCATCGGCCCGACCTGAACCGCCTGAACTGCTTGCCTCATGGCGGCGAGCACCGAAGGCTGCGAGGCCATGTCGCAGAACACCCAGTCCGCCCCTGCCACCGGGTTGTTTCTTCCCAGGCAGGTGACGGACCAGCCGGAAGCCAGGAGCACCCGATGCGTGGCTCGGCCGATGGTGCCGGTTGCACCGAGCAGCAAGACGCGACCTCTTGACTGGGATTCCATGAGCGACGGACCTGTGGGCCTCGGAAAGAAGTGAAAACGGTCTCGGTGTTGTTTACCGGAACGCACTGCTATGCTCCCGGCGAATCAAAGGCTGGCGGGTCGTCGAGCACGAGTCGCCAGACACAACCATCGCATGGAGACACCCCGTGAAACAACCCGCGCTGCTTGAGGGTCTGCGCATCACTGACCTCACCACGGTATTTTTCGGCCCCTACTGCACACAGACCCTGGCCGATCTGGGCGCCGAGGTCGTCAAGCTCGAGCCTGCCGATGGCGACACGGCCCGTCTGGTGGGCAATCCGCCCAAGACACCCGGCATGGGACCGGTCTTTCTGAGGCTCAACCGCGGCAAGCGCAACATCGACTGGGATCTCAAGACCGATTCGGGTCGACAGGCCATGAAGGCCCTGCTGGCCCAGAGCGACGTCTTCATTCACAACATTCGGGCCGATGCGGTCGGTCGTCTGGGTCTGGATTACGACTCGGTCAAGGCGATCCGCCCCGACATCGTCTACGTGCATTGCACGGGCTTTGACCAGAGCGGGCCCTATGCAGGGCTGCAGGCCTATGACGACATCATTCAGGCCTCCACCGGCATGGCCTCGCTGCTGCCCATGGCCGATGGCAACGCAAGGCCGCGCTTTTTGCCGACCGCGATTGCCGACAAGGTCTCGGGTCTGCATGCGGTCTATGGCGTGCTTGCCGCCATCATCCACAAGCTGCGCACCGGGCAAGGCCAGCATGTCGAGGTGCCCATGTTCGAGTCGCTGGCCAGTTTCAACACGCTCGAGCATCTGTGCGACAACAGCTTTGTGCCCCCCACGGCCCAGCCCGGCTACTACCTGCGACAGCTCGATCCCACCCGCCAGCCCATGCAGACCAAGGATGGCTGGATCGCCTTCGCCCCCTATGTGGATGAGCGATGGGTGAGGTT
>Ga0255096_1000573_pt1 | contig 17128 bp, 12 predicted proteins | sample Colum_Atlam_RepA_2_FD_188563 | JGI IMG/M metagenome (GOLD analysis project Ga0255096, IMG submission 188563) | Freshwater microbial communities from Columbia River, Oregon, United States - Colum_Atlam_RepA_8d | ecosystem: Environmental > Aquatic > Freshwater > River | place: USA: Oregon...
GGGTCTGCCTTTCTAACCTCCACCACTTTTACTTCCCATTGATTGATATTAGCTTGTTTAAAGACAGAGTAGTTGCGATGGGGAAGCCCCACTGCAACTCCTCCATTTGAACCTTTAGATTTTGCACCCGCTTTAATGTCAACTTCGCGTATGCGGAGTTGCATTCTTGGCATTTATCACCCAAGCGGTGTCTTTCAGCCTAATGCAACTAATATCGGCCAGTTCGACAAGCTCACTGACCGTACCGAAGGAACCTTGGTCCCTGAGCTTGCCGAAGGGCCCTCACCGCCTTGGTCAACTTCGCTTATGCGGAGGTCCAGTCTTGGCTTTTAATATCCATGGATTCCCCGCTTTCGCGTGGAATGACGGAACCGGGGAGGTTTGTCCCCCCCGCGCCTTGGTCACCTTTACCTCGCGCCATCGTCACCTTCGCGTATGCGGAGGTCCAGTCTTTCTTCTGCCTGCGCATTTTGATTCCGTGTCTCTGCTTCCTTCCGTGAAATTCCGTGCCCTTCCGTGGCAATGCTTCTGCTTAATTACCGTCGCTCACGCATCCGGCTCTGAAAGAAGTGTTTTGTTTCCGTGGCTATTTCTTCTTCTTTTCCGTGGCTCTGCTTCTGCCTCTTCTTCTGCCTCCTTCCGTGAAATTCCGTGTTAATCCGTGGCAAATGCTTCTGTCTTTGCTTACTTCCGTGGTTTCTTCTTATTTCCGTGAAATTCCGTGTTAATCCGTGGCAAATTCTTCTGCTTCTGCTTTGTCTTCCTTCCGTGTTCCTCCGTGGCAAATCTTCTGCTTAGAAATCCTTGTATCATTAAATAGTTGCAATACAGGTGGCCATTCGCAATATGTAGAGTCTAGGCATATTAGGAATAATAGTTGATTTAAGGTTTATTTTGTTGACTCTCTTTCTTTATGCATTACCATTTAACTAGATTTTTTATATTTCCTACCGCGATGCAGTTAATCTGCTTTAGAATAAAGGAACTCTTTTAATGTTTTTAAATTCTTTCCGCAGGCTCTTTAGCAACTCCCAAAATAGAAAAGCACGAAGAGCCTCTGGCTCACCCCGGCTCGAACTCCTTAGCCTTGAAGATAGAATCACGCCTACCACTTTTACGGTTAACACCAACGCAGACTCAGGAACTGGGTCCCTCCGTGCTGCCATTGATCTTGCCAACACCACCCCGGGCGATGATCAAATCAGCTTTAATTTAACTGGTTCTAGCTCTTATACCATTACGCTTGCTAGCGCATTGCCTACTATTTTGAATGCTAGCGCAACAGCTTCCGGCACCGGTGGAACAGGCACTACCGTTGGTACCCTGACCATCACCGGGCCCGGCGCTTCCATACTCACCATTAGTGGTAATAACAACGATAATAATCGTAACTTCAACATTTTCAACATCGCTTCTGGTGGCAATCTAAGCATCTCTGGCGTGACTGTTTCCGGGGCAAATAACAGTAATAATGGTGGCGGCTTTAATAACTCTGGCACCCTCACCGTCTCCAATTCTATTATCTCGGGCAATACTGCAGCCGCGGGTGGCGGGCTTTACAATAACGGCACTCTAAACGTTTCAAACTCCACATTTTTAGGTAATTCCACTACTAGCCAATTCGGAGTCGGAGGCGCATTCTGGAACTACAGATCCGGCAATCTTAACATCACTAATTCTACCATATCGGGCAATACTTCCGCCTCAGGTGCTGGCATCACCAATACCGGTGGCACGGTAATTCTTTCCAATTCCACCTTGTACGGCAATACCGCCACTTCTTTTAACGGTGGTGGAATTTTTAACCATGCAAGCGGCAACTTCACACTCACCAATTCCACCCTCTCTGGAAATTCTGCAACCAACATCGGTGGTGGAATCTATTTCGCCAACGGCACCCTTAACATCGCCAACACCATTATCGCCAACAGCACCAATGGTGGTGATTTTGCTGGGAACCAACCTAATTCCTCAACCAACAACATTGTGGAAGATGGTTCTATAACTAATGGCGCCATCGCAGTCGACCCCCTTCTTGGCCCTTTGGCAAATAATGGTGGCCCTACCTTCACCATGGCATTGTTAACTGGCAGTCCCGCAATTGGTGCTGGCGATGCAACCATTAGTAATGCAGCCCCTGTAAACGGCTTGGATCAGCGTGGTATCAATCGCACCACCTCCGATATCGGTGCCTATTCCTTCGGTATTCAAGTCAACACCACTGCGGATACGGTTGATTCTGACAATACCGTAACTTCTTTAAGAGAAGCCATTACCTTGGCCAATACCACCGCGGGCAATGATCAAATTAGCTTTAACTTAACTGGTTCTAGTACCTACACCATTACCCTAAGTTCCGCATTACCTACCATCTTTGATGCCAGCGCTAATGTAGATCCTAATGATCCAAGTGTAGGTACGGTTGGCACCCTGACCATCACAGGCCTTGGCGCTTCCGTACTCACTATTAATGGTAGTGATCCAACAAACCAAAATAACTCAAACCGTAACTTCAACATCTTCAACATCGCCTCTGGTGGCAATCTCTCTATCTCTGGCGTGACTGTTTCCGGGGCACAAACTTCTGGCAATGGCTTTAACTTTGGCAATGGCGGGGGCTTTAATAACTCTGGCACTCTCGCCATCTCTAATTCCTTAATCTCTGGCAATACTGCAACAAACGGCGGCGGCATCTATCATTTAGGTACTACCCTATCCATTTTGAATTCCACGATTTCTGGAAACCATGCTTTGGCCTCTAATTCCGGGTCATTTTCTGGAGGTATTTTTGGTGGTAATGGTGGCGGGCTTTACCTTTATGATGGAACTGTCAATATTTCTAATTCCACCATTTCTGGAAATGATGCCACTTTTACCAACACCGGGAATATTACTGTTGGAACAAATGATAGTATTTACGCTGGTAATGGTGGTGGCATTTCAATTTTTAATGCTATGGTCACTATTTCGAACTCAACAATTTCAGGAAATGATGCCACTTTTACCAGAGGTACTCTTACTGAAAATGGTACTTTTTACCACGGTTATGGTGGTGCCATCTTCAACAACTTTGGGAATTCTAATAACAATCGTAATAACTTAAATATCACAAACACAACCATTTCAGGCAATACTGCAACAATAAGCGGCGGTGGCATCTATAACTTAGGCACGCTCACCGTTGACAATTCCACCATCTCGAGCAATAGTTCTGCAGACTACGGCGGCGGCATTCTCAATGACAGTTCCGGCACCCTCACCGTCACCAATTCCACCCTTTCTGACAATACTACAGGCATCGGCGGCGGCATCTACAACGACGGCACCCTCACCGTCACCAATTCCACCCTTTCTGACAATACTACAGGCAACGGCGGCGGCGGCATCTACAACGACGGCACCGCTAACGTCACCAATTCCACCCTTTCTGACAATTCCGCATCTAGCGGCGGCGGCATCTACAACTTTGGAGGCACCATCGCAGTCTCCAATTCCTCCCTCTCGGGTAATACTGCATTTTCCAACGGCGGCGGTATCCTTAACGCTTATGGCACCCTCACCGTCTCCAATTCCACCCTCTCTGGCAATTCTGCTAGTAGCGGCGGCGGCATCTACAACTACGGCGGCAACGTCAACAACCCCGGCGGCACCCTCAACATTGCCAACACCATCATTGCTAATAGCACGGTAATTAACTCATCTTCGCCCATAAATGATTACGCTGGCACCGGTAACGTGAACCTTATCTCTTCAGGTAACATTAACAACCCTACTATTCCAGCAAACAACATTGTTACCCAAGCCACTTCAAGTGCTACTAATCTTTGGGCGCAAAGCGTTACAAGCGCAGCCCTCAATCTTGGGCCCCTACAAAACAATGGCGGCCCTACTGAAACCATGGCTTTGCTTAATGGCAGCGCCGCTATTGAAGCTGGTGCGATTCCAACAATCACTGCAGCCGTTCAAAATGTCGCTGGCGTGCCAACTTATGTTGGTTTCTTTTTTAGTGGATTTTCTGGGTCTGCACCCTTGGGGGGCGTTCAAGTTGGTTGGTATGCGAATGGAAATGGCGTAACGGATGCTTTGGTTACTAACGTTGATAATACAAACGAAAATATTACCATAGCGCCAGGTAATGGAATGTTTCAACCTGGTTTTTCTTATAGTTTTTCAAGCTATCCTCTAGCGGATCAGCGTGGCTATGCCCGATCTACCACCGCACCCAGCATCGGCGCCTTTGAAGGTCCTACTGTAACTCCAAGCGCAGCTAATCTAGCGCTCGGCTCAACCTCTCTGATCATTGCTGGTACCGGATTTGCCACTACCGCTGCCAATAACACGGTGACCTTCAACAATGGTGCTGTGGGCACGGTTTCCAGTGCAACGTCAACAGCGTTAACAATTAACTTGACGACTCTAAGCACCGCTGGCAACCTTACCGCCGTGGTAACCACCAATGGCGCCAGCAGTGGCACCGCAGTCCAGGTGGCAACTGTAAAGCCTACCGTAACCCAGAGCACATCCAATCTGGCGCTCGGCTCAACCTCTCTGATCATTGCTGGTACCGGATTTGCCACTACCGCTGCCAATAACACGGTGACCTTCAACAATGGTGCTGTGGGCACGGTTTCCAGTGCAACATCAACAGCGTTAACAATTAACTTGACGACTCTAAGCACCGCTGGCAACCTTACCGCCGTGGTAACCACCAATGGCGCCAGCAGTGGCACCGCAGTCCAAGTGGCAACTGTTGTAGCTGCGCCCACTGTAACCAGTATTTCACCAACCAGTGGTCCTATAGCAGGTGGCACTAGCATCACCATCACCGGTACCGGCTTTACTGGGGCAACAGGTGTTACCATCCGTGGCGTTGCTGCGACCATTATTGGGACTTTGACAGATACCACCATTACTGCAACCACCCCTGCTGGCAGTGCAGGTACTGCAAGTGTTGAGGTTACCACACCAGGCGGCACCAATGCCCCAAACGCATTGTTTACTTATGTTGCTGCCCCAACACCAACACCCACGCCAACACCTACACCTACACCCACGCCTACACCAACACCTACACCCACGCCAACACCTACACCAACAGCACCCTTAGTCACATCAACACCTCCGCCACCTTCCTCAGGTGGAACTAGCACGGTTACTCTTTACGATCCTGCAACCGGGCAACCCACAGGCACCGCAGTTCCATTCCCCGGATTTAACGGCCCTGTCAAAGTTGTCTCAGGCGACTTCAACAACGATGGTGTTGCAGAACTCGTCGCAGGCGCAGGCTTCGGCGGCGGCCCAGCTATCGCTGTCCTTAATTCCCAAACCGGCGAAGTCATGGAAAGCTTCTTCGCTTTCGACCCAGCCTTTACCGGTGGCGTATTCGTCGCAGTTCAAGATGTAAACAACGATGGCATCTTAGATATCATCGCATCCGCAGGCCCCGGCGGCGGCCCTGAAGTTCGCATCTTCGATGGCAATGGCCTTAATGTTCTTCGAGCTTTCTTCGCATACGCAGAAGATTTCACCGGCGGTGTTAGCGTTGCATCCATCGACTTCAACAACGATGGCATCCTCGATCTAGTTACCGGCGCAGGCCCCGGTGGCGCTCCCCATGTGAAAGTCTTCGATGGTGCTACCAACGCAATCATCAGCCAATGGTATGCCTACGCTACTGATTTCACCGGTGGCGTGTTCGTCGCAGTAGGCGATATCGGTAACGATGGCGCCTTCGAAGTCGTTACCGGCGCAGGCGCTGGCGGCTCACCCGTCGTTGCAGTCTGGGATCCTAATACCGGTGCATTACTTGCCCAGTTCATGGCCTACGCAGAAGACTTCACAGGTGGCGTTCGCGTTGGCATCAACGATGGCAACACTGATGGCATTGCAGATATCCTCACCGGCGCAGGCCCAGGCGGTGGCCCTCAAGTTAATGTCTTTAACTTCCCAGCTTTGGATCTGCTGTTCTCCTTCTACAGCGGCGACCCAGCTAACACCGGCGGTGTATTCGTGGGCTAATTGCTGAAGTACCTTTCGAACAAATCTAACCCCATCCACTATGGCTTCAAGCCCACCCACTGCGCTGGGTGGGTCTCCTTTTTCTTTTTCATCGATCAAAAACAAGAGCCCCATGGAACGCAGTCCATGGGCTTTTACCTTTACTTTCTTCCTCCAACTCCCAACCCTCTTTTCAATGCCTTCAAGCCCACCCACTGCGCTGGGTGGGTCTCTTCCTTTTATTTTCCCCCAACTCCCAACCCTCTTCCCTCCGGGAAAAGGGCCCTTCGCTTCGCTAGCCCGGGTTTTAACCTTCACCACTTTTACTTTCTATTAATCGATGTGAGCTTGTTTAAAGACAGAGGAGTTGCGATGGGGAAGCCCCACTGCAACTCCTCCATTTGAACCTTTAGATTTTGAAGAACAAAAGGGGTCAGGTCTCTTTTTCGGCAGTGAGTCTGAACCAAGAACAGAATATATTAAGTGCTGAAAAAGAGACCTGACCCCTTTTGTTCAACCTTCCGTGGTTATTCTTGGTCTTATTTCCGTGTAATTCCGTGTTAATCCGTGGCAAATGCTTCTGCTTAGTTTTATTTCCGTGGCAAATGCTTCTGCCTTTGCTTGTTCCTAATTCCGTGTCTAGGGCTTGATTGTAAAGCGGGAATGTATGGGAATTGAACCCACTGGGAGCTTTGTTCAAACCCCCCGATGGTTTTGAAGACCATGGCCAACACCAGTTGTGCAAACACTCCCGAAACCAACTCTGTAAGGCATCTAGATGCCAATAGACTATTATCCATAGAAAAGCTCTACTGTCCAGTTTTGTTGCCTAGAACAAACAATAATGGCAAATAATAAGGAGGTAAATCGGAATAAGCACCTAAAAACAACAGTTTCTCTCTGTGTTTTCTAAAAGGGAATTGACAAGCCCGCATTCAAGGTTCAAAATGTAAGAGCCTTCCTGTTTGATTGGTTTTCCTGCCTGTGCTGGAAAGGTCCTTAATATGTTTGCTAATACCGTTAATAAAAATAGATTCGTTTGTTCCATTGCATTAATGCTACTTGTAGCAAACTGGTCGTTAGGTCAAACCCTAAGCCAGAAGATTGATGCAGAGGTCTCTAAGCCTATTGCGGATTTTGAAAAGAAAGCTGCTCCACTTTGTTCTGATTTAGAGTTCATCCGCAGGGTGACTCTGGACCTAATAGGAACAATCCCCACGGTAGAACAATCTCGAGAATTTGTAAAAAGCACCAATGTAAATAAAAGGTCGGAGTTGGTGGATGCATTATTAGCAAGCCCCGCTCATTCCTGGTATTTCGCAATGGTGTTGGATGTTACCTTGATGGAACGCAGGGCAGACAAACATGTGCCTTCAGCTAATTGGAAACAGTATTTGCGTGAATCATTACTTGCGAACAAACCTTACGATGTTATGGTGAAAGAGATTCTTTCTGCGGATGGAGTGGATGCGAAGATGAGGCCTGCTGCCAAGTTTTATCTTGATAGGGAAGGCGAACCGCATTTGATCACCCGGGATATAAGCAGGTTGTTCTTGGGAGTGAACTGGCAATGTGCGCAATGCCATGATCACCCGAGGGTTGAGGATTACAAGCAGGATCTGTACTACGGATTGTTTGCGTTTTTCAATCGGAGCTATGTCTTTACTGATGCCAAGACGAAGCAATCGGTGTTTGCTGAAAAAGGCGAGGGCGATGCGAGTTTTCAATCGGTGTTTGATCCAGCTAAGGTAACAAAATCAAGCGGGCCTAAGTTGTTCATGCGTGCTGCGATTGCAGAGCCCAAGATGGAGAAGGGCAAAGAATACGAAGTTGCGCCCACCAAAGAAGTGCGTGGGATACCGAAGTTTAGCAGAAGGTCGCAGTTGGCAAACGAGTTGGCACGCGGAGATTTTGAGCCCTTTGCCCGAAATGGTGCTAACCGCCTATGGGCACATATGATGGGCAGGGGGATTGTTCATCCGTTGGATTTGGGTCATGGCGACAACCCCGCATCGCACCCAGAATTATTGGATTTGCTTGCAAAAGAGTTCGTGAAGGCAAAGTTCAATCATAAAGAAATACTTGGGCAGATTGCGAAAAGCAAAGCCTATCAAAGATCGAGCCAGGTGCCCAAGGGTTTGCAAGATCCCAAGCCCGAAGAGTATCTTGTGGGGGCGATAAGGCCCTTGTCGGAAGAGCAATTTGCTTATGCGATTTTGCAGGCATCCGGGTTTACCGATGCAGAACGAATGATACTTGGAGCGAAGGTTGAGGAAGCTGCATTACAGGCAAAGTTGGCACCGCAGGCGACTCCAATTATTAATGCTTTGGCAACGCCCGCGGGGCAGGCTCCTGGTTACGAGGCCCGAGTGGAGCAAGCGCTTTATCTTGCAAACAATGGGCAGTTGCAAGGGTTGCTTGCACCCAGAAAGGGTTCGCTATCGTTTCGGTTATCTGAAATCAAGGATGCTAAATTGTTTGCAGAAGAGTTGTATCTTGGGGTGTTAACCAGAATGCCCACGGAAGACGAAAAGAAGGAAGTGGAAGTGTTGCTAGGCAAGAAAGATGTAGATAAAGCAGGTTTAATAAGAGACTTAGTGTGGGCATTAATAACCTCGATCGAATTTCGATTTCAGGTTTGATTGCTTGAAGAAGGAGAATGAACAATGAATTGTAATTATGCATGTAAAACGGTGGATCATGGTTTATCAAGGCGGGCCTTTTTAGGGGGCGTTGGAGGCATGGGCCTTGGCGCTCTGGCTAATCCTTTGGCAGCGAAGGGCCTTGCGATTCAGCAGAAAAGGGTGCTGGTTGTATTTTTGGCTGGCGGAGTTAGCCAATTAGAAACTTGGGACCCGAAGCCAGGCGTGGTGACTGGCGGGCCATTTAGGGCGATACCAACATCCGTGCCCGGTATCCATATCAGCGAGCTTCTGCCTTACACTGCAAGTTGGATGCATAAGCTTGCATTGGTGCGTGGCATCAACACAAAAGAAAACGATCACGGTAAGGGTGCTTACATCATGCAGACTGGTCGCAGGCAGGAACCTGCGAACGAGTACCCGCATTTTGGTTCGGTATGTTCGAAGTTGTTGACGGAAGACAAGAACCCGCTGCCTGGTTATTTAAACATCACTCCTAATGGTTCTGGTGCTCAAAGTTCTAAGGATGCTGCGTATCTTGGGCCTAAGTTTGGTTCGGTGAGCATAAGTGATGGCAAGGCACCCGCCAATTTAGAGAAACCTGCGGGCATCAATTCCGAAGCGGAAATGCAGCGCCATCTGCTCAGGCAGAATGCCAATGAAAGATTTTACTCGCGCAGGAAATCTGCGATGACAGAAGCTTACACCCAGACCTATGATCAAGCTCGCATGTTGATGGAGAAGCGTGGGTTGTTTGATATCACTTCAGAATCTGGGAAGCTTGCGGATCGGTATGGCAAGCACGATTTCGGCAGGCATTGTTTGTTGTCGCGAAGATTGCTTGAGGGCGGTGCGACTTTTGTAAAAGTGAGCCATACTAATTACGATACGCATCATGAAAACTTTGATTTTCATATTGAGCAATTAGGCGAGTTTGATCGGACTTTTGCGACCTTGCTAGAAGATTTGGACATTCGTGGTTTGTTGGATAGCACTCTGGTTGTGGTGATGAGTGAGTTTGGCCGTACCCCTACTATTAATCGTAATTTTGGGCGTGATCACTGGGGCACTGCTTGGTCGGTTGCGATGGGTGGTTGTGGAATTCAAAAGGGAGCAGTGGTTGGTAAAACCAATGCGACTGGCACTGCAGTAGTGGATCGGGAAGTGAATGGCGGGCATTTGTTCCATACTTATTTGAAGGCCTTGGGTTTTGATTCGAAGAAGAACTTTTATGTGGACCAGAGGCCATTGCCCATGGCAGACCCGAAGGCATCGCCTATTGAGGAAATATTGCTGTGATGCAAAACGATAAAGATGCGAAGAAAGAAGCGCCTAAAACTCCTGAGGTGGTGAAACCTTCACCACCTCCTGTTTTTCCTGGGTTAGATCCTGCCGCTGCGAGGCAAGCTAAAGAGTTCAAACATACTTCCGCATTGCTTGCTTGCAGGTATGAACCATCGGGCAAGTTTTTATTTACTTCCGGGCAGGACAACACTTTACAGCGCTGGGAGATAGCAACCGCAAAGAAGACCGATATGGCGGGGCATTCGAGTTGGGTTCGTGCGATGGTATTTGCTCCCAAGCAAAAGTTATTGTTCAGTGGCGGTTACGATGGGCAGATCATTTCTTGGAATTACGAATCAGCAGAGCCCATTCCGCTAAGGCAGGTTCTTGCGCATCAGGGTTGGATAAGATCTTTGAGTGTTGATCCTACCGGCCAGATGTTAGTTAGTTGCGGTAATGATGGCAGAATTGCGATTTGGTCTATTCCCGAATTGAAGCCTGTTCATTCATGGCAGGCCCATGAAAACCATGCGTACCAAGTGGCATTTCATCCCTCGGGTAAAGAGATAGTATCGGTTGATTTAAAGGGCGTGGTTCGAATCTGGGATCTTACTGGAAAGAAAATCAGAGAGATCGAAGCGAAAGCGCTGCACAAGTATGATGCTGGGTTTGGTGCAGATATTGGTGGCGCTCGATCGATGGCGTTTTCAACTGATGGCACAGTATTGGCCCTTGCAGGAATCACCAATGTAACAAACGCATTTGCAGGGATTGGTAATCCGATCATTTTGCTGGTGGATTGGGCTACTGGAAAGATTACTAAAGAGCTTACCCCGAAAGAGAAGTTTCAAGGAACGATGTGGGGCGTTGCTTGGCATCCTGCAGGTTTTGTCGCGGGCACTGCGGGTGGTAATGGGGGAATGCTTTGGTTTTGGAAACCTGATCAGCCCAATGAATTTGCAGCGATCAAGCTTGCGGATAACTCTCGGGATATTTCAATCGCGCCAGATGGCAAGGCGGTAGCGATCCCATCCTATGGTGGCTTTGCCCGGATTTTTGATATCACACCCAATCTTAATCCACCTAAAGAGGTGCCAAAGGTTCCCCCAGCTAAGAAATAAGTTTTGGGTTAAATTAAGTAAGAATTATAATGCACCCGGCAATGAATCAGCCGGGTGTTTTCATTTTGATCACCCATTCGAATCGTTCTTTCGTGAGGGAGTTTCGCCTGACATAGCGAAGTGGGTGTCCATCTTTGCTGGCAAGGGATGCGGTAGTGAAAAAAGGCTGGCCTGATTGTTGATCGGTTGTGAGGTTTTTTGCCATCGATTCCAAAAGATCAAGTACTTGATATTGTGAAGGATCTTGCAAGGGGGCAAAGTTCCCATCGATTACCAGAGAGGTGGTTTTCTGATTTCGAACCTTGATGAGTAATTGTTTTTTGAATCCGCCCGGTTCTTTGGCTTCTAGGATTTCGAGGTCGTAATCTGTTGGACCAGAGATTTTCCAAAGAGAAATAGCTTGATCGATTTGTTGGGTAGATAGTTGGATAGAACGATTGAACACCCAAGGTACGATGATCGCAGTGGTTCCAAGCACCGATAAGATGGCGAAGAACCACAGTGATCGTGGGAAAGGTCGGGGCATTCGAATACTTCGGCTACTTTCGTGTTTGTCTGGCAGAGAAGCTTTCGGGGCTTTCTGCTTTAGAGATTACGACGATGCCGTTTTCTGAAACAGTGAACCCACGCTTGCGATCTTCCTCGATATCGTAGCCAATCACGGTATCTGGGGGCAGTTGTACATTTTTATCGATGATGGCCCTGCGGATTCTTGAATGCCTGCCTACATTGACACCTTCGAAGAGGATGCAATCATCAACCGTGGCGTAACTATTTACACGCACGCCCGATGAAAGAATGCTGCGTGATACACTGCCTCCACTGATGATGCTACCTTGGCAGACGATGCTATCGTGAGCTTCGCCTCTGCGGCTTTGGCCTCTGGTTCCTTCGTCGTTAAAGACGAATTTTGGTGGCGGAAACTGAGGCTGAAATGTCCGGATGGGCCATTCGGTATCGTAAAGATTAAGCACGGGATCGATACCAACCAGATCCATGTTTGCTTGGTAATAAGCATCGAGAGTACCAACATCGCGCCAATAGGGAACCGACTTTTTATTTTTGTCTTGGAAGTGGAATGCATGGACATTAAGCCTGGAGATAATGTTGGGGATGATGTTTTTGCCAAAGTCGTGGGAACTGTTTTTACGGACTGCATCTTCAAAGAGAAGCTCAAACAATGAAGCTGCGGTAAAAACATAGATACCCATCGAGGCGAGAGAGAAGCCGGGATTACCGACGATTTCGGGTGGATGCTCAGGTTTTTCGACAAAGGTGGTAATGCGGTCTTTTGCATCGACATCCAAAATTCCAAATTGGTTGGCTTCATTCACCGGAACAGGAATGCAGCCAATGGTAAGATCGGATCCTCTTTCGATATGGAGGCGAATCATTTCGCTGTAGTCCATTTTGTAGATATGATCTGCTGCAAGAATGACTATATATTTTGGGTTAGCTTTTTCGATGACATAAATGTTTTGGTAGATGGCATCCGCGGTGCCTTTGTACCAGTGTTCATCAATTCGCTGCTGGGGGGGAAGTACTTCGACATACTCATCAAGTTGTGGGCTGAGGAAATTCCAGCCTAGGTTTAAATGCCTGTCGAGGCTTCGCGCTTTGTATTGGGTGAGTACTAGGATTTTACGAAGGTTGCTGTTGAGGCAGTTCGACAGCGGGAAATCGATGATGCGGTAAAGTCCACCAAAGGGAACTGCAGGTTTTGCACGATCTCTGGTGAGTGGTTCAAGACGGGTGCCTTTGCCGCCTGCAAGTATTAGGGTTAGTACATCACGCAAGATAAATCCCCTTTAAAATCTTATTTGTAATCATCGTAATACTGTAACAGTTTTGCAGCATGATGCTTTGCGGAAAATCTGCTTTCGGCTGATTCTCTGGCATTATGCGCGATTTCAGAGGCCCTTGCAGGATCGTCTAGCAGTAGCCTGATTCTTTTGGCAAGCGCTGCGCATTCGCCTGGCGCATACAGAACCGCGGTTTTTCCATCTTCAACCAATTCTGCCATGCCTACCGTTTTTGATGCGATCAAGGGCCTGCCTGAAAGCATGGCCTCTAGGGTGGAGTAATAACCTCCGGGTGAAAGGTTGGTTACAAGAATAATAGAGGCGTTTGCAAGCCAGGGTTCTTGGTAATCGACCTGCCCACGAAAGTCGATTTTATCTTTTGTCATTAGGGCTGTGCGAAAGGAATGAAGACTTTGCAAATTAGCCCCGGTGCCATTGAGGCACAATTTTATTTCGGGTTTGACATAATGAAGAATATCCATGCTCCAAAGGGCATCACGATGGTTGAAGTCGTGATGAAAGGGGCCTGAAGAAAATAAATAAGGAGTTTCAGATAAAGGGTCAAGAGATTTGGGCGCATTTTGAGGTGAGATACCAGGTGGAAGATGCGCCAACTTAGATGCTGGAATACCTAGAGTTTGCAGTCTGTTTTTCGATGCTAGGGTGAGGCAGAATATTTTGCGTACCTTCGCGAGTAAAATTTTACGCAGAGCATTGGGTCGAAACCCAGTTTTCGGAAAGCCCGATAAAAATGATTTTGCAAGGAAGGAAGGCGAGGCAAGCCCAAGGGCGTCTAAAGCTTTGAGGCTTATCACATGCAGGAAATCGCTGGGTATTTGCTGAAGCCATTTTCTTAATTGGAATAAAGCTTTGATATCCCAAAGGCCTTTGCTATCAAAATGCGAAACCATTGCGCCTGAATCTGCGAGTAAAGAAGACCAAGGGGCTTCTCGGCCTAGAACACCAACCGCAACCGTGTAATTCATGGATCTAAGTTCAGTTACGCAAGCCAGCAGTTGTCTGGAATGGCCACTGTATTCGGTGCTATCGATGAAGAATGTAAAGGCAGGCAAAGGTAATCCAATCTGCAAATAAAAGCAGGAAAGTTAGGACAAATCCCCGATGAAGGGGAGGTTACGATATTCATCGTTATAGTCTAACCCATAACCCACCACAAATTTATCAGGTATTTCGAAACCACAGTAATCCGGCTCGATTGGGTGTTCTTGACGACCTATTTTACGCAGCAGGACTGCAGTTCGAATGGTTTTACAGCCCTTTTCTTTTAAATAGCTGCTGAGTTTGCTGAGCGTATGGCCCGAATCTAAGATGTCGTCTACGAGAAGGATATTGCGGCCTTGGATGTCGGGAAGCATGGAGGAATCGATGTTAAGATCGCCTGGCACGGTGGTTTCGCCTCGATAACTACTGGCGCGGACAAAGCAAATGCGTACGGGAAGATTTAGATGGCGAACCAGATCGGATACGAAAATGAGGGCGCCTGTAAGAACTCCTACTACTGTAAGGGGCTGGCCATTAAATTCTGCTGAGATAAGTTTCGCAATTTCTGTGACTCGTTTTTTAATTGTTTCTTCGTCAATTAGGGTTTTCACAAAAGCTCCAATAAAACTAGAGGCAGAAATAAGATCAGATAAAGTTGAATCAATCTCCCCGAGGGCCTATTCCCCCTGTTTTACCTTTCTTTGGTTATTATGACTAGACTGGTCTTGCACGATTTCTAGAAAGCGTTGTAAATCCTAATAGTTAAATAGTTTTGAAGGTCTGACAAGGAGCAAGGATGGCAATCCTCGAGGTGCGCGGACTGATCAAGTATTATGGCAGCCGCAAAGTGGTTGACGGGGTTACCTTTCAAGTGGATGTTGGGGAGGTCGTGGGTTTATTAGGGCCTAACGGCGCCGGCAAAACCACCAGTTTCCGCATGACCACAGGCCAGGTTACGCCCAATGGTGGGAAAGTGATATTTGCAGGGAAAGATGTAACTCATCTGCCAATGTTTGGTCGTGCCCGATTGGGTATGGGCTATTTGGCTCAGGAAACCAGTGTTTTTAGAAAGCTGACGGTTGAACAAAATGTCATGGCGATTTTGGAAATCATGCCAAAGCATCGTGTTCTTGGCCGTAAGTTGACTCGTGCGGAGTGCCTTGATCGCACCGAAAAAGTTCTGGATAAATTTGGGCTTACGCATTTGAGGAAAAATAATGCTGCGCGATTGTCAGGCGGAGAGAAAAGAAGGCTGGAAATAGCCCGTTGTTTGGCCTGTGATCCGCTTTTGATCCTTTTGGATGAACCTTTTACGGGTATTGATCCCCAAACCATCGAAGATATTCAGCATATTGTGCTTGATTTGAAAAAGCAGGGTATTGGTATTTTAGTTACGGATCATAGGGTGCGTGAGATTTTATCGATTACTGACAGAAGTTATTTGATTAAAGGTGGAACGGTGCGCACGCATGGTGCCCCTCAGGATTTGATTCGCGATCCGATAGCAATTCAGGAATATCTAGGTAATAGCTTTAATAATGATTCAATAGGGTTGCCTACTACGGTAGTTCCTTCGCGTGACACGATGGGTCTAAGGCCCCCATCAACCCCTTTGGTGCAAGAGAAGCCAGTTGATCAAACGCAAGGTGTGCAAAAATTGATAGAACGCGAGAAAGTTTTAGAGTTATTGGTGCAGTTTGCTTCGGGGTCTGATCGAGCAGGGGAAGAATTGCAGCGCTATGGCATTAGTGCGGTTCCCTTTTTGTTAGATGCACTTGAAAGGCGCGATTCAGAATTACGCAGAAGGGTGCATGGGTTGCTCGAGCAAATAGCCCGTGGGCCCATTCCTTTCGATCCTTTCGCACCAGAAGCCCAGCGAAGGCAGCAACTGAGCGGTTTAAGAGATTCTTTTACTAAGATGGCAGGCTAAGATGACCCTAGAATTCAAGAATCTTATTTCTCAATATATACATGGCGGTTATTTATTGAGGCAAGCGGTTGCCCACATGCCCCTCGAACATTTGTTGGCCCGGCCCATTGAGGGAAAATGGTCGACTCTTGAAGTGGTATGCCATATTGCAGATTTTGAGCCAGTATTCGCTGATCGTATGAAAAGAGTCATTGCTTTGGAAAATCCCCAGCTATTGGGTGCGGATGAAAATCTTTTTTTAAAATCATTATCGTATCATCAACGAAATATTAGCGAGGAATTAGCTTTGATTGATTTGGTTCGTTCGCAGATGGCAAGAATTTTGACTGGCTTGCCTGATTCCGCCTGGGGTAGAGTTGGAATTCATAGTGAAAAAGGCTCTGTTTCCCTGCATATTCTGCTCGAAAAAGCCATTGGCCATGTTACACATCATTTGCCTTTTATTGAGCAAAAAAAGAAGTATTTGGCATCGAATTAGCTTTCAATTTAGGTGTAGAATAAATATAAAATCAGATTTGAAAACACCCCGTAACTAATGAATTTAAATTAAATTAAAAAACAATCTTTCCTTGGCTTGACAAGGTTTTAAACTTTCCTAATAATTCCTAACATCATCAGATTGAGATTAGTTGCTTTTGATTAAAAGATGATGTCAAGCCCAAGAGAGTAAGTGTTTAAATAGGCTTGTGAAATAAGGCAGGGCGGATCGGCTTTATTCTCATGAACTTCGGTATTCAGGTAGTTTAACCTGCATAAGGTTTTTTGTTAACCATGAGTTCTTTTATTTTTGTCTCCTTAAGTTTGAAGAGGGTTGTGTGATGACTAGTCAATTGCTTTCGTTAAAAGATCTGGTGGCCTTGAAACTTGGCATCACTGGTATTGTGGATCAAGTTCATGAAGACGCCTTTGTTTTGCCAACCTTGCGGGATGATGATGACGATGATTTTGATGATGATGATGACGATGACGATGATGACGATGACGATGACGATGACGATGACGATGACGATGACGATGACGATGACGATGAAATCGACGATGAAGATTTTGATGACGAAGATCTTGATGAAGATTTTGATGATGAAGATCTTGATGAAGATTTTGATGAAGATTTTGATGATGAAGACGACGATGATGACGACGATGATGACGACGATGATGATGACGACGATGACGACGACGATGATGATGACGATGATGATGATGATGATGATTAATTAATGTTGTGTTGTTGAACTAATTTAAGCAGGGTGAGCATCAACAATGTTCCCCTGCTTTTTTAATTGTGTAAGGCTTTGCAGAATTGAATCTATGCGTTATAATCAATTTGATTAAGAAACTGTGAGTCCT
>Ga0255096_1000575_pt1 | contig 17120 bp, 10 predicted proteins | sample Colum_Atlam_RepA_2_FD_188563 | JGI IMG/M metagenome (GOLD analysis project Ga0255096, IMG submission 188563) | Freshwater microbial communities from Columbia River, Oregon, United States - Colum_Atlam_RepA_8d | ecosystem: Environmental > Aquatic > Freshwater > River | place: USA: Oregon...
CTACCCCAGAGTCGGGAGGGTGGGCAGGTGCTGACTGACCGAAGACAGCCAAAATCGCTCGTTCCGTCCGCTGGGTGGGAGCTTTCTTCCGACGAGACGGGCGGAAGCGGGGTTCCCGAGAAAACAGTTCCTGGCCATCTACCTTGGCCGGAACCGGCCCAACGGCGCCATAGACCCTAACTGGTTGACTGAAATAGACTTACGGCAAATTAGCCACGCCAGAACTGACCAGCATTTCGGCCATGGCATGCACTAAACGCTCAGTTGTGATGGTCGCGTTGGACGCTTCCGGGCGATAGCTGCAGTAGTCCGCGGCGGTCGAGGCCACCTTGAGGCCCGAGCCGTAGGTCTCGATCTCAGCCGCAGAGGTCGGCGCGTAGAAGCTCACATTGGGGACGCCCCGTGCGATCGCCATGTGCAGAGCCAGGCTGTCCGAGACCAGCAGCAACTGACAGCGGTCGACCAAGGCTGCAAAGCGCAAGAGGCTGTGGTCGACCCCTGCATCGACACTGTCAAGTCCTTTGGACAAGAGCCCCGCATGAATCGCACGGTTGCGCTCGGCCTCGGCTGCACCGCCGAGCACCAAGAAACGCAGCGGCAGTTGCGTGCGCGCCTGCAAGGCCACGCAGGCCTCGACCGTGCGTTCGGGAGTGAGCATCTTGCCGTGCCAGCGGCCGCCTGCGCCGGTGTTGAGTCCGATAAGCGGGCGACCGTCCGTCAGGCCGTGCGCCGTGGACCAAGCGTGAGCCCAAGCCAGCTCCTCCGCCGGCAATTCCAAGCGCGGACGCCCCATGGCCACGCCCAGCATCGTGGCGTAGATCGCCGGTTGGCTGCGCGTGTTGAGCACCTTCAGCTCGTCGGCGCGCTGCTTGCCAAGTCGTGACAAGAGGCCCATATCGAACCACTCGGCCGCATCGTCGGTATAGCCGCGCGCGCCGTTCACGAGCGTTGCCCCTGTCAAGCGCGCTGTACACAGCGCTGCGGCGAGGCGACAGAGCGGCTCCTCATCATCCAAGGACACGATGCGTGTCCACGGCTCTTGTTGCAGCACCTGCTGCAGCGCGGCCATTTGCTGGGCATCAGCTACATCAACACCATGCACGCGCTGCACCAACGGATGCGTGCGCACAAGGTCGACAGCTCCGCGCGCGGCAACCCATTCGATGCGCACCGGCACATGCGCTGCATGCAGGCCGGGCAGGATGGATGTGGTGCGCAGCACATCGCCGAGTGCTGCCGTCTTGATGATGAGGATGCGATCCATCGCGGGCGCTACAGGCTACCCGCCCGCCAGAGCCAGCACGAGATCGAGCACCATGCCCGCGGACAAAGTGGCCTCGGGTGCGAGCCGTTGACCGCCGCTCCACACCGTGGTGGCCGCCAGCAAGCGCTCCATTTCAGGATCCCCTGCGGACCAGCGCTGCTGCAGATCCGCTAGCGAGTCGCCTGCGTTGAGGTCCCAGTAGGTTCCATCCAAACGCACCAAGGCTGGAGCGAGAGTGCGCACCTCTACGCGCTGTAGCGTGCTCGCGTTAGAGGCCGCTGGGCGTACCGCGACTGCGTCATGAACGGAAGGCAGCCAGCCTGCGTCTCGGTCATGGTCCATTTGACGCTTCCAAGCGCTACGCAAGGCCCACTCGGGATCCAGCCAAGCCAAGCTCTCACCGCGCAGGCGCTGGTACTCATCCAACATGCCCGGCTGAAGCAGCGAGCGTTCGAGCGCAGCACTCGCCGAATTGCTCGTAGCACGCGGTCCAACCATGCGCGCCAAGGCAGCCAACGCACCACCTGTAGCGAGGAAGCGCGCACCAGCATCGAGCTCGGCCTGCGCTGCGTGGACTTCATGCGCCTCTTCCGGGATGACCAAACGCGCCAAACCGGCGAGATCCAGCACGCCATCCGCCAACAGACCGGCGGCCGAGAACGCGCACGCACCAGTCGCATCCAGCGCCAGAGCCACATTCTCACACCACCACACAATGCGGCCCTTGCCGCGCGGATCATGCGGGTCATCGGCGCCTACCGGCAGATGCAGAGGAGCCAGTAGCTCGGCAGCGCGCGTGCGCGAGGCCAAGTCGGCCAAGAACGGCTGCACGCGCATGGGGTCGGAGCCACGCGACGAAACATGCAGCGCCAACTGGGTGGCGCAGGCACTGCCGGCGAGCTGCTGCTCCATGTGAGCAACCGGCGGCGGCACTAGGACTGAGCCCTCACGCCAAGCACGCAAGCAGTCCTTGGCCCATGCGGCCCGTCCTTCGGCTGGGGCGGTCGACAGCACCAAGCTCAATCGCAAGGCGGCTTCTTTGGCGTCCAAGCCGAGTTCATCGCAGGCGAGCAGCACATCCAGTGCTTCCTCGGGCGAGGCCAAGCCCACGCGTTCCAACACAGTGTGCACAGCACCAAAGCGACCACCTTGTCGGGCATGCGAGCGCTCAAACACAAGTCCGCATGGTGTGGGGCAACCACTGCAGCCATGGCGCGCTTGACGGGCACTGTCAACTAAACTGTACAGCTCCTGAGCTTGCGAGTAGGTGACATCACCGCGGGCAGCGGCAGCGCTGACGGCCTCGAATGTCCCGCCCGACGCACGCGCAGCCAAGTGCGGCGAACGCACCAACGCTTGCAGGTACTGTTGGAAGCGCGTGTCGATGTGCGGGACCACGGGCGCCGCTCGGGACACCAAGGCCACCACATTCAAGGCGTTGAGCGCGGTGGCCAAGCCGCCGCGCCCCACAGAGCTACGCGGCTCGTGCAAAGAAGCCAGCGTTGCGAAGCTCAGACCTGCTTGGGCCGCAGGCCCCGAGGTCCATCCATCGCCGCCACATTCAGCCCGCAACCACGCGGCGCGTTGAGAAACATCCCAACCCGAGAACTCCGCCGGAACAAAGCGCGCCTCCACACCTTCATCCATGATCAGCACCGAAGGTCGATCGAGACGCCCTTCAATGGCCAAGGCCGTGTGGTGGCGTGCGAATCGCCGCGCAAAACCTCCACCACCTTGGGCTTGCTGACCACGCCCAGTCTCAGAATCGCGCCACAAGAAGCTGGTGCGTTCGGCACCCGGGAGCCCCCGACGCACCGCATCCCCCACGGCAAGAATGACGGCCTCGGGCGAGCAGCGCGTGGCAAGCACACGCCCCGCGGCCGCCCCACCGAAGCGCACGAAACGGTCCTCCCATGCTGTGGTCGGCACATGTGCGGTGACCGACACACGATTGCCGCGCAGGCGACAGAGGCGAGTACGAAGGGAAGTCACGCGGTAGAGCACCGGAGTGCGGCCTGCGAGTCTAGCAAGTAGCACAGGAGCAAGTAGTACTTGAGTCGAGACGCCTTGTGCCTCAGGCTTCTTGCATGATCGTGCCGATCTTCATCCCTATGGCGCAAACGAGTGGTTGGAGCACACGTCGGCGCGCCGAGGAATGGGCACGGTTGGCACGCACACCGTGGAAGACTTTGCGCGAGCGTCAAGACGCTTTGGTGCGCAAGCTCATCCAAGAGCGTGTGTATCCCTTCAGCGCCCACTACCGGCGCCTCATGGATGAGCAGCGCATTGATCCACGCTCGATTCGCAGCGTGGATGACCTGCGGCGGCTGCCCTTCACGACCAAGCAAGATCTTTTGACATCGGCAGGCAACGAGGAACGCCGCCGTGACTTCGTGCTCGCGCCTAGCCCGGAACTGGTGCGCAAGCACTGGCCTTGGCACAAGAAGCTCACGCTCCTAGGCAGCGCCGGCAAAGAGGACCTGCGTCGCGAATACACGCCCAATTTCGTGACCTTCACCACCGGACGCAGTTCGGAACCGGTCGCATTTGCCTACACGCCGCATGACTTGGAGGCCTTGCTCAAAGTCGGCGGGCGCATGCTCGATGTGCATGCCATCCACGATCCGCAAGCGCGCATCGTCAATGTGTTCCCCTTCGCTCCGCACTTGGCTTTCTGGCAAGCAACCTTCGCAGGTTTCGAAACCGGCCGCTTTGTGCTGTCCACCGGTGGAGGCAAGGTGATGGGCACCAGTGGCAACATCCGTCTCGTCGATCGCATGCAGCCTGCGGTGCTGATTGGCACACCGGGATTCCTGTACCACCTGCTGCGTCAGGCTCAAGACGAAGGCAAGCGCTTCACCAAGGTTGAGCGCGTGATTCTGGGGGCAGAGAAAGTCCCCTCCGGCCTGAAGAAGAAGATCGCCGAGACCTTGGCCGAGATGGGCAGCACGCAGGCCGTGGTTTCGGGCACATATGGCTTCACCGAAGCACGCATGGCGTACTCGGAATGCCCCACGCCGCACGATGCATCGAGCGGGTACCACACATACCCGGATCTGTGCGTGTTTGAAGTAGTCGACCCCGTCTCGGGCGAGCCAGTGCGCGAGGGCGAGAAAGGTGAGTTGGTCTACACACCGCTGGATGGGCGCGGGACGACTGTACTGCGCTACCGCACCGGCGATCTAGCCGTGGGTGGCATGCAAACCGAACCATGTCCGTGGTGCGGACGCACGGTGCCGCGCATTCACTCGGACCTGCGCCGCGTGTCCGATCAGCGTGCACTCAACTTGACCAAGATCCGTGGCACCTTGGTCGATCTGTCGGCGATGGGCACACTGCTGTCAGGTTTACCTGACGTACTGGAATGGCAGGTGGCAATCGCCAAGCTGCATGATGACCCGCTCGAGTTGGACGTGTTCACGGTGCGCGTGTCGCTGCGCGCGGGAGCTGAACCGGCGACAGCACGCGAGCGCATTCGCCGTGAGCTGCATGACACACTCGAAGTCTCACCGAATGCCATCGAGGTACACAGCAACGCTCAGATGCTGGAGTTCCTCGGCATGGAGACCGAACTCAAAGAGAAGCGCTTCCTTGATCTGAGGCCAAAGACATGAGCCAAGACGCGATCGTGCTAGCCACAGGTGTGCGCACGCCACTGGTGCGCGCCGGTGGCGCCTACGCGCGCGAGGACGCGGCACACTTGGGAGCCGCCGTGTTGCGCGAGGCATTGGCGCGATCGCCATGGCGTCCCGCAGAGGTCGATGAGGTCATCGCAGGCTGCGTAGGAGTCCCGCACGACCAGGCCAATGTGGCCCGTGTGTTGAGCGTACGCGCGGGCCTGCCTCACGCCACGCCGGCCCGTACCGTGCAACGCAACTGCGCTAGCGGCATGGAGGCCGTGGATTGCGCAGCCATGGCGGTGGAAACGGGTCGAGCGCGCCTAGTGGCGTGCGTCGGCGTGGAGGTCATGTCGCGCTATCCGCTGACATTCAATGCAGCGTACACACAGCTCATGGAGCGCTTGGCACGAGCCAAGTCGCCACTGGCCAAAGCGCGCGCAATCGCCGGCTTTCGACCGGCGATGCTCGTCCCGCAAGTTGCGTTAGTCGAAGGCCTGACCGACCCACTCTCGGGCCTGATCATGGGTAAAACGGCCGAGATCTTGGCGCGCGAATGGTCCATCACGCGCACTGAGGCCGATCAGTATGCGCTGCGCAGCCACCAACGCGCCGCCAGTGCACAAGCGAGCGGCCGCTTCGCCGCAGAGATTGTGCCTCATCTGCCCTGCGGTGCGGCTGCGGATGCAGGCGCTGTGGTGCACGACGACTCTGTGCGTGCGAACCAGTCCATCGACGCATTGGCCAAGCTGCCGCCCTACTTTGAAAAGCCCGATGGCCGTGTGACCGTGGGCAACAGCTGTGGAATCACGGATGGAGCCTGCGCCTTGCTGGTGTGCCGCGAATCCACTGCACGCGCCGCGGGCTTGCAGCCTCTGGCACGACTGACAGGTCGTGCCTGGGCGGGCTGTGATCCCGCGCGCATGGGGCTCGGCCCCGTGGTGGCGACCGCGCGCCTGTTGCGCGCCACAGGGCGCGCGTGGAGCGACATCGATGTCGTTGAGCTCAACGAGGCCTTCGCAGCGCAGGTCTTGGCTTGTGAGAAGGCCTTCGACAGCGATCTCTACGCAGCCGAGCACTGGGGCGGCCAGCGCTTGGGCGCGCTCGATTGGAACAAGACCAACGCGAATGGGGGCGCTATCGCCTTGGGGCATCCGGTGGGCTGCACGGGGGCACGCTTGCTGCTGACCGCAGCGCATGAACTACAGCATCGCGGAGCACAGCACGCCTTGGCGACCTTGTGCATCGGTGGTGGCCAAGGGGGCGCGTTCTTGTTGGAGCGCGCGGTATGAATGCCACCTTGGTGTTCGAAGGCGAACTCGCCGTAGTGACACTCGCAGCGCCCACGCGCGCGCAGCCTGTGCTCGACCTCGCCATGATCGAGGATCTGGAGCAAGCAGTCAGCGTGCTCGAGCAACGCCACGATTGGCAAGGTTTGCTGGTGCGTGGACGCGATGCGCACACCTTCGCTGCAGGTGCCGACCTAGATGTGTTGGAAGCGCTCACGGATGAAGGCACGGCGCGCGGCTTCATTGAGCGTGGCCAAGTTCTCTACAACCGTTTCGAAGACCTGCGCCTGCGGCCCAAACGCGGCCGCATGGTGGCGGCGGTGGGTGGTGCGTGTGCGGGAGGCGCTTACGAACTGTGCCTCGCCTTAGATTGCATTGTGCTCGCAGATGAACCCGGCACCAAACTGGGCTTGCCCGAAGTCAAGCTCGGCATCTTGCCTGCTTGGGGTGGTGCTACGCGCCTTCCACGCCGCATTGGACCGTCAAGTGCACTGGACATCATTCTCAAGGGGCGTCTGCACTCAGCCAAAGAGTCCTTGCGACTGGGCTTGGTGGATCGGCTGTGCGCGCCTGAAGATCTCGATGGCGTGACGCGTGGCATTGCGCTCGGCACGCACAAGGTGCGACACCGTGGCCGTGGCTGGGCAGGAGTCATGCTCGATCGCAACCCGCTCGCGGCGAAAGCCCTTAGCCTGTACGCACAACGCCAAGTGCACCACGCAACTGGCGGGCACTACGCGGCACCGCTCGAGATCGCGCGCATCGTTCCCTCAGGTGCGGCCACGCCGCGCAAACGCTCTCTGCAGCGCGAAGCACAGGCCGCAGCCCGCCTCGCCGTCTCGCCCACGGCCAAGAACTTGCTGCGCCTCTTCCGCGGTACCGAACGCGCCAAGAAACTGCGCTTGCACAACGATGGCATGGCGGTTCCCCCGCTGCTCCGCATGGGCGTGGTCGGCGCGGGAGTCATGGGCGCAGGCATTGCCAGCAGCGCTGCGCGCCGCGGTCTGCAGGTGCGACTGAACGACACGCGCCAAGCTGCTCTCGATCACGCCTTGCGTACCTATCGCGCAAACCTGAGTCGCCCAAGTGCCGCGCGCCCGAGTGCCGCACTCTCGGTGCCACGCGGCTGGATGGATCGGCTCGATGGCACGCTGGAGCTGGCGACATTGCGCCACAGCGAAGCGGTCGTAGAGGCCATCGTCGAACAACTGCCGGCCAAACGAGCTCTGCTCGCACAACTAGAACACACAGTGGCAGCGGAGTGTTTGCTCGCCACCAACACCAGCTCCTTGTCGGTGAGCGACTTGCAAGCTGGTTTGCACCATCCCGAACGAGTGCTCGGACTGCACTTCTTCAACCCCGTCGACAAGATGCCCTTGGTCGAGGTGGTGCGCGGACGCCACACCAGCGACGCGGCGCTGACGCGTGCTTGCGCTCTGGCGTTGCAGTTGGAGAAGACTCCCGTCGTCGTGGCCGATGTGCCAGGTTTTCTTGTCAACCGCATCCTAGGCCCTTACCTCGACGAGGCACTGGCGCTGCTGGCTGGCGGAGTGCCTGCCGCCGACTTGGATGCGGCACTCAAGCAGTTCGGCATGCCGATGGGGCCATTAGCTCTGCTGGATGAAGTCGGCTTTGATGTAGCAGCACACGCAGCCCAGACCTTGGTGAGCGCCTATGGCTCGCGCATGGGGAGCCAAGCCTGGCTCGCAACGGCTGTGCAACGTGGGGTCCTTGGTAAGAAAACCGGACGCGGCTTCTACCTGCACGCGGCGCCGAATGGGCGACCGAGTTCGCGAACCGAGCGCGCACAGCTGGATCCTCAAGCAGCGAAGCTACTGACGCCTAATGCCGTGCGTTGCGAGCTGCGCACACCTGACGAGCTTGCCACGCGTTTGGTTGCCGCCACCTGCGCAGAGGCCTTCCGTTGCCTAGAGGACCGTGTCACCAGTAGCGAGGAGGAGCTTGATCTCGCCTTCGTGCTGGGCACGGGCTTCGCGCCGTTCCGCGGCGGTCCTGTGCGGCATGCACGCACCCTGGGCCTCGGCAACTTGGTGGAAATTCTGCGCCGCACCCAAGACGCGCCGGATGTACGCGCACGCGACGGAGCCCGCGCACGGTTCGAGCCCTGCGCGCTCCTCCTAGAGCTCGCCAAGCGCTAGAGTCGCAGCGTGAGCGAGACAGGACGCATGACGCGCGAGGTGCTGTGGAACTTTGGCGCGCTAGCTGTGCTAGCGGCCACCGGCTTGGCGTTGAACATTCTCGTCGGCACACAGTGGAGCCCCGCCGCGCTGGGTGTGTTCAACCAAGGACTCGCTGCCTATGTGGTGGCCTCCATGCTGGCCTCGGTGGGCATCAATCACTCGCTGCTGCGCGCCCTGGGTTCCCACGCCAGCGATGTGCAACAAGCCGCCCATCGCGATCGTTCGGCGACCATCATCTGGGCAGCTCTCGTGCCTACGGCGGTGCTCGCGCTCGTCGTGTGTGCCATCTATTGGTTTGCGCGCCACAGCATCGCCGCATGGTTGGACTCGCCCGGAGTCGCTACCGCCATGGCAGCCAGCACACCGGGGCTGTTCTGCTTTGCTCTCAACAAGCAACTGCTCGCAGCCGTCAACGGCTGGCGGCGCATGCGCACCTTTGCGTTGCTCACCGCTGCGCGCTACTTGCTGCTGCTGGTGGCTCTGTGGATGGCGGCTCGCCAACAGTGGGACGCAGATGCGTTGCTCGGCATCTTCAGCATCTCGGAAGCCTTGTTGTTGGTAGTAGCTGGCGCAGAAGTGGCTCGTCACTGCGGACGCCCGCAGTGGAACGAAGTACGCACCTGGATGCGCACGCACCTGTACTTTGGCCTGCAATCGGCCGCAGCTGCGGTGCTGTTGGAACTCAACGCCAAAATCGACATCTGGATGTTGGGCCTGTGGCTGACCGACACCAAGGTGGGCTTCTACACCTGGGCGGCAATGTTCGCCGAGGGCTTCTGGCAAGTGTTGGTGGTGCTGCAGAACCAGGTCAACCCGGTGCTGGCTCAACACCTCGCCGCGGGCAACACCGCTGCAGTTGAAGCCCTTGCGCGCAGCATGCGTTGGAAGAGCGTGGCCTTGGTGGCCGGCATCGGTGTGCTCTCGTTGCCGGCCTATAGCTACATCGTCGAGCAACTCGGCGGGACACTAGGCTTCAGCGAGTCGGTGCAGGCCTATCGCATCTTGGTGGTGGGTGTCGTGTGTGCGGCCGCATGGCAACCGATGGCGCAGATCCTGCTGATGGCCAACCAACCGGCGCGCCATTCGATGCTGATGTTGTGCACGGTGGCGGTCAACATCGCGGCCAACGCGCTGTTGATTCCGAGCTATGGCTTGGAAGGTGCCGCACTGGGTACGGCCATTAGCGTGGCCGTCGGCGCAGGCTTCTTGAAGTACGCCGCGCGCCGCTATGCCGGCGTACGGATCTAAGCGTGCGGATCTAAGCGCGCAGGCCTATTCGCGCAGGCGCCAGACTTCGATGACCGGGCCTACTTGACCCGCACGAACCACGCTCCAAGTCCATGGCAAACTGCGTTGGAAGTCATCGTCTTGGTGCACGAGCGGTAAGGCTTCGTCCGGATCATCGTGCGGGCTGATCCTCATCATCAGGTCCGCTCGGCTGGCAATTGTCGCGCGCAACAAGGCCAAGAGCGGGCGACGCCCGCGATGGTCCTCGATGACCAACCAACGTGCCCCGAGCGAGGTCACATACGCAGCGGGGTCTTGCTTGGCGGCTTCGCGTTGCGCACCGGTAACGAGCGGCATCACCCATAAGGGACGACCGTTATCCCCCAAGGCACGCGAACGCCAACGCCATGTGTACCACGGGTACGCCTCATCCAACATGAAGGGTTCGTTGCGCGCAACCGAGCGCTCATCCATCCACAGCGGCAAGTCCAACGGAGGCATGAAGGCTACTGGCTCAGCCGCAGGCACATGCGCCTCGATCCATGTGGCAGCCTCCACGAAGGTATCCGTTGCCGTACGCGCGCGCAGCACACCGGCTGTCAAACCAGCTTGACCTACGAGCACCAGCACCACGAGCGCAGCACCTACCTTCGGCCAACGCCGGTGCATCATCCACACAGACCACACCACCAATACACACAAGGCGGGTACCAACTGCAGCGCGAAACGCTGGTAGGTACGTTGGTAGAGGCCGATGGCGACGAAGTAGGCCACCACAAAGGCCACGACAACCAGAGCTTCGCGGCTCAGGCGCAAGGTGCGGTGCAGGAACCACACAAGCGCGCTCACCAGCACGGCCCCCAATAGCAGCGGATCGTAGTCCCGCAAAGCGGCCCAGACCTTGGCAAAGCCCGCACCGTTGAAGATGGTCAGGTCCATCTTGTGACCAGACAACTCAAGGGTGTTGCTGCCCACCCCTACTGCGTTGCTCACACCTGCTGCACTGGGATAGGCCAGCCAAGCAGCGGCAACCACGAGCGCCAACCCCACCAACACGCGCAGCGCGGCAGCTCCACTGCGCACGCTGAAGCAGACGGCCACGAACATGGGCACCAACACAGCCACACCCGACTGCAAGGTGCACACCGCACCTGCTGCAGCAACTCCAGCCCACAAGCACTCGCGCCAACCACAGCGTCGCGCCAGATGAGTGGAGGCCCACAGAGCTGCGGCCACCCATGGCAACAAGGCCGCGTGCGGGCGCGCTTGTTGGGCAAACCACAACACGAACGGGTCCACAGCACACAAGGCTGCTGCTGCAAAGGCCCACGCCTCCGGCACAAAGCGTCGTGCCAAGAGCCACACAAAGGGCACCGCTAACGCCGAGAGCCATGCAATCACCAAGCGGATGCGTGCGCGCTGCGCTGCTGCGCGGGCGAGCTGCTCATCCAACGGACGCGGCACATCATCCGCGTGAGGCGCATCCGTCAAAGTTGCTGTGAGCGCCGCGGGCAACAACGGGTAGAACCCGAAGAGGTGCTGGCCGCGCGCCTCGCTGCGGCCGTCCTCAAGAGTGCGAACCTGCTTCTCGTACACCAGCCCGTCCGGCTCGGGCCCGTAGGGCAACAGATAGTCGCGCCCTACGGAGCGCAGCGCACCCGTCAACAGGGTCAGCGCCAACACCATCCACAGCCAGCGGCGATACATGGGCTCCACGCCCAATAGGATCGCCGCTAGATGCGTGTGGCTCAAGCCTCACCTGCGGAGAGCCGAAAGGCGGCTATACTCACACCCCTCTCTATGATCCAGCAGCGCCAAGCCCCGCTTTCGGTGCTCTTCGTTGAGCTCAACGAAGCCGAACAGCACTTTCTGCGGCGCTTTGTGGCGGAAGGCAAGCTGCCGGCCTTTGCACGCATGCTCGAAGAGGGCGCCTTTGTGCGCACGCGCATCCCCGGCTTCGATCCCACGCAGCCCAAAGCCTGGCGCGTGATCTCGCCCTGGATCGTGTGGCCTTCGCTGTACACCGGCCTGACGCCCGCAGAACACGGACTGATTGGTTTCGGCCAAGACACCAGCAGCATCCACGGGCGCTGCGTGTGGGATGTGCTCGATGCTCACGGCATCAGCGTGGGCGTGCTTGGCAGCTTGATGAGCTTCCCTCCGCGCACCAGCGGCGCAGCGCGCTACTACGTGCCCGAGTCCTTGGCCGATGACCCGTCCTGTTTTCCTGACGAGGCCCGCGCGCTGCAAGAGTTCTGCGTCTTTGGCGCACGCAACTACTCGGTCGACTTTGCGCGCCACGCACGCGAGGCGTTGACGCTCTTGTGGCGCACGCGCAAGAGTGGCGCACGCCTGAGCACCATTGCGCGCACCATGGCACAAGTACCGCTGGAAAAGCTCGCGGGAGCCGCCCGCGTGCCAGAGCGCGCCATGCTGCACAGCTACCTGGTGTGGGATGCCTTCCGCACGCTGTACGGCCAACACCGCCCGCGCTATGCGTCGGTGCACTTGAACCATGTGGCCTACATGCAGCATCGCTACTGGCGAGCCGCAGAACCACAGCGCTTTCGAGATGCGCTCTCGGCCACAGACCAGCGCTTCTTCCAAGCCGTCGACGATCGCAAGCGTTACGAGGAGCGCTTCCACGACTGGATTGAGAAGAGCTTCCGCTGGATGGACGCGCGGCTGGCAGAACTGTTCCATCTCGTCGACAACAACACGGTGGTCATTGTCGGCACCGCGTTAGGTGTGCGCCCGTTCGATCCGGTGCATGAGATCCACAACCCTGTGGTGCGCTTGGTGCACGAAGGCGAGCTCTTCGCCGCCTTGCAGTTGCCCGCGCATGTGGTGCTGCACCAGATGAACCCCGACATCACGGTCAACTTCGAAGACGAGGGTGCGGCGATGCGCGGGGCCGCGCTCTTGGCGGGGTTGCGCGTGCTCGACGACGAAGGCCTGTTCCATGTCCAGCGTCGCGGTCGGCAGGTCTTCTGTGAACTGAACATGCCGCAACGCACCACCCGCGGCCAGCGCTATGCCATCCGGCACGATGCCAAACCCGATTGGTCGGTGCCCTTGGAGCGGCATGTGGAAGAGCACGGCACGGCCGACCAATCCACAGCGCATCACAAGGACTCCGGTTGGTGCCTGGCCTGGAGCAAAGGCCGTCGCATCCACGCAACTAGGGAAGTCGCATCCGTAACCGCGGTCGCCCCCACCCTGCTGTCGCTGTACGGGTTGCCGGCGCAACCGTGGATGACCAGCGAGCCACAGCCGTTCTTGGATGCAGGTCTCGGGTAGTAGCCTTCGTTAGCCTGTCAAGGGCGCGCGACAACGCGCCGATACTACCGAGCGTCCCCATGACTCCTTTTGAGCGAGACTCCGCACGCGCCACTCCGGCGCGACTGGCGGACACCATGATCGCGCCGGCAGTACTGCACGGCGCGAAGGTCGTGGTGGTGGTGCCCGCGTATCGCGTGGCCTCGCAGATCCAGAAGGTCATTCACGGCATCCCTGGTTGGGTGCACGCGATCGTCGTCGTCGAAGACTGTTCTCCCGACGAGACAGCCAAGCAGATTGAGGCCTGTCGTGATCCGCGCGTGGTGTTGATCCGGCATGAAGTCAACCAAGGTGTAGGCGGCGCGATGGCTACCGGCTTCCGCGAAGCACTGCAGTTGCAGGCGGACATCGTGGTCAAGATGGATGGCGATGATCAGATGGACCCGGCGTACTTGCCGCGCTTGGTGCAACCGCTGATCGATGGCCAAGCCGATGTGGTCAAGTGCAATCGCTACCAACATCTGGATGCGCTGCGCCAAATGCCGGTCGTGCGTGTGATTGGCAATGCGGGCTTGACGTTCTTTGTGAAGGCCGCTTCGGGCTACTGGAACATCTTTGACCCGGCGAATGGCTACATCGCGGTGCGCGCCAAGGTGCTGGAGCGCCTCGATCTGTCACAGCTGCCCAAGCGCTACTACTTCGAGTCAGGCTTCTTGGTGGAACTGGGCATTCTGCGCGCTGTGGTGCGCGATCTGCCGGTGCCCGCGCGTTATGGCGATGAACACAGCTCGCTCTCGCCTTTGCGTGTGCTGTGCGAGTTCCCGCCGCGCCTGTTCATGGGGTTGATGCGGCGCCTCTTCTGGCGCTACATCGTGCATGACTTCAGCGCGACATCGCTGTTCTTGCTGCTGGGTGTGCCGATGCTGTTGTTTGGCACGAGCTACGGCGCCTATGCCTATTGGAGCCACATTCGTGACAACGCTTACGCTTCGGCCGGCGTGGTCATGATCGCCGCTATGCCCATCATCCTCGGCGTGCAGTTGCTACTGCAGGCAGTGGTGTTGGACATCTACAATGTCCCGCGCGAGCCGTTGTGCTCGCCACTCCGCCGCGCCCAGCGCGATGGGGCTTGATCGACGACGGAGCCTGAACCTGCATGTGCGGCATCTTCGGAGTCGTTTTTGCGCGCAACGCGACAGTGGATCCCACTCTCGCGGGCGCGATGCTTCGCAACCTGTACCAATACTCCAAAACGCGTGGCAGTGAAGCTGCGGGCTTGACGGTCGCGAACGGCGAGACCATCGATGTGTTCCGCCAAGCCGGGTCTGTCGAGCGTTTTTTACAAGCGCCGAAGTTCGCCGAGCTAATTGAGCGCGGACTGACCTTGTGGCAGAAGAACAAGGCCGGTGCCGATGCGATCGGCTTGGCGATGACCGGACACACGCGCCTCGTCACCAACGGCTTCCAATCCAACGAAGAGAACAACCAGCCCGTGGTCGCCAACGGCACCGTGGGCGTGCACAACGGCATCATCGTCAACGATGCCCAGCTATGGGGCTCGCATCCGGAGCTCGAGCGTCGCACCGAAGTCGACACCGAAGCACTGCTCAAGGTCCTGCGCCGGCACTTTGATGCCAAGGACGACCTAGGCTGGGCGGTGCAACAGGCCTACCGCGAGATGCAAGGCGCTGCCTCGATTGCCTTCCTGTTCGACAAGCTGGATGACCTGCTGCTGGCGACGAACACGGGTTCGCTGCACATCGTGGCCGACGAGCAACGGCGCTTCCTGGCCTTTGCTTCCGAGCGCTTCATCTTGCAGATGCTGATTGATCAGCTGGACTTGCGCAGCCGCTTTGGACCGTTGCAGATCCGTCAACTGCCCGCGTTCCGCGCGGCTTTGGTCTCGTTACGCGACCTGAGCGTACGCGAGTTTGCTTGCGTCGCCAAGGAAGGCGAAGAGGCACCGCACCTCGTCGAGACACGCCGCAAACGCGCCATGGAAGTGGTGCTGCACACGCGCACACCCGAGCAACTCAAGCGCTGCACCAAGTGCTTGTTGCCCGAGACCTATCCCTTTGTGGAGTACGACTCGAGCGGTGTGTGTCGCTATTGCAGGCACTGGAAGAAGATCGCGCCCAAGGGACGCCGCGCTTTGGAGGAGTTCGTCGAACCGTATCGCTCCAAGAACGGCACTCCCGATGTGATCGTGGCCTTCAGTGGTGGCCGCGATTCGTCCTACGGTCTGCACTACATCAAGACCGAGTTGAAGATGAACCCTGTCGCGTTCACCTACGACTGGGGCATGGTGACCGATCTGGCGCGCCGCAACCAAGCGCGCCTCTGTGGCAAGCTCGGTGTCGAGCACATTGTGCGCAGCGCGGACATCCAGAAGAAGCGGCGCTATATCCGCAAGAACATCGAAGCTTGGCTGAAGAGACCCGAGCTCGGCATGGTCACGCTGTTCACCGCGGGTGACAAAGAGTTCTACGCCCACGCGCGCCAACTGCGCAAAGAGACGGGCATCAAGCTCGTCGTGTTCTCGACGGGCAACATGATCGAGGACACCCCGTACAAGACAGGACTGTGCGGCATCAAAGAAGGCGACCACGGCATGACCTTGACAGGTCTGCCGCTCGAGAACGAAGTCGCGTTGCTGTGGTACTTCGCGCGCAACTACTTGCAGAACCCGCGCTACATCAATGAGAGCTTGCTCGACACGCTGAATGCGTACTGGCAGACCTTCGTGGTGAAGGATGACTTCCTCTACTTGTTCCACTACTTGCCGTGGACGGAACAAGAGATCGTGGGCACCATCCGGCGCGAGTACGACTGGGAAGTCGCGACCGACACGAAGAGCACATGGCGCATCGGCGATGGCTCGGCAGCGTTCTACAACTATGTGTACACGACCGTGCTCGGGTGGTCGGAAGACGAAGTGATGCTGTCCAACATGGTGCGCGAAGGGCACATGGATCGTGCGCGGGCGATGGAATTGGCGCACGAGTACAGCAAGCCGCGCATGCCTTCGATTCGCGAGTACGCGCAGTTGGTGGGCTTCAATGTGGAGGAAGCGTTGACCACCATCAACGGACTCCCTAAGGCCTACTAAACGCCGTGCATCTTGGTGCATGACTCTCGAATTCGATCTATTTCGTATTTCCAACATCCTGAGCGCGGCCTAGAGTCACGCCTGTCGCCTAAATCCCATCGGGGCGGCACCCCAGACGGCGTAGCTGTACAGCTACGGTCCGTGTGGTTCCACTGACCCCGATTCATTGAAAGGTGCTGCCATCATGCAGCTCCACCTCTGCGATCACGGCGACCTGCGCTTCGGCGCGCTCCTGCTCTTCTGTTCGGCCTTGGTTCCGAGCCTGGCTTCGGCCCAATACGCCGAACGTCCCTCGCTCGTAGGTTCTGGCGCGCCCGATGTGGATGCCTCGGGCCGCTCGATCAAGGATCGCCGCGTGCGCGCGGTGCACAGCGATGACCCCAGCTTGCCTGGCGGCACGGCATGGTTGTTCGAGCGTGACCCGTACTTGGCGTTCCAGCTCGGGCGCGACATCAACTTCCGCGAATTCACCGAGCGGCATGGCGTCTTCGACACCAAGGTGTCGAACTTGCTCGGCCCCATGCCGGACGGCACGACGCGCAAGATCACGGCCAACAACCAAGTCTCTTGCCTCGGCTGCCACAACTTGCCGGCAGGCAATCCCGGTGGCGGCACGAACTTCTCGAAGGACTCAGGCCTCGGCCGTAACGCACCGCACTACTACGGCGGCGGTGTGATGGAGATGCTGGCGGTGCAAGTGCGCGCGGACTTGCTGGCTTTGGCCGATGCGGATGGCAACGGCTGGATCAGCAGCAGCGAGGCGCAGAGCGCGCCTGCACAAGCACGCGTGCAAACCAGCACCAACGCGAACGGCGGCCCGGTCGACTATGGCTCGTTCCGCTTGACCAATGGCGCCACGGGCAAACCGCAGCTCAACAACATCGTGCGCGTGTGGTACCTCGATGCTCAAGGCCGCGTCGTCACGGGCGCCACCCAAGTCGATGGGATCACCACGCATGGCTACAACTTTGAAGTGGTGCTGTGGGGTTGGGGGCAAGGCGTAGGACGCTCGGCGCTCAATCCAACCAATCGCGCGTTCTTGTGGGATCCCTTCAAGACTCACTCGGGGCTTGAGTCGTGCGACCCGTCGACCACGCAGGATCCTGATGGCGATGGTGTGTCGGCTCCTACACT